>Ga0316197_10003713_pt1 | contig 10878 bp, 5 predicted proteins | sample OudBiesiAoxic_MG_FD_204939 | JGI IMG/M metagenome (GOLD analysis project Ga0316197, IMG submission 204939) | Coastal sediment microbial communities from Oude Bieten Haven, Netherlands - site A oxic | ecosystem: Environmental > Aquatic > Marine > Coastal > Sediment | place: Netherlands... | reverse complement strand
GACCCAGGACCCAGGTGATGGCGCAGACTTCGTCGAGCGCTTGGTCGAGCGGTGCGACCCTTCGCGCGTCGATGTAGCCCCAGGTGCTTGCGATCGTCAGTGCCGCACGTGTTTCTTTGGCCGACCCACAGGCGGTCGAGAACCGCAAGCGTGCGTTCCCGTCCCGATTCCCCCGCGCCTCAGCGATATTCAACACCACACTCTGTGCAGCTCTCCTCAACTGATCGGCCAACTTCCGATCCCGCTTCTGCACCGCATCCACGATCGGCCCGAGGTCCCGCACGACATCCAGAGCTTTCACATACACATTTGACTTCTGTCCCATAGCGACTCCGTCATTTTGGGTTTTGGTCTCACCCAGAGAGGCCAAAACCCGAAATCACGGACAAGCGGGCTCAGAAGTCCTGCAATGAGTGCCAGTGCCAGTGCTGTCTACCCGATTACAACCACTTTTGGATGTGCATCCCCAACGCCGCTGGCCTCATCGGGCTGCGACCCTTGGGGCGCACTCGGAAGCGTAGCTCGTGGCCGCCGCTCGCCCGCACGGCGAACGCGCCTTTCCAGGTGCTGCGGTCTTCGGTGCCCTCGGGTTCGAAGGCCACGACCATGCGCGAAGACATGTCTTGCTTGCGACGGCCGAATGAGACGACGGCCTCGACGTCGAGATCTCGAGCGTCGAGCCCGGGGTGGTGAAGTGTCAGCTCCGCCGACACATTCGTTCCGACGATGATCTCGTCGCTACTGAGGCCGCCGAAACGAACGCTCTCCATCGCGATGTTGTGCCAATGCGTTCGAATGTCCTCGGCGAGGTCGGCGAGCGCGAACAGCGGATGGTAGTTCGACTCGCGAAGCGCGACCGCATCATTCATGGCGGGCTCGTAGAACATGTCGGCGTAGTTCGACACCATACGGCGGGACGAGAAGCGTGGAATGATGCTCGACATGCTTGCCTTCATCCGTTCGACCCACTCGACTGGCACATCCTCCCCATTCCGATCGTGGTACGTGGGAATGATCTCGCCCTCGAGCAACGCCATGGTGACCGCCCGGTCGTAGGCGCTCGGGTCGTGAATGGAAGCGGCCGGCAGGTCGATCACCCAGCCGTTGTCGCCCTGGTAGCCTTCGAGCCACCAGCCGTCATCGACGCTGAGATTCACGCAGCCGTTCATGGCGGCCTTCATCCCGGAGGTGCCGCTCGCTTCGAGTGGGCGAGTCGGCGTGTTGAGCCAGACGTCGCATCCGGCGACCATGCGACGTGCTGCGTCGATCGAGTAGTCCTCCATGACGATGACACGGCCCGCGAGGTCGGGGTGTTTCGATGCCTGGTAGACACGCTGCAGTAGCGCCTGGCCGTGCCCATCGGCCGGGTGCGCCTTTCCGGCGTAGATCATCGTGGCGCCCGGAGTGCCGTTCAGAAGCTTGGAAAGGCGCTTGGGATCGGTCAGCAGCAGATCGGCGCGCTTGTACGGAGCGAAGCGCCTCGCAAAGCCGATCAGCATCCGGTCTTCGTCCAGATGATCGAGGATGTCTCGCAACAGCGAGAGGTCTTCGCGGCGCCTGGTCCAGGTCTGTGTCAGGTGCTCCTTCAGCCAGTCGATGTAGTCAGCGCGCAGCTCGCGATGGATGGCCCAGATCTCGGCGGGGTCGTGGTTTCGCAGCCAGTCCCACTGGAAGCGGTCTTCGATGCTGTCTCGCCAATCGTGCCCCATCTCGCGCTCGAAGAGGCGTTGCCAGCGGGGCGCGACCCAGGTCGAGACGTGAACGCCGTTGGTGATGCTCGTCGAAGGCACGTCGTCGGCGTCGTCGAGCTCGGGATAGAACTGGAGGAACATGTTGCGGGCGACTTCGCCGTGCTTGGCGCTCACTCCGTTGATTCGTTCCGAGTTCCTCACCGCGAGCGCGGTCGTTCCGAACTCGTTTGGGGCGCCCTCCGGCGTGTGGCCGATCGCCATCAGGCGTGGCCAATCCATACGAAGCACGTGCTCGAAGCGCGCGAGGTAGGGGCGGACCATCTCCTCCGGGAAATGGTCGTGGCCTGCCGGCACCGGCGTGTGCGTCGTGAAGATCGTCGTATTGCGGATGAACTCGAACGCTTCTTGTGACCGCAGACCGTGTCGCTGAATCAAGTGGGCCGCGCGCGCGATGATCAGGAAGGCGCTGTGCCCCTCGTTCATGTGGAACACGTCGGGATCGATGTCGAGCTCGGTGAGCATTTGATAGCCGCCGAGGCCGAGGATCATCTCTTGACGGAGGCGATGGGAAGCGTCTCCCCCGTAGAGCCGGTTCGTGATCGCACGGTCCTCCGGGCGGTTCTCTGGCAAGTTGGTGTCGAGCAAGAACAGCGGCACGCGCCCGACGTCGAGTTGCCACGCGGCCACCTGCACCGGCCCGGTCGGCAGTGGCACCGTCACCTTGAGCGGGGCGTACTGTCCGGCCATCACCGGCTTGAACGGCGGGCTGCCGAAATCGTTGGTGTCGCCGAGGTCTTCCTGCCGCCCGTCCCGATCGATCATCTGGTGAAAGTAGCCGTCGTGGTAGGCCAGGCCCACCGCGCACAGCGGCAGGTCGAGATCGCTGGCCGCCTTGAGATGGTCACCAGCGAGGATCCCGAGCCCGCCCGAATAGAGCTTCAAGAACCCGGCGACCCCGAACTCCATGCAGAAATAAGCGATTCGCGGATCTTTGGATTGGGTCGACTCAGCCGTCTCGCGCGCGAACCGCACGACGTCGGCGACGTACGCCTCGTCCATCGCGAGCTCCATCATGCGATCGGGCTTGACCTGATCGAGAAGCGCGTGCGGGTTCTCTTCGAGCTCGAACCAGAGTGCCGGGTCGATTCTCTTGAACAACGACGCGACGTCCGGGTGCCAGCGCCACCAAAGATTGGAGGCGATGTCCTGCAGGGGTTGGAGCTCGCTTGGAAGGGCGTTCGCGACCGAGAATGTGCGCGTGTAGGGCGCCGCCTCCTCGCCTTCTTTTGCGGGGGGCTTGACGAAGAGGCCGAAGACGCCGGAGCTGGAGGTGTCGGACCCGGCTGCGGGCATCGAGGGAACGCTCAGGCGCTCCATCGGCAGCTCCTTACGCCTCGCAGCGCCCGCGGCGAGCGCGCGATGGTGGGCGTCCTCGTAGTGTTCCATGAAGTTCGACCAGTCGGTCAGGGCGGCGCTCTCGAGCGACGCCCGCCGCAGCGCCTCGCGATCCTCCGGCGGCAAATCGATGAAGTCGAGGAGCGCTTGCCTGAGTGACTCACTGACCTCGTCGAACGGCACGCCCTCGCGCTTGAGCACACGAACGCCAGTGCGCTTTCCATCGCCTTGAGAAGCGACCCAGCGTCCAAATCCCGCACGGTCAGTGGTGATGGCCGGTACCCCAAAGGCCACGGCTTCGAGGGGCGTGTAACCCCATGGCTCATAGAAGGACGGGAACACGCCGAGGTCAGCCCCAGGGAGGAGATCCCAGTACTTCTGACGAATCAGCGGGTCAGTGCCGTCGAGGTAGATCGGCACGTGCACGACGTGCATCGGCGCACCGGGCTCGTTGCGAATGCCGAGCGCGTTGAGCTGATTGGTGATCGGGTCATTCGCCTCGTCGACCAAATCGTGCGTGCATCGCAGCGGCGAGCCTGCGCCAGCGCCATACGCGCGGTCCCACAGCGCTCGTTTGGGCTCGGCGTGACCGGCCGGAAGCATTGCGTAGAACAGGACGCGCTTGCCGTCGCGTGACTTGAGGTCGTCTGAGAGGTTCGACGCTGCATCGAAGTAGACGTCGACGCCCTTGTTGACGTATTCGTACCGGCCTGCGAGTGCGAAGATCAGAGTCTTTTCGCGATCGTATTGGTCGCCGGTGGTGAGCTCGGCGAGCTTGAAGAGGTCCTCTCGCGCTTGCTCCCGTTGCTCCGGAGAGACGGGTCTCGCCCCGAAGCCATTGGGCAGAATGACGTCCGGCTCTCGGCCCAACAAGTACTTGCATTCGAGCGCCGTGATTTCACTGACGGTCGTGAAGACGTCCGCTTCGTGGGCCGCAACCGACTCCATCGAATGCTTCGAAGAGACGTTGAGCTCCTTGGCCGCCGCGTCCGGGTCCACGCTCGACAGTGACTTGTAGAAGTCCGGGTCCGCGCGCATTCCGGCGAGAGAGCGGCCGAGCATCGTTGCGTGCGTCGTGAACACGGTGCCGATCTCGGGGGCCGCGGTCTGCAGGTGAAGGATCGCAGCGGCTGACATCCACTCGTGCGCTTGGACGATCGCCTCCTGACGCGCGGGCAACAGGAAGCGGTCGCGGATATGCTCGATGATCATGCCCGCGGCATGCGCAAACAAGACCGGGTCGTAATAGTCCCATGCGCCAAACAACGAATCGAGGCCGTACTTCTCCCAGTAGCGTCCGAGGATCTCGTCCTTGCGTGGGTAGAGGCTCGAGTGGTTGATCAGGAGGCAGCGAGGCTCTCCGGGCACGAGCCAGCGGCCCATCTCGACGCCGATCTCGTGGCCGCGAAGCGATTCGGCGAGGTTGCTGTCCCAAACATCTGCGCGGAACTCGGGAGCTACCCCCTCGGCGCGTGGCACGTCCGGGCCAATCGCGATGTAGCCGTGCTCACCGTGCCGTTGCTGAACGTCTGGGACGCGGCTCGCCAACACGGTGTGGATGCCACCCACCATGTTGCAAACCTCCCAAGAGATCTCGAAGAACATCGCTTTGCTCATATTCGAACCCGCTTTTGCGGAGGCGCCAATACCGACAGTTTCAAGTCTTTCATGACGTTCATGTAGTGGATAAACGCGTCGTAAGGGCCCTCATAGGGGCTGAAGTAGTCGTGAACCTCCGCGTCCGAGGCCGACTTGGTCGCCATGTAATAGAAATGGTCCGAGGTCTGCAAGCGTCTCCAGAGGGCGAGCAGATGAGAATTGTTGCGGCGGCGGATTGCCGGGCCCAGCGAATAGATCTCGCCGAGAGCCCGTTGCTGCATCTCATTGCCGCGCCACGCGCTGATATCACGCGCCTCATCGGCCCATGACACCGTCCGACGGAAGGGAAGCTCGCCCAGGGCGGGGTACCGGTCGACGACCTGGCTCGGGGTCTGGATGTCCCAGTGGGGGTGGGTGAAGAGGAGGTCGGGTAGGTGCTCCAGGAACTCGAAGATCCCCGTTTCCTTCCATTGGTGCTCGCCGAACGTCTCGTAGTCCATGAACAGATTGATCACGTCACCGGCGCCGCTGTGGCCGTGGATCCAGCGAGCGAATTTCTCGGCGGTCAACGGATACTCGGCCCACGACTGGTTCGAGAATCGGAACGCGATGTCGTCGGAGAGCTTGTAGTTCTTCGTCAGAAGCCGCATCTCACGCCCCGCGACCTTGTAGACGAAATTGGGGCTCCGCCAATCGAGGATGTCGTCGGCGCCCTCGCAGATCATCGCGTCGAACCCGAGGTCGGCAATGAACTGCCCTATCTCGTCATTGTAAATGAGCTCCGTGTTTCGGAACACGCGGGGGGTTTGGCCGAACTCCTTCTTGATGAGCGCGAGCTGCATGTCGATCTGCGCCTTGTACTCGTCCTTGTCGTAGAGCGCGGCCAGGCTGTGGTAGTAGGTTTCGGCGACGAACTCGACGGCTCCCGTGTCGGCTAGGCGTATGAAGCTGTCCATCACCTCGGGGGCGTACTTCTTCATCTGCTCGATCGCGACGCCTGTCACCGAGTAGGAAACGCGAAACCGGCCGTCGGTGCGCTCGATCAGCCGGAGCATCGAGTCGTTGGCCGGGAGGTAGCACTTGTTGGCCACCTTCCTCAAGACTTCGGCGTTGAGCTTGTCATCGAAGTAGTCGTGGTCGCGGCCAACCTGGAGTGCGCCATACGGCTTGAGCCGATAGGGCTGGTGGACCTCAAAATAGAAACAAACCGATGGCATGACTTACCTCAATTCCCTAAGACCGATTCGTACACGGGAACGAGCTTCTCCGCGGCCGCATCCCAATGGATATGCCGGATTTCTTCGCGCGCGCGTTCGATGATCGTGCGGCGGAGCTCGGGCAGCTCCAAGATCGCCACGATCTGACTCGCCATCTTGTCGACGTCCCAGAAGTCCACCTTGAGGGCGTGCTGCAGGACTTCGGAGACCCCCGACTGCTTTGACACAATCACGGGCCGGTCGTAGCTCATCGCTTCCAGCGGCGCGATGCCAAATGGCTCCGACACGGAAGGCATGACGTACACGGCTGCAGTCGAGAATGCACGCTCGATTTCAGCGCCGCGCAGCCAGCCAGGGAAGCGGAACGACTTGGTGATGCCGAGCTCCTCCGCGAGCGCCTCCATCCTCGGAAGCATGTCGCCTGAGCCCGCCATGATGAATACTGCGTCAGGCACGTGCTCCAGAACGCGGGCGGCTGCCTGTACGAAGTACTCCGGCCCCTTCTGGAAGGTCACGCGGCCGAGGAAGAGGACGACTGGTCCGGTCGACGTCCGCTGCTCCGTGTAGGCCTCGACCGTCTCTCGCGCGTAGACGCCGTTGTGCACGACCGAGATCTTGTCGAGAGGCGTCCCGTGCACACGGTTGATCAAGCTGCGCGTGTAGTAACTGACCGCGATGACCCGCGTGGCTTGCTCCAACCCTTGGCGCTCGATGGACACGATGTCGCGGTCGGCTCCGTGCCCCGCACGGTCGTACTCGAGGCTGTGCACATGGACGACGAGCGGGGCCCCCGCACGGTGGGCGATCTCGACGCCGGCGGGAAACGTCATCCAATCGTGAGCATGCACGAGGTCGTACTTGATGCCGGCGACGCGTCGCGTGGCCGACATGGCGTATCGAGCGACTTCGGCGAAGAGGTCGTCGCCGTAGTGTCCGCCGCCCGACGCCGGTTCGGCGATCCGGATGTCGGCGTCGGCGCCGGGAACGTGCGCATGCTCGAGGCGTGCGATCGTCGTCGGTGGGCCGGGAAGGGTTGGGTGGTTCTGTGGGGCGGTCATTCTGTGGACCGCCGTCTCGGGCAGCGCGCCGGTCGCGATGAGCTCCTTGTATGTCGCTTGGTCGAGGTAGGGCTTGAGCATCGCCGGCACCTCGATCATGCGAACCTCGCCCGCTCTGCGCTCCGCGCTTTGTTCCTGGGCAGCCTCCATGGCGGCAACGAAGATTGGGTCCGTTGCGAGCGCTGGCTCTGCCGCGACCAATGCGGAGAAGGGCTCCGGCACAGGGACCGGCGTGTCCAGCAAGGTTTCGTCGGGCGGCCGGGCCGAAGCCGCGCCGAGCAACTGCATGTGCGGCGCGTCCTCCTCGCCGTACAGCTTGGGAACGAGGAAGTCGATTTCGATTCCGTGCTTTGCCAAGGCCGTCGTCAGGCCTTCGCACGCGGTGCCGAGACCGCCGCTGATGTGGGGAGGGTACTCCCAGCCGAGCATCAGAATCTTCATGGTCCTACCATCTTCGCTGCGCGGAGCACTTCAGACACGCTCCACGCTTGTGCGGGGGTGCCCCCCGGGCGATGAGGGGCGTCCCCATCGAAAACCTCGCCAATCTGCCCGATGCAACCTTCGGTTCTGAGGTGTGCGCTGAGTGCTGCCAACACCGGCATCATCTCTTCCTTCACGGCGTCGGGGCCCTCGACCGCTGCGACGGCATCGGCGTAGAGCCCGAGCAGCCAGGGCCACACGGTGCCCTGATGGTACGCGCGGTCCCGCTCGGTCTGCGCGCCTCGGTAGAACGGCTGGTACGATGGGTCGTCAGGAGAGAGCGTGCGCATGCCCACGGGCGTGAGCAGCTTGTCGCGCACCGCGTTGAGCGCCCGTTGCTTGCGCTCCTTCTGAATGGGTATGCCAGGCAGCACCAAGGCCCAAAGCTGGTTCGGGCGGAGCTTTCCGTCCGCGTGATGTCCGTCGTGCGTGTCTGTCAAGAAGCCCTGATCTTGAAGCCAGAACTTTTCCTCGAAGTGATCGGATAGTTTCTTCGCCGTTTCACTCCACGTTTCTACGAACTCGGGGCGTAGCTTCTTCGCCCAGCGGAGCGCGGCCTGTAGGCCCGAGAGCCAAAGCGCGTTGAGGTCGACGGCGTACCCTTGCCGTGGCGTGACCGCGTGACCGTCGACGAGGGCGTCCATCCAGGTGAGCGCCCATGGTCCGTGTTCGACGAACAGGAACCCTCGAGCGTCGATGCGAACGCGCGGGTCAGCGCCCGCCGCGATGCGCTCGATCAGATCGAGGCAAGCCTCCTGCAGGGCCGTGATCCGTTGGCTTCGCGTGCGCTTTGCGGTGAGAGCGACCGCGCGAATGAACAGCAGCGACGCATCGATGGCCTCGGCGTTCGAGGGCACGTCGCCGCTCTCGGGGATGTTGGGGACGAGCCCGTTCTCCAGGCGGTTCGCCAAGGATTCGAGGATGTCCAGGGCTTTGCCGACCTCGTCGCGCGCCAAGCACAAGCCGGGCAGGGCGATCAGCGTATCGCGAGACCATTCTCCAAACCAGGGATAGCCCGCGATGACTCCGGTGCGGTTGCCGTCGAGCTCGACGAGGTATGCCTCCGCCGCGTCTTCGAGCTCCTGAACGAACGAGCGATGGGGCGAGAGAACCGAGGTCAGGACCTGGGGGTCGTGCGTGGTTGCGGGCTCGGTCCCGATCCGGACGCAGAATGCACCGTCATGCTCGATCCGCAGACGGAACTCGCCCGGCGTGAATAGGTCCTCGGCGTCGTCGTAGCCGCGTGCGCGCTCCCACTCGTAGTGCACGCCCTCGTACCAACGCCCATCGGCGTGAAAGCGGCCCGACACGCCGTGCATGCTCGCGATGAGCGCGGGGACGTTCTTGTACGGGTGCATGACGACTCGGAGGGAGTCGCCATATTCGACATCGATTTCGCCGTTCATGAACGGGTTGGCGAAGGTCAGGTCATGAATCGGGCGGCAGCGAATGAGAGGACGCAAACGAAGGCTGACCGGCTTCTGGAGCCCCTCGATTGAGTACCGAATCCAGACCGCGTCGGCTTCATCTTCGAGCCACAGCTCGCGCGTCACGCTGAGGCCCGCGAACTGGTACGTCCAGCGGGGGAGCGGCTCGAACCGAGTGAGGTAGTCGACGCCCCTGGGCTCGATGGTGGTCCCCCAGTTGTAGCTGTGCAGAGCGATCTCTTCGTCAGCGCCGACGTCGAACCACTCCTCGACCTCGGCGACCATGTTGAGCGGCTCCCCGACGCCCGGTTCGCGAACGGTGAGAAGGCTGTGGTACTTGCGGCGCGGACAACGGTCGATGGTCCCCATCGCGAACGAGCCTCCCCGATTCACGCTCAGCCACTCGGCGTCGGGGGTGGTCGCCGCCGTGGCGAGTTCGGCGGAGTCTTCAGGACTCCCCGGCTCCTTGGAGAGAAGACGCAGGCCTGGCCCGCCATCAGAGCGAGCAGGAAACCAACTGGGCAAGATCACGATGAGCACCCCCTAAACAAGCCGGCGCCGCGCCGGGTCAAAAGCATCCTCCGAAGCAGGAGGTGTGCCAAAGCCTGGACCGAAGACCCAAGCCGTTCCATCACAACTAGCCAACATTAACTGCGGCGCAGGGCGCAATCGATGCGGCTTCAAGAGGTTGGCGCGCAACCTGTGCGCCCCTTCTCAAACACGTGCCTCGTGCCACGCCTTTCGCAACGCCTCTTGGTCGTCGGGATGCGCGATGGAAATGAGCAGCTGTGCCCGCTCGTTGAGTGTCTTTCCGTAGAGGTCGACGGCGCCGTTCTCGGTGATGATGAAACGGACGTGCGCCCGTGTCGTCACTACCCCGGCGCCCGCGCGGAGGGTTGGCACGATGCGGGGGACGCCTTTCGCGGTACGGCTCGTGAGGGCGATGATGGGCTTACCCCCTTCCGAGGTCATGGCCCCGCGGATGAAATCCATCTGCCCACCGACCCCGGAGACCACGCGGTGACCGATCGAGTCGGCGCAGACCTGACCGGTGAGATCGACTTCGATGGCCGAGTTGATCGCCGTCACCTTGGGATTTCGGTTGATCACGGACACGCGGTTGACGTAGCCGATGTCGTATTGCGCGACCGACGGGTTGTCGTCGATGAAGTCGTAGACGCGCCTAGTGCCAACGACGAAGCCGGAGATAGTCCGGCCCGGGTGGACCGTCTTGAGGCTGTTGTCGACGGCGCCGCACTCGAGGAGGGGCAGGAGCCCGTCTGACCACATTTCGGTATGCACGCCGAGATGGCGGTGGCTTTTCAGCGCCGCTAGGACGGCGTCCGGCACCGCACCGATGCCCATTTGTAGCGTCGCCCCGTCTTCGATGAGCGCGGCCGCGTGATGGCCGATGGCTTCCTCCTCCTCGCTCGGGGGGGCCGGCGGACTTTCAGGTAGCGGCTCGTCATGCTCGACCAGCCAGTCGAGCTCGTCGATGTGAACGAAGCCGTCGCCGTGGACACGCGGCATGTGCCGATTGACCTGCGCGATGACGATCTTCGCCGAGTCGACCGCGGCTCGCGCGACGTCGACCGACACTCCGAGACTGCAGTAGCCGCGCTTGTCCGGGGGGGACACCTGCACCATCGCGACGTCGAGGGCGCGCCGGCCGGATCGGAACAAAGCCGGGATCTCGGACAGGAAGCACGGAAGATAGTCGACCCGGTCGCCGTCGAGCTGACGGCGCATGTTGTGCCCGACGAAGAGGTTCGCGACCCGAAACGAGTGCGCGTACTCCGGCTTCGCGTACTCCGCGTCTCCCGAGGTGTGGAGGTGAATCAGCTCGACGTCGCGGAGCCTGCTGGCTTCGCCGACCAGCGCTTTCACGAGTGCAAGGGGGGTGGCGGCGCCGCCGTGTAGGAAGACGCGCTGATTGGAGTTGACGTGGTTGACCGCCTGTTCTGCGGTGCAGAGCTTTGACATGAAGTGTGCTTATTTCGTGGTCTTGGGT
>Ga0316197_10003711_pt1 | contig 10881 bp, 7 predicted proteins | sample OudBiesiAoxic_MG_FD_204939 | JGI IMG/M metagenome (GOLD analysis project Ga0316197, IMG submission 204939) | Coastal sediment microbial communities from Oude Bieten Haven, Netherlands - site A oxic | ecosystem: Environmental > Aquatic > Marine > Coastal > Sediment | place: Netherlands... | reverse complement strand
GCCCAGTGCCAGGGTCGATGAACAGGCGATAAAGATCGAGGAGTAGGTACCGACAAACACACCGACGATCAGCGCCAGCGCGAAGGAATGAATGATTTCGCCGCCCAGGAAGAACAGCGCAAGCAGAACCAGCAAGGTGGTCAAAGACGTCATCAAGGTACGCGAAAGGGTCTGGTTGATCGAGTTATTCATGATCATTTCGGGTGTACCTTTACGCATCTTACGGAAATTTTCACGAATACGGTCAAACACCACAATGGTATCGTTCAACGAGTAACCGATAACGGCCAGCAGTGCAGCCAGCACCGTCAGGTTAAATTCGATCTGCAGCACAGAAAACACACCGAGCGTAATAATGACATCGTGAACCAGCGCCGCCACCGCACCAAACGAAAAGCGGTACTCGAAACGCAGGGCCACATAGATGAGGATGCCAATCAGTGCATAGAGCATGGCCAGGCCGCCCTGCTCGGTCAGTTCTTCACCAACCTGCGGACCGACAAACTCAACCCGGCGCATTTTCGCCTTGGCATCGGCGTTAACCAGGGCAGCGAGGATATCTTCACTGATTTCGGCGCTGGCACGGTCTGCCCGTGGGGCAATGCGGATCAATATCTCGCGCGAGCTACCGAAGTGTTGAACCTGTACGTCGCCGTAACCCGACTCTTCCAGCAGGTCACGGATTCCACCCAGGTCAACCGAATCAGGGTAGGCCACCTCGATCAGCGTACCGCCGGTAAAATCGATACCGAAAGCGAGACCGCGGGTAAACAGGGAACCCAATGAGATGATGATCAACAACAGAGAAAAGACAAGCGCCAGCTTGCGTTTGCCCATGAAATCGATCTGTGTCGTACCACTGAGAATCTTCATATTGAGGTCCTGTTTAAATCGGTAGCCGCTGCAGGCGGCGTCCGCCGTAGATCAGGTTGATCACTGCCCGGGTGCCCATGATCGAGGTGAACATGGAGGTGATAATGCCCAGCGACAGGGTGACCGCAAAACCCTTGATCGGGCCGGTGCCGAAGCTGAACAGTACGATAGCCGCGATCAGGGTGGTGACATTGGCATCGGCAATGGTGGAAAGTGCCTTGGCATAACCGGCGTGAATACTCGCCTGCGGGGTATTGCCGTTGCGCAGCTCTTCACGGATACGTTCGAAGATGAGCACATTGGCATCCACCGCCATACCCACCGTTAACACGATCCCGGCGATACCGGGCATGGTCAGGGTCGCCTGCAGCAGGGAGAGCAGCGCTACAATAAACACCAGGTTCAATGCCAGCGCCAGATCCGCCACCAGGCCAAACGCCTTGTAGTAGATGGCCATGAAGATCAATACCAGAACAAACCCGATCGCCACCGACTGGAAGCCCTGTTCGATATTTTCCGCTCCCAGGCTTGGGCCCACCGTGCGTTCTTCGATAATACGAATCGGTGCGGCCAGGGCGCCGGAACGCAACAGCAGTGCCAGTTCGTGCGCTTCCTGCGGGCTGTCCAGGCCGGTGGTCTGGAACTGCCGGCCAAATACACCACGAATGGTGGCAACACTGATAATTTCTTCGACCTTGCGGTTGGTGACAACCGTTTCACCATCGACGGTACGGGTGGAGGATTTGTTTTCGATAAACACCACCGCCATCGGCTTGCCCACACTCACCTTGGTGAACTCCAGCATCTTGCGGGCACCCTTGCCGTCGAGTGTTACCGAGACCTGTGGACTGCCGGAGTTGTTGTCAAAACCGGAGCGGGCATTGATGATCTGATCGCCGGTAACGATGATTTGATTCTTCAAAAGGTAGGGACGGCCATCACGGTGTTTATACAGGCTCGAACCCGCCGGCACTTTACCGTTGCGCGCTGCTTCCACATCGTTTTCGATATCCACGGCGCGGTATTCCAGCGTCGCTGTTGCGCCAAGAATCCGCTTCGCGGTAGCGGTATCCTGAACACCGGGTAACTGCACAACCACCCGCCGGTCACCCTGCTGCTGGATGATGGGCTCAGCCACACCCAGTTCGTTCACGCGGTTACGCAGGGTGGTGATATTCTGCTGCAGTGCCAGCTTGCGGGTTTCACGCAATTCAGTATCACTCAGGGTAATCTGCAGCACAGGTGCATCACCCTCACCCAGTTCCTTGAGTTGCAGATCACGGTATTCGTCGTGGATCAGCTCCATGCCTTTCTCGCGGTCCTCGGCACTACGGAACTTGACCAGCAGAGTATCGTCTTTGGCCCGGATACTGGTGTAGCGCACTTTCGCCTTGCGCAAAACACCTCGCAAATCAGATGAATAACGCTCCAGCGATTTCTGAACAGCGGCGTCCATATCCACTTCCATCAGGAAGTGAACGCCACCACGCAAATCGAGGCCCAGGTACATCGGCAAAGCGTTAATGGCCTGCAGCCAGCCCGGCGTGGACGGCGCCAGGTTGAGCGCGACAACGTACTCATCGCCGAGCGCATCCTTGAACAGATCGGCCGCAGTCAACTGGTCTGCAGTGTTGTTAAAGCGAATCAGCAGACGTTTGTCTGTTGCTTCCACGGCTTTACTGCCGAGCCCTGCATCACCCAGCCTGGTTTCCACCAGCCCCTGAACGGTGTCGCTCAGCTCACCGCCGCGCGCAGCGGAAATCTGTACCGCTGGATCCTCACCGTACAGATTGGGCAATGCATAGAAAATCCCGACGACCAGCAGGACAATAATCAGCAGGTATTTCCAGGCTGGATACTGGTTCATGATTGGATCTGGCCTTTTCTCGTTGTTGGATTACAGTTCTTTGGATGTGCCCTTGGGCATCAGGTTGGCAACTGCCTGTTTCTGAACTTTGACCTCGACGTCATCGGCAACTTTTATCTGTACAAAGTTTTCACCGATGCCGGTGATACGGCCCAGCAGCCCGCCAGTGGTGACCACCTCGTCACCCTTGGCCAGTTCCTCTACCATTTTCTTGTGTTCCTTGGCACGTTTGGTCTGTGGCCGGATCAACAGAAAATAGAAAACCACGAAAATGAGGATGAGCGGCAGAAAGCTCATAAGGGGATCCGCCGCCTCCGCCGGGGCAGCGGCCAATGCATCACTGATGAAGAAGCTCATAATAAAATTACCTAAGGTTGACATTCATTCGGCAGGAGCGGCCGTCTGGCCGCGATAAAAGGCAACCGTATCGCGGCCAGACGGCTCCAACCATAATAAGTCCGGCCTCACGTTGAAAAAACGCGGCCTGTCGAATTCAAAGCGCGGTATTATGGCACAACCGGCACGGATTGTTTCCTTTTTGCATAAAAATCCACCACGAACCGCTCCATCCGCTCATCCTCGATGGCCTTGCGCAGGCCTGCCACGAGCTGCTGATAGTAGCGCAGGTTGTGAACCGTATTCAGGTGGGCCCCGAGAATTTCGTTGCACTTGTCCAGGTGAGACAGGTAGGCCCGGCTGTAATTCCGGCAGGTATAACAATCACATTGCTCATCCACAGGCCCTGTATCATCCCTGAAACGGGCATTGCGCAGCCGAACGGTGCCAGTGGATGTGAATAAATGGGCATTGCGGGCATTACGCGTGGGCATTACGCAATCGAACATATCGACCCCACGTCGCACCGCCTCCACAATATCTTCCGGGGTCCCGACTCCCATCAAGTAGCGCGGTTTGTCCGTCGGCATGGCGGTGTCCAGTGTATCCAGCACCCTGATCCGCTCCTCGTGAGGCTCACCCACGGAAAGCCCGCCAATGGCATAACCATCGAAACCGAGCTCCGTCAGCCCTTGCAGCGAAGCCAGACGCAGATCCGCATACATACCGCCCTGCACGATGCCGAACAGGGCCGCCCGGGAATCACCATGGGCCTGCCGACTGCGTCTTGCCCAGCGCAGCGACAGTTGCATGGACGCCTGCACCACATCCCGGTCAGCCGGATAGGGCGTACATTCATCGAATATCATCACGATATCCGAGCCCAGTGCCCGCTGCACGGCCATGGATTGCTCCGGACCGAGAAAAACCTTGTCGCCATTGACCGGCGAACGAAAATGAACTCCCTGTTCGGTGATTTTACGCAACTCGCCCAGGCTGAACACCTGGAAGCCCCCCGAGTCGGTCAGAATCGGGCCCGGCCAGTTCATGAAATCGTGCAAATCACCATGGGCACGGACGATGTCCGTTCCCGGCCGCAACATTAGATGAAAAGTATTCGCCAGCAGAATCTGCGCACCCGACTCTGCAATCTGCTCCGGGCGCATGCCTTTAACGCTAGCGTAGGTCCCTACCGGCATGAAGGCCGGTGTCTCCACCACACCGCGCTTGAAACTGAGACGTCCGCGCCGGGCACGCCCGGCTTTTTTCAGCAACTCAAACTGCATTAATTCGACCCGTGTTTTGCGTGGCTGTTTCGCTGAACCAGCATCGCATCGCCATAACTGAAAAACCGGTACCGCTGTTCGATGGCATGCCGGTAGGCCGCCATGACCGGCTCATAACCCGCCAATGCGCATACCAGCATCAACAGGGTCGACTGTGGCAGATGGAAATTCGTGAGCAGGACATCGACCACTCTGAACCGGTAGCCTGGCGTGATAAACAGCCGTGTATCCTGGCAATACGGCTCCAGATCACCACTTTGAGCCGCTGATTCCAGGCTGCGCACCACCGTGGTGCCTACAGCGACCACGCGCCCACCCCGCGCACGCGTTGCTGCCACCGCATCACAGACAGCTTTGTCCACGTGCACATACTCGGCGTGCATGACGTGGTCCTCCAGTCGTGCTGCGCGCACCGGTTGGAAGGTGCCGGCACCCACATGCAGGGTGACAAACGCGCTTTGAATACCCCGCAGCCGCAAGGCCGCCAGCAGCGCCGCATCGAAATGCAGCCCCGCCGTCGGCGCCGCGACCGCACCTGGATGCTGGGCATAGAGGGTCTGGTAATCGTCGCGGTCAGCCCGATTGTCGGGCCGTTCGATATAGGGTGGCAGCGGAACATGTCCGTGTATTTCCAGCAGTTCCAGCACTGGAGACACCTCGTTGAATAATAATTCAAACAGATCGCCTTGCCGACCCAGCACTTCGACTGCCAGACCGGCTTCACCCAGCCTCAGCTGACTACCCGCCCCGGGCGACTTACTGGCACGCACATGGGCCAGCACCCGGTGCTCATCGAGCAAGCGCTCTACCAGCACTTCGACCTTGCCACCTGTCGACTTGTGCCCATACAGGCGTGCCGGAATGACCCTGGTGTTGTTGAACACCAGCAGGTCGTGCTCGCCGATCAGTGCCGGAAACTCTGTCATACGGCGATCGCGGATATGCCCGTCAGAGCCCAGTTCCAGCAAGCGGCTGCGGCTGCGCGGCTGCGCCGGCCGGTCCGCAATCAGGCCTTCCGGCAGCGGATAGTCGAAATCACTGGCTCGCATGGCGCCGCATGGTACCACAGCACCAGTGAACTGCCGCTTAATTGACGGCGAACGACTATCTGATTCCAGATGTCCCGATAATGGGCTCACTTTCTTGCGGCGACTGCAGGAATCCTTATACTGGCGCGCTTGGTACTCAGGCGAGTACTCGTGCCGGGGTGGCGGAACTGGTAGACGCGCCGGATTCAAAATCCGGTTCTGGCAACAGAGTGTGGGTTCGATTCCCACCCTCGGCACCATCATTCCCGGCCCGCAATCAGGCAGTTGCCGAGAGCCAATATCCTTTGAACCTGATATTTCATTAACGGATTGCGGATGTTTCGCGGCGTCATTTTCGTATTTCTGCTGGGTTGGGCGATCTGGTTCTGGCTGGACAAGTCCCCTGCGTTGATGGATTCGTTACCACGTCAACAGGACGATTTAATCAGCAATTTTCAAATCGCCTTTAATATTCTCAAACAGGGCCACTTACATCCGGCGTTCATCTTTATCTGGCGCAGCCACTATATACTGCTGTCCCTGTTGGGGGGGCTGCTGGTATCGATGGGGTGGCAAAGCATCTCGTCAGTGCTGTCGCGCAGGCGCTTGAGAAAACTGTACGTGCCAAAACGCAGATCCGGAGCCGATGACGGCGAAGGTACTGAATAGGTAGCAACGAAAACCGGGCAGGCCCGGTTTTCTGGTTGATTTTGGCCATGTCATTCTGAATACTGGTACATAGACACAAGTTTAATTGTGCTTGAGGAGGATTGTTTGTGGAACACCGACACGATCGGCGTGTTGCGTGCGAATTGAGCGTTGAACTTTTTCGCGCCGGAGTCAGTATTGGTAAGGCGACCGCGCTGGATATCAGCAACGAGGGTGCTCATATCCGCACCGATATTCACCTGAAACGCAATGAAATGGTCAATGTCGTATTTCTGGACGACGCCACGCTTCCGGGCTGGCCGGTGCGCGAGCGCGCTATAGTCACGCATGTCGCAGACGGCCACGCCGGCCTTTGGTTCGGCAGGATCGAAAAACGATAGTTCGGCACGATATGTGCGCCGGTCGACAAGCCAAATGATTGATCTATAATTCCTAACCTTACTCGATAGTAACAATGCGCGGCCTCCGCGGTGGCGGCTGATGGAAGCCGGACACAGCTATGGATGCCCGGCGAAACGCATCTGATGGGAGACAGCATGTCCGGAACCCGATTTACCCTGGAAGTACAACCCCGAATTCCGGAAAATCTGCAACGTTTGGTCGAAGTGTCCAATGACCTGCTGTACAGCTGGGACCGTGCGGTGCGCTCGCTGTTCTTTCGCCTCGACCCGCCACTGTGGGAAAGCAGCGGTCACAACCCCAAACTGTTCCTGCGCCGCGTATCCCAGCAGCGCCTGGACGAAGCCGCCGAAGACCGCCTCTATGTCGAGGCCTACAAACGGGCTCTTTCAGCCTACGACTCCTATCTGCACGAGGGACAGCGCAAGAATGTCGCCCGGCACCTCAGCTCTGAAAAGGATCTGGTCGCCTATTTCTGTTTGGAGTTTGGCCTGCACGAAAGCCTGCCTATTTACTCCGGCGGCCTGGGCATTCTGGCGGGTGACCACTGTAAGGCGGCCAGCGACCTCGGCATCCCGTTTGTTGCGGTTGGCATGCTCTACCGTCAGGGCTATTTCACCCAGACCATTGACGAACACGGCAACCAGGTCGCCCACTACACCACCACGGATTTTGATAAATTACCACTGCAACTGGTGTGCGACGAAGATGGTGAGGCGTTGCGCGTGCAGGTTGATTTTCCCGGGCGTCCTGTCCAGCTGAAGATCTGGAAGGCGCGTGCTGGTCATATCAGTCTGTACCTGCTCGACAGTGATCTACCGAACAATGAGGAAGCCGATCGAGGCATCACCTATCAGTTGTATGGCGGTGACATCAATACGCGCATTCAGCAGGAAATCGTTTTAGGTATCGGTGGTGTACGCGCGCTGCGCCGGCTGGGTCTGGTACCCACCGCATGGCATATCAACGAAGGTCACGCCGCGTTCCAGATTCTCGAGCGTTGTCGAGAACTGGTGGCAACCGGAATGGACTTTGCCAGCGCCCTTGAACAAGTCGCAGGGGCTACCGTGTTTACCACCCATACGCCGGTTCCGGCCGGACACGATATCTTTGACCACAGCCTGGTTGCCAGTTACTTCAATGACTACGCGGAACAGCTGGGTGTTTCGATGCAGGACTTTCTGGGCCTGGGCACCGGCCCGACAAACCAGCAAGGCTTCAACCAGACGGTGCTGGCCCTGCGTGGCTCCCGTTTCCATAATGGCGTCAGCAGAATCCACGGCGAGGTCGCCTCACGCATGGAAGGTTATATCTGGCCACAGATCCCCAACCATGAAAACCCCATGCGATCGGTGACTAACGGAATACATGTAGAAAGCTTTCTGGCCTATGAATGGAAGAATCTCTATGACATGCGTTTTGGCATGGAGTGGCGCAATGAATTACTTAACGACGAGTACTGGGAACGTATTGATGAAATTCCCGATCACAGCTTCTGGAGTCTGCGTCAGTCTCTCAAATCAGAGCTATTGAGTCAGGTACGGCACCGCGTGGTCCTGCAGTGCCGCCGTAACCGCTGTGGTGAGGCACACATCGACCGTGTCACCCGCAAGCTCAGCCCACACGAAACCGATATTCTGACCATCGGTTTTGCCCGCCGCTTTGCAACCTACAAGCGCGCCACGCTGCTGTTCTCTGACCCGGAGCGTCTGGCACGCCTGCTGAACGATCCGCAGCGGCCGGTGTTGCTGTTCTTTGCGGGCAAAGCCCACCCCAGCGATCTGCCGGGGCAACAGTTGATCCAGGTGATTCACGAATTCTCACGTCGACCGGAATTTATAGGCAAAATCCTGTTACTGGAAGGCTATGATCTATCACTGGCCCGCCATCTGCTGTCCGGTGTCGATGTCTGGTTGAACAACCCGGAATACCCGCTGGAAGCCAGCGGCACCTCCGGACAGAAAGCCGGCATTAATGGCGTCATCAACCTCAGTGTGCTCGATGGCTGGTGGGGTGAAGGTTATAACGGTGAAAACGGCTGGGCGATCACACCACACGACCAGCACTATGATGCGGGCTTTCGCAACCAGGAAGAAGCCAACGAGTTGCTGGATATCCTGGAGCACCAGGTGATACCGCTCTACTACGACCGCAACGGTCACGGCTTCTCCGAAGGCTGGGTACATATGTCCAAGGCCTCGATGAAATCGACGCTACCGCAATTCAACTCACAGCGCATGGTGATGGACTACATCAGGGATTTTTACGGACCGGCAGCAGAACAGGGCCGGGCTCTGACGAAAAACGGTTCCAGAGGGGCAAAGGAACTGGCCACCTGGAAGCAGAAAATCCACGAGCTATGGCCATCTGTAGCACTGCGGCGCATCGAAGACGTTCCACAAGCCGTGACCGCCGGTGACAAGGTCCGTATTCAGGTTGCCGCCCAGTTGGGGGAATTGTCCCCCAATGATGTGAGACTGGAATGTGTCATCGGTATCGAAGATGAACACCATGACTTCCAGGCCAGCGAATACTTTGGTTTTACCGCTAAAGAAAAGCTGGACAATGGCGAGACCCTGTTTATCCTCGACCTGGACCCGCCGCTGCCTGGCTTACAGCTCTACCAGATTCGCATGTATCCCTGTCATAAGCTGTTGAGTCACCGATTTGAAACCGGCAGCATGATCTGGCTGTGACACAGGCTCGGTCGATTTGAATTTCGTTGCAGGAGCGACCTCTTGGTCGCGACATACCATCAGTAGAGCATTCGCATGTTAGCCGACATAAGCTTGCGGGACCGTTGGCCGCACGAGCCCAGGGATGGGCGAAGGTAGCGCACCAAAAGTAGGCCCCTTGAGGGGATGCAGGAGCAATTGCCGAGGGACGCGGCCGTCGAGCGTACAGGGATGTATTTACAGCGTGTCCCGCAAGTTTATGTCGGCTAACGTGCGAACTCACTTAGCACGCTTGGCCCACGGATTAATAAATTTTACGGCCATACAGTTGTATCCAGTCCCGCAGGCGCTGGGTATGCTCCTCCTGTACCTGATCCCAGTTAAATCGCCAGTGCCAGTTGCCTTCCGTCACCCCGGGAACATTCATACGATGCGCGCCATCCAGGCCGAGCACATCCTGCAAGGGAATCACCGCCAGCCGTGCCACAGACGCCAGCGCTGCGCGCACCAGCAAGCCGGGCATGGCTTCGCTGGAATCTCCCAGGTAATGCCGGACCAGGTAATGTTGTTCATCGGACAGTTCCTGATACCAGCCCAGCGTCGTATTGTTATCGTGGGTACCGGTATACACCACACTCAGTTCTTCATGGTTATGCGGAAGGTAGGGATTGTCGGCTGAACCGTCGAAGGCAAACTGCAGGATTTTCATCCCCGGAAGATCGAACTGCTTGCGCAGGGCCGTTACTTCCGGCGTAATTACACCGAGGTCTTCCGCAACCAGTGGCAACTCCTCAAACACCTGTCTCAAGACCTTGAAAAATCTCTGCCCCGGCCCCTTTACCCAATGCCCGTCCACCGCCGTATCAGCCTGTGCATCAATTTCCCAGTAGGCCTCAAAACCACGGAAATGATCAATACGCACCAGATCAAACATCTCCATCTGCGAGCGAATACGTTCCAGCCACCAGCCGAATCCGTCTTTCTTCAGAGCGTCCCAGCGGTAGTGAGGATTCCCCCAGCGCTGCCCGGTTGCGGAGAAATAATCCGGCGGGACACCGGCGACGACCTGTAACTGGCCGCTTTCATCGATGGAAAACCACTCCTGGTGAGCCCAGACATCGGCGCTGTCGTGCGCCACGAAAATCGGTATATCACCGAAAAGCAGCACACCACGATCGTTCGCATAACGCCGTAGCTGGCCCCATTGCCTGTAGAAAAGGAACTGCTCAAAGCGAACCTGCTCTATCCGCTTCGCCAGACGCTTGCGCGCGGTTTCCAGGGCTTTAGGGGCCCGGTCACGTATCGGCTGTGGCCAGCGGTACCAGGCCCTGCCGCCATGTTCGGTGCGTAACGCCTCATAAAGCGCATAGTCATCCAGCCATCGGCCGTGCTCCTGAACAAAATGAGCCAAGGCTCCGCGATCATCTTCACCGGCCTTGCGCTGGAAGCCTTCGTGGGCCGCCAGCAAGTGCACTTTACGCTGCGTGTCCAGATCCAGTGCTTCATCGAGCCGGACCTCGTCCAGCCATCCCAGTTCTGCCACAGACTGTAAGCTGATGAGGCGGAAGTTACCGGCATGCACGGAAAGGCACTGGTAGGGGGACAGATCTTCGTGGGTTGGACCCAGTGGCAGGGTCTGCCAGAGACTGACGTCGCAACTGCAAAGGAAATCCACGAAACGATAGGCTTCCGGTCCCAGGTCGCCATTGCCCTCGCCGCCCGGCAATGATGTCGGGTGCAGCAGTATT
>Ga0316197_10003710_pt1 | contig 10884 bp, 3 predicted proteins | sample OudBiesiAoxic_MG_FD_204939 | JGI IMG/M metagenome (GOLD analysis project Ga0316197, IMG submission 204939) | Coastal sediment microbial communities from Oude Bieten Haven, Netherlands - site A oxic | ecosystem: Environmental > Aquatic > Marine > Coastal > Sediment | place: Netherlands... | reverse complement strand
ATCCTATTTCGCCAATTCCCCCAACATGAATTGTACCATGCTTATCTTTTTTCAATGATCGTACACCTCCAACCTTGGGTAACCTGATCAAATCCCAATTTACCCCATCGTATTGCAAAATCCCGCCTCCATTTGCGAAATACATAATTCCTTTATCGTCTTCTAATGCCCACCAATTGGCAGGTCCGGCTCCATAATCCTGGTATTTGTAATTTGTTATAATGGGTTTACCCAATTGTTTCTGGGCCAAAAGAGGTGAGATGGCTATTAAAAAGAAACAAAGAAAAAAGGCTATAGTTTTATGGCGGGTCTTAGATATGGTTTTAGGCATAGTTGGCTGGAAAATAGTTGTGGTTGGTCTTTATGAATATTAATCAGCTGAATTTACAAAATTTATTGGTACCGTTTAGCCTAATTCCTAAAATGTGAGTTTCTTTAACGATGTTTTGCGAAGATTCCTACAGGCCGGCCATATTTGGCAATAGATGACAAAAAATAGAAATGAACTAGAGGATTATTGCCGTTTATCATATGGGTTGCTTTATTGCTCAAAAATCTAAACCCCATTCTTAATTTTTGTGTATTTTAGAAAAGTAATAGAAATGAAAACCCAACGACATCACTAACAGTGGTCAGTTCTATATGAAATACACCTTAGGTTTCTATTTTGTGGTCTTTTGTGTTTCAACATTTTGGGCACCTTTAATTGCTCAGGATGACTTACCTATTGAAACTCATGATATTCCCGAACCCATGATTTTTGATTTGGTCCGGGAATTGGGAGCCAGACAGGGTGAGTTGGAAATTAATACTCTTGTTGAATTTCCTTTGAATAATACTTCTTCACGACATATTGAATGGGCTCCGGAAATTGAATATGCCATTTGGGACAATTTTGCGGTAGAATTTGAACTTCCTTTTGAAGATGGCACATTGGAAGCCTTAAAGGCCGCTTTACAATACACTTTCGGAAAATCCAAATCCGGAAACTTTATCCATGGGACACAGTTTATGGTTGAAAAAATTAGGAAGACACAAAAATGGGATCTTAGCCTGCTTTATATTCCAGCTTATCGGTTTAATGAAACATGGAGTGTCCTTGCCATGCTTGGGCTTCGCCAGCAGGTAGGTTCCGATTCTCAGAATAAAACAACCACACTGCTTCTGAACGCAACGATTTTTGCTGAAATCAGTAAACGTGTTACGCTTGGGTTGGAATTCAATAATTCGGACCCCGGGAATTTTGATGAAGAAGAGGAACTCGAATTGCTTGCTATGCCACAAGTGCATATAGAATTCACAGATCATTGGTCATTACAGACAGGGGTAGGAGGAGAATTTACTGATTCAAAAGTTAATGCTACAGCTGCTTTTCGGATGATTGCGGAGTTTTAGGAACAATCCTGTTCAGCGTTTATTATGCGCTGATAGTCTTCTCTTTCGTTGATTGGATCAATGGTTTCTCTTTGCTGTCATTTACAAAATACATATCCATCATACCCTTGTTTTTGACATGTATTTGCCCCCGGTGTTCACAGGAATAGTGATCTCTGATAAGCAAATAGGTGCTTTGAGAGACATTTACCCTTCCCGGTTCTGATAGGGATTCCATTCTTGCTGCCACATTAACGGTATCTCCCCAGATATCATAGGCAAATTTTCTGGTACCCACCACACCGGCAATAATTCCTCCGGTATTGATGCCAATTCGGACATCGAAAGGCACTATATCCTTAGGTGGATTTAATTTGGTCTCTTCCATCACACGAGCAATCTCAAAAGCGGCCTGCACCATTTTATAGGGGTGGTCCTTGGTAGGAAAAGGCAAGCCCCCGGCGCACATATAAGCATCGCCAATGGTTTTAATTTTCTCAAGGTCATATTTTTCCATGATGGCATCGAACTTCGAAAAATAATAATCCACAGTTTTAACCAGTAATTCCGGGGATAGGTTTTGTGAATAACTAGTAAAGCCTTTAAAATCTGTAAACATTACGGTCACCGATTCAAATTTTTTAGCTTTTACCTTTCCGTTCTGTTTTAGTTCTAGGGCGGTCTCATCCGGAAGGATATTGAGCAACAGGTTTTCGGATCTGTTTTTCTCCTCTTCGATGATCTTATTGGTTTTCTTAACGTAGCGGTAGCGTTTATAGGACCCTACAGCAAGTACAAAAACTAATAGCAGCCCCAGAATAGTGCCATAGATCACATATTTTTGCCTTTTTGCGAGCAACTGGGTAATCTCTGCCTCTTTCTCGAGTAATCCAATTTCATCTTCTTTCTTTTCCAAATCAAAATCGAATTGGAGGCCGCGGATTTTGTCGTCGGTTTCTATATTGAATATCTCGTCTTTAATAGTCAAATATTTGTTCTGATAGGTATATGCATTTTTATAATCCCCAATCGCTTGATAAGACAATGCCATCCCTTCATAAATGTCCCTAAGTTCTTCATTAGTATCAAGTTCAATTGCCAAATTTTCCGCATCCCTGTAGGCCTTAAGCGCTTTTTTTACATCTGTTTTCCGATAGGTATTGCCCAATGCCAAAAGGGTTTGTACCTGATCAAGAGCCAGATCGGATTCTGTGGCCCTATCATAGGCCAGATTAAAATAGTCTATGGCTTTTTGAGTGTTTCCCATTTGACGTTCTTCTTTCCCGATCATAGTCAGGATATGGGCATAATCCGGAGTGTCTTCATTGATTGCTAAAGCTTGAGTATAATATTTCAAGGCATTGATATGGTCGCCCCTTTTACTATAGACTTCCCCGATGCCCATTAAATAGGAGGATTTAATTTGAAGTTCATTTAAACTGGGAAGGTAAAGCTCAACCCTTTTAAAATAATTCAATGCCTGATCATAATCCAGCATTTGACTATACAGGCCTCCAATGTTTAAAAGAGCAGATGAAATCCTAACAGGGTCGCCTAACTTTTCAGAAAAACTAAGGGATTTCAAATAATAATCCAAAGCCTTGGCATGACTTCCCTGACTGTAGTAGATCGCTCCCAGATTACTAGCCAAATTGGCAATCCCCAAAGTGTCCTGGATGGTTTCAAAAGTCTGCAGGGATTGGGTCCAATTTTCCAGCACTTCTTTGTACCTGCTTTGGTAGTATTCCGCTAAACCCTTATTTTTAAGGGCATAAGCCTTGCCTTTTTTAAACCCCAAATCATCGGCAAGGTCAATGGCCTGATCAGCATAGGCTTTGGCCTCGTCCAATTCTTCCGTTTGGAGGAGTTCTGAACTCAACGCATTCAAAGCAACTACTTTTGTAGTGTCTTGCTTTCCTGTTTGCACAATTGCCTTAAGACTATCAATGGAGGCATTTTGTCCAAGTATCATCTGCGGTATTATTAGCATCAGAAAAATACATGTTGGTATTGACCATTTTGCTACACCCCTAAAGAAGAAATACTTCATTTTAGTTCTTAATTATTGTATAAACCCAAACATCTTTTTTGCTGGTCATCCTTACAATATACAACCCATTGCGATAGGAGGCCATATTAATTTCATAGGTTCCGGCATTATTCCATTTCTTACTAAATAGGCGTATTCCATAATAATCAAAAACTTCTACATCTACCTGTACACTAGTTGTCTTATCGACATATAAGGTTCCATTAACAACGGGATTTGGATAAAGGATAAAAGAAGGATTTAGCTCTTCATCAATAATACTTGAACTACATTTTGCAGAGCCTGCATTGGCGTCTGAAGTAGTAGAACTTGGATTAGTGCTGCCCCCCGAAGTTAGTTCCCACTTAATATTTTGACCGTCAAAAAGAATCTGGAAAGTACCTTCACCTGGCAAAAAAGCGGTAGGAGGTGAACCTATAAAGGTGCCATCCCCCGTTATTTGATTCAAAGGTCCATTTGCTATATATACAACCCCATTATTCGGGTTTTCATAACGATAATTCGCAATAAAATTCAGACCACTAGGATCATCAGGATTTTCCTGAACACAATCGAGATAAGCTCTTATCTTCCTGTCATTGCCATCAGCATTTATATAGATAACTGCAGGAGTACTGTATTCAATAAAATAATTATTGGGTTCTGTAACTAGGATGAAGAATATTCCTGTATCCCCGGGTACATAGGATACACCCTGGGCATTCACGAAATAATACGGAATAGTGTTACCGAAGACTGAAAAAGTAGTATCCTCGTAAGCAAAGCCTACCGGATTACTTTGAAGGCTAATATCGCTATTCAAAATAATATCTCCTTCTTCGATAACGAGATCATTTATCGCAAAGGACAATGCCTTTTTCTCAATTGTATAACGCCCACTAGTATTGGCATAAGCCAAAGTGTAATTTTCAAAGAACGTCTCATCTTCATTAATCCTTATTTCATAAATACCAACGTCTCTGGGGAAAACGTCCAGGTATACGGATCCGGGATCATTCTCATCAATAAAATAATAAATGATTCCCTGAGAAAATACGACATTAGAATTATCATCATAAGCAAAACCGGCAAATAAGAGATCTATTTCACTCGCAGTAATTGGTTGTCCATATTCTTTGATGACAGACTGCGGATCAATGATCAATTCTTTTGGCGTAATGATAAAATCCCCATGATCAACCCCATACTCAAGAAAATAGTTTTTAGGAATAGTTGCCGTTTCATCAATGCGGATCTGGTAAGTACCAACATTTATTACCTCTCCCAATTCTATTCGTGTACTACCATCTATAAAATAATAAGGGATCCCGTTGGGGAATACAGAAGTTTCGTCCTCTCCCTGAGCAAGACCATCAAAAGTGGTTTGCAAAGCACCGGAGGTTAATGGTGTTCCGTATTCCAATTCCAGTGCTGTGGTATTAACGATAAGGCCCTTTTTATTGATAGCAACCTTACCATGAGTTTCACTGTATTCAATAGTATAATTCTGAGGATTATCAATCCTAATCCTATACTCACCTACTGCAATAAGGCCCGAAATTTCGAATCGGTTATCCTGGGTATCCACCAAATAATAGTGTACCCCTTCAGTGAAAACGTTGGCTTCATCTTCACCGTCCGCAAACCCTTCAAAAGTAGTTGTGAAGTCTTCCAAAGAAAGAAAATTACCGTACTCTACGGATATGGGTTCTGTGGTTATCGTCAAACTTCTTTTAACAATATTCAACGTACCTATCTCCCCTGTATAGTCAATAGTGTAGTTCCGTGGATTTCTGATCTTAATTTGGTAAGACCCTATCTCATTAACTTCGCCAATTTCCAATTCATTACCTTCAGAATCGACGAAATAGTAAGGGATTTCCCCTATTTCTGGTAGATCCTCGGAAGGGAAAACTATTGCCTGTGTTTCTCCATATACATAACCTGTTATAACTGTACTGAAAATGGAAGCAGTCAGAGGGGTGCCGTAGGCAATTTCCAGATCATCTGTAACGGCTGTTAAGGTAGCCGGAGTTACGGAGATATTGGCCGAACCGTATTGAATATTAAAGTTATTTGATTGGGAAGAAAGAAAAGCTCCGGGAAAAATCAATGACGGCACCTCACCTACGTTAACATCAAGGCTTGTTAACAAGTTGGTGGCGTATACTCTATCAACTTCTCGTTCTTCTTCTCCTTCCGGGGTTCCATCTTCAAAATCTACTACGGCGAATATCGATGCAAAATCTTCAAATCCATTGTCGTTTAATATTCCTGTGCCATTCACTACAGCCCTAAATTTATTGCTAATTGGTTCAAATAATTCAATCTGATTATTTAATAAATCTTGCCCATTTACTACAGCTCTGAATTTATTAACGACAGCTCTAAACTTATTGCCAATAGGCTCAATATTAAAATAGTTGTCAAAATTTTGCCCTTCTAAATCAAGCAAATTCATTTTATCAGTTTCATTATTAACAACCGCTCTGAATTTATTCTGAATGACTCTTTCACTGGAAATCCAGCTTCCACCATTCAATAAATCCAAAATTTGTTCTTGATTCACAACCGCCCTAAATTTGTTGATCAGGATTAAGGTATTCTCTTCGAAGAAGTCATCATTATGGGCATTTATGATCGATTGGAGAAATAGGTCCACATCTTCTATTCCATCATTGATGAAATCATAGTTGAGTTGCACGTTCACCGCCTCCCCATATACAATCTCTTGGGGTTCAGGAGTGATTGTCAGGTCTTTTTTAGTCACTTTTAAAAGTCCATTGACAAAGTTTATCAGGTAGCCTTCCGAATTTGCAAGTTGCTCTGTGGTGGCGTTTGTTGTGTCAAATGACGGGGTAATGGCATAATTCGTTACGCCTGGAAAAGGAGCACGTTCGTCCGCAGGTGATTCAAACTTAATTGGTGGGAGTTCATCACCAAATTCAATCCCCTCCGGAAGTCCTTCTGCAGTAAAGCTGAATTGATAAGATTGACCATATTCTACAGCTACAGTATCTGCATTTATTTTCACTGCAATTCTTCCGTCGTCAATAATGGGCAAGGGATTTGAGTTGCCGCCATCTTCACCAGAATCAGTGATGCTTAGAGTATTGACCAAGGCATTCGGGGCCCCTATAAAGGGAGGTACCGTAACTACAATTTCTGTGTCGTTACTCGAAATAATATCCAATTCCTGCTGACTCTCACCTTCTCCCAGGAATACTTTTGGATTTTCTGGAATATACTTTCCGATAAGCGTTACCTGCACAGGCACTATGCTAAGACTATCCTTTTTTTCTTCCGGTACCTCAACTTTTGTTAAAATGGCAGTCTGTGTTGCTATATCCTGGAGGGCCCCAACAGCATTAATTAGCCCAATACCGGCCTGTTCAGGGATGCCCGATGGTATGGCTGACCTTTTTAATAATGCCAGAGCCTGGTCTCCCAGCTCATTCGAATTATTCTCTACTACCAAGCCCAGATCATCAATCAGGTCTAGAGGAAAACCGTCCGGATACCATGTCGGCAAAACCGATATCAATAAACCTAAGGTCGCGGCCGCGTGAGGTGCAGCAGCTGAGGTGCCAAAGAAGTTATTAAATCCATTACCGTCTGTATCGGCACCAAAATTAGTGATATTATTAATGTCCACCCCATCCGGGGCTGAGATGTCAACGTTAAGCGCCACATTATTTGAAAGAACGCCGGCGTAAGAAGAGAAGGCTTGCGGTGATGGGTTCTGTGCAAGTTCGTGGAATACAGCCCCCACAGTTACTGCTGATTCTGTCATCGCATGTCCACTGACGGTTGGTCCCCCTTCTAAATATTCCAAATATTCCAGACCATCAGACCTAAAGACAATATACCGAAAAGCTAAATTAGCAGGAGCCGGTCCGTTGGCACTTGTAATCATAATATTGGCAGTGGAGCTGGCAGTAACTTGAAATAGCATAGCTTCAACAGAATCTCCAAATTCGTTATCACGATTAGTATCCACAATTCTTTCACCGTTATCTTTTATCAAATAAATATCCAGGTCTGTAGGGGTGGAATTATTTAAGTCCTGAGATGCCTGAGGTTCATCCCATTGTAGAACAAACATGTAAGTACCGGGCTCTAAACTAATTTTATTAGTTATATCCGGACTACCGTCAGTGTTGGTTCCAAAAACGTGGGCAACTGTACCTGTGGGGAGAAAATCAGGGACAATTGAGGGACTTGAGTTCATAAAAACCCCTTGCTGCGCATTATCGGCAAAATTTCCTGCAGATGTCACATAAGCTCTACCGGGTTTATTTGTGAAATCATTGATCGCCTCTGCTATTTCTCCATTACCAAAAAATGGTTCCAGGGGATAGGTAACGTCATCGGTTATGATCATATAATCATCATTGGACATAATTTCAATACCCAGTGCCAAATCTCGTGGAGACAAGATCCCGGTATAGAATCCGAGTTCGGCTCCAGGCGCCACATCGTGTATGATCTGCATCATGGCCCGGCCCTCATCTGAACCCTTACCTGGTAAATCTTTGATAACATCAACCGGGGTTAAATTTCCTTCGTCATTTTCTAAACCCGGTAAATCACTTTGATCAACATCCAAATCGGCTTCTCCCGGGTTGACTTTGTCATAACTATCCGAAATCACACCTATTTTTATTCCACGACCATCTACAGGTATTCGGTTACCATTTTCATCCCTGCCAGCGCTAAATGATTCGCGCAGATCATTTGTCAACATAGCCCCATCTCCCTGGGAGGTTATGGTGCCAGAACTTAGATTAGGCAGATATAAAGGTCTGGCAAAGTTGATTATTGTGTCAATGGTACCATCGCCATATGCATTTAATTCCAATAACCTATCGATTGGAAAGTATACATCTATCGTAGCATATTTTGCAGCGATAATGCTGGGGTCTACAATGAAGCTGGCCAACGATCTTCCAAACCCTGAGGGTGCAGGTAGTTGGAGCAAATCAAGCACAGCCTGCACATTACCTCTCGATGGTACAATTTCTATGAGTACCTCTTCACTTGTATTTATCTGGAATATCAATTCCGACGGTAAATCTCCGGCAGTATCGGTACCCAATGCTGTTAATTCTGATCCTATAGGAGTAAATGTTTTTCCAACACCTCCGAAAACAGGAAAAATAAAACCGGGATCCTCACAAACAGGAGAATCAGACGCAGCTCTTATCTTAGTATCAGTATTCCCATTTTGAACCAGGGTCCACTTGGCATGCCCTCGGGCATTGAATACTACAGAAAAAGCTCTTTCTACTGTACCAGGTTCAAATGTGTTAATTACATTAAACTTTTGAATCCCCTGGTATTCATCATCATCTATTTTATCACTTAAATAAACGTAACTATCCTCTTCAGGGATAGTAATTGCGTTATTGTTAGGATTTGTATATCCAAAATAGGCACGGTACAGACCGTTTTCAATTTCCTCAGCACAGGTAAAGAGGGTAATTTCTTTGTTATTGGAATTGCCACCTCCGCCCTTTTTCTTTTTTTGAGAAAATCCTATAAACGTAATTCCTAAAATCAGAAATAGGGTCAATAACCATCTCAATTGAATATATTTCTCGTTCTTGCCTAAAATGTTTCTTTCGGCATGAAATGGTAAGTAATTTAGTGTCATGATTGGTTAATTTATTTATACCTAATTCAATTTTGATACTCTTAAGTCCTCAGAATATATTTTCTATATGATTCTTTACCACTTATAATTTAGCTATTTTATTAAAAAAATCAAAGGGATAACTATCTTCAAATTAAAGAATTATACCTCGTATTACAATTCTATCTATGTTATCTTATCAGGCATTTGAAAAATTAATTTTAATTCAAATAAACCAATTTTTAAGATACATAAACTACCAAAGCGTAAAGGGGGGAAGTATTTAACTTAAAGGTAACTTTAGATTAATATTCTTTCAATGCAATATTTTAAAGATAGCCATAAAACTATGGATATATTAGTATCACAAATACAGGCAAAATCCGGGGTGGATTCCATTGGTCCAAGATATTAATAAAATTCGGTTATAATTATTTATTCTTTTCAGAAGGGGATGTACTGTTGCATTTTTAGGATAAATGACACTATTTGAAATCATTTTTGGCATAATGCAAAAAAAAGGGTTTGAAAATTGTGTTCTTTGCATAAATTCCACAACTTGATACCATTATACCAGCTATTATAGGTTGATATACAAGGAATATAGGAGTATTAAGAAATTGTTGAGTAATTGGTAATATTATATCTTTGAACAGAATTGGAAAGAGCTTGATGAGGAAATTAATAATCCCCCTTTTACTTCAGTTTTGGTGTTTTCTTGGCATTGGCCAGGCCTTTTTTGAGGAAAGCCTAACCGAATTTGTAAATGAAGAAGTGATTTACGGATCAATACCTATTTTTCATGGCCCGGGAATCTCCTTTATGGATTTTGATAATGATGGCTGGGACGATATTACCATACCGGCCTCAGCAAACCGGGATTTTCAATTTCTAAGGAATACCGGTGGGCAGTTTGAAATCATAGAACTACCCATTAGCAGTGGAGGAATATATGCCCGCCAGGCCTTGTGGGTGGATTTTGACAATGACGGGGACAATGATTTTTTTGCAGCCAGTGATCAGGGCAGATGTTGGTTCTATAGGAATGATGGGGGGAATAATTTCACAGATATCCTCGCTGCTTCAGGAATTGCCGCCCAAGCCGCAGAATATTGGGGAGCTTCATGGGGAGACTATGACAATGATGGAGATCTGGATGTATTTCTTTCTGTAAGAGACCCCGACCAGGTAAATTATAATCTCCTTTACCGTAATGAAAATGATGGCACCTTTACAGATGTGACCTTATCTGCGGGCCTGCCATCAATTGGTTACCTTACCCAAAGTGCAGCATTCATTGATTATGACCGGGATGGTTATCAGGACCTTTTTCTAGCCAATGACAAAGACGAATTGCCTAATTTCTTATACAGAAACAGGGGCGACGGCACCTTCCAGGATGTAAGTAATGCCTCTGGTATGAATCTCTTTATGGATGGGATGTCTACCACCGTTGACGATTACAATAATGACGGATGGTTAGATATTTACGTCACCAACATTTACCCGCCGTCTTTGTCGGGCAGCGTGCTCGGAAATGCATTTTTATTGAACAATGGAGATGGTACTTTTAGCAATATAGCCCAGAACAATGGTACGCGTTATGATGGCTATGGTTGGGGTGCAGTATTTTTAGATAGTGAAAATGACGGAGACCTAGATTTATTTGTAAGTAGTCAATTAGATGGTTCTGACGGCAGGCCTCCTTCGGCATATTACGAAAACAATGGTAGTGGAAATTATACAATTCCCGCAAATGTGGGTTTTATAAATAATATCAGAACCAGTCATGGAAACGCTATTGGGGATATACAGAATGATGGCCTACCCGATATTGCCGTAGTAA
>Ga0316197_10003709_pt1 | contig 10885 bp, 7 predicted proteins | sample OudBiesiAoxic_MG_FD_204939 | JGI IMG/M metagenome (GOLD analysis project Ga0316197, IMG submission 204939) | Coastal sediment microbial communities from Oude Bieten Haven, Netherlands - site A oxic | ecosystem: Environmental > Aquatic > Marine > Coastal > Sediment | place: Netherlands... | reverse complement strand
TCGCCGCCTGCAGCTCACCTGTTGATGCCCCGACCGTCGATCCCCAGAAGTGCACGTTCTCGGCGACGGTGAGATCGAGGTACAGGCCGTTCTGATGTCCCAGCAGCCCCACGTGGCGCCGGATCTCATCACGGTCGGTCGCCAGATCCAGGCCGAGGACTTCCCCGGAACCCCGCGAGAGCGGCACCAGCCCGGCACAGAGCCGCAGCAAGGTGGTCTTGCCGGCACCGTTCGGGCCGCGGAGCAACACGATCTCACCACGCTCGATGCGCAGCGATGCACCGGCGAGGGCGGGGAACTGCCCGAGCACTGCGACCGCGTCGACGAGCCGGAGGACCGGCGGATCGTCTGCGGGCGAGACGTCGAAGGTGGGTGGCGTGTCCATGAACCGGCGCCACGCTACGGCGGAATCTGTTCGCCGACCGCGTTCGGCAGCCCAGGGCCAGGCAGTAGCGTCGGGTGTCGTGTTGGACATCGAGCCGTCCGCGGCGGACGAGACGGCGGCTGCCGCCGCCCGCGGGGCCGGTGACGCGCCCCCGCTGACCCGACGCGGACGTGTCCGCAAGTTCGACCGTCCGCCACCACCGAAGGACTGGCGTTGGTGGGTGAGCGGGTTGGGCAAGACGCTGATCGCTGCCGGACTGCTGATGTTCGGTTTCGTCGCCTACCAGCTGTGGGGCACCGGCATCGAGAACGCCCGCGCCCAGGCATCGCTGGAGAACGAGTTCGAACAATTGCTGGCGGAGACGCCGCCGGTCGAGACCGCACCGCCCACCACTGCAGTCCCGGACGACGCCGGCGATCCGGTGGACGGAACCGACAGCGGTGGCGCTCCCGACGACGGTCCGGCGCCCGAGGAGCCGACGATCGAGGATGCTCCGGCAGTCGTGCCCGTCGAACAGCAGAACATCCCCGAAGCGGTCGACGAGGGCGATCCGATCGCCCGTCTCGAGATCCCGCGGATCGGGGCCGACGACATCGTCGTCGCAGGGGTTGCCAAGAACGATCTGAAGAAGGGGCCGGGCCACTATCCGGAGACCCCGTTGCCGGGACAGCTCGGCAACGCCGCCATCGCCGGACACCGAACCACCTATGGGCAGCCGTTCTTCGACGTCGACAAGCTCGAACCCGGCGACGAGATCATCGCCACCACCCTGAGCGGCCGGTACGTCTATCGGGTCACCGACACGCGAATCGTGACACCGAGCGACTACTGGGTGGTCGCCACCACCGACCCGACCAAGGCCACGATCACCCTCACGTCGTGCCACCCGAAGTGGACCGCCCGCGAGCGCATCATCATCTTCGCCGAACTCGATGGCGCGGCGTCCACGGCCGTCGGAGAACCGGTGGTCAACTACGGCCAGCCGGACGATCCGTCACCGCCCGAAGGCGACGACATCGCTGCGCCGGTCGAGACACAACCCTCCGACGCGGAATCCGCCGACACCACCCCTGATGGCACCACCCCTGATGGGACCGCGCCTGCTGGGACCTCGCCTGCTGCGAGCACCGACGACGCCGCGCCGACCGAGACACAACCCTCCGACGCCGCGCTGGGCTCCGAGGCACTCAACGCCGAGATCGCCGACGCGTTCAGCGAGGGCTGGTTCAGCGATCCCGGCGCCAACGGCCAGGTCCTGTTGTGGGGCCTCCTGCTCGCTGCGGTGGGCATCGTGTCGTACCTGCTGAGCCGCACGGTCAAGCGCGACTGGGTCGGTGCGCTCGTCGGCATCGTGCCGTTCCTCGTGGTGCTCTACTTCTTCTTCCAGAACGTCAACCGGCTGCTCCCGCCGAACCTCTGAGCCCGCCGCCCCCACCATCCCCACCCACCCCAATGCGAACGCGTGAACAAATGGTCCCCTGACGGGACCATTTGTTCACGCGTTCGGTGGTGGTCGGCGCGATGGGGGTTGGGCCGGGCGGTCAGTGGCCGGTGAAGTCGGCGCGACGCTTCTCGAGGAACGCGGTCCGGCCCTCCTCGGCGTCGGCACTCGCCCACGCCGAGCTCCGGGCGGTCTCGAACGGGTCGTCCACCGGTGGCTCCGGCGCCGCACGCTCGAGCCCGAGCTTGTGACCCGCGATGGTCAGCGGGGCGAGACCCGAGAGCTCATGGGCCCACGCCACCGCGTCGTCGAGGCCGCCGAGTCGGTGGATACCGCCGGTAGCGAACAACTGCTCGGCGGTGTAGGTCTGTGCGGCCATCAGCATCGCTCGAGCGATCGGTGGTGAGAACTCCGATGCCAGTCGCCGGATCGTCCAGTGATCGACGACGAGCCCGAGTTTGGCGGCAGGGACGCCGAGCACGCTGTCCGGCGTCGCCACCCTCAGGTCGGTGGCGATCGCCAGCTGGGCCCCGGCACCGAGCGCCGGGCCGTCGATGGCGGCGATCACGGGAACCGGCAGTTCCCCGAATCCGCGCAACACCGCCCCCAGGTCGGTGGCGAACTGACCCTCCTCCACGCCGTGGAGATCGGCACCCGCGCTGAACGCCGGCGGTTTGCCGGTGAGCACGACCGCTCGGATCGCCTCAGGTGTCCTCCCGCGGATCGCCGCCTGCACGTCGAGCAACTCGAGCAACGTCGCGTGGTCGACGGCGTTGCGACGCTCAGGCCGATCCAGCGTGACGACAGCGACGCGACGATCATGTTCCAGGTCGACCGTCATGAGGTGGTCCGATCGGCTCGTAGCATGTCACGACTGTATGCCGAGCCCGTCCACCGACCCCACCGAGACCGATCCGGTACGCGTCCGCCGAGCCCAGATCGCCAAGTGGACCCTGCTGGCGAACCGGATCGGTTACCTCTTCGTGGCGGTCGCGATGGCGGTGTTCGTGATCGCCTTCGTGGTCGGATTCTCCTCGCTGATGGCGACGATCGTGATCACCACGTTCGTGATCGGCTGCATTCTCCTCGCACCGTCGATCGTGATCGGCTATGCCGTCAAGGCAGCCGAACGCGAAGACCGCGAGATGGGCTTTTGATCTTCGTGGTCGCTTCCGGGTCCGCCCGCCGAGCGGTTACCATCTGGTAACTCATGTCGCCTCGCCTCCCCGCAAACGCCCGCCGCGAACAGATCCTCGACGTGGCGCTCGAAGTGTTCGCCCAGTCAGGGTTCCACGGTGCTTCCATGAACGACGTCGCCGAAGCGGTCGGCGTCACCAAGCCCGTGCTGTACCAGCACTTCGACTCCAAGCGAGACCTCTATCAGGCGCTGATCGACGAGGTCGGAAACCGCTTGCTCGGGCGCATCGCCAAGGCCGCGGCCGAGGCCACCGACGGCAAGAGCCAGACCGAACTCGGATTCCGCGCCTATTTCCGGTGGGTCGCCGACGACCATGACGCGTTCACGTTCCTGTTCGGGTCGGGCACACGTCGCGACGATGAGTTCAACCTCGCCGTGCAACGGATCACGGCCGAGGCGGCGACCGCCGTTGCGCCGCTGATCGCCGTCGACATCGACGAACGGCACCGCACCACATTGGCGCATGCGCTCGTCGGCCTCGCCGAGGGGGCGAGTCGTCTGCTCGTCGACCGCGGCGACGAATTCGATCCCGACGAGATCGCCCACGAGGTGGCCGCACTCGCCTGGGCCGGCTTGCGCGCCGTGCAACCGAAAGAGGCCTGATCCGCCGACGCGAGCACGAAAGAGTTGACAGGTGTTTACTCATCGTGCAAGGTGGTCGCATGACAGACCTCGAGGACCGTCCCGCTGCCGCTCGTACGAGTGCGAATCCCTACCTCGCCGGCAACATGGCGCCGGTCACCGAGGAGCTCACCGCATTCGATCTCGAGGTCACGGGCCAGATCCCAGACGAGTTGGAGGGCCGCTGGCTGCGCAACGGGCCCAACCCGCTCGATGACCTCGACGTCGACACACACCACTGGTTCATGGGGGCCGGCATGGTGCACGGCGTGCGCCTCCGTGGCGGACGCGCCGAGTGGTATCGCAACCGGTTCGCATCCGCCTCCGAAGGGTTCAGCCCCAACACCAACGTGGGCGGGTTCGCCGGCACCACCTGGGCGATGGTCGAAGCCGGCAATCCACCGGTCGAACTCGACTACGAGTTGAACTCACTCGGCGAGAACCGGTTCGGCGGCACGCTGGCGGGACCGTTCACCGCCCATCCCAAGTACGACGCCTCCACCGGCGAGCTGCACGCCATGGCCTACCACTGGCCCGACCTCGTCGACCGCATCCACTACGTCGTGGTCGGCGGTGACGGCCGCGTGAGCACGACGCTCGAGATCCCGGTGCCCGACATGCCGATGATCCACGACATGTCGCTCACGCGGAAGTACGCGGTCATCTACGACCTCCCGGTGACCGTCAGCTTCGACGTGATGGGGAAGGGCTTTCCGTTCCCGTTCGCATGGAACCCCGATCGCGCCGCCCGCGTCGGCCTGCTCCCCCGCGATGGAGCTGCCGATGACATCATCTGGTGCGACGTCGACCCCTGCTACGTGTTCCATCCGCTCAACGCCTACGACGCACCGGACGGCACCGTGGTGGTCGACGTGTGCCGCTACGAGCAGATGATGGTGAACGACTTCCGTGGGCCGTTCGGCGACCACCTGCCGACGTTCGACCGATGGGTGATCGATCCCGTTGCTCGCCGCGTGCACGAGACACGGCTCGACGACCGCCCGCAGGAGTTCCCGCGCCACAATCCCAAGGTCGGCCTGCAGCAGCACCGGTACGGCTACACGTCGGAGACCCTCACGCTCGATCCGGTCCAGATCCACGGCGCCACGATCAAACACGACCTCGAACGCGGCACGTCGGAGGCCCACGAGTACGGCCGGGGCCGCGGCGGCGCCGAACCGGTCATCGTTCCCAAGGCCGACGGGGTCGACGAGGACGACGCCTGGATCCTGTCGGTGGTGTACGACGCCACCACCGATTCGAGCGAACTGTGCATCCTCGATGCCAAGGACGTCGGCGGGCCCGAGGTCGCTCGGATCCACCTCCCGCAGCGGGTGCCGTTCGGCTTCCACGGCAACTGGGTGCCCGACACCTCCGTTGCGCCACCCGCCTGAGTCCGTCGACCGAGATCGACGAGCAGAGGCGACGATCAGCCGCGGTACGTGAGACCGCGATAGCCGTCGACGAAACCGGCGACTCGCAGCAACTCGAGCAGACCCTCTGGAACACCGGGGTCGGTGAGCGTGGCGCCGTTCACCTTGCGCACCTCCACCGCCCGAGCCCGGCCGTCCTTGACGAGCGCGGCCAACGCCGCTGCCCACGACGGATCGCCGAGCGCCTGCGGGAACGTGACCAGATGGTGACCGCGCCGGTCGAACCACACGAGTGGGGTGCCCGCTCGGAGTACGACGACCGAGCTCGCGCTGCGCGCTGGACGGCCCGGCGTGTCGGGCCACGACAGCGACCCGCCGAATGGCTGCGCCGGGTCGGTCGAGGCCAGCACCACCGGGGCGGGAACGTCATCGGGGTGGATCGATGGATCGGGTGTCTCGCGCGCTGCCCGCAGACGGTCGACAGCCCCAGGGATCGCGAACTGCGCAGCACCCAACCCGTCGACGAAGTAGCCACGTCGCACCTGACCGCGCTCCTCGAGCACCTTCAACACGCCGTAGACGCTGGTGAACCCGCCGACGATCCCTTCGGCCATCACTGCCTCGCGGGTGACGACGCCGTAGCGCTCGACGAGCTGGAGCGCCTGGGCATGGGCAGCCTCGGTGGGCGACGGTGCCGGGCGCAACAGCGGCCCGACGAGGCTCCATCTGCCTTGACCGGCGGGCGGGCCGATGCGATTGAGGCGTCCGGGTCGTGGGCGACCTCGGCTGCGGGCGGAGGCGCGACCGGCAGATCCCGAGGTCACCCTGGCGCCGGCGACCACCGCACGCAACGGTGCCAACGAATCGTTGGTGACCTCGCCCGCCCACACGAGATCCCAGAGGGCGACCAGCAGTTCCTGGTCCTGGACACCGGGAGCCGCCGAGCGCAGCTGCCCCCAGAAGCTGGCACCCTGATCGCCGAGCAGGGTGCGGATCGAGTCGTGAAGGGCACCATCTGGCGCGTCGCGTTCCTCCCACCCGGGCGCCAACAGCGGCAACTGGTCGGCGAAGCACAATCTGATGCGCCCATCCTTCGCCCCGACGGCGCCCGCGCCGACCCACACGACCTCGCCCGCCGTGCAGAGTTCGTCGAGCATCGACGGTCGGTAGGCGACCACGCGAGACGGGAACACGTCGGTCTCGATCGTGGACGCCACCAACGCCGCGCCCGACAACACGCCGATCGACTCGACCACCGCTTCGAGGCCTCGACGCGACGCCGGGATGCCATGCCAGTCGGGCAGGAACCGGGCGAGCGCGTCCTGCTCGACCGGCTCGACCTCGCGGCGGAGTGCGGCGAGCGAGCGCCGGCGCAACTGGCGCAGCACATCGACGTCGCAGAATTCGCGCGAGACCCCCTCGGGCCGGAACTCGCCGACCACGATGCGCTCCTCGCCCTCCAACGCCGCGATCGCGCCGGCGATCCGTTCGACCGGCGCCCCGAAACGGCGGGCGACATCGCCCGCGACGAACGGCCCGTGCGTGCGTGCGTATCGACCGACGAGCTCTTCGAGGGGCCGCGCGACAGGGTCGGTGAACGCCATCGGCAGACCGAGCGGAAGCGAGCATCCGAGCGCATCGCGGTAGCGGGCAGCGTCCTCGGCTGCAGCGAACCTCGTCTCGCCACCGAGGGCGATCTCGATCACACGCTTCTCGTCGAGCAACCGCTGGAGCCACCGTTGCCCGTGCCCGCTGCCCTCCCCGACGAACGGTGAGTTCTCCGTACCGATTTCCGCACCGTCGGCTCGCACTTCCGGCGTGGGGGCGGCAGGTCCGGCGCAGCGCAGATCGATCTCGTCGCTGCTGAGGTCGCCGACCTTGCGGAACACGTCGTGCAACTCGTCGGCCGACCGCGCCCGGCGTCCGTCGGCGAGGCACTGCAGCTCCAGTTCGACGTCGGCGAGCACGTCGGGGTCGAGCAGATCACGCAACTCCTCGGCGCCGAGGAGATCACGCAGGAGGTCACGATCGAGCGCCAGCGCGGCAGCTCGACGTTCGGCGAGTGGTGCATCGCCCTCGTACATGTACGCGGCGATCCAGTTGAACAGCAGGCTCGACGCCATCGGGCTCGCCTTGCCGGTGTCGACGGTGACGACGCGCACCGCCCGCGACCGCAACTGACCGAGGACCTCACGAAGGGCGGGGACGTCGAAGACGTCTTGGAGGCACTCTCGCGACGCCTCGAGCAGGATCGGAAAGGTCGGATACTTCGAGGCGACCGCGAGCAGGTCGGCTGCTCGCTGACGCTGCTGCCACAACGGTGTCCGACGGTCGGGCCGCCGCCGCGGGAGCAGCAACGCCCGTCCGGCGCACTCGCGGAACCGGGCCGAGAACAACGCCGTCTGCGGCAACGTCTCGACGACCAGCTCGTCGATGTCCTCGGGGTCGATCAGCAACGCCTCGATCGGCAACTCGACCGCCGATTCGGGCAGTCGGATCACGATGCCGTCGTCTCCCCACATCGACTCGACGGGGATGTCGTACCGGTCGATGAGACGACGTTCGATCGCCATCGCCCACGGCGCGTGGACCGGGGTGCCGAACGGGCTCAGGATGCACACTCGCCAGTCGCCGATCTCGTCCTGGAACCGCTCGATCACGATCGTGCGATCGTCGGGGACCGACCCGGTGGCATCGATCTGTTCGTCGAGGTACTGCTGCAGATTTCCGGCGGCGAACGCGTCGAGCGAGTAGTGCGTCATCAGCCGTTCGGTGGCGGCCGCATCGTCGAGCTCGCGGATCTCGCGCACGAACGCACCGAGCGCCCGGCCGAGTTCGAGCGGTCGACCGGGCCGGTCGCCGTGCCAGAACGGCATCTTGCCCGGCTGCCCCGGTGCGGGAGACACCGTGACCCGCTCGAACGTGATGTCTTCGATTCGCCAGGTGGACGCGCCGAGCACGAACGTCTCCCCCGGCCGACTCTCGTAGACCATCTCCTCGTCGAGCTCGCCGACGCGGGTGCCATCGGGCAGGAACACACCGAACAGCCCTCGATCGGGAATCGTGCCGCCCGAGGTGACCGCCAGCCGCTTGGACCCGTCGCGCGCCCGCAACCGGTCGTTGATCCGGTCCCAGACGAGTCGCGGCCGAAGCTCGGAGAACTCCTCACTCGGGTACCGACCGGACAGCAGGTCGAGCACGTTCGACAGCAGGTCGTCGGAGATGTCGGCGAAGTTCGCGCACCGCCGGACCAGTGCCGACACCTCGGCGACCGAACACTCGTCGACCGCAGCGACGTGCGCCACGATCTGTTGCGCGAGTACGTCGAGCGGATTGCGGAGATAGCGGGTGCTCTCGATCTCGCCGTCGACCATGCGCCGCGTGACCACCGTCGCCTCGAGCAGATCGCCTCGATGCTTGGGGAAGATCGACCCGCGCGAAGGTTCACCCACCTGATGACCTGCGCGCCCGATGCGCTGCAGGCCGCGGCTGACGGCGCCCGGCGATTCGACCTGGATCACCAGATCGACGGCTCCCATGTCGATGCCCAGCTCGAGTGACGACGTCGCGACGATCGCACGCAGCTCACCCCGCTTGAGACGGTCTTCGATCACCACCCGTTGCTCGCGCGCGAGCGAGCCATGATGTGCGCGCACCAACTCGTCGAGCATCTCGCCGGTCACCGGATCGACCAGGCCGGGGACCCCCTCCTCGATCGCCAACTCGTTGAGCTTCGCGGCGAGCCGCTCCGCAGCGCGGCGGGCATTGCAGAAGATGATCGTGGTGCGGTTGGCGAGGATCCGCTGCAGGATCTCGGGGTAGATGCTGGGCCAGATCGATGTTCGTCGTTCGGTGAGCGCGGCGGTGGCCGGGCCGGGCGTGAGTTCCACGCTGACCTGCCCGAGCGTGGACATGTCTTCGATCGGGATCACCACCTCGACGTCGAGGTCCTTGCGGATGCCGGCGTCGACGATCCGTACCGGCCGCTTGACACCGGGCTCGACACACCCACCGAGGAACTCCGCCACTTCCTCCAACGGGCGTTGTGTGGCCGACAGGCCGATGCGCTGCGGCGGTCGGTCGGTGATCTCCTCGAGACGTTCGAGCGTGAGCATCAGATGAGCACCGCGTTTCGTGGTGGCCATCGCGTGGATCTCGTCGATGATCACCGTTTCGACGCCGACGAGGGTGTCGCGCGCCGACGAGGTGAGCATCAGGTAGAGGGACTCGGGAGTGGTGATCAGCAGGTCGGGGGGCCGCCGGATCAGCTTCTGCCGGTCGTTCGCCGGCGTGTCGCCGGTGCGCATGCCGACGTCGGGTGAGACGAACGGCTCACCGACGCGGGCGGCGGCGAACTCGATGCCTGTCAGTGGCGCTCTGAGGTTCTTCTCGATGTCGAATGCGAGCGCTCGCAGAGGCGAGATGTAGAGCACCCGCGTGCGATGTGATCGCTCGTCGGGGCGCGGCGTGGTGGTGAGTCGGTCGATCGAGGCCAGAAAGGCGGTGAGCGTCTTGCCCGAGCCGGTCGGTGCGCAGATCAGCGTGTGCTCACCTGCCGCGATGTGCGGCCAGCCCTGCACCTGTGGGGGCGTGGGCTCCGGAAACGACGCCGCGAACCACTCTCGTACTGCCGGCGAAAACGCCCCGAGGACCGGATGATCGGCGATGAACCAACGCTACCGACGGGGTGTGACAACCGGGGACGGGACTCCGGCTGCCACACCCGCGACTCGGCGTGATCGGGCTCTGGTCAGCCGTCGGACTCCATCTCGCCGTCGTCCATGTCGTCCATCTCGTCCATCTCGCCGTCGTCCATCTCGTCCATCTCGCCCATGTCGCCCATGTCGAGCGCCCGGACCTCGGCGGCTGCCACGACTTCGGAACCGTTGTCGAAGATGAACGTGACGTCGATCGTGCCGGTGATCTCGGCAGGCTCGATCTCCATCATCATCACGTGAGGTCCGCCCGGTTCGAGAACGAACGTCTCGCCGTCGGCGATCAGGAATCCGCCTTCCTTCTCCGACATCGACATCGAACCGTCGTCGTCCATCGTCGTCTCGTGGATCTCGATCATGCCCTGGATGGGGACCGAGGCGCCGACGAGCGTGATGTCCTCGCCGCTGCCGTTCTCGATCGTTCCGTAGGCCGCCGAGACCATCTGGCCACTGGCGGGTTCACGGACCCATGCCTCGGTGACCGTGACGCCGTCGGACGACGCCTCCGAACCCGAATCGTCGTCGCTGCCGCAGGCGGCGAGCGAGAACGTGAGCGCAAGGGCGGCGAACGGGGCGATGAGGTACTTCGATGAGTTTCGTTTCACGGGCACACAGTCGCCCACCGGGGTGACTTGGTTCCCGTCGGCAACGATTGGGACCTTCGTCACATCTCGTCGGTGCACCCCGTTTGAGTGAGGGTTTGGGAGCGCATTCGCTCCCGAACCGCAACGCAAACGGGGTTTTGGTGGGTTGGGGCGTCAGAGGTGCTCGGTCAGACGGCCCGCGTCGACGTGGATCGTTCTCGTGATGTGGACGCTGTCGAGCAGTGCTCGATCGTGGGTGACGAGCAGGACCGTGCCCTCGAACGTCGCCAGCGCCTGCTCGAGCTGCTCGATCGCCTCGAGGTCGAGATGGTTCGTCGGCTCATCGAGCACGAGCAGGTTCGCCCCGTTGGCCTGCAGCAGCGCCAACGATGCCCTGGTCCGCTCCCCCGGCGAGAGCGTCGCCGCCGACCGCAGCACGTGTTCCGCACCGAGGCCGAACTTCGCGAGCAGCGTGCGGGCGTCGGCCGTGTCGAACCCTGTCGCGGCCACGACCGCATCGAGCAGCGGTTCGACGCCGATCAACTCGGCACGAGCCTGCTCGATCTCA
>Ga0316197_10003708_pt1 | contig 10886 bp, 14 predicted proteins | sample OudBiesiAoxic_MG_FD_204939 | JGI IMG/M metagenome (GOLD analysis project Ga0316197, IMG submission 204939) | Coastal sediment microbial communities from Oude Bieten Haven, Netherlands - site A oxic | ecosystem: Environmental > Aquatic > Marine > Coastal > Sediment | place: Netherlands... | reverse complement strand
ATGACGTCGAGAGCCATGAAGCCCACATTGTGACGGTTGAAGGCGTATTGCGCCCCCGGATTGCCGAGGCCGACAAAGAGCTTCATCGCGTCGTCCCGTATCGCGGCCCAAACGGCCCGTCAGGCCAAAAAGGAGAAGGCTATTCCTTCGGCTCTTCGGCTTCGCCTTCTTCTTCTTCTTCCTCGGTGGTCTCTTCGGCTTCCGCCTCATCAGCGCCGCGGCCGGCGATCGTGAAGATCGTGAAGTCGCGGTCGGTGATGGTGGGGACCGCGCCTTCCGGCAGCTTCACAGCTGAAATGTGGACCGAGTCGCCGATTTCCGTACCCGCGAGGTCGACCTTGATCGAATCGGGAATATTATCGGCCGGGCAGCGCAGGGTAATTTCGTGGCGCACCACGTTGAGGACGCCACCGCGCTTGAGGCCCGGGGAGGCGGCTTCGTTGAGGAAGTGAACCGGCACGTCCACATCGACCGAGGCGTTTTTCGCCAGCCGCAAGAAGTCCACATGAATCGGGAAATCGCGGATCGGGTCGACCTGTACGCCGCGCGGGATAGCCCGGATTTTCGTGCCGTCCATGTCGAGCATGTAGACCGTGCTCTGGAAGTGGCCGGTTGAAATTTGCTTGGAAACTTCCTTCGTCTCTAAAGAGATATTGAGCGGCTTGTCGCTGCCGCCATAGATGATGCCGGGAATGCGCCCTTCACGACGTACTGCGCGTGCGCCACCGGTTCCGGTGCGCCCTCGCGTGTGCGCCTTGAGCTCGATCGCCTCAGCCATATGGTCCTCCGAACGTCTGAAATAGTGAGGGGCCGGAAGCCGGCCCCCAAAATACGGGCGCGGCGCTCTGATCGTGGTCGCCGCGACGGAATTGGAGAGGCTTATAGCCCAAGGACCACTAGGAAGACAATCGCCTATCGGGGCCGATTTTAGCGGCTGAAGCGCCTCCGAGACGGCCTCGGGCTCCAGGGCGAGCCCTTCTTGGCGCTCTCGGCATCTTTGATCAGTGCCGGGACGCGCCGGTTCAAGGGTGCCGGGCGCCGATACTGGTTCGCCAGCCGGATTATTTCCTCCTGCAGATGGTCGATTTCGGTGCGTCTGCCCGCCTGCAGGCCCTCCCACATGGAGGAACGGGTATTCTTGTCCATGGAGAAGATCTTCCCGGCGGCGAGGCAAAACAGGGGATCAAGTGCGCCAGGGATGCGCGGGCATCTCGGAGACGCCGAGCACGGCCACGCCCGCGGCGGCGACCTCATGATCATTTTCGACCGTGCTGCCGCTCACGCCGATGCCCCCCACAAGGACGCCGTCTTCGTCGACAATCGGCAGGCCGCCGGGAAACGTGATCAGACCATCGTTGGAATGCTCAATGCCGTAGAGCGGTTTGCCTGGTTGCGACAGCTGGCCGAGCGCGCCCGTCGCCATGCCGAAAAAGCAGGCCGTCGTGGCTTTCTTGATCGCGATATCGATCGAGCCCACCCAAGCATCGTCCATGCGCGTAAAGGCTTTAAGGTTCGCGCCGGAGTCGACCACGGCGATGCACATCTGCGTGTCCAGCTCGACAGCCTTCTTCCGGGCGGCTTTGATGACTTGTTCGGCGTTCTCAAGATTGACGTGCATCAGTTATCTCCTCCTCTGGACGATCCCATGTCCGTTTCGACAGGGCGTCTTCGTTTGAAATGGTGTCTTGGCCTTAAACCACAAGGCTGTGTAGGCCCGGGTTGTGATGGTTTCCGCTTCGTAAGGTGCTTCGCATCGTGGAAGGGCGCTGACGTTGCGTCATTCCCCTGGTGCGGCAAACTGACCACGCTGCTCGGCTAGTAGAAAAGGCTTGAGACGGATTTTTCCTCGGCTGTGCGAGCGATGGCTTCGCCCAGAAGAGGCGCGATCGAGAGCACGCGAATATTGTGCGCGCTGACCACGGCATCGCTGGGCATGATCGAATCGGTGATCACGAGTTCCGTCAGCTGTGAGGCCATGACGCGTGCGATGGCACCGCCCGAGAGCACGCCATGAGTGATATAGCCAGCGACTTGCTTCGCGCCCTGTTTCAGAAGCGCCTCGGCCGCATTGACCAGCGTTCCGCCGGAATCGACAATATCGTCCATCAAGATGCAGCTATGCCCGGCCACGTCGCCGATGACATTCATCACTTCGGACTCACCTGGGCGCTCCCGGCGCTTGTCCACGATGGCCAGCGGCGCGTCGATGCGCTTCGCCAGTCCCCGGGCGCGCACCACGCCGCCGACATCCGGCGAGACCACCATAATGTTGTCTTTCGCCATGACGTCCTTGATGTCATTGACCATGGCGGGGGCGGCGAAGAGATTGTCCGTCGGGATGTCGAAGAAGCCCTGAATTTGGCCTGCATGGAGGTCGAGTGTCAGAACGCGGTCGGCGCCGGCGCGGACGATCATGTTTGCCACGAGCTTCGCCGAGATCGGGGTGCGCGGGCCGGGCTTACGGTCCTGCCTCGCATAGCCGAAATAGGGAATGACCGCCGTGATGCGCCGCGCCGAGGCGCGTTTCAGCGCATCGCACAGAATCAGCAGCTCCATGAGGTGGTCGTTGGCGGGCGCCGAGGTCGACTGAATGATGAAAACGTCCTCGCCACGGACATTCTCTTGCACCTCGACGAAGATCTCTTTGTCCGCGAATCGACGGACCACGCAGCGTGCGAGTGCGACGTCGAGGTAGCTGGCAATTGCCTCAGCAAGTGGGCGGTTGCTGTTGCCTGCAACCAATTTCATGCGCTTGTTCCCCGAAACTCAGCCGGTCTGAAGGCGATCTACGACCTTCACGACACCCGCGCGCTTTTAACAAGCGCGTGGCACCTATGTAAACTTTCTAAGTGGTTGATGCTCAGGAGTTTTGGTCGCGGTTGAGCCATCGCGGCCGTCACGCGTGGGCGCTCTCTCATTGAACCAGCTTCTTAATTCCGGGCACTGCGGCACCGGCCGCGGCGTCCGCGATCGCGCCCCAAGGCCCGTTTAGCGACCCTTTGGGGATGGTATTCTCCTGTGAAACCGTGCCCTTGGTCGTGCCGCTGGGCTCCAGGACCCGCCAATCTATGCGGATTTTTTCCTTGCTGGAGCCAGCGTTGGTCAGCCTCACCATGCCTTTGACGGTGTAGACGTTGGAGCCCCGGCTAACGACTTTCACACCGGAACTGCGGAGCCGCTTTTTGAGCGCGGAGGGCAGCGTACGGCTTCCGTCGCCGGGTGCGCCCGTGACCGAGCCGACCACGACGCCGGACGGTTTCCGCGCAGCCGTGGTTTTGGCGCTTGAGGCCGCGGCGGCGCCTGTCGCCGCAGTGGCTCCGGTTGCCGCTGCCGCGGTCCGGCTCGTGGAGGTCGAGGAGGTGGCGGTGGGCTTCGACGACCGTCCGCCGCGCCCGCCGGGCAGGTCGGCAGACAATTGAGAGGCCGTCTTATTTGCGATATTGGCGATTGCCGTGGAATTCAGCCCGCGCCAGGGATTGGAACTGGAGCCCCGGGCCACGGTCTCCTCCCCGGAAACCCGGGTGACGCGTGTGCCGGACGCATCGTTCACGTCCCACACATAGGAGATTTTCGAGCGGCCCCCGTCGACATTAGACAGAAGGTAGCCGCGCAGCGTGTACTCGGCTTCGGCAGAGCCGCTGGGCAGGATCGTCAGATTACGGTCGGCGCCGGCGGTCTGTAGCGCCTGGGTCAGCTTGGCCGTCACGCTCTTCGGCGGACCGACGACATTCCCCATGGCGATCTTGGGCGAACCTGCAAACAAGCCGCCTGCGCCTTGCATGATATTGCCCATGCCTGCGCCGCTGCCGCAGCCTGTCAGCGACAGGGCAGCCGAGATCAGGGCGACGATGGCCGTGACAAAGCTCAGGACATGCGTCGTTCTGTATTGCGCAGCGCCCAACCACTCGCTCCCTTGTTGGCCGCACACAATCCACCCGCGCTCTGAGCGTGCAATGCCAACATCGTTTCCAACCAAGTCCACTTACGGCGGGGCCAAACGTGTTTGGTCAGCCAAGCTTGATAACCCATAGCAACTTTACGTGGCGGGCCCCAAGGGCGTCCAGAGGCCGCGCCCAGTCCGGTGCTGACGCATCAGTCTATGGAGAAACCAAATCAGGTGAGGACGATGGCGGAAATTTGGCGGCCATAATCTACCTCGCTGTGGTGCTGCGACCGCCGGTAACTATAGAGACGGGTCTCGTCGTAATAGGTGCAAATGCCCAGGTCGTAGATGTCGCCGACCTCCGCCCGGGCCAGCCGGTCGGCGACATATGCGGGCAGGTCGAAATGCGGCTCGCCCGTGCCGTCGTCATTGGCGAAAAAAGTTCTGGCGCCCGGCTCCGTTTCGAGAAAGCGTCCCTTGTAGTCCTCGCCGACTTCGTAGGCGCCTTGGCTGATCGCGGGGCCGATCGCTGCGATCATCTGCTCCGGTTTCGCTCCGAGCCCGGTCATGGCCCCGACTGTCGCCTCGACGATCCCGGTGGACGCACCACGCCAGCCCGCATGGGCCGCGCCGACCACGCGGGCTTCCGGATCGCATAGGAGGACGGGTGCGCAGTCCGCCGTGACGATGCCGACGATCAGGCCTGGCGTCGCCGTGACGACCGCGTCCGCTTCCGGGCGCGAGCCGGGCTCCCAGGAACCACCCGCGACGACGGCAACATTCGAGTGCTTTTGATAGACGGTCGCGAGCTTGCCAGGCGTCGTGCCGAGCAGTCCTGCGACACGCGCCCGGTTGTCCGCCACTGCGCCCGGCACATCTTGCGAGCCGACCCCGCAATTGAGCGATTCGTATAGGCCTTCGGAGACGCCACCGAGCCGCGTAAAGAACCCATGGTCGATGCCATCGATCGCGGAAAGGTTCGCGGCCTGAATTCTGAGCTGGTCTTCTGTGATCATGGTCGTGGGCTCGCCTCATTAAGCACTGTTCCCGAAGGCAGGGGGCGGTGCAAGGCCTTGGCTGGTGATGGCCAGCGCCTTGAAAAGCACGCCCATGGCCGCAGGATCGACCAGCCGCTGCGTTGCCGACATAAGCCCATCGCGCTCATCTTGGGTGGCGTCCTGACAGAGCCGCTCCAAGCGGGCGTCCAGGCCAAGCTCCAGGAGCAGGGCACCTTGGGCTTTCGGTCCGTAGGCCAAAAGCCCGTTGGCCTCTGCGGAATCTTTCAAGGCCCCGAAATCCACATGCGCCGTCAGATCCACATTACCGGGCTGTTCCAAGGGATCGGCGAATTTGTGCCGTGAGACGGCCTGAAGCGTGTCGCCGCACCCGGTCGCCTCATGGCCATAGTCGATAATGAGCGCGGCAAGCGGGGCGTCTTTGGCCCGGGCGGCAAGGGCGGTGATCACGGCGTTGGCCGCGGGTCTGATTTCGAGAATCGAGCCATCGGGCAGCTGCTGCAATTCGGCGTTCCGGCGTAAGTTCTCGACGGCGAGTGGCGGGCCGTCGCAGAACGCAAACCCTCCATCGAGGCCGATCAGCACACAGCGTTCGTGCCATTGTCCCGTCCGCCAAATCAGTTGGCGTATGGGCAGGGCGTCGATGAATTCGTTGGCGATCACGATAATCGGGCCAGGCGGCAGTTCCTCGATCCGCTCATGCCAGGAAATGTAGGCGCCGGGATCGGCGAGTGCCTCTTCCTGTGCCTGGCGCAAGGGAGGGCTGGTCTCCACCAACGCCACTTTCGCGCAGTCCGTGAATCCGGGCAGGCGGCGCAGCCCGCGCAAAGCATCCGCCATAAGTGTGCCGCGCCCCGGCCCAAGTTCGGCAAGGATCACCTGCTCAGGCGACCCCATCGATTGCCAGACGGCGTAGGCCCATAGTCCAAGAAGTTCGCCGAAGACCTGGCTGACCTCGGGCGCCGTGGTGAAGTCGCCTCCCGCGCCGATGGGCTGCTTGGAGGGATAATAGCCAGCCGTTGCATCGGCCATGCAGACATCCATAAAGCGTTCCAAGCTGATGGGGCCGGTTCGGGCGATCTGCGCCTTCAAGCGTACGCTGAGAAGCGTGCTCTCCATGCTAGTCTGTGTGTGCGTCGGCGCCATGGTGCCGTCCCGTTATGCTGCGACGGCTGCCTTCCGGCGCGCGCGCCAAATGAGCCAGATGCCAATGAGCAGCATCGGAATCGAGTACGCCATGCCGGGGGTCAGGATGCCGATATCCAGGGGATGGCCGGCGTGTGGTTCCCGTGCGACCTCCTCCACGATCGAGCGGAAGATGCCATAGAAGATGAGAAACAGACCGAACACGGTGCCCGGCCGGTTCAGCTCTTTGTATACATGCGTGGCGATGCGCAGGATGATGAACAAGACGATGCCTTCGAGCGCGGCCTCGTAGAGTTGGCTCGGGTGGCGCGGCAGGTCGTCGACGCCGGGAAACACCATGGCCCAGGGCACGTCGGTAGCGCGCCCGTAGACCTCCGAATTGATGAAATTAGCGATGCGCCCGAAGAACAAGCCGAACGGGGTCGCCGCCGAGGCAATATCGCCGAGCGATAGCGGATTGATCCCTTGCGCCTTAGAGAAGAAATAGACGGCGAGGACGACGCCGAGCAGTCCACCATGGAAGGACATGCCGCCGTTCCAGATCGCCGGGATCTGTTCGGGGTTCTGCCAAAAGTAGCTCGGCTCATAGAACAAGACGAAGCCGAGGCGTCCGCCGACGACGATGCCGAGCGTGATCCAGAGCAGAAAGTCGTCCGCCTGGCGCACAGTCATCGGAGACTTGCCGTTCCAGAGGTCGGCGCGGGACACGAGCCTGCGCCCGTAGAGCCAGCCCGCCAGGATGCCCGCCATATAGGCCAGGCCGTACCAGCGCACGGTTGCGGGCCCGATTGAGAAGGCCACGGGATCGATGACGGGGAAGGGAATGACGAACAACTGCATGATGCCTCGGGCGAATGAAACGTGGCGACCCTCGGCTGCGGGTATACCCCTGTCAAGCGCGCCCTTTGTCGCGATCATGCGGCGTCAACGGCTTGCACCGGCCTGCTTGCCTCAGCCAACGCGCTACGCAATAGTCCGCGCAAATGACAGTTTCGCTAAGTGACAGTCCAGCTAAGTGCGGGTCTGGCACCGCATTTTTGGAGGTTGCGTGACATGACGCAGACCAGCGGGCGGTTTTTCGACGAGTTGGGCAAGTTTCTGACCGATGCGGTCGGCGCCGCCGACGGCGTGAAACAAGAGGTCGAGGGTCTGGTGCGCGGCCAGGCCGAGCGGGTTCTGAACGAACTCGACGTGGTCCAGCGCGAGGAATTCGAAGCCGTCAAAGCGATGGCTCAGAAGGCGCGCGAGGAAAACGAGCGCCTCAAGGTGCGGATCGCCGTGCTTGAGTCCAAGCTAGCTATGGATAATCCGGGATAACGCTTGGTCACGAGTCGAGTCGACTCTCCGATTCATCCACAGATTTCTTGCTCCATCCACAGCAATTCGGCGCTTGGCGACTCTGGCGCCGTTTTGCGCGCGGACTCGCCAGTATATAACTGATTCATCTACTGATTCGCGGTTGCTGTTTTGTGTGCGCGGACCCCTTAACGCGGCTCGAGAGGATACGCATGGCTTCGATGGAAGCGACTTACGACCACTTCACAAATCCCGTGGACATGGTGGAGCAGATCGCCACCATCCGCGACTGGACCTTCGAGCGCAATACGCCCGACGAACTGACCCTGTCGGTGGCCGGGACTTGGTGCGACTATCATATCTCTCTGAATTGGCGGGAAGATTTGGAGGCGCTGCATCTGGCGTGCGCTTTCGACTTCCGAGCGACGAAACCGCGGCTTCCCGAGCTCTATCGGCTCGTGGCCAATATCAATGAGCAACTTTGGCTCGGGCACTTTGACCTGTGGCGGCAGGACGGGATGCTGCTCTACCGCAATGGATTGCTCCTGGCCGGGGCGGATACCCATGTCGGGCAATGCGAGGGCCTGCTGACTGCGGCACTCGAGGCCTGTGAGCGCTATTATCAGAGCTTCCAGTTCGTCTTGTGGGCCGGAAAGTCCGCCGATGAGGCACTCGCGGCCACGATGCTTGAGACGCAAGGCACGGCTTAGGGCGTGACCGCGCGCGGAACGGCTGTTTAGATAGTTGGAAGAGACGGGTCTTCTGATGACGCAGGTGTTCCGATGAAACAGGACCTAGAATGACGATTGGCCTCACTGGCCCGCTGCTCCTGGTGGGCGCGGGCAAGATGGGTGGCGCGCTGCTTGAGGGTTGGCTCAAGAAGGGTCTCGATCCCACGACCGTCTTTATCCAGGACCCAGAACTGCCGGATGACATGCGCCGCCTGGCCGCCGCGCACGGGATCGCGGCAGGTGACGCGCCTCCTCTCACCAAAGCGCCCGCCGTCATCGTGCTTGCCGTGAAGCCGGATCTTGCCGTCGCGGTGTTGCGCACGATCGCGCCGTCGATCGGGGCCGAGACCGTGGTCTTGTCCATTGCGGCGGGGCGGACGCTCGAAACGCTCTCCGGGCCGTTACCCGAGACATGCGCTGTGGTGCGCGCCATGCCCAATACGCCGGCGGCAGTGGGCGAGGGGATAACGGTCTGCGTCGCCAACGCCCAGAGCAGCGCGGCCCAGAGAGCCATCTGCGAAGGCTTGCTCTCCGCCGTAGGCGAAGTGGTTTGGGTCGAGGACGAGACCTTGATGGATCCGGTGACCGCCGTTTCCGGCAGCGGACCGGCCTATGTCTTTCACCTGGCGGAGTGCTTGGAGCAGGCGGGGATCGAGGCGGGGCTCCCGCTGGACCTTGCTGCGCGTCTTGCCCGTGCGACTATCGCGGGCGCCGGCGCGCTTCTGAAACAGTCCGAACACGACGCCGCCACGCTGCGGACCAATGTGACCTCGCCTAGGGGCACGACCGCCGCGGCGCTCGACGTGCTGATGGAGGACGAGGCACTGAAGATGCTGCTTGCACGCGCTGTGGCCGAAGCGGCAAAACGGTCGCGGGAGCTATCGTCCTGACGTTGGACCGAGGCTCGATGCAAGTCTCTCGTCTCCCGTCTTCCGATGGCCACGAATTCGGCCTATCGTTCCCCCCACAACGACGCCGAAAAGTGTGTCCCACAGAGGAGTATGGCCATGTTCGAGGAATTCTCCAGGCGCAACCGGGCGGTGATGGCCGCCATGTCGCTGGCCGCGACGCGCGATTGGGGGGATTTCAGCCTCGTGGATATCGCCGCGGAAGGAAATCTCACCATCGCGGATTTGCGCCGGGAATTTATCTGCAAGAACGACATTCTGCGTGCGTTCCAGGCCGAGGTCGACGCACAGGTTCTGGCGCGCGGCAAACCGGGTGGACCGGACGACAGCGTGCGCGATCAGGTTTTTGAAGCCTTGATGACGCGATTCGAGGTCATGGCGCCGCATAAGGAGGCCCTGAAACGAATCTCGGCGTATTTGCGTTGTCGGCCGGGCGAGGCCTCGATGCTAGTCTGTTCGAGGCTCATCTCGCAGTACTGGATGCTCGCGGGCACGGGCGCGAAGCTCGACGGCCCGACCGCCTTGGTGCGCGTTGGGGGCCTGTCCGCCGTATACGGTAAGGCCTTCAGCGTGTGGCTTAAAGACGATACGCCCTCGCTCGACAAGACCATGGCGACCCTCGACCGTGGTTTGAAGAACGGGGAACGCGGGATGCAAAGTCTGGAGAAGGCCTGCGATACGGTGTGCGGATTCCTGCGCGGCTTGAAGCGGAACTTCGAACGAAAAGGTCAGCCCGACGGTAGGCCGACCCCCGAGCAGACTCCGTCGTCGGTGTAGAGCAGCGCCGTTGCGGACAGGTAGTGCGCTAAGCGGCGATTAGTTTTTTACACGCCTTGATGCAAGCGACACAGGATTCGCCGCAGACCTTGCACTCTTCATGCTCGGCTGCGTGCTTCTCGCACTCTTTGGCGCAGTCATCGCAGACATCGATGCAAACCTTGGCAAGTTGCTTCAGGCGCTTGGCGTCGGTCGCCGCATAGTGCGCAAGCGCGGCACACATCGGCAGCATGGCATTGACGGTGACGAGGCAGTCCGCAAGCGATGGGTCGCCCGTTCCCAACACTTTGACGCAATGGGCGACGCACGCTTCGCCGTGCCCCACGCAATCCAGAGCCAGCCGGGTCAGTTCCGCGTGGTGCGAGCCATGATGTTGATGCGCGGACTTCGCTGCGGCGCTCCCGGCAAGCGGCACCGAAAGACCGGCAAGAGCCGCACCGGCAAGAATCTCGCGGCGGCTTGTGGTGTGCGTGGAGAAACGTCGCCGTTCAGGCACGCCCGTGTCGGATTTCTTCATGTTGGGCCTCACTGTGTTCACCGGCCCTGCCAACGGGCCGTGGTTCGCGATGCTAATAGGGAAGCGGGTCTTCGTCGTCGGGGCCCGACAGACTCTCCGGTCCTTCACCTGGGAGTTCGGCATCGACCGGATCGGTTGAAATCAGGCTGTCAGGGTCGTCCAGCGGAGCCAGTTCCGGTGGCTCCTCCGACATCTTCATATCGCCGAAGAGCGGCTTTCCGCTTTTGCGATGCACGTCGGCGCCGTCTTGACCGATGTCGATCTGAATTTCGGACCCCGGCATTTCGTTGTCTTGAATGCGCTCGGTTTCCGATTGCGCCAGGGCCGGAGTCAGCCCGGCCACGGCAAGGATCGCGGTCAGTCCAGCCACTCTCTTATGCATCGGTGTATCTCCCAATTGGACTCAGACAGGCACTTTTAGCACGGCTTTCAAACCGCCGAGATAAGATTGGTCGAGCATGATGTCGCCGCCATGAATACGGGTAATGTCGCGGGCGATCGCAAGCCCCAGTCCCGTAGAGCCCGAATCCTGATTGCGGGCGTGGTCAGAACGGTAAAACGGGCGGAACACCAGCTCCCGCTCGTTCTCCGCGATGCCGGGACCGTCGTCCT
>Ga0316197_10003707_pt1 | contig 10887 bp, 11 predicted proteins | sample OudBiesiAoxic_MG_FD_204939 | JGI IMG/M metagenome (GOLD analysis project Ga0316197, IMG submission 204939) | Coastal sediment microbial communities from Oude Bieten Haven, Netherlands - site A oxic | ecosystem: Environmental > Aquatic > Marine > Coastal > Sediment | place: Netherlands... | reverse complement strand
GTATCGAGGGCGTCTTTATCGTCTTTAGCCTTGTAATCAGTAACGCCTGAAATTTCACAATGAGTAGTGGCGCCACCAAGTGTTTCATTATCAATAGTTTCACCAATGGCCGCTTTAACCAGATAACTGCCAGCTAAAAAAATACTTCCGGTTTTATCTACAATAAGGGCTTCGTCACTCATAATAGGTAAATAAGCACCACCAGCTACACAACTTCCCATAACCGCTGAAATTTGTGTTATTCCCATACTACTCATAATAGCATTATTTCTAAATATTCTACCAAAATGTTCTTTATCAGGAAAAATCTCGTCTTGTAATGGAAGATAAACACCGGCACTATCTACTAGGTAAATAATAGGTAACCTGTTTTCAATAGCTATTTCTTGAGCTCTTAAATTCTTTTTAGCGGTAATAGGAAACCAAGCGCCTGCTTTAACTGTGGCGTCATTAGCAACTACAATACACTGTTTTCCTTTTATGTAACCTATTTTTACAACAACACCACCTGATGGGCATCCGCCCTGCTCTTGATACATATCTTCTCCGGCAAAAGCAGCAATTTCAATTACCTTTGATTTTGAGTCGAGTAAATAATCAATACGTTCATGAGCGGTCATTTTACCTTTAGCATGATGCTTATCAATATTCTTTTTTCCACCACCTTGATGCACTATTGATAAACGCTTATTAAGTTCAGAAAGTAAAAGTTTATTATGATCTTCGTTTTTATTGAAGTTGATATCCATGCGAATTCTGTTTGTGGCTAAGTTACAAAACATTCAAAATATCTTTCATCAATGTTAAAAATTTATTAAATAATTAACATGGAAATAGTTTCCTTGGAAACTAAATATATTTATCATATATTTGTACATAATAAAAAAATATTATGAAGAAAATAATAGCCTTTGCAGGCTCAAATAGTAGGACCTCAATAAACAAACTATTAGCAACCTATGCTGCTAACTTAGTTGATAATGCGGAATCTACAATATTAGATTTAAATGATTTTGATTTACCACTTTACGGAATGGATTATGAAACCAAAAACGGCATACCCGAAGCGGCACATAAATTTTTAAACCACATAAAAAATGCCGATGGTATTATTTTATCATTAGCCGAACATAACGGTGCTTATGCTACGGTATTTAAGAATCTTTTTGATTGGATGTCTCGAATTGAAGGTAAAACCTTTATGGGTAAACCAATGCTATTAATGGCAACATCTCCGGGTGGAAGAGGTGGTCAATCTGTTTTATCAATTGCCAAAGACCGGTTTCCATATCACGATGCTAAAATTGTAGATACCTTTTCTTTACCATTTTTTGGAAATAATTTTGATAATGGTTCCATAACGGATAAACCTCTAAATAAAGACTTGTTAAATAAGGTGGACGCTTTTAAGAAAGAAATCTAATATATAATTGATGGGAGATTTATCAAAAGATATTAATTCAACGTTTGCTAATAACAGAATAAAGGCCATGTTAAATATTTTATATACCGCTGGTTGGATTTCCAACAAACAGAATGAATTTTTTAAATCTTACGGTATTTCTCCACAACAGTACAATATTTTGAGAATATTAAATGGGGCCGACGAACCACTTAACGTTAAAGTCATTAAAGAGCGCATGATTGAACGATCGCCTAATGCCACGCGATTAATGGATAAATTATGTGTCAAGCAATATATTGATCGTTTGCCTTGTGAGCATGATAGGAGAGTAGTTAAAATTGCGATTACAGAAAAGGGAAAAGAATTGCTAAATACTATTCCAAAAAATTTCAATAAGGAGATATTAAAGAATTTAAGTGAAAAAGAAGCAGAAAAGTTAAGTGAAATACTAGATAAAATGCGCTGAAACTATTTTTTTCAACAAATAGTTTCCATGGAAAATAATTAAAACAAGATGAAAAGAAACACGATAAAAATCATAGAACGAAGCGATTTTGTAAATATGGGCCCGATAAGATTGCGTCAACCATTACCAACACAGAAAGTTGATATGATAGATCCGTTTTTATTATTACATCATTATGGACCTTATTATATTTCAGAAGAACATAATCCATTTGATCTAGGACCACATCCTCACAGAGGTTTCGAGCCTATAACCTTTTTATTTCAAGGCGAGCAGTTACATAGAGATTCGTTGGGAAATGAAAGTATAGTAAAACCTGGTGATGTTCAATGGACGACGGCAGGAAGAGGTATTGTGCATGCCGAAGCACCTACTAAGGCGTTTATAAAAAAAGGTGGTTACATAGAAGGCATTCAGTTGTGGTTAAACTTACCTTCTAAAAAGAAAATGATATCTGCAAACTATCAACATGTGAAAAGTGAAGATTTTAATATGGTTAAATCCACTGATGGTAAAGCTATTATTAAAGTCATTGCTGGATCTTTAAATGATGAAATTGGTAAAATAGGTACGCAAACGGATGTTAATGTTTACACGTTAGACATGGAATCTGGAGCAAATTTCAGTTTTCCAATACCTAATTCACATCAATCCATGCTTTACTTATTAAGAGGAAGTGTATATGTAAATGAGTCTGATTTGTTAAAATTAGATGAGAATCAACTCATGCAATTTAATCAAGATGGAGAAGGAATAAGCATTAAAGCTTATGAAAAAAGCACACTTATATTTCTTTCTGGAGAGCCTTTTAATGAGCCTGTATCTACTTATGGTCCTTATGTTATGAACACGCAAACAGAAATCTTGGAAGCGATGCGTGATTACCAAATGGGTAAAATGGGTTTTCTTCCGGTAAGTTAAATAGGTAAAAAAATATTATGAAAACAATAATACACAAATCGAATAGTAGAGGTTACGCAAATCATGGTTGGTTAAAATCTCATCACACCTTTAGTTTTTCAAGCTATCAAAATCCAGAGCGTATGAATTTTGGTGCGTTGCGCGTATTAAATGATGACTTAGTACAACCAAAAATGGGATTTGGAACACATCCACATCAAAACATGGAAATTATATCAATTCCTCTAAAAGGGGCGCTTTCACATCAAGATAGTATGGGAAACAAGCGTGCTATAAATATAGGGGAAGTACAAGTGATGAGTGCCGGAACCGGTTTAACACACTCAGAGTTTAACGATAGTAAAACAGAGGAAACTAATTTTTTGCAATTATGGATTATTCCAGAAGAAATTGGTGTAACACCAAATTACGAACAACGATTATTTGATACTTCAAATAGAAAAAATAAATTGCAAACCGTCGTCGCTCCGAAAGATAAATTAGAAGGAGATGCATTACCAATAAGTCAGCAAGCTTATATTTTTAGAACAGATTTAGATTCTGATCGTTCTATATCTCTAAGTGTTAAGAACAAAAATAACGGTTACTATATATTTGTCGTTGAAGGTTCAGTTGAAGTAGGTGATGTCACGTTAGATTCTAGAGATGCCATTGGAGTAACAGAAACCGATGAGATTAGCGTCAATGCTAAATTAAATTCAAGCTTAATTATTATTGAAGTACCCATGATTTTTTAAAGATGATTTATTAATTTTTAATTAAGCATCCTTACAAGGATGCTTTTTTATTTAAAAATGCGATATTTGTGTTTCAATTCGCGCAAAGGATTGAAGCGGTATCCTTTTAATTTTTAAAATTAAAAGATTTAGCAGAAAGCCTGACCTTGTTCTCTAACAAGGATGCGCCTAAAATTTAGAATTAATTATGGCAATGAATAAAAACACAGTGTTGGCTTGGGCTACATGGATTATGATTTTAGTTGGTTTAGGATTAATAGGACTTGGTGCTTTTAGATATAATGAAGTGGCAGGTTGGGGTTTTGCATCGGTAGGAATAGGTTTTTTCGCTATTGCGTGGGTTTTTAATGCGTTAAAAGGTAGAGTATAATGAGTGACGATAAAAAAGTGATTTTTTCAATGTCTGGATTAACCAAGACATTTCAAGGTGCAAATACACCTGTTTTAAAAAATATTTACTTAAGTTTTTTTTACGGTGCTAAAATTGGAATTTTAGGACTAAATGGTTCGGGGAAATCGACACTATTAAAAATAATCGCTGGCGTTGATAAAAATTATCAAGGTGATGTGACGTTTTTACAAGATTATTCAGTTGGATATCTAGAGCAAGAACCAAAACTTGATGATTTTAAAACTGTTATGGAAGTGGTACGCGAAGGGGCTGCTGAAACGGTGGCTATTCTTGATGAGTACAACAAAATAAATGATATGTTTGGGTTAGAAGAAGTCTATTCTAATCCAGATAAGATGGAGAAGTTAATGAATCGTCAAGCTGAATTACAGGATCAAATTGATGCGGCAAATGCTTGGGAATTAGATACCAAACTTGAAATAGCCATGGATGCCTTGAGGACACCTGATGGTGATAAAAAAATAGGTATTCTCTCTGGTGGTGAAAAAAGAAGAGTGGCCTTATGCAGACTGCTGCTTAAAGAGCCAGATGTTTTATTGTTAGATGAACCTACAAACCATTTAGATGCGGAGTCTGTTCATTGGTTAGAACATCATTTAGCACAATATAAAGGAACAGTGATAGCTGTAACGCATGATAGGTATTTTTTAGATAACGTTGCGGGATGGATTTTAGAACTAGATAGAGGAGAAGGTATTCCATGGAAAGGGAATTATTCATCTTGGTTAGATCAAAAATCAAAGCGCATGGCTCAGGAAGGGAAAGTCGCTTCTAAACGTCAGAAGACATTAGAACGTGAGCTGGAATGGGTACGTCAAGGAGCAAAGGGTCGTCAAACCAAACAGAAGGCGCGTTTAAATAATTATGATAAATTATTGAGTCAAGATCAGAAGCAATTAGATGAAAAACTTGAAATTTATATACCGAATGGTCCACGACTAGGAACTAATGTTATTGAAGCCATTGATGTAAGTAAAGGCTATGAAGATAAATTATTATATGAGAGTTTAAATTTTAAATTACCACAGGCGGGAATAGTTGGAGTAATCGGACCTAATGGAGCGGGAAAAACAACTATATTTAGAATGATAATGGGTGAAGAAACGCCCGATAAAGGTGAATTTAAGGTTGGTGAAACCGCCCAAATAGCCTATGTTGATCAGAGTCATTCAAATATTGATCAAGAAAAATCTATTTGGCAGAATTTTAGTGATGAGCAAGAGTTGATTTTAATGGGTGGCAGGCAAGTCAATTCAAGAGCGTATTTAAGTCGTTTTAATTTTTCTGGTAGTGAACAAAATAAAAAAGTAAAATTGCTTTCAGGTGGAGAAAGAAACAGACTGCATTTAGCGATGACTTTGAAGGAAGAAGGGAATGTTTTATTATTAGATGAGCCCACAAATGATTTAGATGTGAACACATTAAGAGCTTTGGAAGAAGGTTTAGAAAACTTTGCTGGGTGCGCTGTAGTTATATCGCATGATAGATGGTTTTTAGATAGAATTTGTACACATATATTGGCATTTGAAGGCGATTCACAAGTCTATTTCTTTGAAGGTAGTTTTAGTGAATACGAAGAAAATAAAAAGAAACGACTTGGTGGGGATTTGATGCCTAAGCGTATTAAATATAAAAAACTAGTTAGATAAAATAATAAAAAAGGTCTGCTATTGCAGACCTTTTTTATTTGTTGTTATACATATGACCTTCCGTGAAATCGGTGTATTTTTCTTCTTGTTTTGCCATTTCTTCGCTTATTTTATCCAAACGCTCATTTTCCTTTTTTAATTTATAAGACTTTCTTATGCCTAAAAGTAGGAGTATAGAGAAAAAAACAACAACTATAATTAAAACAGTAACAATATCAGACTGTTCAATTAACATGAATCGAAAGAGGTTAAAAAAGAGGCTTGATAAAAGCATTGCAATATAAATTTGGTTTAATAGCAATCCAAATATAATATTTTTTATTTACACATATGTCATTTCAAAACATTAAGAATGCTACTTTATATTTAGTGTTTAGTTTTGAGATTTATATTTAACTTGGTAAAAATTGAGAAATAGATAAAAAGGATAATTTTAAAAAGATGTCAAATAGATTAAAAAACATAAAAACTGAAGTGCTGTCAAAAGCATACTATATTCTAAATAAAATTTCTTTTGATTATAAAAAGAATGATGGTACTTGGGTTAATCAAGTTCGCGAATGTTATGATAGAGGAGACGGCGCAGGAATACTATTATATAATAAGGCCAAGAAAACCGTTATTTTAACCAGACAATTTAGGATGCCTTCCTTTATGAATGATAATAAAAGCGGGTTATTAATTGAAATTTGCGCAGGCTTATTAGATAAAGATAATCCGGAAGATTGTATTATAAGAGAAACTGAAGAGGAAGTAGGCTATCGTTTAAAAAGTGTAAAAAAAGTTTATGAAGCTTATTCTTCTCCAGGTGTAATGACTGAAAAAATGTACTTTTTTATTGGCGAATATACAGATGATATGAAAGTAAATGCCGGTGGTGGTTTAGCAAGCGAACAAGAAGATATTGAAATATTAGAAATTTTATTTAAAGATGCCATTGAAATGTTAAATAATGGTGACATTCATGATACTAGAACAATTGTTCTGTTGCAATACGCTCAAATAAATAAGCTTATTGAAATTTAGGAATGACTGGCTTTTATAAAATCAGTAATTAAGTAAGTAAGTAATTTCCCAATCTGTTTTTCATTATCTTTGGTTGCAATGGCTTCACAAATATGCAAATAACATGCATTTTCATCTTTACCAAAATAATTCACAAAGGTTCTTACCTTATTAAGATTAAAACCACTTGGTGTCATGGCACTCGTTGAAATATTTTCGATGGCGTCACAATCAATTTCAATTCCAAAGGGTTTGTTTGAAACATGCTCTAAGGCTCTGAGTAATTCCTTTTTAAATTTTAAATCATTTCTAATTTCTAAAGCTTCGAAGGTGTTGTATTGAATTGATTTTAATTTATTCAGAGATTTTAAAATTTTCTGTGGTGTGTAATTTTCATGTATTCCAAAAATGAAATAATTATTTAAAAAACCTTCTGCAAAAGCATAGGAGAATCCGTTTCCGCTATGCCGCCCCTCTTCAGATCTAAAATCCGTATGGGCATCTAAATTCACTACGTTTATTGCATTTCCAAAAGCTAATGCACAACCCTTAATGTTGCCGTAAGCATTATTATGACCGCCACCAATTATAATGGGTTTTTTACCAGCTGAAACAATTTGTTCAATTAAAAAAGTGACATGACTGTCCATTTTATTTACAAGTTTACGAGCTTTTAAAATGTCTTTTTTCTTCGATTGATTTAAGGTCAAAACTTTATTCATTTCAGCTGAAAAATCTAAATGACCTAAGATTAATATCTTCTCTGCACTTATGAAATCATTATTTTGAATATTAAATAAGTATTTTATTACAGTATTCCAAGTGTTATAAGTTCCTGATATACCGTAGTTTGCAAAAACACCAACATCTTCGGGTAATCCAATTATGACATGAGTGACATCCAAAATTTTAAGTTCGTCGTATATGTTAGAAATGGAAGAAAGCACAGTAATATGTTCTCCAAATTTGGATTCGCCTGTGCGCTTGTTTAATAATTTTTTTAAATCTGAATTATTGAATAAGACTAATTTATCCATCTGAATAATAAGTTTTGAATAATAAAAGTAATGTTTTTATTTTATCAAAACCTTAAAAAAAGAAGTATTAAAACAGTAAACATTATCCACTTAAAGTAAATTAAAAACAAGTAATTATGGAAAACAACGGTAGCAGCAGTATGGGATTAAAAGTTGCATTAGGAATTGCACTAGTCCTTTTTTTAGGTACAGCCTTTTATTCACTTAATCTTTACAATGAAAGTAATAAAACAAAAAAAGACCTTACAGAACAAAAACAATTAGTAATGAATGATTTAAATGCAATGGCTGAGCAATATGATGCTGCAATTGATGAGAACGGTATTGCTAATAAAAATTTATTGGAAGCCAGAGAGCGTATTCAAGGTTTAATAGATTCATTGAAAATTTCTGAAACGAATGTAAGAAGTTTATGGCGTTATAAACAAAAATATACTTCATTGCAAAAAGAAATGGACTTATTATTAGCTGAAAACGATTCTTTAAAAGTAGAAAATTCATTTTTGGCTACCTCTTTAGATAGTACGAGAGTGCGTTTAGAAGAAAGAACCATGTTCACTGATTCTCTATTAATCCAAAATACAGCGTTAGCAGAAGTTGTTGAAAATGCTGCGGTATTATCAGCAGTTGATGTAAAAGGATTTGGAGTTATAGAAAGAAGTTCTGGTAAATTAATACCTACTGAGAGAGCAAAACGCGCTGATAAAATTAGAGTATGTTTCACTGTTGCTAAAAATAATTTAGTTCAAGGTGGCGATCAAGAATTATATGTTCAAGTAATAGATCCAAAAAATAACACACTTGGAGCTAATGAGCAAGTGACTTTTGATGATAAAACTTTAAATTACAGTATGATTAGCAAGTTTAATTATGAAAATGCAAGTTTAAATATTTGTGAGTTCGTTGCAACAAAAGGATCAGAAAATTTTGAAACAGGACGTTATATTATAAATATATTTAATGAAAAGGATTTAGTTTCATCTACTGAATTTACTTTGAAATAGAAGATATAAAACTTTAGTTAAAACCCGAAAGTTGTTCTTTCGGGTTTTTTGTTTTAATTAATTTCTTTCCCATTTATAATTATTTTATCTATATGATTATCTCCAAAAGCATAGGGCATATAGTAATAACTAGGTATTTTTTTGGTAATAATTATATTAGCCTTTTTACCTTTAGTAATACTTCCGTAATTATCTGCTATTCCCATAGCATAAGCACCATTAATTGTTGCAGCATTTATAGCTTCTTCTGGTGATAATTTCATTTTAATACAGGCCGTACTAATCACAAAATTCATATTACCACTTGGTGTAGAACCTGGATTGTAATCTGAAGCTAAAGCTAACGGTAAACCTGAATCAATTAGTTTTCTTCCAGGTGTATACGGAATACTTAAAAAATATGAACAAGAGGGCAGTGCCACAGGCATTGTTTTACTATTAGAAAGTGCTGCAATGTCATCATCTTTAAGTTCCTCTAAATGATCTACAGAAAGCGCACTATATTTTACAGCCAAACCAACACCACCAAAGGCATTAAATTGATTAACATGGATTTTAGGCGTTAACCCATATTTTTTTCCTGCTTGCAATATTTTTTCAGTTTCTTCAAGTGAAAAGTATCCTTTTTCGCAAAACACATCTATATACTCAGCTAATGCTTCCCTTGAAATTTTCGGCAGCATATCGTTAATGATTAAATCGATGTAACCTTCCTTGTTATTTTGATATTTGACAGGAATTGCATGAGCTCCAAGAAAAGTAGCTTTTATTTTAATAGGTACAGTTTCCTTAATTCGTTTTATAACGTTTAACATTTTTATTTCCGATGATACACTTAGTCCGTATCCAGACTTAATCTCTAATGCACCAGTTCCTAAAGCAATCACCTCATTAACACGTTTTAAAGACTGCTCATATAAATCATCTTCATTAGTGCTGCTTAATACCTTAACCGAATTTAAAATACCGCCACCGCGTTTAGCAATCTCTTCATAAGTTAAACCATTAATTCGGTCTACAAATTCTTGTTCTCTGTTCCCTGCAAATACAATATGCGTATGAGAATCACAATATGTTGGAAGCACAATTCTTCCGCTAGCATCAATAGTTTTGTCAGCCTGATATTCTCCCAAATTATTCATACTTCCAAAATCTAAAATAATGTCATCTTTAACTAATAAGAATGCATTTTTTATAGAAGGAAGAACGTTCATTTCTTTTCCTGAAACTTTTTGTATATGAGTTTCTCTAATTTGAAGGAGCTCTTTTATATTTTTTATAAGTAATAACATATAGTAAAAGTAATTGATATTTGTTACAATTTAGAATAATTTTTAATTGAAATATATCCTTAAAATATGATAAATATCATTTTAAAACTCAAGATTTAAACTGTCTGTAAAAATAATGAAAAATCAAGCGAACCCCTTGATTTTATTACACTTAAAATTTATATAAAAAATTTATTTGGAGTACATTTGTATAAAATAATTAGAAATGAATAAAGCTATTTATATAGCAACGAGTGAACCTAATAGTGGTAAATCTATTGTTGCTTTAGGTTTAATGAGAATGTTATTAGGACGTACTGCCAAAGTAGGTTATTTCCGACCCATAATTGATGACGATTTAAAAGTTAAAAGAGATAATCACATCAATACTGTATTAACTCATTTTGATTTAAATATTGAATATGATGAAGCCTATGCGTTTACTCGAAATGAATTTATAAATAAGCGTAATGACGGTAAAGAAGGGGAAATATTTGATAAAATAATTGAGAAATATAAAGCGCTTGAAGATAAAAATGATTTCATGCTCGTTGAAGGCACAGATTTTTCAGGAGAAGGAACAGCAATAGAGTTAGATGCTAATATTTTAATTGCTAAAAATCTAGGAATACCAGCAATTATTGTCTCAAGTGGCATTGGTAAAAGTTTGGATGAGTTTATAAGTGGGTTACATTTAGCTTATGATTCCTTTACTGAAAAGGAAGTTAAAGTTTTAGCCGTAATTGCTAATAAAGTTCAGGAGAAAAATTTAGAGCTAGTAAAAAAAGGGGTAGAGCAAAATTTACCGAAAGATGTCATTGTTAATGCTATTCCACTAATACCGTCATTAAAGAACCCTACAATAAAGGAAATTGCCAAAGCAATAGATGCTAAAGTTATTTTTGGAGAGAAATATGTAAATAATCAGACCAATAGTTTTAAGGTTGGTGCCATGCAATTACGTAATTATTTAAAGGAAA
>Ga0316197_10003706_pt1 | contig 10887 bp, 8 predicted proteins | sample OudBiesiAoxic_MG_FD_204939 | JGI IMG/M metagenome (GOLD analysis project Ga0316197, IMG submission 204939) | Coastal sediment microbial communities from Oude Bieten Haven, Netherlands - site A oxic | ecosystem: Environmental > Aquatic > Marine > Coastal > Sediment | place: Netherlands... | reverse complement strand
CGGTGGCGGCCAAGGCGGCAAGCCGTAACCAGCCAACAGTGTCTGGAAATAATCCCGGGCCGAGGCCCGGGTAAAGTCAGAATGATAACAGCTGAGTGGTGACGGGCGATCGTCACCATTTTTTTTGATAGTTCGATCCTGCGAATTCCCACATAGGGGGGATACAAGACATGAATGTGAAAAAACAATACCTGCGTTCAATGGTTGTAACAATGGGCGCCGCTGCAATCGCGGCGACTGCGCTGGCCGCGCCCAAGGAAAAGGTGGACGGCGAGTTAAAGGGGAAAGACAAGCCCGCTGCGACCTTCAACTGGACTACGGTGGTCAACAACAACGACCTGATGCCGCCGCTCGCGGTGAGAAACTTTAACAGCTACAACCAGCCCTCGGTGAATGTGGACGGGCTGGTGGTTATCCGGGCGCGCAGCCGGGGCGGGCCGCCGCTGGGCCAACCGACCCACGGCATCTACACCCGCGACATGTCGGTGGAGAGCCCCATCGTCAGCATCCTCGATAGGACCACGCTGGTTCCGTATCCCAACAACCTCGACACCACCTTCGTCGAGACCCCGTCCTTTCCGCGTATTGACAAGAACTCGGATACCATTGCCACCCGCGGCAACCACCAGCCGGTGTGGCAATATATTCTGGATGATGGAACCGAGACCCGGGCCGGAACCACGGGGGTCTATACCAACCCCTTCGATGATCTCATCACCGGCGCCGCCAAGCTCGGCGATGTGCCGGAGTTTTCCTTCTTCGAGGTACCCGAATTCCCGGGCATTCGTTTCGAGGTATTCCCGGGAGCCCCTTCGGTAACGGAAGGCGACACCATCGTGTTCAAGGGGAACTACACGGCGCCTGACGGCAGCGCCAGGACCGGGGTGTACTACCGGGAGCTGGACAATGCACCATTTGGTGGTACTTCCCCCGTGGTGCTCATCGCCAACAGCACTGACACCGTGATTCCGGGCACCGGCACAGTGTTCGGCTCCACCGCACCACCCAGCGCCGCTGGCCAGAGGGTTGTGTTCGCCGGCTTTGACAACGAGGACGCCCCGACCCTGGGCGGCATCTACCTGGCGGCACTGGAACCCCAGCCGCTACTCAGCCCACTCGTCAGCATTGGTGAACGGGTCCCCGGTGAATCCCGCAACGATACCTTCAATAATCTCGGCGAGGGAGCCGCCTTCGACGGGCGTTTTGTCGGCTTCTGGGGTGCCTGGGGGGAAGAGACCAAGACCGTGCGCCTCTATTGCCCGACTGAAGGCAACCGGGATCGCATCGACTACTGCAATCAAGAACTGGTCTGCGAAGACACGGGGGAGACGCTGGGAGCCCCGAACATCATATGCGACGACACGGGCTGCTATCAGGATAAAGAGGTGCCGGTCAATCAGGGTATCTTTGCCCACGACATCGACACGAACAGTACGCGGATAGTAGCGAAGGCCGGTGATCAATTCGATGAGTTCCTGTTCTGGAACTTTTCCGGCAAGACACCCTGCGTGGGCGGCGGCCACTCAGATGAGGGCGCCGAGGATGATGGTGAACCGGCGCGCTGGCGCTCCTCGGCGTTCGTCGCCGTTTCGGGTGGGGTGGGTGCGACTTACCAGGCCGCCTTCAAGGCCAGGACGGGTGAGCTGGTTGACGGGGTCTATGTGGATCCGGTGGATGGCATCTACCTCAGACAAGGGCCGGGGCAGGGTCAGGCTATCGTGACCGTCCTCGACACCACCATGGACGGGCAGGCACTCGATCCCGAGGCGCCAGTGGGCTCGACCATTGCCGAGCTGGGGATCGAGCGTGAGGGCCTGCGCGGCGACTGGCTGGCGGTCAGTGCCAAGATGGGGATTGAAGGTGGCGAAGAAGAAGATGACATGGCCGGGGTCTACCTGACCAACGTCAAGTAGACGCGCCATAAGGGCGGTCAGGTTTTGGCTGCCAGAAACTGCTGTGCCTCGATATGCCCGGGGATACGCTGCAGCACCTGCAGGTAGTTTTCCCGGGCACCCTTCATGTCGCCCAGCCAGTAACGGGCGCGTGCCCGGTAGACCAGTATAGTGGCGTCACTGGGATAGCGTTCGTGTAGTTGGTCACTGTGCTTGCGTACGGTTTGCCATTGCTGCTGACCTTCCTCCGCCGCCAACAGGCGCAGGTGGGCGTAGTAGTTCCATGGGGCTACTTCCAGCGCCTGTCGTGCGATGATGGCTGCTTCCTTCCAGCGCTTCTGGGCCAGCAATGGCAGGGCGAGGCCAATCTGGGCATCCAGTGAACGGGGGTTGGCCTGTAGCGCCTCCTTGTAGTCCCTCTGCGAGTCGTTATAGTCGCCGGCCAGGTAGTGCAGCCAGGCGCGACGCAGCCGGGCGAATTCATTACCCGGCTCCTGTTTCAGCAGTGGGTCGAACAGCTGCGCCGCCTTGTCGTAGTTGCCCGCGGCTTCCAGCTTGTAGCTTTCCGACCAGGCATCAGCATGGCTCCCGGCGCTGAATACCAGCAGCATTGTTGCCACGATTGCAATGCAAGTTCTCATGATGGTCACCTCACCAGCTGTGCGACAGGTTGAGATAGAGGTAGGCGGCCTCGTAGTCATCGTTCAGCACCCGGTTTTCATACTGATCATATCCCACCTGCAGCATGAGACTCGTCTGGTCCCCCAGTTTCCATGAGCCGTTAAGGGCAATCGACCCCTGCTGCTCGTCGGCCAGGGTGTAGACGACCGCGGCATCCGGGTCCACCGCCAGGAAGCGTTCGCCCACCAGGGCGTTCACGCCGACGCTGTGCAGACCGAGCAGGGCATCGGGTCCCAACCAGTGGGTCCACTTCGCTTCCAGTGCCACCGTATCCGAATTACCGTCGTTCACGTCGTCGTCGCTCAGGTGGATAAAATACCCCCGCAGCTGAACCCAGTTGGCCGACCCGCCGACGGCAAAACCGACCGTGGGGGTGAGCTGGTGCGCCTGGTAGTCATCGAAGCCGTCATAGTCATAGTTCGAGTAGGCGTAGCCCAGGTCGTATGCGCGGGTTTTCTCGTTGTTGATGAAACCGACAATCGGGTTGGCCACGCCGATATCCCCATCCACCCAGGGCGTGCCTTCCTGCCCATTGCCGCCCTTGACGTCGGCCTCATCCTTTATGAAGTAGCCGTCGAGGCGCCAGGTCAGTTTGCCCCCGAGGCTATCCGGGTAACTGTGGATCTTGCCGCCCAGGTAGAAGGTGCTTTCCTCCAGAGTATCGAAATCGCCCGGGTCGTCGGCCTTGCCCTCCACCTCGGTGTAGTTGTAGCCCAGTGTGAAGCCGCCTTTCTCGAGGTAGTCGCCGCCGATGAAGGCCCCCGCGGCGTACAGCGAGTCGCGCAGGTCCGACCCGCCGTAGCTGCCCACTACGACCTGGCCCGTTGCCCGCATCTCCCACTCGTCTGAGTCCGCTGCAGCGGGTAGGGCACAGATACCCATTAGTGCAGTGGATATGGCGCAGCCGGTATGAAAACGTTTGATGGGGATGTTTTCAGTTTTCATGATGATCCCTCCAGCGGATTTTTGTCTGAGTTTGATGATATCTGCCAGCCTGGTACGCCCTCGTCACCTGCGAGGCCGAGCTCGGTAAGTTGTGCCTGCCAGCGCTGTGAGCCGAAATGGCAACTGATGGTGTGAAAACCCTGCTCATGGTCGATAAGGCTCTCTGTTTCGGCACGCAACACGCGGCCCCCGAGTCGCAGTTCATGCTGGCCCTGCTGGTGCCACAGGCCATGCCAGGGGTCGAGCTGGCGGCGATAGCGGCTGTCCAGGCCTTGGCCCAGAGGGTGAAGGAACCACAGTATGGCCCGCGGTAAAAGGCCCAGCGGCAGCAGTCGCGCTGATGGCGCATCCTGCCAGCTGACCGCGCTCTCACTGAGGGGCGTCAGGCCGTTGGCCAGCAGCCAGATGTCCAGGAACCCGTCCCGCGGCCCCTGCCGGTCGTAGAACGCGAGCACCCCGTTGTTTTCCTCGAAGGCCGCGCTGGCGCCGCTGTCGCTCACCAGGCGGAACTGCCCGAGAAGGGTCAACTCCACCTGCAGGCTGGTTTCCCTGTCTGGCGGCAGGCCGGGGCCCTCGACGCGGTAAGTCAGCCGTCGACCCACCGGCAGGTGCAGCGGCGTGGCCAATCGCGGATCGACCACTGCGGCTTCCACTGTATCGCCGATTTCCGGGCGGCCATTGACGAGATACTCGCTGATCCCGTCGTCCCGGTGGCGCAGCAGGCTGCACAGGTGGAAAGGCCGGGTGGGGCTGCCGAGTTGCGCGCTGCGCTGGACCTGCAGGTGCAGGTGCGGCTGGGGCGAGCGACCGGAATTGCCGCAGGCGGCGAGCGGTTTGCCCGGTTCCACCCATTCACCTTCCTTCACCTTGGCGCTGTTCTGCTTCAGGTGTGCCAGCAGTACGTGGAGGCCGCTTTCCAGCCGGATCAGCACAAGGTTGCCCCAGTTGTTCTTTACGTCCACGTCGCCCGGTGCGTTATCCACCAGGTGATCGCGAACCCGCACGACCTGGCCGTGGACAGGCGACGCCACGGGGAGGCCGAAACAGTAGAACTCTTCCACTCTGGCGCCATCACCGGCGAAGCTTTTTCCCTCCTCAGTTATGTAGAGGTCGAGGGCATGGTGCCACGGCGGCTTGTGCGTGTGCTCGCCGTCAAAGCCCTGGTAGATTTGCCACCGCCCGAAGACGGGCAGCAGCAGCGGCACGCTGTCGATGTCGCCGTTGCGCTCCCGGGCGAGCCTGGCGCGCTCGTAGTTCTGTTCCGGCATGCCCGGCTGTGTCGCCAGCCACGGCGGGGCGACGCTCAGTCGGGTGCGCAATGCCGTCAGGAACAGCAGGGTCACGCCGATGTAGGGTAGCGCAATCAGCGGCAGTCCTTGCACGAAGAGAAGGTTCTGGCAGGGGATGAGCAGCAGTGCCGTAAGTGCTGCAGCTAGCATCGCGGTCAGGAAACTTAACAGCCCAGGGACCGTGTAGATACCGCCGATGGCGATGGCGGTCAGCACCATATTAAATCCAGCCCAGGAGATCAGCAGCGGCTGGTGGCGTACCTCCAGCAAGAGGAACGTTCCATGGCCGACCAACGTGGCCGCAACAGCCAGCAGGGCCAGGTAGCGGGAACGCCAGGCGAGAACAGTCAGTACGGCGGCACCGGCGACAGGGTGGATCGTGAAAAAGGTAGCCCCCAGCAGACTGAGGAATTCGTTGGCCCAATAAGGCAGCCAGCCGATTGTGAATTCGCTGTAACCGATAAACGGGGGCAGGTCACTGAGCTGCCTGGCCACCAGGGCGGTGATCGCCGCGACGAGCAGGAACGGTATCACCAGCACCGGCAGGCGCTCGTGGCGCCAGAACATGTCGGCCAGGGCGGCGCTGGCGATCACAGCCAGCAGTGCGCCGAACACAACCAGGACGATCAGGTGCGGGCCCAGCTGGTAGAAGGCGCCCAGCGACAGGCCGACCAGCAAACTGTTGAGGACGAAAACCGCGGTGCGCGCATCCGGAAACCGGAACAGGCGCGTGGTCGCGAGGCCAACGAGCGCGGCGAGCAGGCCGGAAGCGCCGATATTGGGGTAGGCGAATGTGCTGGCCATCAGCAGTGCGCCGGCAGCGGGGCTGTCCAGGAAGAACAGCGCCGAATAAGCCCTGGCGGTATCGGCCAGGTACTGTCTCGAGGTTGCCAGCGGGCCCGTGGTCGCCATCTGGCCTAGGGCTTGTGCTGTGGTGGGTGATCGGAAAACGGATTATCCGGCGCTCCCCGGGGGAAGGGCTCCGAGAGATGGCCTGGCAGGTACTCCTGGGCGGTGACCACCTCAAGGTTCTCGGCCCGTCGGATCACTGAAACATTATGCTCGGGGTCGATCAGGACCACGTTGGGGCGGTACTCGATGAATTGCATCCACTGCGTGTTGTTATAAGCCCCCACCGGGCTGAATACCAGCGCGTCACCCATATTCAGGGGCGGCAGCATGATGTTGTTGCGCATCACGTCAATATTCATACAGAGGGGGCCGTAGATGACTGTCTCCTCGGGCCTGCCCTGCAGCAGCCGCGTCGGCACCACCTTGTGGTTATACCAGAAGGCGGTAAACAGCTGGCTGACGCCGGCGTCGACCACCACCGCGCGTTTGCCATCGGGCAGTCGCTTGTTGGCGATGACGGAGCTCACGAGGTACTCGGCATCGTCGACCAGGGCGCGGCCGGTCTCGAGAATCAGGGTGGGTCGTTTCAGGCCGCTCGCCTCCCGGTCGTGGGTCAGCTCGAGCAGAACGTCGCAGATCGCCTCCGCGTACTGCTCGATGCTCGGTATGACCTGCTCCATAGGCAGGTAGATGCCCTGCAGGGAGTTCATCGAGGCAAACCCCCCGCCCACGTCGAGATAGTCGATGCGACAGTCGGTGCGACTTTCCACCTCGTTCATGAAGCCACACATGATGCGCACCTGCTGGGTGTAGGCCCGCGGTTCGGTGACGAAGGTGCCGATGTGACTGTGCAGCCCGCCCAGACTGAGGTATTTGCTCGCCGCGATACGCCAGGCAGCGTCCATGGCCTGCCCGGATTCCACATTGAACCCGAAACGGCTCCAGGGCTCGGTGAAGCCGGTATCGAAATTCAGCCGCAGGGCGACGTCGATATGTGTCTCGAGCTCCTCGGTAATGGTCTCCAGTGTGTAGAGTTCGTCAAGGTGGTCGATGTGGATGTGGACCCCTTCCTGAACTGCGCGTCGCAACGCCTCCGGTTTCTTGCCGGGGCCGTTGAACAGTATGTTCGTCCCGGGCACGCCCAGACTCCGGGCTTTGTCGTATTCGAACTCCGATACCACCTCTGCCCAAGAACCTTCCTGGTGGAAGATGTTGCTTACGGCCCCCAGGTAATTGGTCTTGTAAGACCAGCCGAAAACAACACTGGGATAGCGGGAGGTGAAGGCGCGCTTGATGCGCTGGACATTGCCGCGCAGCCGCTGTTCCGAGACCACGAACAAGGGCGAACCATACTGCTCCAGTAAGTCGGCGATTGGTACATCGTCGATGGCGTCCATCCACGCGGCTTCGAGCCTGCCGCCGAACTTGTTCAACAGGCCGCTACGCAGCGGGACGATGGCGGGCTTGATCCACGGTTTCTGGCCGCTGGTCTGCCCTTTGTCATTGTCCGTCATAGGATTCTTCCCCTGGTATATGCCATCTGCTCGATTCCTCCTGCCCGCCCTTTCAGTTCAGGTGCTGCCCGCCGTTCATGATCACCGATTCGAATTCAGCCTGGGAGACTATGGTCTCCACCGCGTGGCGTATGAACAGCACCCCGGGTTGCGCCTCGGGCAGGACGCCGGTGGCCTGGTCCAGGATCAACTGCAGAAGCATCAACGGCAGGTTGCGGCCCACGCCCACGGAAAGATAGATCCAGGCCGGAAAGCGGGGGTTGATCTCGATCAGCTGGTATTGACCGTGGTTGTCACGCATCACCTCCACCTCCAGCGGTCCTCGCCAGTTGATGGCCCTGATCAGCGCCGCGCTGGCATCGTACAAAGTCTGGTCGAAGACGCTGACACCGGCCCAGGCCTTGCCCTTGTCGGTGACCGCCATCTTCTTCATCATGACTTCGCCGAGCATGTTACCGCTGCCGTCGCACACCGCGGTGAGGTTGTACTCCTCCCCCTCCACCAGCCGCTGTACCAGCACCGGGTAGCCCCACTGTGCGGCAGTTTTCCTGAATGTGTCGGCGGCCTCGTCGGCGCTGTCGACAATGCTGGCGCCGTAGAACAGTCCCTTCACTACCAGCGGATAGCTCCAGCCCTCCTCCTGGCAGTTGTAGAAGAAGCCCACCTGGCTCACGCTTTTGATTTCCGGGCACTGGATGCCAGCGTGATCAGCCAGGTCCGGCAAGCGGTCCTTGTTGCGCAACTGCAGTTGACCCGGTGTGGGCATAAGGTACCGTATGCCCATTTCGTCGAACTGCGGTGTCAGTCGCACCATGCCAGGCAGCTCGGCGTCCAGGCAGGGTATAATGACATCTATCCCCTCCACCTCATGGATCGCCTTCAGGCTTTTGATGAACGCCTCATCCCCGGCCGAGGGGTAGGGCAACATATAGGCCGCGTCGCAGTACTCCCGCAGGTAAAGGCCCGGGTCGAGGGCGTCATAGCCCAACCCGATGATGCGGCCAGAGAATTCCGGGGACTCTTTCAGGCAGCGCGCCACACTGACGCCCGGGCCTGGGTTGTCGGGCTGAGCATTCATGCCGGTGATCGCTACAGTGGGCGCCGTCACGGCGGTCAATCCCCGATGAATTTGCGGAGCATGCCCGCAAATTCCACCACGTCTCGCTCCAGTTCCCGGGCGCTGACGCTGTACTCCTGCGATAGCAGTTCGAGCAGCTCCGGGAGATCCTTTTCATGCTGCAGATGGCGCAGGATCTCCAGCCCTGTCTCGTTGACGGTGAAATGGTGGCCGCTCACGGGGTCGAACACGAACCCGCTCTCGCTGACGGCCAGGCGCCGCAAGGATTGCGCCGAAGGCAGGATAGCGCTCGAGTCGCTCGGTTGGTGGTGCTCATTCATGCACAAAACCCCCAGTGAAAACCATTAACGATATTGTATTACTAGCATCTGGTGGGTAATTGATGTCGATCAGGTAAGGGTCAAGCTGCCAAAACCGAGGTGAGGTAGCCCCCGACATACCCACATAAGCAGGCACAGTCGAAGCAATTTGTAGCGTGTTATCCCTTATTTTCTGGGTAGTGTGCCGGGCTTTTGCCGAGGTCAGTCCTGCTTAGTCCTTGACTGCTGTGCGATTTACAACGAGCGTCCCGCCAAAAAACACAGTTAAAAAAATGGTTAGGGTTTGGCTTGATAACTACGAACCAGACGGTCGGGATGACACTGTATTTGGTTAGTTGTCGCCGGTTGGGGGCATATTTGGGCGTGTCCACCACATGCGCACGTTTTATTCGTTGAAATATCATATGGTTGGGAGCCGCGTTCAGTCGCCTGTATATTCGTCGTACCGCTGCATATGAGCATCAAGGGCAGTGAGGCCTTTATCAAGACCTTTGCGACCAAAGCCCAGACGAAAGCGGTCGGTAGGTGTTGGACCCAATTCCGAACTGTAAATGGTGCTTGGCAAAAACAGAATGCCACTTTGTTCAACCAGGGAGCGACAAAACGCTTCAACACCCTCAGACCCCTTGTACCTTGGAAACGCCATGCAAGACCCATCAGGCCGCTGCCAATCGAACAATTTCGGATAACGCGCAAAAAATGCGTCCCACTTCAGCAAGTTCTCATCGACAATCGCACAATTGCGCTGCAGCAACTTGTCGCGATTTTGCAATGCAATCTGCGCCAGATGCTCGCTTGGCCCCGAGTTACAGATAGAGAGATAGTGCTTCATATGCTCCATCTTCGATATCAGCTCAGTATCAGCGCAAGCAATCCAGCCTATACGCAACCCTGGTAGTCCATAGGATTTGGACATCACATTCAAAGATAGCCCGCGTTCATAGATATCAGTGATATAGGGCAGATGCTGCGTTCCGGTAGGGCCCAGGCCATGGAAAATCTCGTCGTGAAGAACATAGATACCATGCTTGCGGCATAACTCGACCAGAGCCTGGTAACGATCAGGGGGCAGGATAGTACCGGTTGGATTATGCGGAAAATTAATCGTCACCAGTTTGGTGTTTGGGCGTATCGCCGCTGCGACCCGGTCTATGTCCAGTGCCCAGCCATCATCCGCATCCAATGGCACACCGGTCGCTTCACACAGGGCCAGCGGCAACGTTTCATGTGATTGATAATTCGGCGTAACCACGATCGCATGACTGTCTTTATCGAGTATCACCGAATTAGCCGCAAAAATTCCTTCACTCGCCCCCGCGAAACACAACACCTCATCTGCACCGCGGTTTTCGTACAACGTAGCGATGGTCTCACGCAGATATGGAGCGCCGAACGTTTCCGTGTATCCCAGCCACATACCGTCAAAGGCTTGGCGCTCCTGCGGTGTTGCCAGAGCCAATAATTCACGCATTGACATGCTCTCGGCATCCGAAGCAGTCAGGTGATACTTCGCCTTGAATTCCCACTTGGAAAAATGCGTTTCCAGCCGGAAGTCAGGTAGCGTTGTCATGCGTTTCCCCTGCCAATCAACGTCGCGCCCCGCCCCCCATGGGCCAGTTGAAAGCAACTGAAGCGAACCAGATCTGGTTGGTCTTGTAATCGCCACTGAAGCCAATCAGGCCGCGGTCACCACTGTTGCTGATTTCGGCATCGCCGTAATCGGCGTAAACCAGTGAACCACTTATCTTCATGCCACTTTTGCGCAGGTAGTCGGCGCCCAGGGCATAACGCACTTGCCGGTCTATGGGCATGTCGGCTGTGCGGTCCACTTTATCCACCGGGTTGGTGTCGTAGGCGACACCCCCCTTTAGGGTCCATTGCTCGTCCAGGCGGTATTCTGCACCCAGGGCATAGTGGTAGGTATCCTCCCAGTTGCGTGGCAGGTTCAGGCCGCGGGCGTCAGTCGTCAGCAGTACTTCATCCATCTGACTCCAGTTATCCCAGCCAAAGGAGGCATAGCCGCTCCAGCGGTCATTGAAGATATGACTGAGACCAAGCCGCGCAACGCTCGCCAAGGTTAATTCAGTACTGACGGCTACCTGGCCGAGATAACGGGCATCGACATCCCCATCGTACTCAAATTCGAACTTGGACGTAGCCCTGCCGCCCAATGCGGTCCGCTCCGAGAGCTGGTAGTGAAAACTCACGCTGGGCGCTACCTGCACATCATCGCCATCTATTTCTGCCTTGCCTTCACCCTCGCCCGGCGACAGGATGTTCGGTACGGCGATATCAAGTTGCAGGTTGGAGTACATG
>Ga0316197_10003705_pt1 | contig 10890 bp, 8 predicted proteins | sample OudBiesiAoxic_MG_FD_204939 | JGI IMG/M metagenome (GOLD analysis project Ga0316197, IMG submission 204939) | Coastal sediment microbial communities from Oude Bieten Haven, Netherlands - site A oxic | ecosystem: Environmental > Aquatic > Marine > Coastal > Sediment | place: Netherlands... | reverse complement strand
CGTGACCTGGTGATGCGTGCCAAGGTCATCGCCAGCGACCTCGATGCACGCGGCGTCGAGCGCCGTCCGCGAGTAGCGGAGGTCTGAGCCCGCTCCGTCGCCGGCGGTCGGGTCCGATGGGCGCAGGTACCCACTGCCCCGGCCGGGGGAGGGGATCGTTCGAGCCGCCAGGACTGTCCGCCGACCTGGCGACTCGAGGTCGATCGTCCGGATGGATGACCCCGCCGCCGTTGACCCCGCCACTGGCTGGGCCCGGAGCTAGCCGGAGAACCTGTTACTCGACTCGTGACCCGGAGACGGCGATCCTGTGGTGTGTGGAGCTGACCGATGCACGGAGTCGTTAGCGCCACCACAGTGGATCCATTCGGATCGCGGTTCGTCCCGGGCCCGGTGGTCGACGCCTCAGGGCCCGTGCCAGCGTCAGGAAACGACGGCACGACCCACGTTACGGTGCGGCCGGGCCCCGGGCAATGGCGACTTGTTCTGGGGCACGAGGGACCATCGACTTGCCCGTTCCTGCTGGTCGGGCACCACGCGCACCGGCCGAGCTGCCAGGTAGTCGCGTCCTACAGCGCCTGGCCCAGGATCGCCGCCAGCTCCTCGTCCGTGAGCGCCACCGGATTCGTACGCATCGAACTGCCCGGCGAGTCGGCCACGATGGCCGGGATGTCCTCCCTGGTCATCTCGAAGGCCGACAGCGGCGGCACGTCGAGGGCCTCGACCATGTCGTGGAGGGTATCGACGAGGGCAACGCGTGCCGCACCATCGCGGACGGTCGATGGCAGGTCCGCCAGGATCCGGCCGGCCTGTGCGTACTTGAGCAGCGCCGGCGAGTCGGGGACGCGCTCGGTGAGGGCGATGATGTTGGCCCGTATCGTCTGCCACAGCACCGCCCCGCAGGCCATGCCGTGGGGGATGGGCAGCCGTGCGCCCAGCGGACTGGCGAAGCCATGGACGGCGCCGAGGCCGGCGTTGGCCAGGCACACGCCCGAGAGCAGCGCGGCATAGGCCATGTTGCTTCGAGCGTCGGCGGCGTCCGGGCCGTCGGGATGTGCATGCCATGCCAGCAGGCCCTCGCGGCCGGCAGCCAGGCCGTCGCGCGTGAGCGCGTCGGTGAAGGGCGTTGCTCGCTGGGAGGTCATCGCCTCCAACAGCTGGGTGAGGGCATCGAGCCCGTTGGCCGCGATGAGCGGAGGCGGTGCGCTCGCCAGCAGGTCGGGGTCGACCACGGCGTCCGCGGGCACCATCGACTCGTCGCGGAAGGAGCGCTTGTAGCCGTCGGGCCCGCGCTCGCTGATGACCGCGTTGCGCGTCGCTTCCGAGCCGGTACCGGCCGTGGTCGGCACGGCCACCACCGGCAGCGCCGTGCCCGGGTAGGGCACCCCGCGCCCGACGCCTTCGAGGTGGTCCATGAGTTCGGTCTCGACGGGCAGCAGCCCGGCGATGGCCTTGGCCGTGTCGAGCGCGGCGCCACCGCCGACGCCGATGACCACCTGCACCTGTTGTCCGCGGTACTCGGCCACCGGGCCTTCCACGTCGGACGGGCCAGGCTCGCCGGTGACTGTGGTCGAGCCGAGCAGCGTCACGCCGGCCTGGGCCAGGCTCGCCTCCAGCTCCTCCCGTCGCGGTGACGCGTTGAACGAGCGTCCGCCCGTCACCAGCAGGGCTCTCTGGCCGTGGCCAGCCACGATGGCCGGGACCTGGTCGAAGACGCCGGCGCCGAAGGTGATGCGTGGCAGCCGGCCAAGGCCGAAGGCGGGAACCGGCGAGGTCATGGCGCCGTCTTGTCGGTGGGCACGGACACGCCCTCATAGCGGTCGGCGTAGCGGTCCTTCGAGGCCAGCGCCGGCATCTTCTCCTTGAACTCGAGGTAGTGCGGCGTGGTCTTGTGAAAGGCGGCCGCCTCTTCGTCGAGGTAGACCTCCCAGATGAGGAACTCGTGGGGGTCCTCGAGCGAGCGGACCACGTCGAAGCGCACGCAGCCGGGCTCGGCGAGCGTGCCCTCCTGGTCGGCCTGGATCAACTGCAGGAAGTCTTCCATCGCTTCGGGTCTGACGAAGACGTGGACTGCCGCGACGAACACCGGTGGGCCTCCTCTGGCGCTGCGGTTGATGTGGCGTGGATGCGGTTGCTGCGGGGCCGGGCGCCTAGTGCTCGTCCCCCGGTTGTCCATAGTAGGCACCCGGGCCGTGCTTGCGGTCGAAGTGCCGTCGCAGCAGGGCCTCCTGCATCGGAGGCGCTTCGGGGTTGATGGAGAACGTGCGCTCGGCCATGGCGGCCACGGCCTCGAGGGCGATGGCGTTGACCACGGCCTGGTCGGCATCGCTACCCCAGGTGAAGGGCCCGTGCGAGCGCACCAGTGCCGCGGGCATACGCAGGGCGTCGTCGGTCCGGCCCCGGATGGTCTCGATGATGACGTTGCCCGTCTCAAGCTCGTACTCACCCTCGATCTCGGCCCCGGTCATCAGCCGCGTGGTGGGCACCGGGCCGCGGAAGTGGTCGGCGTGAGTCGTGCCCAGGGCCGGGATGTCACCGCCGGCCTGGGCGAACGCGGCGGCGAAGCTGGAGTGGGTGTGGACCACGCCGCCGAGCTCGGGGAAGGCCTGGTAGAGGCGCAGATGCGTGGGCGTGTCGGAAGAAGGGCGCATGGTCCCGTCCAGCACGCGGCCGTCCAGGAGCGAGACGACCACGAGGTCCTCCGGCTGGACCTGGTCGCAGGCCACGCCGCTGGGCTTGATGACGAGAGCGTTGGCCTCGCGGTCCACGCCGCTGACGTTGCCGAAGGAGAGGGTCACGAGGCCAGCCTTGACCAGGTCCGCGTTGGCTTGGGCGACCTGTTCCCTTAGAGCCATGTCGATCATGGCGCAATGCTAGCCGAAGGAACCCGGTTTGACCTCCAGAATTCGATTGCATACACTCGTTTGCATGCCCCGGACCGCGCCTTGTCCCGGGGACCTGCGTGGAGGCGAGGAACGATGGCATTCGACGGGCTCAAGATCTGGTTCCTGACCGGCAGTCAGGACCTCTACGGCGAGGTCATCCTGGGCAAGGTGAAGGCCCAGTCCGCGGAGATGGTGGCCGGGCTCAACGCCGCCGCGGCGCTGCCCGTCGAGATCGTGCACAAGCCCACTGTGACCACGCCCGACGGCATCCGCCGCGCCTGCATCGAAGCCACCGCGGACGACAGCGTCATCGGGGTCATCGGCTGGATGCATACCTTCAGCCCGGCCAAGATGTGGATCAGCGGGCTGCAGTCGCTGGCCAAGCCGTTCCTCCACCTGCACACCCAACACAACGCCGATCTGCCCTACGGCTCCATCGACATGGAGTTCATGAACCTCAACCAGTCGGCACACGGCGATCGCGAGTTCGCCTACATCGTCTCCCGGCTGCGCCTGCCGCGGAAGACCGTCGCGGGTCACTGGCAGGACCCGGCGGTGCAGGGTCGGATCGGTAGCTGGATGCGCGCCGCCGCAGGCGCACATGAGGCCCGCATCCTCAAGGTCATCCGTTTCGGCGACAACATGCGCGAGGTGGCCGACACCGACGGCGACAAGGTCGAGGTCCAGGCGCGCTTCGGCACCTCCTGTAACACCTACCCGGTGAACGAGCTGGCGGCCACCGTCGACGAGGTGGCCGACGCCGAGGTCGATCGGCTCTGTGCCGAGTACGACGACCTCTACGACGTGGTGCCCGAGCTGCGTGCCGGCGGCGACCGGCGTGAGTCCCTGCGCGATGCCGCGCGCATCGAGCTGGGCCTGCGGGCCTTCCTCGGCGAACTGGGCTCGATGGCCTTCGTCGACACCTTCCAGGACCTCGGTGGGCTCAGGCAGCTGCCCGGCATCGGCGCGCAGCGGCTGATGGCTGATGGCTACGGTTTCGGCGCCGAGGGCGACTGGAAGTCGTCGCTGCTCGTGCGCATCGTCAAGGCCATGAGCGAAGGTCTCGACGGTGGTGTCTCCTTCATGGAGGACTACACCTACGACTTCGGCGCCGACGCTACCGCCGTGCTCGGGGCGCACATGCTGGAGGTCTGCCCCAGCATCGCCGGCGCCCGGCCGTCATGCGAGATCCACCCCCTGTTCGTAGGCGACCGCGATGATCCGGTGCGGCTCGTGTTCACCGGTGCGGCCGGACCGGGCGTCGTCGTGGGCATGGTCGACATGGGTACCCACCTGCGACTGGTGGCCAACGAGATCGACGCCATCGATCCGCCCGGCGAGCTGCCGGCACTGCCGACGGCGCGCGCGCTGTGGGTGCCGCGTCCGGACTTCACGGTGGCCGCGGAGGCGTGGCTGCTGGCCGGTGGCCCCCACCACACGGCCTACTCGCAGGCCGTCGGCCTAGATGTCATCGAGGACTTCGCCGAGATGCTCGACGTGGAGCTGCTGTCCATCGATGCCGACACCACCAGCCGCGGCTTCAAGAAGGAGGTGGCCTGGACGGCTGCCTACCGGCAGCTGCGTATGGGTGTGTAGCCGCGAGCACCACGGTCGGCCACGTCGCTGACGCGTCTCGTCTGCGGCGTCTGCATACGCCCACTCGGAGCTGTCGCCCACACGGATTCGCAGCCATTGAAGGCGCGCGGCTCGGGTGTTCGGTCGGTGGCGAGGCGGAGGGAACGCGCCTCATGAACGCGGGCTCGAAATCGGCCGTCCGCGCTCGGAGAGGGCGGCGGCGATGCCCACGATCGATGGCGCAGTCGGTCGTCCCGCGTCCGCAGGGACCCGACAGGGGCGATGCGGCCGGACTTCCTCAATGATTGCGAGAAGCCGAATGGCTGCCCGAAGGTGGCGCCGCCGGCCACCGACCGGGCAGTAACGACCCGGGTGGCTCGCGCGCAGCCGGCCGGCCCACGGGTGTTGTCGCTACCGGTGGCTGGTCCGCTGCGCAGGCGCCGCCGACGCCGATCCGCGGAATGGGGCAGCAGCCAGCTCGTGGCACGGGCCAGCGCCGCCGGACGCCGGCCCGCGGTGCCGCCACCGACAGACCCGCGGCTTCAGCCGGCCGCAGTCTCCAGAGTCCGGTCGCGAATGGCACGCAACCGCTTCATCACGTCGTTGTCCCCGCGCCCGAAGTAGTCGTGCAGCGTCTTGTACTCGGCGTAGAGCTCGTCGTAGACGGCCGCCGCCGCCGGATCGGGCCGGTAGTGCTCGTCGCGCAGCTTGGCCATGGCGGCGGCGGCGTCCTCGATGCGGTCGTAGCCACCGGCACCGGCACCGGCGGCGACCGCGGCCCACATGGCCGAGCCCAGGGCCGGCGTCTGCGCCGAGGCGGCGATCGAGAGCTCGCGCTTGGTCACGTCGGCGTAGATCTGCATCAGCAGCTTGTTCTTCTCCGGCAGGCCGCCGCAGGTGACGATGTCGTTGACGGGCACGCCCGACGCCTCCAGTGACTCGACGATCATGCGCGTGCCGAAGGCCGTGGCCTCGATGAGCGCGCGGTAGACCTCGGGTGCCTTCGTCGCCAGCGTCGCGCCCAGGACCAGGCCGGACAGATCGACGTCGACCAGCACCGAACGGTTGCCGTTCATCCAGTCCAGCGCGATGAGGCCCGACTGGCCCGGCGCCAGGCTCGTCGCCTCGCGCTCGAGCACCTCGTGCACGTCGAGGCCCTCGCGCTCGGCCTGCTCGAAGTACTCGACCGGCACGAGGTTGTCGACGAACCAGGCGAAGATGTCGCCCACCGCCGACTGGCCGGCCTCGTAGCCGAAGAGCCCCGGCAGGATGCCGTCCTCGACCACGCCGCACATGCCCTCGACGTTGGCCGTCTTCTCGCCCATGACCATGTGGCAGATGCTGGTGCCCATGACCGCCACCATGCGACCTGGCTCGGTGACGGTCGCGGCCGGCACCGACACGTGGGCATCGACGTTGGCCACCGCCACCGCCGTTCCGGGACGCAGGCCGGTCCAGGTGGCAGCCTCCTCGGTCAACTCGCCGGCCTTCTCGCCGATGGAGCTGATGTCGCGCGACATCCTGGTCTCCACGACATCGGCGAAACGGGGGTCGAGGGCAGCGAAGTAGTCGGCGCCGGGGAAGCCCTCCTGCTTCGACCAGATGGCCTTGTAGCCGGCGGTACAGCTGTTGCGCGTCTCACGTCCGGTGAGCCGCCAGACGACCCAGTCGGCGGCCTCGATGAGCCGGTCGGCGGCGTCGTAGATCTGCGGCGCTTCGTCGAGGATCTGCAGGGCCTTGGAGTAGAACCACTCCGAGCTGATCTTGCCGCCGTAGCGCGGCAGCCAGGCCTCGCCACGCTCGCGCGCGACGGCGTTGATGCGATCCGCCTCCGGCTGGGCTGCGTGGTGCTTCCACAGCTTGACCCAGGCGTGGGGGTTGCGGCGGTACTCGGGCAGCGCGGCCAGCGGGGTGCCGTCGGTCGTGGTCGGCATCATCGTGCAGGCGGTGAAGTCGATGCCCACGCCGATGACGTCCGAGGCCTCGATGCCGGCAGCTGCGATAGCCGCCGGGATGGCCTGCTGGAAGGTGCGCAGGTAGTCGTCCGGATCCTGCAGGGCCCATTCGGGCGCCAGGCGCACGTCATCGTCGGGCGCGGGCAGGGCCTGGTCGATGACGCCGTTGGCGTAGGAGTAGACGGAGCTGCCGAGCTCGTGGCCATCGGCTGCGTCGATGACCACCGCACGGCCCGATTCGGTCCCGAAGTCGACGCCGATGACGTACTTGCCCACGATGGACTCCTCCTGCTGTCGGTTCGTGCTAGCCGGGCGCCTGGCCCGTGGATCCGCGGATGACCAGCTCGGGTTCGAGCATGGGGTGAAAGTCGCCGATGACCTCGTCGGGGCCGATGGCCAGGTCGACCGCCGCCAGGACCATGGCCTCCGTGGGCATGCGCACGGTGGTCAGGGCCGGCACGGTATAGGCGGCCTCGGGGATGTCGTCGAAGCCGGTGATGGACAAGCCGTCGGGTACGCGCAGGCCGTGAGCGTGGGCGCCGTGCAGCATGCCCATGGCCAGGACGTCGGTCGGCGCCACGATGGCCGTGGGCGGCTCGGGCAGCGCCATCAGTCGGTCCAGCGCCTCCGCCCCGCCCCGGTAGGTGTTGACCGCATCGATGCGGTACGACTCCGGTGTCTCCAGGCCGTGGCCGTGGACCGAGGCCACGAAGGCATCCTCGCGCTCGGTGATGTCGCCCAGGCGACCCCGGGGCCCGGCGAAGGCGATGCGCTCGTGACCGAGCCCGGCGAGGTGGTCGACCACGGCCATGACGCCGCTCCTGTTGTCCACGCTCACGGTGGGGATGCCCGATTCACGCGAGCCGTGCCACAGCGCCACCACCGGGATGCGGCAGTCCTGCAGCTCCTCGATGAGCGTGGGGCGGTCGCGCAGATCCCCCAGGAAGAGGAGTGCGTCACAGTGGCGCGCTTCCAGGATGCCCGTCAGCGCCTGGGCCTCATCAGCGCTCTCGTGGGCGTGGCCGAGAACGACGTTGTAGCCGCGCTTGTTGGCCTCCAGCGAGGCCGCCTCGATGGCGCCCGCGAAGAAGGGGTCGGTGATGTCGCGCACGATGACGCCGAGCAGCATGGTCGGGGCGCCGCGCAGGCCACGGGCCAGTGGGTTGGGCCGGTAGCCCAGCTCGTGCGCGGTAGCCAGCACGCGCTTGCGCGTGGCCTCCGCGATGGGCACGGCCGTGGGCGTGCCGCTGAGCACGCGCGAGACGGTCGACTGGGAGACCCCCGTGGCCTCGGCGATGTCGCGCATGGTGGGGGCGGAGGCGCCACGTCTGCTGCTCGAACGCGCCGCCGCGCCATCCGAAGGGGCGTCCTGTCGCGTGCTGCTCATGGGGCCTCCCTGCCTCGGCTGTGGCCATAGACTACACCGGATTGACGAGGTGCAATCGAGTGCATACACTCGTTTGCATTCCGCCGCGCGGGCCTGCCGCGGCATGGTCGAGGGACGAGGAGGACGATGCTTGCCACCGCGCCACTGGGGGCGGAGCCGCAGCCGATGACGGCCGAGCCGATCCTGGAGATGCGCTCGATCGACAAGCGTTTCCCGGGCGTGCATGCCCTCGACGACGTGTCCATGGACGTGCTGCCCGGCGAGGTACACGCGCTGGTCGGCGAGAACGGAGCGGGCAAGTCCACGCTCATGAAGATCCTCGCCGGCGTGTACATGCCCGACGGCGGCGAGATCGTCTACAAGGGCCAGCCCTACGCGCCGCATACGCCGGGCGATGCCCGTGACGCCGGCATCGTGACCATCTACCAGGAGCTCAACCTGGTGCCGGAGATGTCGGTCGCCGAGAACATGTACATGGGCATGGAGCTCCATCGAGGGCCCTTCCTCGACGGACGCACCATGCACAGGCGTTCGCGTGAGCTGCTCGCCACGCGGCTACATCTCGACATCGACCCGGGCACCTCGGTGGGCAAGCTGGGCGTGGGCCAGCAGCAGATGGTGGAGGTGGCCAAGGCGCTGCTCCACGAGGCCGACATCATCATCATGGATGAGCCCACAGCCTCGTTGAGCCTGCGCGAGATCGCCGACCTCTTCACCATCGTGCGTGAACTCAAGAGCCACGGAGTCTCGACCATCTTCATCAGCCATCACCTCGACGAGACCTTTGAGCTCTCCGACCGCACCACGGTCCTGCGAGACGGCCAGCTGGTGTCCACGCAGCCCACCGCCGAGCTGACCACGCCGTCGCTGATCCAATTGATGGTCGGCCGGGACCTGGCCGACCACGATCCCAAGAAGCCCGTCGAGATCGGTGACGAGATCCTGCGCGTAGAAGGGCTCACGCGCCACGGCGTATTCGAGGACGTCAGCTTCTCGGCGCGGGCCGGGGAGATCGTGGGCCTGGCCGGCCTCGTCGGCGCGGGCCGGACGGAGGTCGTGCGGGGCATCTTCGGAGCCGACCCGCTGGACCGGGGAAATGTCTACATCCGTGACGAGGAGGTCTCCATCAAGAGTCCTCGCGACGCCATCGACCACGGCATCGCCCTGCTCACCGAGGACCGCAAGAGCCAGGGCCTGGTGCTGCTCTTCGACGTCCGCGAGAACATCACGCTACCGGTGCTCGACCGGTTGACTCGGACCCAGCTGACCGACACCGCGCGGGAGCGGGAGATCGCTGCCGGGTTCATCGACCGGCTGGCCATCAAGGCCTCCAGCCAGGAGCAGCAGGCCATGAACCTCTCGGGTGGCACCCAGCAGAAGGTCGTGCTCAGCAAGTGGCTGGCGGCGGAGGCGCGGGTGATCATCTTCGATGAGCCCACACGCGGTATCGACGTCGGCGCCAAGGCCGAGATCTACGAGATCATGAACGAGCTCGCGGCGCAGGGCGACACCATCGTCATGGTCAGCTCGGAGCTGCCCGAGGTCATGGCCATGAGCGACCGCATCCTGGTCATGGCGGGAGGGCGCATCCGCGGCGAGCTCTCGCGCACCGAGGCCACGCAGGAGCGGATCATGCACTACGCGACCGCGTCGGACGGCAACGAGTACGCGGCAGGAGATCCTGTGCATGACTGAGGCGCCGACGGCCAAGGGCCGCGCCAATGCCCTCGTGCGCAGCGTCATTTCCGGCGCGGGCCCGGCGCTGGTGCTCATCGCCATGGCCGTGGGTCTGTGGATCATGTCCCCGGCCTTCCGCTCGCCCACCAGCCTCATGCTCATCGGCTTGGAGGCCGCGGCGCTCGGGCTGGTCGCGGCCGGTCAGACCTTCGTCATCCTCACCGGTGGCATCGACCTCTCGGTCGAGGCCATGGTCTCGTTCAGCGGCGTCATCGCCGCCATCCTCATCGCCGGTACCAACGTCAGCGGCGGGCAGATCGCAGGTGGCTTCCCGTCCTGGATCGCCATCCCCATCGCCTTGGGCCTGGGCCTCCTCATCGGCGCGGGCCAGGGCGTGCTCGTGACCGCCTTCCGCATGAACCCCCTCATCGTCACCCTTGGGGTCAGATCGATCCTCTTGGGATTCGCCCTGGTCCTGTCGCGGGGCTCGGGCATCTACATCAAGAAGGACGACCTGCTGGGGTTCATCACCGGTCGCTTCGAGGTCTTCGGAGTCAACATCCCCATCCCGCTGGTCATCACCATCGTCATCTACATCATCTGCTGGATCGTCCTCAAGAAGACCAAGTTCGGGCGCTATGTCTACGCCATCGGTGGCAACGAGACCGCCGCCCGTCTCTCCGGCGTCCGCACCCATCTGGTCAAGCTCTCGATCTATGGCATCTCGGGCTTCCTCGCGGCCATGGCCGGCATCCTGGTCATGGGTCGACTCGAGTCCGGCGCCTACCAGAACGGCACCAACCTCACGCTCATGTCGGTGGCCGCCGTGGTCATCGGCGGCACCGCGCTGACCGGCGGCATCGGTGGTATCTGGGGCACGCTCATCGGCGTCTTCATGATCCGCCTCGTTGACGCCGGCCTCGTGTACATGAGCTTCCCCTCCCAGGCCAAGGAGATCATGATCGGCGCAATCATCGTGCTGGCCGTGCTTATCGATACCGCGCGCCGCGGCCAGATCCCGTGGCTGACGCTGCGATTGAGGGGAGGTGACTCCGGGGATTAGGTAGGCCCTAGGGGGCGTGTGTCAAGACACACGAACGAGCCACTGGCCGGACTGGCCAGTGAGAAGGAAGCAGGAGGAGTGTCCATGCGGACCCACTTCAAGTACGCGGCCATCGCCACGGCCCTGGCCATCACCGCCAGCGGCGCAGCGGTCGCCGCACAGGACGAGGAGAGCAAGACCGTCGGCTTCGTGCCACCGGCGCTGACCAGCCCGTTCCACGTCTCCATGAGCGACGGAGCCGCCCAGGCCGGCGAAGCCAAGGGCTGGACGGTCGATGTCCAGGCACCGACGGCAGAGGGTGACTTCGCCGCCTTCGTGACGACCGTCGAGCAGTTGATCCAGAAGGGTGTC
>Ga0316197_10003703_pt1 | contig 10892 bp, 10 predicted proteins | sample OudBiesiAoxic_MG_FD_204939 | JGI IMG/M metagenome (GOLD analysis project Ga0316197, IMG submission 204939) | Coastal sediment microbial communities from Oude Bieten Haven, Netherlands - site A oxic | ecosystem: Environmental > Aquatic > Marine > Coastal > Sediment | place: Netherlands... | reverse complement strand
CCGCTGGCGCGCGGGGCTGACGGCAAGCTGGGTGTGCGGGCAGGAGGCGGTGGCCGACCTGTGAACGTAGTCATGAATATCTCAACCCCGGATGTACAGGGATTCAGGCGGTCTCAAAGCCAGATCGCGGCGCAGATGGGGCGTGTTCTGGGCTCCGGCCAGCGGAACCTTTGAGGAGGGATATCTATGCAGTTTCATGAAGTACGGTTTCCGACGGCGTTAAGCTTTGGCTCTATCGGCGGACCAGAGCGGCGAACAGACGTGGTGACACTGGCGAGTGGCTTTGAGGAGCGAAACACGCCTTGGGCACATTCGCGCAGGCGCTATGACGCGGGGATCGGGCTGCGGTCGATGGATGACATCGATGCGCTGATTGCCTTCTTCGAGGCGCGGCGTGGGCAGATGTATGGATTTCGGTGGAAAGACTGGTCGGATTTCAAGTCGTGTAAGCCTTCTGCCGCGGTGTCGGCGACGGATCAAGTGATCGGGACTGGCGACGGAGTAAGGTCCGAATTTGTGTTGATGAAGTCTTATGCTTCCGGTGATGGCAGCTATTCGCGTCCGATCTCCAAGCCGGTGGACAGCACCGTGCGCCTTGCGCTTGACGGCATTGAGCAGGCTGCCGGAGATGATTTTGAGGTAGAACCCACAACAGGATTGGTGACGTTTTTTGCGGAACCTTTCGCTGGTGTGTCGGTGACTGCCGGGTTCGAGTTCGATGTGCCCGTTCGGTTTGACACCGATCACATACATACAAGTGCAGCGACGTTTCAGGCAGGCGAGGTACCCGATGTGCCCGTGATCGAGGTGCGGGTCTGATGCCCGGCGCGGAGGCGCTGGGCGCTCATTTGTCGAGTGGTCTGACCACGGTCGCGCGATGCTGGGATGTGACGCGCAAGGATGGGCGACGATTTGGCTTTACCGATCACGATCTGGACCTGAGCTTTAATGGGTTGGTTTTTCGCGCCGATACCGGAATGAGTGCTGCGGCGTTGCAACAAGGGACCGGGTTGGCGGTCGATAACTCGGAAGCCATTGGAGCATTGTGCGCGACCGCTTTGACAGATGTGGACATCGCTGCGGGACGCTTTGACGGGGCCGCAGTCACCGCCTGGTTGGTGAACTGGGTGGATGTGGCCGCGCGCAAGGTGCTGTTTCGCGGCTCAATTGGAGAGATCACCCGAACGGGTGGCGGGTTTTCGGCAGAGTTGCGCGGATTGACGGAATGGCTGAACCGGCCGGTTGGCCGGGTGTTTCAGCATCCGTGTTCGGCCGTGTTGGGGGATGCTGCTTGCAGCGTCGATTTGGACGCGCCGCGGATGAAAACAGAGGCGACTGTTTTGTCCGTGACGGACACAGGTAGCGCGATGCTTTCAGTCTCTGGAACATTCGAAGCGGGCTGGTTTCAGCGCGGACGCATGGATGTCTTGGATGGCGACGGCGCAGGGTTGTGGGCCGTTCTCAAGAGAGATGTGGTTTTCGAAGACGGTGCGCGGCAGGTTGATCTTTGGGAACCGCTGCGTGTGGATTTGGACGTGGGCACCCGAGTTCAACTCGTTGTGGGGTGCGACAAGCGGTTTGAAACGTGCCGAACTAAGTTTGATAACCGTATGAATTATCGAGGCTTTCCGGATATTCCGCAAGAAGAGTGGATTATGACGCACGCCGCTAGGACGTCCCGACGCGACGGGGGGAGCTTGCGATGACCGGCGCGGATGTGGTTGCAGCGGCGCGGTTATGGATTGGTACGCCGTATGTGCATCAAGCCAGCGTGCGGGGATGCGGTGCGGATTGTCTTGGGCTGTTGCGGGGAATTTGGCGCGATCTTCTGGCCTGTGAGCCAGAGGATGTGCCGGCCTATACTGCGGATTGGTCGGAACCACAGGGAAACGAAAGGCTTTGGGTCGCGTGCGCCCGGCACCTGATTGTCAAGGCCGACGCGCAGGAAGCCGCGGGTGATGTTCTTTTGTTTCGGATGCGCATGGGATCTGTGGCAAAGCATCTGGGTGTTCAGGCGAAGATAGGGCCCGAGGCCACTTTCATTCATTCGTATTCCGGTCACGGGGTTCTTGAGACGTCGCTCAGTTCGCCATGGCAACGCCGGATCGTGGCGCGTTTTGCGTTTCCAATAGCTCAAACAGGGGATGCGTAATGGCAACACTGGTTTTGTCCGCAGCAGGGGCTGCACTTGGTGGGTCGATTGGTGGCTCTGTTCTCGGGTTGTCGATGAGCGCGATTGGCCGGTTTGCCGGGGCCACTTTGGGACGCGCCATTGACCAGCGCATTCTTGGAGCCGGTGCCCAGACGATCGAAACCGGGCGACTGGACCGTTTGCGTCTGAGTAGTGCGGGCGAAGGTCAGCCGATCCCGCAGATTTACGGACGCATGCGGGTGGGAGGGCATGTAATCTGGGCGACGCGGTTCAAGGAAAACGTGTCGAAATCGGGGGGCGGTGGCAAGGGGTCGTCGCGCCAGCCCACGATCAGGGAATACAGTTATTCCGTAAGTCTGGCGGTTGCGCTTTGTGAAGGTGAGATCACAAGTGTGAACCGGGTCTGGGCAGATGCTGCTGAGATCTCGGTCTATGATCTGAACATGGTCGTTTATCCGGGAACGACCGATCAATTGCCGGACCCGAAGATGGAAGCGGTCGAAGGAATTGGCGCGGTGCCTGCGTATCGCGGGACGGCCTATGTCGTGATTGAAGACCTTGATCTGGGGCCGTTTGGCAACCGTGTTCCGACACTCAGTTTCGAAGTGACACGACCCGATCAAGTTGATCCATCAGATGTCCCGTTCAATCTGCGGGCTGTTGCGATGATTCCCGGGACGGGGGAATATTCGCTGGCCACGGAGCAGGTGTCATTGGATGCTGGCGGCGGATCGTCCACGGTTGTCAATGTGAACAGCCCGTCAGATCGACCCGACTTTGTGACGTCTCTCAAGCATTTGCAGGATGAATTGCCGGACTGCGGGGCGGCATCTTTGGTGGTGAGTTGGTTCGGTTCGGACCTGCGCTGTGGCCAGTGTATCATAGAGCCGAAAGTGGAGCAGAACGCGCTTGATAGTTCTGATATGCCCTGGATTGTGAACGGATTGGCGCGTGATGACGCAGGGCTTGTACCCCTGGAGGAGGGTCGCCCAGTTTATGGCGGCACGCCGTGTGACACCTCGGTCATTCAATCCATTCAGGACATGCAAGCCAAGGGACTCGACGTTCTGTATTATCCGTTTGTCCTGATGGAGCAAATGCCCGGGAATGGATTGCCAAACCCTTGGACCGGTGAAGCGGACCAACCCAAGCTGCCTTGGCGGGGTCGGATCACGGCAGACGTTGCGCCCGGTCAGCCCGGTGATGCAACGGGCACGTCGGATATCGATGATCAGGTTGCAGCGTTTTTTGGCGGTGCGACGGTCACAGACTTTGACGTTGTTGACGGGATCATCAGTTACACGGGGCCGGACGATTGGCGGTATCGCCGGTTTATCCTGCACCAGGCCTATCTGTGTGCCGCTGCGGGCGGTATTTCAGCGTTTTGTATTGGGTCCGAGATGCGCAGCTTGACCCAACTTCGCGGGGCGTCCGGGTTTCCGGCGGTTGAGGCTTTGAGGCAACTCGCTGCGGATTGCCGGGTAATCCTTGGGCCGGATGTGAAGATTGGATATGCTGCGGATTGGTCGGAGTACTTTGGCTATCATCCACAAGATGGGTCCGGGGACGTCTACTTTCATCTCGACCCGCTTTGGGCTGATCCGAATATTGATTTCATCGGGATCGACAATTACATGCGTTTGTCGGATTGGCGGGAAGGTCATGTGCATGCCGATGCAAGTTGGGACTCGATCTATAATCTGGAGTACCTGACATCGAACGTCGCGGGCGGTGAAGGTTATGACTGGTATTACCCGTCGCAAGACGCGCGGGACGCGCAGGCTCGTGAACCGATCGCGGATGGGGCGTTTGGTGAACCGTGGGTCTATCGATACAAAGACATTCGCAACTGGTGGTCACGGCCGCATCACAATCGGATCGGTGGCGTCAGATCGGCGGTTCCGACGGAATGGATGCCTGAGACAAAGCCGATCTGGTTCACGGAAATCGGCTGCGCCGCAGTAGACAAGTCTACGAATGAGCCAAACAAGTTTCTGGATCCCAAAAGCTCCGAAAGCACATTGCCGGATTATTCCAACGGGTTGCGGGATGAGTTGATCCAGCATCAATACCTGCGCGCTGTCATTGGATATTGGACCGATCCGACCAACAACCCTGTGTCCGCAGTCTACAATGCGCCGATGATTGACATGGGTCGGGTGTTTGTCTGGGCTTGGGATGCGCGGCCGTATCCTTGGTTTCCGAATGTCGACGAGATGTGGTCAGACGGGCCAAATTATCGACGCGGGCATTGGTTGAACGGACGGGTGTCCGGGCGCACGCTGGCCTCGGTAGTCGCCGAAATGTGTGAACGCGCCGGGTTGCAGAGCTATGACGTCTCGCGGCTCTACGGGTTTGTCCGCGGGTATCTGGCACCAGACGTTGCGGATGCGCGCCGGTCTTTGCAACCGTTGATGATGGCCTATGGGTTTGATGCGATAGAGCGGGACGGGCGGCTTGTGTTTCGCAATCGGAAAGGCACGCGCGCGATTGCGCTGGAGCGTGACCAACTTGCCTTGCACCATGAGCTTGGGTTCGAGGTAACCGAAGCCCGGAGTTCCGAGGCTGAAATGTCTGGCCGGGTGCGCCTGAATTTCGTTGAAGCGGATGGAGACTACCGAAACATCGCGGAAGAGTCGGTCTTGCCTGACGAAGGGACGCACGCTGTTGCTGAAAGCGAAGTGCCGCTTTTGTTGACACGGCCAGAGGGACGGCAGTCGGTTGAACGGTGGTTAAGCGAAGCGCGGGTGTCGCGCGATGCGGTGCGGTTTGCGTTGCCATTGTCACAAAGCGCTTTGGGAGCAGGCGATGTTGTTGTTCTGCCAACGGCAACGGCAACGGCGCCGGTGACAGCACGTGTGGATCGGGTCGAACTTACGACGCATCAACTTGTCGAAGCGGTTCGGATTGAGCCTATGGTCTACCACCCGGCGGATTTTCCGGATGATCCAACCCCAACACGGCGGTACGTATCGACCGGACCCGTCTTGCCGCTGTTTCTCGACTTGCCTTTGATGAACGGCGATGAAGTTCCCCACGCGCCACATCTGGCTGTAGCAGCCGAGCCTTGGCCTGGAGATGTCGCGGTATATGATGCAGCCGAGGATGCCGGCTATGTCTTGAACGGTCTTGTGTCGGCGCAATCAATTGTGGGTGTGGTCTTGAACGATATCCCCCGGTGCCCAGCAGGCGTGATTGATCGCGGCACGGGAATAGAGGCCAGACTTACAACTGGGCAGCTGACATCGATTTCTGACACAGGGTTGCTTGCGGGTGGCAACCTGGCGGCGATTGGAAACGGTGATCCTTCCGGATGGGAGCTTTTGCAATTTCGCGATGCGGAGTTGGTTGGGGCGAACACCTGGCGTTTGACGCATTTGTTGCGCGGTCAGTTGGGAACAGATGCTGTTGCCATGCAGCAGCTTTCCGCCCAATCCTATTTCGTGCTTTTGGACGGAACACCGCAGCAGATTGAATTGTCATCAGCGTTGCGTCGGCAGATCCGGCATTTCCGGATCGGGTCCGCGAACAAATCCTATGATCATCCCACGTACCGGCATCTTGAACATGCCTTTGAAGGCAACGGATTGCGACCCTATAGCCCGGTTCATCTTCGCGCAGAACCGAAAGCAAATGATCTTGATGTGTCGTGGATCCGCCGTGCGCGGCAGGATGCGGACGATTGGGAATTGTCTGATATCCCGCTTGGTGAAGACTCAGAAGCGTATCGCGTCGATGTCTACGGTCCATCGGGGCTTTTGCGGCAAGTGGAGGTATCTGAACCGCGTTGGACATACACTGCAGCGATGCAAGCAGCGGACGGGTTCACGGGACAGGGCGGGTTTCGGGTTTCGCAGATGTCGGCGCGATTTGGACCTGGGCCTGCGGCCAGCCTAAGCCTGTCGCTGTGAGACCTGTTGTTTACAATGATGTCCTTGCAACTGTCGCCTACATTGCAAGTCATCAGCCGCATGCACGGGCGGGCGCTTTGGCACGCCTTTTCGACCAAGTCCGAAATGCAGAGGTCTATGCCAAACGCTATCGCTGCGCTCATCCGGTGTTTGGGGATGGAACATTGGCGAATGCAGCTTTGCGACATGAAAAGCGTGGGGACACGTCGTTTCAGTCGGAAAGCGGGCTGGAATCTTGGATTTTGGTTCTCACTGGATTGCTGGACCAAATGCGTCAGCCGGAAGCGCAGCTTATGCAACGCGTTACGGAAGGATCGAATTCAAGCCGTTCTCGTAAAATGTCATCCCCGCAATCGACGCAATAGCCGAACTCGTTTTCATCGAGGCGTTTCAGTGCGGCCGAAAGGCCCACTCGTTGCGTTTGGCGGCGGGCTTGTGTGGCCTTGGCCATGGATTGGCTTAGCAAAGCATCCTGACGTGATAGCCGTCCGACTGCTTGTTGATCCAAACTGACTACGGATTGGCTTTCCTGGCCACGCGCATCTTCTTCTGCCAAATCCTTGAGGCGCTGGAGGATATTGACGCGAAAGGCGTTTTCCAGCGCATTATCCATTTCGTTGATCCTTTTCATCACAGCATTGCGTTGTTTGGGTGCGAGACTATCTGCTATAGTCTGTTCGTCAAAGGAGAGATGCCATGGTGGAAATCCGCGCAAAGCTGGCTTCGGTGGACCCGGTTTGGGCCCGCATCGTGAAAGAGGCTGACGAGGCGGTGTCGAGAGAACCGCTTTTAGGTGGCATGGTGCATTATTCGGTTTTGCACCACCCCAACCTTGAGCGGGCGTTGAGTTATCGCATCTCTTTGAAGCTTGCGAATGGTGAAATGACCGAACAGATTCTGCGTGAGATTTGTGACGAGGCGCACGAGTCTGATCCGCATCTCGCGATGGCGGCTCGGGCTGATATTGTAGCGGTCTATGAACGCGACCCGGCCTGTCACCGGTTCCTGCAACCGCTGCTGTTCTTCAAAGGCTTCCAGGCGATCCAGTGTTACCGCGTTGGCAATTGGCTATGGCGGCAGGGGCGGCATGATTTGGCATATTTTGCTCAGATGCGTTGCTCCGAGGCATTTGGCGTCGACATTCACCCGGCGGCCCGGATCGGGCAGGGGATCATGATTGATCACGCGCATTCGATCGTGATCGGGGAAACCGCCGTTGTAGGTGACAATGTGTCGATGCTGCATTCCGTGACCCTTGGTGGTACCGGCAAAGAAGAAGAGGACCGTCATCCGAAGATTGGGGACGGTGTTCTGATTGGCGCAGGGGCCAAGGTTCTGGGCAACATTCGTGTCGGCAATTGCTCTCGCGTGGCAGCGGGTTCTGTTGTTTTGGAGGAAGTGCCGCCATGCAAGACAGTGGCTGGCGTGCCTGCACGCATTGTAGGTGAGGCGGGCTGTGATCAACCGTCGATCAGCATGGACCAGATACTGCGCTCCGGCATTTGAAGTAGGGTGTACCAATCGGAAACGACGGGGCGCGGCTCCGTCGCTAGGCGACTCCTCCTAAGTGTTTTTGAAACAAAGAAGCCCCATTAGGCGAGCATGGCCATCGGCTTATCCAGATTGTCGACAATGGCTTGCAAGAGTTCTGCGCCCAACGTGCCGTCAATAACGCGGTGATCGACGGAGAGGGTCATCGACATGACCGTGGCCACCGTGACGGTGCCGTCTTCGCCGACAACCGGCTTTTTCATTCCGGCCCCGACCGCAAGTATCGCTCCGTGCGGCGGGTTGATGACCGCGTCGAAATTCTCGATCCCGAACATGCCAAGGTTCGAGATCGCAAAGCTGCCGCCCTGATATTCATGTGGGGCAAGCTTGCGGTCGCGGGCGCGGGCGGCGAGGTCCTTCATTTCAGCAGAAAGCGCTGACAGGGATTTGTGGTGGGCGTCTTTCAGAACAGGGGTAAACAGACCGCCTTCGATGGCAACGGCGACCGCGACATCAGATGGATCAAGTTGAATAATACGATCCCCGGCCCAGACAGCGTTCGCCGCAGGCACCTGTTGCAAGGCATTGGCACAGGCTTTGATGATGAAATCGTTGACGCTGAGCTTTACACCGCGCTTTTCCAGCTGCGCATTCAGGTCGGAACGGAAGGCCAGAAGCGCATCGAGTTTGACGGAGCGGCGCAGGTAGAAATGCGGGATTGTCTGTTTCGCCTCGGTCAATCGCGCAGCGATGGTTTTGCGCATCCCGTCAAGCGGCACTTCAGTGTAGCTGCGGTCTTCATACATCCGTGCGACGGCGCTCGCGTCGGTTTGCACAGGAGCCGGAGAAGCAGCCGCAGCCTGAACGGCCGGTTGCGGCTCAGGTGGTGCGGCGGAAGCAGTCGAAGGCGACGCGTTTTCGACGTCGGATTTCACGATCCGTCCACGAGGGCCGGTGCCAGTGATCGTGCTAAGGTCGATACCTTTGTCCGCAGCGATGCGGCGGGCGAGGGGGGACGCAAAGATGCGCTCTCCGGCGGGTTTCGCCGTGGGTGCTGACGCCATTGGTGAGGGCGCGGATGCGGCGGGTTCCGCCGTTGGCTTAGCTTTGACGTGCATAGGGTCCGGGTCAGCCCCAATATCATCAGCACTTTCGCCGTCTTCCAGCAAAACGGCGATGGCGTCGTTGACTTTGACGCCTTCAGTGCCTTCGGCGACCAGCAACCTGCCGATCACGCCTTCATCCACCGCTTCGAATTCCATCGTTGCTTTGTCGGTTTCGATCTCGGCCAGAATGTCACCCGAAGAAACGGTATCACCTTCCTTGACCATCCACCTGGCCACGGTGCCGTCCTCCATCGTCGGACTTAAGGCGGGCATCAGAATGTTGATGGGCATGTCAGTGCGCCTCTTCAATAAGTGTGATGAGGTCATAAGGCGCTCGGGGCTTTGCCCCTGACGCCAGCGTCGCAATGGCGCGAGAGATGTCACGTTGATGCGCCCCGATCCATTCATAGGCGGTTTGATGCGATGGTCGGGCCTCGCCACGCACCCGGTCGATCAGGCATTCGGGAACAAACGCCACACCGTCCGGGGTTTCAACACGGTATGCTTCCCGCGCAACGTCGCGGGATCTGACATGGATGCGACCGGTCATCGGTAACACACCGCTTTGGCTGCATCGACGACTTCGGCTGTCGTGATCAGCGCATGTTTTTCCAGATTTGCGGCATAAGGCATCGGCACGTCCTTGCCCGTCAGGTTCATCACCGGCGCGTCCAGATAGTCAAACGCGCGCTGCATGATCACGGCTGACAGGTGATTGCCGATGGCCCCCACAGGCCAGCCTTCTTCGACCGTGATGCAGCGGTTCGTCTTCTGCACCGACGCGATCACTGTGTCATAGTCCATTGGGCGCAATGTGCGCAGGTCGACCACTTCGGCCTCGATCCCGTCTTCAGCAAGTTTTTCCGCGGCTTGAAGCGCATATGTCATGCCAATCCCAAAGCTGACGATTGTCACATCCGACCCTTCTCGCCAGATGCGGGCTTTGCCGAAGGGAACAGTGTAGTCTTCGATCTGCGGAACCTCAAACGACTTGCCGTAAAGGATTTCGTTTTCAAGAAAGATGATCGGATTAGGATCGCGGATCGCGGTTTTGAGCAACCCTTTAGCATCCGAGGCCGAGTAGGGCATCACAACCTTGAGCCCGGGAATGTGTGCGTACCACGCAGCGTAGTCCTGCGAATGTTGCGCGCCGACACGCGCGGCAGCCCCGTTTGGTCCGCGAAACACCATCGGAGCACCCATCTGACCGCCGGACATATAGAGTGTCTTTGCAGCCGAGTTGATAATCTGATCAATAGCTTGCATGGCAAAGTTGAACGTCATGAATTCCACTATGGGGCGCAATCCGCCGAATGCAGCGCCCACAGCAATGCCTGTGAAACCATGTTCGGTTATCGGAGTATCCATCACCCGACGCGCGCCGAATTCGTCCAACAATCCCTGGCTGATCTTGTAGGCGCCTTGGTACTCGCCAACCTCCTCACCCATCAGGAAAACATCTTCATCACGACGCATTTCTTCGGCCATCGCGTCGCGCAAGGCTTCGCGAACGGTCTGGGATTTGGTCTGTGTCCCGTCTGGCCACGGTGCCTCGGCCTTGGACACAGCCACTGCAGGTTCTGCATGCAAGATGCCCGCCACAGGTTGGTCCTTTGAAGTTTGCGTTTTGTCTGCGGGCGCAAGGTGCTGGGCAGGGGCGCTTTCGGCGGCGTCCTGCACGCTTTCGCCGTCTTCAACCAGCACCGCGATGGGCGTATTCACGCGAACGCCTTCCGTGCCTTCTGCCACGAGGATCTTGCCAACGATCCCTTCATCGACCGCTTCGAACTCCATCGTCGCCTTGTCGGTCTCGATCTCGGCCATGATGTCACCGGCGGACACGGTGTCGCCTTCCTTGATCAGCCATTTGGCCAGCGTGCCTTCTTCCATCGTCGGCGACAGGGCAGGCATAAGAACTTCGGTCGCCATCAGACGGCCTCCTCCGCATAAATGTCGGTCCATAGCTCATCCAAAGCTGGTTCAGGGCTTTCGCGGGCGAACTCGGCACTGGCGTTGACGATGGCCTTGATCTCTTTGTCGATAGCTTTGAGGTCATCTTCGGTCGCGTGTTTGCCAGTCAGCAGCATCCCGCGCACATGTTCGATGGCATCGCGTTCCTCGCGCATCTTTTGCACCTCTTCGCGGGTCCGGTACTTGGCCGGGTCTGACATGGAATGGCCGCGGTAGCGGTAGGTTTTCACTTCAAGAATGTAGGGCCCCTTGCCGGACCTG
>Ga0316197_10003702_pt1 | contig 10892 bp, 8 predicted proteins | sample OudBiesiAoxic_MG_FD_204939 | JGI IMG/M metagenome (GOLD analysis project Ga0316197, IMG submission 204939) | Coastal sediment microbial communities from Oude Bieten Haven, Netherlands - site A oxic | ecosystem: Environmental > Aquatic > Marine > Coastal > Sediment | place: Netherlands... | reverse complement strand
CTGCACCTTTCCGGCGCCCTCGAACTCGCCGTCAACGGTCTCACCATTCGACCTGGTGTCCAGCAGGCGTGCCGGAACCACGGTCCCCACATCCGAACCCGCCGGAGGAGTCTGGTCACAGCCAGCGAACGGCACGTCAACACCTGGACGATCATCCCCCACCAATGTCGTCGTCACCAGGCCGTCGCCGTTCACGTCGACTCCGACACCACTCTCCTGGAAGCCCCCATTGGCCAGCTGAACGACGACTCCACCCTCGATCTCGATAGAAATCTGGGATGTCTGATTGTTGGTGACTGTGACAATGAAGTCGCCATCGGCACAGACACCTTCAGCGGAATGCTTAGGCTGAAGCGGACAACCAGGTGGAACGACGATCGGGCTACCGATCGCTTCGACACCGAAGGGCGACCACACACGAACCTGCGACCCGTACCCGTCGACGTTGCCGACTGGATACTCGATCGTTCCAGGCGGCGCCACCAAGGTCGTCGCTCCGATGTAGGGATCGGTGAACTCAAAGATTCCTGAACGGACCTCTGAGGTCGGGTTCGTGATCTGAACCACCGCTCCGGCGTCGCAGTTGCCGGTATTGACCGCAGACACCGTCAACGGTGGAGGCGGGCACTCCGGCGCAACGACCTTGATGGAGCCGATGATCGCCCCGCCTTCGGTCACTTCCCTGAATTCCACGAACCCGTCGATGGACCCGAATGGAACCCCAGAGTCATCGCCGGTCACGTCAGTCGTCGCATCGAGCGGAGCGTCGTCGCCACCTTCGATGAGGATCTGGCGACCCTCCGCAGGGTTTGGATTCGGATCAGCCGTAATACTGAATTGGGGTTGACCGTTCGAGCAGACCACATTTGCAAAGACCCCCGTGATCCAGAAGTTGACCGGAGCGCACGCACCCGTGATGTCGAAGGCACCGCTGCTGCCGAGGTCGCTGGAAATCGAGCCGACGAGGGACGACGGAGTGAACACGTAGACATCGCCCTCGGAGGCAAGGGTCTGGGTGTCGAGTCCGACGGTTACGTCCTGCGCTTGATTCACCGCACTGCCGACGATGAGGTCCTCGGTTCCGTTGACGCATGTGGACGAATACGCGAAGTGCTCCGTTGCACCGATCTCCTGGATCTGAGGCAGAAATGCGTCCGCAGTCGAGGTGCCAGCGAACGGAACATCGAGCGGCCCATCGTCAGCGGGTACCACCGATAGTGCTAATAAGCCAACAACACTCAGCATCACCGCAACGAGACGACGCATGCCCACCCCAATCCAAATTGGTCACGAAAGCGTCGACACTAGAAGACGAGAAGACAACTACACCAAGTCAAGAGGGCGAGCTGACCCGGTCAAACCTGCGCGGCGGCAGCGCGGGCCGCGTCAGACCCGTTCAGGATCTGGCAATCCCTCGCGCCAGCGGTGGGCGCAGGCAGACAACGCGGGCTCCGTAACACCGGACTCGACGACGATGGACCACTCGACTCCGGCCCTCCTGCGGTGCGCGATATTCGCGGCGGCGCGGCTGCGTCAGACCCGTCCGGGATCCGGCAAACCTGTGCACTCGCCGTGTGGTCAAAGCCGCACATAACGTGAGCGCAATAGGTCGGCCCTCAGAGCCGAGCATTGGCGGTTGTCACGTTCGGCCTGTATCGCCGTCCGGGCCCTGTGACTCGATCGTGCTAGCCGAGAAGGATTGCGAGCACCGCTTCGAGGTCACTCCGGTCGGCGCCGTCGGACCAGCACGGGTGAGCATCATCGAGGAACGGTCGGCGTGCGGCAGCAAGCCGCCTTCGATCTTTCTTCGTCGTCGTCTTCGCCCACTGGTCCAACTTCGGATCCTGTGCTGCGCACATCAGAAGCGTGGCGAGGTCGCGCTCGTGCTTCTCCTTGTCGAAACGTGTGGCGGAGACGACCTCGGTCGCTGCAGCGGACTTCGCAACGATCGCGCCGAGCAGGTTCGGGGTGCGGACCTCGAATTGCTCGCTTGGGAGTTCCACGATGACAGGTCCCGCACGCTTGACTGCCTGCGTGGCGCCAGGCGCTTGGACGACCCGCCCCTTCCCGGTCTCGACCGGCTCGGCTCCGAGTCCGTCGGGTGCGAGCAGGTCGATCTTGGCGTCACCTTTGGTGAATCGGACGATTCCCTCCGGCGACTGCTCCGAGCCGAACCCGTCGGCGACAAGCGCATCGGCGACGTCTCGCATCGCGCTGCGTGTGAACGTGCGGACGTCGACCACGATGTCTCCGTCGTCGGTTGCCCGTGGCACTTCGACGCCCCAGATGGTCGCGTGAATGGCGACCATCTGCCCGCCCACGACCGCCCATGTCTGGATGTTCGTGGAGGCGACCAGTCGGGCAATCGCCGTCCACGTGGCGGAGGCGGCGGGATGCAGTTGACTGAAGTCGACGGTGCTCGTCATCGGACGACCCGGAGCGCTTCGGCGGCGGCGCGTGTGTCGGCGGCATCGAGGAGATCGAGCATCGCAACGATCGGGGGCATGAACTGGTCGTCGCCGTCGATGAGATCGTCGACGACGCGCACCACGACGTTCGGGTCGTCCGCATTCGGGTTGGCGCGATAGTCGGAGTGGAACGCATCGGCGTCCCGTGCGCGGATGTAGACGTCTCGTTGCTGTGGCCGTCCGATGCCGGCGCCGTGATGGATGGCGGCGTGGGCGCCGCCGTGGCGGACACGCTGATCGTCGGCGATGCGGGCGTCGAGGGCTGGGAGAATGCGGACCCGTTCGTTGCGGCTTCGTCGTCGTACGAGGCGTGCGAGTTCGATGGCCTCATCGATGTCGGCTGGCGGTTCGGCCTCGAGAACCCGCTGCCACGCGCCTCGTTCCGAGAGCGGTCGACCTGGTCGAGGCCTCAAGATGCGGTAGCGGTGGAGGGAGTCGGGGTCGATGGCCCAGCTCCGCCCGAAGCGCTTCGCGTCCAGTTCGCCAGCGTCGATGAGTCGGCCCACGTGCACGTGCGAGACGCCAAGCGCATCGGCGGCCTGGTCGACACTGAGTGGGGACATGCACACACGGTAAAGCAAATACGTTAGACATGCAACGTATTATCGAGAAGGGCGCGAATAGCCTGCGGGGGAGGTGTCGCTTGTCAGCAATTTGTCCGCGGAATGTCCGCGAACCGAGCGAAACTAGCGGGAATCAGACGACATCAGCCGACACGAGCAGTCCACGAAAACGTATCCTGACCAGGTTAGAAGTCACTTGACGACACTCGAAGTGATCTCCTCATACCGGAGTTCAAGTCCCCCCTTCGACACCAGAATCATCACTGCTTTTTCGGCTGGTGAACGGTTGCGGCGACCGGCCCTGGCACGACGATGGTCTGTGGCGAGACGTTCATCCGAGCTCGGAGCGCGATCCTCGGATCTGCTCGCGTCGCCGCCCAGCGTTGCAAGAACCGTGGACCGATCTCTGGCGCCGCTAGAGTCCGGCTGCATGGCGGGTACACGGTTGACTTTCCGCGGGAAGGCGCCCGCCTTCAGAAGCGACAACTCGAGATCACGACCCACTCGCTGCAACGGACCTGACGACCCGCAGGTGGTCGACGTGACCAGCGAGGACGACATCCTCCGCTGGTCGCATGAATGGATCGCCTTACTGGACGAGACCCCGCGGGCCTCCTTCTTCAACGGACCCGAGTGGGCGGCGGCGTGGTGGACCACGGTGGGGCAACGGGCACCGACCAGATTGGCGCGTTGGGACGATGAGGAGGGCCAACTCGTCGCGGTTGCCCACGCAAGCCGCCAGTCCGAGCGGTTGTCCGATCGGCTCCCATTGACGCTCCCGGTCATCACAATGCTCGGTGCGGGACCGGGGGCCGCTGATCACCTCGCGTTCCCGTGCCGCGACGAGTACCGCGAACGGGTGTGGACGTGGTTCGACAATCAGCGCGGGCGTGTCCCTGCCGTTCTCGACAATCTCGACGTCCGCGACGGAGCACCGCCACTCCCGTCGACCGCGCGTCGAATCGGCTCGCAATCGTGTCCGACAATGCCACTTCCGGCCGAGATCAGATCCAGTCTGGCCAAGAAGATCCGGACGTACTCAAATCGCCTGGACCGTGAGGGAATCACGATCACGTCCCACCCACCGGGATCGGTGAACCCCGAGATCCTGCGGCGCTTCGACGACCTCCAGCAACAACGACGAGCGGCGCAGGGACGAACCTCGATGCTCGAGGACGAGCATGTGAGTCTGCTGGAAGCCATCACCCGGCACAGTTCCGGCTCACGTGGACTGGCGGCGGTCACCGCTCACCGCGCCGAGCGCCTGGTGGGTGTCCTGCTCGGTTTCGCCACGGCGAAGCGTTTCGAGTTCTACCAGATCGGCTGGGATCCGGCGGTCAGGAACCTGAGTGTGGGGACGGTCCTGATCGACCGGGCCATTCACGATGCCGAAGAACGAGGTGCGGTCGAGTTCGACTTTCTCCGGGGGGAGGAGAGCTACAAGCTGCGCTTCGGGGCGGTCTCGGTCGAAGATGAGCACTGGACCATCCCGACTGGCCCGACCGGATGGGTGCTGACCGCTCGCGATTTCGTCACGGAGCATCGCGGCAAGAACGAACCCGCAGGAGCGAACGATGAGTGACAACACTCGCGCCACTGGCGCCCTCCGCGTCGGGATCGTCGTCGACGACGGCTCACTCCCGAACTCATGTGCACATGCCTTCGAGCAGCTCCACGCGGCGGGGGTCGCAACGATCGTCGGCATGCTCCGGGTCGACGACAGCACGACCCCGTCGCTTCTCTGGAGATGGCTCGATCCGATCGAGGATGCGTTGTCCCGGCGCCGCAACCGTGCCAAGTGGGCCGACTCGCCCCTCTCTGCGCTCGACGCCCCGGCCCGGTTCGACGAGTCGAACGAACCGATCGACGTCGGGTCGCGGGATGCGCTCGAGCGTTGGAGGCGGCTGTCTTGCGATGTCATCGTACGGTTCGCCGAGGCTCCCCCGGCGTACCTCGCCGAGGCCGACCTTGCGTCGATGGTCTTCGATCCCGCGCTCGGCGGTCCTCCTCACGCTGGGCTTTCCGAGTTCGTGAGCGACGACCTCGTCACCGACCTGGTCTTGCGGACCGAGTTCGGTCCCGGAGGCGCGTCCCAACGGGCGACGACCGAGACCGGATCGGTCGTCACCCGCTCGGCGTCGTGGAACGAGCACCGCCGTGACGTCGAAGCCAAGGCAGCGATCATGCTGATCGATGCCCTCCGCAAACTTGCCACCGAGCCCGTCGATTCGATTCCGGCGGGCCCCGTCGAGGCACCAGGTCGAAGCCCACGAGACCGCGTGGACGCACGCATCGCAGCGCGCGCCGCACTCCGCACCACGAGACGAACCGTGATGAACCGGTTTGGCCCACGCGACGAACAATTGCAGTGGCGCCTGCTGCTCGGTCGAGATGTCGACGTCGCAGCTCTGGATCCCAGCTCGATGACCGAACTCGTGCCGCCCGACGGCCACTTCTGGGCGGACCCGTTCGTGGTCGAGAGTCCGGATGGCGTCCCGCACATCTTCTTCGAGGACTTCGACATGGCAACGGAGCGTGGGAACATCAGTGTTGGGCGCCTGATCGGAAACCGACTCGACGACATCACCGTCGTGATGGAACCCGACCATCACCTGTCGTACCCGCACGTCTTCGAGGCAGACGGGATCCTCTACATGGTCCCGGAGTCGAGCGAGGCGGGTCGCGTCGATCTGTGGCGATGCGACGAGTTCCCTGCGAGGTGGGAACTCGTCAGAACGCTGCTGGACGATGTCGGCGCCGTGGACTCCACGCTGTTGTTCCGGGACGGACGGTGGTGGCTCTTCACGAATCTGGATCGAATCGGCACTCGCGATTTCAGCCACGAACTCCACGTGTATTCCTCCGACGATCTCGTGAACGGCGAGTTCGAGCCGCATCCCGCCAACCCTGTCGTGTCTGACGCTCGCCACGCCCGAATGGGCGGCGGTCTGATCACGACCGATCGGGGCGAGCTGCTCAGACCAGCGCAGGCCGGCGCGAGATCCTACGGATCCGCGCTGCACCTGATGCGCGTGGACGAGCTCGGGCCAACGACGTATGGTGAGTCGCCCGAACGAACGTTCAGAGCCGATTGGGAGTCCGAACTCGTGGGTATCCACCACCTCTCCACCACATCCCGAATCGCGGTCATGGACGTCTGCCGCCTGACGCCGCGCGAGTCGCGGCTGCGCCGCTGGTCCTCGCAGCCGATCCATCAGCGATCGAACTGATCGACGTCATGGCTCTGACTGGACGATGTTTGTGTGGTGAGGTGTCGTACACGCTCACCGGCGACCTGATCGCAACAGCGGTGTGCCATTGTGATCGTTGCCAGCGCCAGAGCGGTGGTGCCTTCTCGGTGAATCTCATTGCGCACGAATCGCAGCTCAGCGTGTCAGGCCCCCTCTCCACCTACGAAGAGACCGGCGTGCACGGTGACGCGGTCTACGTGCGTCGTCAATTCTGCGGGTCGTGCGGGTCGCCGATCGTGTCGACCCTCGAACAGACCGACGGCATCGTCGCCGTGAAGGCGGGCACGCTCGATGACAAGTCCGGAGTGCGACCTGCCGTCGAGGTGTGGTGTGTCGACCGTCAGCCGTGGGTCGACCTTCCCGGGATGCAGGTCTCCATCGAACGAGAGTGAGTCGGCGGGCTTCGCTGCGATGCCGCGGACGATCTGCGACGTACATTTCGACCGCGCGCAAGCCGCGGCGCCCGAGGTTGCGGGTGGTTGAATACCAGCATCCATGCGCGTCTTGTCGATCCACAACCGATACCGCCAGCGCGGCGGCGAAGACGCCGTGTTCGAAGACGAATCCCAGCTGCTCGAGGACCACGGCCACACCGTGATCCAGTACACCGCCACCAACGAGGACGGCGGCCAGCTGAGGGGGTTCAAGCTCGCCGGTCGCACGGTCTGGAGCACCAAGAGCTATCGGGCATTGTCCGATGTCATCGAGTCCGAACGACCTGACGTTGCGCACGTTCACAACTCCTTGGCGATGGTCTCGCCGTCGGCGTACTACGCCGCCCGCCGCAACGGAGTACCCGTGGTGCAGACACTGCACAACTATCGCCTGCTGTGTCCTGGAGTGTCGTTCCTGCGTGACGGCAAGGTCTGCGAGGAGTGCCTTGGCCGTCGGCTGGCATGGCCCGCCATTCGACATGGCTGCTACCTCGAGAGCCGTGCGGCCTCGGCGACGGTCGCCGCGATGATCACCACGCACCGGATGATCGGCACCTGGGAGCGCGAGGTCAACCGCTACATCGCGCCGACCGAATTCTTGCGGAACAAGTTCGTGGAAGGCGGCTTTCCGGCGGAGCTGATCGCTGTGAAGCCGCATTTCGTCGCGGTCGACGCCGGTCCTGGTGCGGGCCTGGACGGGTCTGCGCTCTACGTCGGCCGGCTCGCCGAAGAGAAGGGACTCCGCACGCTGCTTGCGGCCTGGGAACAGGCTCCCCCCGGCTCGAAGCTGCGCATCGTCGGTGACGGCCCACTTGCCGACATCGTCGAAGCGGCGTGTGACCGTCTCGATGGAGTCGAGTGGCTGGGAAACAGGGCAGCCGACGAGGTTCGTCGATTGATGGGGGAAGCAGCATTTCTGGTTTTTCCGTCGGAGTGTCTCGAGGCGTTCGGACTCGTGATCATCGAGGCGTTCTGTGCTGGTACGCCGGTGCTCGCGTCCAATGTCGGACCGGGGGCCGAACTGATCGATCACGGTCGAACCGGGCGCCATTTCCGGCCGGGTGACACCGCCGGGCTCGCTGCCCAGATCCGGTGGTTCTTCGAGCATTCGGCCGACACCTCGTCGATGCGCTCACATGCTCGGTCGGAGTACGAGGAGAAGTACACCGCCGAGCGGAACTACGAAGAATTGATCGAGATCTATGACGCGGTGATTCGCGAGGTCCAGCCGTGATCGAGCGCCGCCTGAAGTCAGCCGTGCAGTCCGCCGTGACGAGATTTCACGAGATGGCGTTCGATCGCGGCATGCCGCACAAGGTCGGGGTCTATTTGCACAGCCTTCCGGAGCAGGACTATGACTCGTTCGGCGAGATGTGCCGCTTCTTTCGCGGCGCGGGGTATCGCTTCAGGGGGCCGGGCGAGTTCCTCGCCGACGCCGACGAACGATGTGTCTTCGTCAGCTTCGACGACAACTATCGAGCCTGGTACGAGGCGATGCCGCTGTTCGAGTCGCTCGATGTGCGGGTCACCTTCTACGTCAACACGTGCGCCGTGCGCGAACGCGACGATCCCGCCGAGATCGAGGCGTACTTCGATCGACTCGGATTCACTGGTCCGAGGATTCCGCTCAGCGCTGCAGAACTGGTGGCGCTCGACGACGCCGGCCACACGATCGGGACCCACACGCACTCGCATCACCGGCTCACTTCGATTCCCTACGACGATGCGCTCGCGGACATCGTGACGGGCAAGCAGGATCTCGAAGCGATCCTGGGAAAGCCGGTCGTGCACTTCGCCTATCCGTACGGCATGCGACGGCACTTCAGCGAAGAACTGCGGATCGCGTGCCAGTCCATGGGATTCGAGACGATTGCGAACGCGATCCCTGGCTTGCAGCACGCTCCGCAGAAACCCACGTCGATCAACCGTTCTGGCTGGGACCCGCATCGGCCGATTCCTGAGAACCTGGGACGTCTGAGCATCGATGGGCAGCGGTTCGAGCGGCGAACGGGACGCAGTGCCGTGGTCTGAGCACGCGCTCGGGGCGGCTGTGCGAAGCCGCTGTCGAACGGCCCACCGAGTGACGTGTACGGTCCGGCCATGGGAGCCGTGCCACGAACACTCGACGAGATCACCTCGGACTGGTTGGCCGACCAGCTCGCACTGCCGATCGAATCCATCGACATCGACGTGATCGGCGCCGGTGAGGGCTTCATGGGCCAGTTGGCTCGTGTCCGTCTGACATCGACCGATGCCGGCGCACCGACGTCGGTGATCGTGAAGCTCCCCACCGCCGATCCGGGCGGGATCTTCATCGGCGAGATGATGAGGGTCTGGGAACGCGAGCACTGCTTCTACCGCGACATTGCCCCGCACATGTCGATCCGGATTCCGGCCGCGCTCGTCAACGTCGCCGACCCTCCCTGTCTGGTGCTCGAGGATCTCGCTCCTGCCGTCGTCGGTGATCACGTCGCCGGGGCGACCCTTTCGCAGGCGGAACTCGCAATGGACGCGCTCGCACTCCATCACGCCACCTGGTTCGAACATCCGCTGCTTCCGTCCTTCGATTGGATGCCCGGTCTCGACGATCCGTCGATCCTCACGCTCGGTGACACGTTCGCGATGGGCTGGCCGCTGTTTCTCGAACGCTTCGCCGATGAGATTCCGGCGCGGTGCCTGCGTTGGTGTGAGCGCTTCGTCGACGGAATCCCCGACTGGATCGAGGGTCACTACGACGCGCCGGTCACGCTCACGCACGGCGACTTCCGGTTGGACAACCTGTTGTTCGCCGCCGACGGCTCGGTCGCCGTGATCGACTGGCAGCTGAGCATGCGCGCGCCCGGGCAGGCCGACTTCGTGTACTTCTGTGCGAACAACCTCACCGTCGACATGCGTCGGGCCCACGAGGACGACCTGCTCGAGCGCTACGTCGCAGCACTCCATGCGAACGGGGTGCCGAGCGATGCGGTCACCGTCGAAACCGTGCGGCAGGGATACCTCGAAGGATTGGTCTTCTACGCGGTGTCGTTCGGCGCCAGCCTGCTCACGATCGACCCGGCCAACCCGCGTGGAGTCGCCTTGTTCGAGGCGTTGGTCCGGAGGACCTTCGCGGCGGTCGATGACCTCGATGCGGGCGTCGCCCTGGGCTTCGACGTCGACGGGTGACACCGCCACCAGGTCGGCGGTCGTATTGCGATGCCGCCCGACCGGGAACTTTCGTGTCGAGCGGTTCACCGCGAGCGGCCTAGTGTCCCTCACGGGGAATGAACGCGGTTCGTCGATCGAGCCGTCACATCGTTGAAAGCGCTCTCACACAAGGGGAATGAGATCATGTCGACCACTGAGGAACTGCCGCTCCATCTGCGGGGGAACTGGACTCCGGTCCAGGAGGAGCGGACGATCACCGACCTGGTGGTCCGGGGCACCATCCCCGGCGAACTCGACGGTCGCTACGTCCGCAATGGCGCAAATCCGGTCACCGGGTTCAGCGACCATCCTTTCCTCGGCGATGGGATGATCCACGGCATCCGACTGCGCGACGGCCAGGCCGAGTGGTATCGCAATCGCTACGTACAGACGCCGTTCGTGTCCGACCCGGACAAGCCGGTGATCGACATGGCGGAGAGTCTCACCGACATGGCCTCGTCGAAGGCGAACACCAACGTGGTGGGTCATGCCGGCCAGATCCTGGCGCTCGAAGAGGGCCACTTCCCGTACGTGCTCGACGGCAACCTCGAGACGGTCGGCCCGACCGACTACCAGGGCAAGCTGAGCGGCCCGTTCACCGCGCACCCCAAAGTGTGCCCGATCACCGGCGAGATGATCGGCTTCGGCTACTCGATGATGGAGCCGTACCTCACGTACCTGCGCGTGTCCGCCGCGGGCGAACTCGTCCAGGTCGAGAACATCACCGTCGGCGGTCCGACGATGATGCACGACTTCAATGTCACCGAGAACAATGCGATCTTCATGGATCTCCCGGCCGTGTTCGACCTCGAGTTGGCGATGCGTGGCGAGATGCCGATCCGATGGAGCGACGACTACGCGGCCCGGCTCGGGGTCATGCCGAGAACCGGCACCGACGCCGACGTTGTCTGGTACGACATCGACCCCTGCTATGTCTTCCACCCGATGAACTCGTACGAGGACGAGGACGAGGACAAGATCGTCATCGAC
>Ga0316197_10003701_pt1 | contig 10893 bp, 12 predicted proteins | sample OudBiesiAoxic_MG_FD_204939 | JGI IMG/M metagenome (GOLD analysis project Ga0316197, IMG submission 204939) | Coastal sediment microbial communities from Oude Bieten Haven, Netherlands - site A oxic | ecosystem: Environmental > Aquatic > Marine > Coastal > Sediment | place: Netherlands... | reverse complement strand
TGGACAGTTGCGTGGCCGCATTGCGATTGTCATTGGCGGTATGGGGCTTTCATCGCAAATGACACAAAAGGCAATAAATGACTTGCCGGCTGAAATTACCCTCGCATTCGCACCATATGGCAGCGGCCTCGCCCGCTGGGCGAAGCGCGCCCGCACCCAGGGTCATGAAATCATGCTGCAAATGCCTATGGAGCCCTTTAACTACCCGCGGGCCAATCCCGGTCCGAACACCCTTTTGACGACAAGCACAACGCAAGAAAATATCGACCGGTTAAAATCATTCATGGGCCTGTTCACCGGGTATACCGGCGTGATCAATTATATGGGGGCCAAGTTTTCTAGCGATGTGGCGTCTCTTGGTCCGGTGCTGGCGGAGTTCAAACGTCGTGGTGTGTACTATCTTGACGATGGCTCGATAGGCCGCACCAAGGCAATGGAAATTGGCGAGCAATTTAATCTTGGCGTTCGCCGCGCAGATGTGGTCATCGATGGGATTGCGGGCGCGAAGAATACCCAAGCCGCATTGAAACGTTTGGAGGCCCTGGCAGCAAAGCGAGGCTGGGCAATCGGCATGGGGACCGCCTTGCCGACGACCTTGAATGAAATTGTTAAATGGGAAGAAACACTGGGAAAAAACGGACTTGGTCTTGTGCCTGTCACGTCATTGTATTAGAGCGACGTCCATAAAAACATGAAAGATGGCTCCTTGAGATATGTCTAAGATTTGCGCAAAGAAACTGCCATACCGGCCATGTGTCGGCATCATGCTTTTGAACCGGGAAAACAAGGTATGGGTTGGCCGCAGGGTGTCAAAATGGCATGGCGATGGGTCTGCTGCCCTGTGGCAAATGCCACAAGGTGGCATTGATGCAGGTGAAAAGCCAAAAGCTGCCGCATTGCGCGAATTGTATGAAGAAGTTGGCACATCCAATGCCAAAATTATCGGGAAAACAAAAGACTGGTTGAAATATGATTTGCCGGATGAAGCCGTTGGAACGGCATTGAAGGGAAAGTATCGCGGTCAGAAACAAAAATGGTTTGCGTTGCGATTTCTCGGTAAAGATTCAGAGTTTAATATAACCCCGGAAGATCACCGTCCCGAATTTGATGCCTGGCAATGGGTCGACATGAAGCAGTTGCCAGTGCTTGTCGTGCCATTCAAGCGCGATGTTTATGAGAAGCTGGTCTCGAAATTCGCTCACTTCGCGAGGTGATGAGCGAACAGCCGACCCAGTTCCGGGCGCTCATCTTCTACACCCGCCAGGCGCATGGCATGCCAGGCCATGGCGTGATTTGAAGATGTAACCGGCAAGCCAATGCGCTTTTCGATATCCGCAACGTGTTCGGCGATACGCACCGTTGTGCACGACACGAACACAGCGTCTACATCTGCAAGCCCGCAAATGTGATCGATCCCTGCATTGATTGATGCAGCATCAATGCAGGCAACGACCGCATCGCTTTCTTCGTTGAACGAACCAAAAACGGGAACTTCGAAACCACGTGCGCGGATGTATTCGGCAACAATTTGGTTCACATCAGCGCGGTACGGGGTGAGGACAGCAATTCTTTTTGCCCCAAATGCATCGAATGCAGCAAACGCGGCTGTTATGGGAGTGGTAACCGCTGCATTGGGGCGTGAGGCTTTCAAACGCTCAAAAACGGCCTCTTCGCCGAGTGCCATTGATGCAGACGTGCAGCCATATGCCAAAACATCCAAATCGCATCCGGGCAAAATCAAGTCGGCAGTTGCAGTGATACGCGATCCCATGTCGCGAAGGCTCTCCGGCGTGATTGTGTCTTCGTTGAAAATACGTGCGCCATAAACCGCGACCCCGGGCAGGTCAGAGAGCCGCTTCCATTCATGTTCAATGGTGAAGTCGGTCGCCAGGGTTACAAGCCCGATCCGCGCGCGCTCAGCAACGCCGCCATCAAGAACGACAGGCAAGTGTTCTGCCAGAATAGTTGCTTCGTTGTATCGGGCGGTATCTGCCATGTTTGCCTCCGGGATTATTTTAATTCCATTCCATCTAATGAGATTTCAGGTGGTTTGCCTGCAATCAAATCAGCAGTAATGCGGGCTGAGCCATGGGCCATGGTCCAGCCCATATGGCCAAGGCCAGTATTATACCAGACGTTTGAGAATTTACCGCGCCCCAAAATCGGCGTGCCCTCTGGTGTCATTGGCCGCAGTCCCGCCCAGTGGGATAAATCATCAAAATCCACCCCTTTGGGAAAAAGTTGTTTCGCCACTGCCAGCATGTGGTGGAAATCAGACGGTTTATGATCGCAGTTATACCCTGAAAATTCGGCGGTTGCGGTAATACGTATCCGGTCACCCATGGGGCAGTAAGCCACGAGGTTTTCTTCATCTACACCACCAATTCGTGGTGCGACGCCGCCCTTTGAAAGAGGTGCTGTGACCGAATAACCCTTTACTGGATAGACCGGCAGCGTCTCGCCGAGCTGGCTGGCGAGGTGGGGGGAGTATACCCCGAGTGCATTGACGACAATGTCTGCCTGAAACGTTCCGGTATCACAAATTACGTCAGTTACTTTGTCCGAAGTGGTTTCAAATCCTTTGATCTGCGTATTCCAATTGAATTTCACGCCTTTGGCCGTGCAAATTTCTGCCAGCGCCTGGGCAAAAAGGTGTGCGTCGCCGGATTCATCTCCGGGCGCAAACAAGGCGCCGGCAATTTGGTCTTTCACTGGCGCAAGCGCTGCGTCCTTTTTCGCGACGCCTTCACGATCCAGCACATCAATCTTGACTCCATTCCTGGTGAGCAGGTCAGCGCGCGAAATTGCGGCGTCAAGGGCGCTTTGGGTTCTGTAAAAATAAATCAACCCACCGGTGTTTCCATCAAACTGCAATTTTTGGCGGGCCAAGGTTTGGTGGAAAATGCTTTGCGAATAGATGCAAAGCCGCGCCTTGCGCTGGGTGTTGATTGCGGCATGTTCTGACGTGCACTGACCGATAAATTTTACCATCCAGCGCCACAAGCCCGGATCAAGAGATGGGCGGAACCGCAAAGCCTGATCGTTTCGCCACAAGCTGCGAAGTAAAACCTTAGGCGCGGCAGGCGAGGACCATGCATAAGCATGGCCAGGTGCAAACAATCCTGCATTGGCAAAGCTTGTGAACATGGCCGCACCGTCAGCGCGGTCGAGCACAGTTACCTCCCAACCATCCCGGTTGAGTTCATAAGCTGTGGTAACGCCCGCCAGCCCGGCGCCTAAAATCAAAGCTTTCATGACGCGCTCTTTCAAAGTGCCTCTGAAAGACTAGAACAGCGCCCGCTCACATTGAAGCACTTTTATGTAGGCGTGGGCTGGTAACTTACCACCTCGAATTCAATAGCGTCGCTGTCTCTAAAGTAAAATCGCCGCCCGGGTTCATAGTCCGCATGGGAATGAGGTTTATATCCAGCTTCACACACCAGCGCCTCAACCTTTTCCAGATCGTCAACAATCACTCCAACATGGTTGAGGCCGCCGCGGGTGGAATAACTGTCTTGCCGGGCGGCGTTCTGACCATCTTTCGCATAAACCGCGATATAACTGTCATCACCACCCACATGAACCGAGGTGCCGCCATCAATCGCATCGCCTTTCCAACGGATGCGCCAGCCAAACAGCGTGCAGAGACGCTTTGCGGTCTGCAGCGGGTCACTGACGGTAATGTTTACATGTTCGAGAATTGCCTGGGTCATCATGATCTCCTTTGGGGCATAAGTTCGGGGTCCAAATATTAGAAAAAAGGGCGGGTTGCGGAAAATATGATACTATTGTAATTCCTCAAGTTAACTTGAGGTCAAGGTATTTTTTATTATTGTTTGTGGGAGAAAAATCGATGCGGTCATCAGACTGGTTATCCATTGGCCAGCTTGCCAAGCGCACTGGTCTAGCTGTGTCCGCAATCCGGTTTTATGAAACAAAGGGATTGATCGCGCCAGGACGCAATGCTGGCGGGCAGCGACGCTTCCGCCGATCTGATATAAGGCGTTTGTCTTTTGTGCTGGTGGCGCAACAATTTGGTTTCACCATTACCCAAATCCGCGATCGCCTCGAAGCGCTTCCAGACGGCCGCACGCCAAACAAGGCTGATTGGACACGCATCAGTGCCGGATTCCGCAAAGACCTTGATGAGCGGATTGAAACCTTGCTTCGGCTGCGCGATTTGCTGGATGGCTGCATAGGCTGCGGGTGTTTATCCTTGCAGAGCTGCAAGCTGTACAATCCAGACGACCGCGCGGCTGCCACCGGCTCTGGCCCACGCTATGTGTTGGAAGAACGCACGCCGTAAACTGCCTACTTGAAGCAATCTGCATGCTGGTGCATTACAATGCGTCCGATAGTGATTTTACGAGGTTTCACATGGCTGGTTTTCCGGAAATTCAGCGCCGCACATCTGTGGGCGTGATGGTGGGTAATGTGCAAGTTGGCGGCGGTGCACCGGTTGTGGTGCAGTCGATGACCAACACAGATACTGCAGATATCGACGCCACAGTCAGGCAAGTCGCAGATTTGCATATGGCGGGTTCTGAATTGGTGCGCATCACAGTTGACCGTAAGGAAGCCGCCGCTGCCGTTGCCCCGATCCGCGACAAGCTCGCCGCCATGGGACTGGATGTACCTTTGGTCGGTGATTTTCACTATATCGGCCACACTTTGCTGCGTGATTACCCCGAATGCGCTGAAGCTTTGGCAAAATACCGTATCAATCCCGGCAATGTGGGCTTTAAAAACAAACGCGACCGCAATTATTCAATGATGATTGAAAAGGCCGTAGAGTTTGGCAAAGCGGTGCGCATCGGGGTGAATTGGGGGTCGTTGGATCAGGAATTGCTGACCGCGAACATGGATGCAAATGCCGCCAGTGATGCGCCGCGTGATGTGCGTGAAGTCATGCATGAAACCATGGTGCAGTCTGGGTTAATGTCTGCCGCTCGGGCGGAAGAACTGGGCCTTGGCCGCGACCGCATCATCATTTCCGCCAAGGTTTCCGAGGTGCAGGATCTGATTGCCTGTTACCGTCTGATTGGCGCACGCTCCGACTATGCACTCCATCTTGGCCTTACAGAAGCTGGTATGGGATCAAAAGGTATTGTTGCCTCGACGGCTGGGCTCGCGGTTTTGTTGCAGCAGGGCATCGGCGATACGATCCGCATTTCCCTGACCCCTGAACCTGGTGGTGACCGGACAAAAGAGGTTCAGGTTGGCCAGGAGATCGTGCAGGCCCTGGGTTTGCGCTCGTTCATGCCGGAAGTGATCGCATGCCCTGGCTGCGGGCGCACCACGTCGACGGTGTTTCAGGAACTCGCGCAGGATGTACAGACGTTCTTGCAGGATCAACGCCAGGTTTGGCGCGAAAAATATGATGGCTTTGAGGAGTTGCAGGTCGCGGTTATGGGCTGCATCGTCAATGGACCAGGCGAGTCCAAGCATGCTGATGTTGGAATTTCCCTGCCAGGTACCGGCGAAGTACCGGCCGCACCGGTTTTCATCGATGGTAAAAAAGTCAAAACCCTGCGTGGCGAAGACATCACCGACCAGTTCAAGACGATAGTTGAAGAATATGTCGAGAACCGCTGGGGCAGCAGTTAGATCACAGTACTAGCGCGCTGTGGTTGGATCGATGATTGAGAAGATTTCGGTGATTTTATTTGCCGGAAATCCACTTAACTCGGCGTGTTTGTTGATTACTGCCTCGTCTTTTGCCAGGTAGATACAAAACGTCTTGTTTCCGGCAACATAAGACTGAACCCATTGGATATCTGGTGCGAGTTGGCTTAGGGCGTCGTTGGATGTTCTTGCTGCCCCGGATAATTGTTCCTGCTCAAATGAACCAACTTCAGGAATCTCACGCTCAATGACAAATTTTCGCATTTGATAATCTCCCAGCATAACGAGCTTGCCTGACTGCAATGCCCGAAAGCCAAGTATGCCCTTTTTCAGGTCAAAGAAGGAGAAATTCGTTTTTTGGCTCAGTAGAGCTGCTTTTGATAGCGCGCGGTTTTTTCTTCATCCGTTTCAATAACACCGCTGCCACCTGCGTGATCGCGCAAGATTTGCCCGGCACTTGGCAAAGTGCCTGCGGTGATGCGGCTTTCAGGATCCCATAATTTTGCCCGCATGATCGATTTTGCGCAATGGATGAAAACTTCCTCCACACGAACGAGGAGACAGCTGGTGGGCTCACGGCCCTTAACAGCTGCGGCGGCTCTCAATTCAGCGTCATCGCGAATTTCAGCGTGGCCGTTAATGCGCAAGGTTTCCTGCCAGCTGGGGATCAGAAATATCAATCCTACTTTGGGGTTTTCGAGAATATTCCCCATCGTGTCCAGTCGGTTATTGCCGGGCCGGTCGGGGATCGAAATACGGGTGTCGTCGACAACCTGAACAAAGCCCGGTGCATCGCCTTTTGGCGTGATATCAGCTTGCCCTGCAGCGTTTTGCGAAGACATCAACAGATAGGGAGAATGGGAAATAAGCAAACGGCAATGGGCATCGATATGGTCAATAACCTTGGTCACAGCGCGGCCACTTGCAGCAGGGTAAAGCTTTCGTAGTTCCTCAAGAGTGGAGATTTTGGCCATGGCCTATTTTTTCCTCTCTATCATAAACCGTGCCGCCTCGCGCAAAGTGCTGGCGCTTTCGCCATAAGCATCCAATGCTGCGCATCCGTCTTGCACCAATTCGTTGGCTTTCTTCTTTGCGCCATCCAGCCCGAAAAGATCAATAAACGTTGCTTTGCCGGCCTCGGCATCTTTCTGGGTTTGCTTGCCAAGTTCTTCCGGTGTCGATTCCTGGTCAAGAATGTCATCGGCAATCTGGAATGCCAGTCCGATTTTTTCGGCATAGGTTTCAAGAGCTTTGCGATCTTTTTCACCTGCTTGCGCCAAAGTTGCACCGGCAACCAGTGCATAGCGGAACAGCGCGCCTGTCTTCATGCCCTGAAGGGTGATGATTTTTTCCAGATCATGGCTTTCTTCCGCTTCTGCCTGCAGATCAAGCATTTGCCCGCCGACCATTCCGTTGGCACCTGACGCAATTGCCAGTTCCGAAACCAGATTTGCACGCACGCTTGCCTCAGGATGCGTGTCGGGATGGCTCAGGATTTCGAAGGCAAATGTCAAAAGCCCGTCGCCTGCAAGAATCGCAGTCGCCTCGTCAAAGGCGATGTGGGTGGTGGGTTTGCCACGCCGTAAATCGTCGTCATCCATGGCTGGCAGGTCGTCATGTACAAGCGAGTAGCAATGAATGCACTCAACGGCCACACCTGCGCGCAGGGCCTGCTTGCGATCCACCTCGAACAGTTTGGCGCTTTCACACACAAAAAACGGCCGTAAACGTTTCCCCTGGCTAAGCGATGCATAGCGCATGGCGTCAACCACTTTGCCTGCTGGGGCGTTTTGCCGGGTCAACAGGGTGCCGAGCAGAGCATCTACTTCGTGTGCGGTTTGGGAGAGAACTTCAAGGAATGCCATGTCTGTGCCTTCTTATCGACGCTGCGGGTGTGCTAGGAAGAGATATCGAACGCCATCTTGTAAGGCCCCGGATTGTCCAGTTCAACAACAATGACACCTGAACCCAGTTTTGCCGACCAGCCATCGCGCCTGCGGATCTTCGTAAAGAGGGCTGTTATTGGCATTGTTGTCCTGTTTTTACTGCCTTACGTGCTGACGCTCGTTTATGCGGTCATTCCGCCGCCCATATCTGCGTTGCAAGTCATTCGTTTCGTTCAGGGCAATGCGGTGCGCAAGGAATGGGTGGCGTTTGATGATATTTCTAAAAACCTGCCAATTGCCGTTATTGCCTCTGAGGATGCCCGCTTTTGTGCTCATAACGGTGTGGATTGGGGGGCGGTACAGATAGTCGTCGACAGTGCAATTGACGGTGGTAAGCGCAAAGTGCGCGGGGCATCGACAATCCAGATGCAAACGGCAAAAAACCTGTTTCTCTGGCCCGGGCGTTCCTATCTCAGAAAAGGGCTGGAGGTTCCGTTGGCTTACTGGATCGATCTTGTCTGGTCCAAGCGCCGGGTTATCGAGGTTTATCTCAATATTGTTGAATGGGGACCGGGGCTTTATGGCGCGGAAGCCGCCGCAAGAACCTATTTCAAGCGCCCCGCCAAGAAGCTGAGCCGCCGGCAATCTGCATTGCTAGCGGCAAGTCTGCCCAACCCGATTTTGCGCACTGCGGGAAAGCCTGGGCCGCTAACCCGCAAGCTCGCCTCGCGACTGGAGCGACGGATGCGCGGGATGGGTCCATATCTTGGGTGTTTAAAGCAATAAATCGCTGGTCTTTTGTAAGAAGCAGCGTTATACCCGCGCCGAACCTCCGGCTTGGGCACCCTCGCTGGCAAAAGGAGTTATGCAAATGGCTGTTCCAAAGAGTAAGATCACCGCGATGAAGCGCGGACATCGCCGCTCCGGTCACGCGAAAGAACATGTTGTGTATGTTGAGGACAAGAAAACCGGCGAATTGCACCGGCCTCACCATATTGACCTTAAATCCGGCACCTATCGTGGTCGTCAGGTTTTGGAGCCGAAGGACGACTTCTAGTCCATCGCGTTCAAACGTGCTTTAGTGTCCGCAATTAGCGGGCAATTAACGGTCCGGATTTCCCGGGCCGTTTTCATTTGGGTTAAGTCATGGAATTGTGGACTAGCGTCATCGTGCCGGCCTTTGCCATGCTGTTTGTGGTGATTGACCCGATCGGCCTCGTCCCCATGTTCGTGGCGCTGACCACTGGTGCGGATCAAGCCGCCCGCCGCAGAGTAGCGGTGAAGGCAATTCTGGTCGCGGCCACTATTCTCACAATATTTGCCATCGCCGGGGAAGGTGTATTGCACTTCCTGGGTATTTCGCTGCCGGCTTTTCGCATTTCCGGCGGATTGCTGCTGTTTATGATCGCGGCGGAAATGTTGTTTGAAAAACGCACGGAGCGGCGCCAGCGCAACGTAGATGATGCCAGCGCAGATCATGACAAGAGTGCGCCAGCATCCCACGAATTTGTCGATGATATTTCGGTGTTTCCGCTTGGCTTGCCGCTGGTGGCAGGCCCTGGGGCAATTGCGGCTGTCATATTGCTGATGAGCCAGAACAAGGGAGATGTGACGGCACAGGCTGCCGTAGTCGGCGTTCTGGCTGCGATTTTGCTGCTGACCTTGTTCATGTTCCTTATGGCCAGCCGGTTCTCCAAGTATATCAATCCCGACCTTACCAAAGCCCTGACCCGGGTTCTCGGGATGATACTCGCAGCACTCGCTGTGCAGTTTGTTCTGACCGGATTGAAAAACGCCCACTTGCTTGGGTGAGTTTGCTTGATTACGGGTGATTTTTTCTCACCGCCAATCCCAAGTGTCGGATTTCAAGCCAGCGTTGTCGTATTCTTCCAGACCACAGCGCGTTTCGCTTATATGGTGAAGGCCAATGAATTGGGGCAGCACCGGCTAATGCCGGAAGGATCAAGCCATGAAAACACATGCACGGGTAGTTGTTATCGGCGGTGGCGTTGTCGGCGTCGGCACGCTTTATCACTTGGTCAAAAAGGGTTGGAGCGATGTGTGCCTGATTGAGCGAAAAGAGCTCACTTCCGGGTCTACCTGGCACGCGGCTGGCCTGTTGCCATTGTTCAACATGAGCTACGCAGTTGGCCAAATCCACAAATATTCCGTCAAGCTGTATGATTCCCTTGAGCAGGAAACCGGCCAGCCTGTGGGCTTCAAGAAAGTCTCCAATATCCGACTGGCGGCAACAAAAGACCGGATGGATGAATATCTCTATTACGCCGGTGTTGCGAAAACCATCGACATAAACGTCAATTTCCTGACACCGGATGAAGTGAAGGAAATCTGGCCATTATGCAAAACCGACGACCTGCTTGGTGCTATTCAGCACCCTGATGATGGTTACATTCAGCCCGCCGACCTTACCCAGGCAATGGCCAAGGGTGCGCGCGATGGTGGTGCGGAGATTTACCGCCACACAAGCGTTACCGGTATCGAACAACTTGCCAATGGCGAGTGGTTGGTCAAAACCGATAAGGGCGACATCACGTGTGAGCACGTGGTTTCCGCAACGGGTAATTTCGTTCGCAAGACTGGTCAAATGGTTGGTCTTGATGTGCCGGTTATTCCGGTTGAACACCAGTATATCGTTACAGAGCCCCATCCGGCTGTGCGTGAGCGCCAGGCGGCAGGTTTGCCCGAAATGGGTGTGCTTCGTGAATCCGATGCAGCGTATTATTTCCGTGAGGAAAATGGCGGCTTTATTCTCGGGCCATATGAAACAGGCGCACCATGCTGTTATGTGGACAGCCCGTCAGATGAAAGTGAATATGAACTCTTCCAGGAAGATCTGGAGCGTCTTGAGCCACATATTGAAGCGGCAATCGCCCGGGTTCCGGCGTTTGGCGAAGTTGGCATCAAGCAGGTCTATAATGGTGCAATTTGTTACACACCTGATGGTTCACCGATTATCGGTCCAGCCTGGGGTCTGAAGAATTTCTGGCTCAATGAAGGCCATTCCTTCGGCATCACGGCGGCAGGTGGTGCCGGGTGGCAATTGGCGGAATGGATTGTTGAAGGCGAGCCCTCAATTGACATGATGGGTGTCGATCCGCGCCGCTTTGGCCCGTATGCAGGCCGTGGCTACCTGCGTGAAAAGAACGAAGAAGCCTATCGCAATGTGTTCTCCGTCCATTACCCGGATGAAGAACGCGCAGCCGCACGCCCGCTTCGGCAAACTCCTTGCTACGACCGGATGAAGGCACTGGGCGCGGTGTTTGGTTCTGTCTATGGCTGGGAGCGTCCCAATTGGTTTGCCCCTGAAGGTTATGGCTTTGATCCAGACGAGCTGGCGAAGCCTGACGTTATCATGAACGAT
>Ga0316197_10003700_pt1 | contig 10893 bp, 12 predicted proteins | sample OudBiesiAoxic_MG_FD_204939 | JGI IMG/M metagenome (GOLD analysis project Ga0316197, IMG submission 204939) | Coastal sediment microbial communities from Oude Bieten Haven, Netherlands - site A oxic | ecosystem: Environmental > Aquatic > Marine > Coastal > Sediment | place: Netherlands... | reverse complement strand
CTAGTGGCTTTAGCAGGCACCTGCCTTCCCGACTCTTGCGTCTCTCGGTGCGGACCCGAAGGATCTCAAATTCGTGCGAGGCTGGGATCAAGTGCAACGCTGTCGCTCTCGAGTTCCGCAAGGATCCGTCGAACGGGCATGGAAAATGTGGGCTAGCTACCGGAGGGTGCCAAGGCTTTTCCCTTTAACATCATCATCAGCAGCCTGCGTTCTTCCCTGGTGACTTCGCGGAAGCTCTCGAAGGGCACATGCGTATCCGGCTTTTCGCGATCCACACGGATGCCCCAGAGGGGCTTGACGGACTGAGGCAATGCCGCATAACGCAGATCACCGACGACATCGGCTTCGGCGGGGTGCCGCGCCAGAAAGCCATCCGAAAAATGATCGAAGCGCGCTAGGTCTCCCGCGAGAATGCTGTCCGTTGGCAAGCCATCGCGCAAGGCTTCCAGCGTCAGCGCTGGGACTGAAACTCCTTCATAGAAAATAGCATCTCCGAAGAACCCCGTGCGGATGGCATCCACGTAGAAACGATCACCCTGCCGGTAGATGCTACGCCAGAGTAGCAAGTTCCCGATGGACGGCTTCACAGTCGTCTGTCCGATGGCGCTGTGCCCTCTCTGCGCCGCGAGTTCCACCTGCAATCGCGTTGTCCGTTCCCGTTGGAATATCCCGAGCGCCAGGTAGCAGCCTGCAAAGATCAGCCCGGCGCGAAGCCATGCTGGGCGTTTCTTGAATACCCCAATAGCAATAGCAACCAGGAGCGTACCTGTGAAGATCGGGTCGATGATCGAGATGATACTCCAGGCCGTCCGCGTGTCCGAGAAAGGCCAGAACAGGCGGGTCCCGTAGCTGGTGCAGGCGTCGAGGAGACCCGCCGTGGCATAGCCGGCAAACGAAAAGAGATACAGCTTTCGGAAGGACAGCTGCCACCGCTTGCGGGTCAGTAGCCAGAAGACTGCAGCACAGATTAACGCTCCCAAAGGGATAAAAATCAACGAGTGCGAGAAGTGGCGGTGGTACTCGATGTTCATCAGCGGGTCGGAGGCTGAAGAGATAAGGATATCCGCGTCCGCGAGCATAGCAGCCGCCCAGCTCACCAACGCGGCCTTGCGAATGTCCGTGCGATCGGCGCAGACCGCCCCGGCGACCGCCCCTAAAGCTCCCTGGCTAATTGGATCCATCTGGGCATATCCAACGCCATGCTCGGCGAATTGCAAAAGAACACCGGCGTCCAGACAGACGAGGTTGAGAGCCCGCTGGGTGCCAAACCTGAGCGCTGGAGAGTGTGGAGCAAGGTGCTTATGTCCACATGTGCCCGGGGAACTTCCTTGCCAGGGCTTTGCGATGCTTTGGCAATTCGCGGGTGCGGAAGGTTGGCCAGTCGGTGGTGCTGGCGATGCGTTTTCCATCGGGAGAGCAGAGGCAGAGGAGCACCGGAAGCTGGCCTTCGCAGACGGTGGGATGCACTTCGAGCGCGAAGCAGTCCTGCAGCTTTACCTGCGCTTCCGGTGACTTGTTGAGGTAGGAAACTTTCACGCTGCGCTTGTCGACCCACGGGATCGAGAGTGGCAGCAACTCATCAAGCCAACTGATCTGCCCTTTTTCCAAATGCTGGTGAAACGCTGGGATGAGGGGCGCGGCCTGGGCATCCTTCACCAGCGTGAGGCCGCTGAAGGCACGGGCGAGGCAGGCGGTGACGGCGGCCTCATCGAAGGGGGCAAACTCCAGTTCGGGTATGGTGGCATGGACGATGTTCACACGGGCGATGAACTGTTTGAGCCGATGATCCATCCGCGGTAGCTCAAAGGCACCGCTGCAGTGAGCATCGGCGAGGCAGCGTCCGCTGGCGAGTGGATCGAGGTCGTGTCGTTGTGACTTCTGCTCGATGACGAGATCCCGATAGCGCACGAGTTTCATCGCGGCGACGCGCTTGTTCCTGGCGTCGAAGAGGTACTCCGACGTGGTGCTCAGATGCTGAGGGAACATCTCGGTGATCCATGCGGGCTGCACGGCGGTGGCGAGGCTGAGCAGGGTCAGTGAGGTGGAACCGCGCGAGGCGACCTGCCGCAGATTGGCAGCGACGAAAAAGGGGGCGTCCTGAACCACGCTTTCGCGCACCAGTTGGCCATCTCTTTGCTCGGTGAGGTCGCACCCGGGCTTGCCGGGTTCGCGCCGTTTGGCCAGTTGATCGACGAAGCCGGCCATGAGGCAATGGCGTAGGTCTTCGTCGTTCTTTGCCGGGCTGGCAGGTGGGATCTCACGGTCGTAGAGCTTCTGCTGGTGGGCAGCGTGAAGGATCTGTTTGTAGGTCTCATCCACCTGGCGGGCGACCTGCCCGTTGATGCCGTGACTGCGACAGCGATCAAAGCTAAAGCGGTTCGATTTTGCGAAATCGTAAGCACGCATCAGGGTGATGAAATCGGACTCCTCGCTGTCCTCGAACATCTCGCGGGCGGCTTGGGATTTGGCATCATCGCGATCCAGACGCGCGAGCAGATCGCGACCGCTGACCAGGGCGGCACACAGGGCGGCATCGGGCACGCAAGCGCGCTGGCTGGCCTCGATCAACATGCGCGAGTAGCGCGGGTGCATGGGGAGGCGCAGCATCTGGCGACCGATGGGTGTGAGGTCATCATCGAGCAATGCCCCGAGCATGGTGAGCAGGAGCTCGGCGCGTTTGACGGCCTGCGGATCGGGTTTGTCCAGCCAGTCAAAGGTGGCGGCCTCTCGGATGCCGAGCGAGTGCAGCAACAGCACGACCTCGGCGAGGTCGCTACGTTGGATCTCTGGCGTGTTGCGTTCCTCACGGTTCAGATGGCCGCCCTCGGTCCACAAGCGATGACAGGTGCCGGATGCAGTGCGCCCAGCGCGGCCTTTGCGTTGGTCAGCACTGGCGCGGCTGATGGGCTCCACTTGGAGCGTGCCGATGCCGCGTTCAGCATCGTAGCGGGCCACCCTGGCCACGCCGCTGTCCACGACGTGGCGGATACCGTCGATGGTGATGCTGGTCTCGGCGACATTGGTGGCGACAACGACCTTGCGCAGTGCGTTCGGGGCGAAGGCGCGGTCTTGTTCCTGTGGTTCAAGTGCGCCGTGCAAGGGGATGCAGGACACGCGCTCCTGCGTTCTTAAACTTCGCAGCGCGTCCAGGGTGCCGTTGATCTCGCCGCGCCCGGGCATGAAGACGAGGATGTCGCCGGGCGCATTATTATTGATGATACGCTCGACCGCCTCAGCCGCCTGTGCGGTGATGGAGCGCTGGTCGGGGAGCGGAAGATAGCCCACCTCCACGGGATAGCTTTGCCCTTCGGAAATGAGGATCGGGCACGGCTCCAAATACGCGGCGACGGGCTCGGCGTCGAGCGTGGCGGACATCACGAGCATGACCAAATCAGGGCGCTGGGACTGCTGCAAGTGCTTCACCAAAGCCAGGGCGACATCGCTGAGCAGGTTCCGCTCGTGGAACTCATCGAACACGACGGCAGCGATGTTGGCCAGCGTGGGATCATCCTGAAGCCAGCGCAGCAGGATGCCTTCGGTGACAAAGGCGATGCGGGTGGCGGGGCTGGTATGATCGTCGAAGCGGATCTGATAGCCGACCTCAGCGCCGAGTTTGCCCTCGCGCTCCCAGGCGACGCGGGTGGCCACGGTGCGGGCGGCGACGCGGCGGGGTTGCAACACCACGATCATCTTGTCGCCCGCGATCCCCGCATCGAGCAGCATCTGCGGCACCTGCGTGGTCTTGCCCGAGCCCGTGGGGGCGACGAGCACCAGGCGGTTGCCAACTTGCAGAGTGCGCAAGATGTCGGCGTGGATCTTCCAGATGGGGAGCGAGGTGGGAGCAGGCATGAGGTGGAGGGCACATGCTATGGCTCAGTGCAGGTAATGCCAACACGAAGCCCGTCTGGTGCAATTAATCGGCCGAGCCTAAACAGGCAGATATTCCACCACCGGATGGACAGTCTCGCCCCCCGATCTCGACCGAGCTCGCCTCTGTCCGATCCGGTTCTCCTCGCGCAGGTTTTCGATCGCTTCTTCCTACTGGCGGTTGAGCTAGCCCGCCGTGGTAAGGATGAGAAACTGTAGAGCTCGGGACATCCGGCGAGTTTACCTGATGTGCCGCGACCAGAGAAGGCGGGTTCCCAAGGGCTCCCGAGGCGTCGGCTGATTAATTGCAGCCTAACGAGGTGTCGGGATCTGCGGGCAGGCCGCATTCCGCACGACCAGATACACGAATTCGCGTCCACCTGCGGCAGATTGGGCTTCAGCTACTGGGTGCACAGTCACGTCCGGACCGGCCATGTCGTGTCTTGTCAACTCCAGCACTCCCTCGATAGCTGAGTTCAGCGAGACCATAGGCGGTCGAGCGGCGCCTCGCCCGAGGGTGCGAGCGCCTGTGCTCCACCCTGAAGGTGAAGTGGAGGTAGGTTCAGTTGTTGCGGAGGCGGAAGTACTGCTCAGGCAGATTCTTCGTCACCGACACCCCCCCGTTGAGTTGGGTTCCGTTGAAGGACTGCGGGTTTCCCCAAGAGGAGAAGTCGGTGGTCGATTCGAGGATGAAACTCATGCCCGGGGCGGCTCCAAGAGTCCAGATGATCAGCTTGTTGCCACTGCTTGCTGAGCCGATCCTGAGCGGCGGAAGGCTGCCGCCGCCGGTGGAACGGTTGTTGACGATTGCATCCTGGACAGGGTCGAGCAGATAGATGGCCGTGACCTGCCCGTTCACCTGTGGGGGTGCAGGGCGACGCAGCGGCGTGACGAGGACGTTCCGTTGCTTCGACCAATCGAGCCCGGACATCTCCGTGTAGTCGCCTGTGCGGATCTGGCCAACCACGACCGACGCGACCGGAGAACCATCGGTGAAGCGGTACAGGTCTAGCCGGGGTATCGTGCTAAGCCCCCCCCTGATTTCCGCCGGTCACCTGCACGAAATTGGAGGCCGCCACGAAACTACCGTCCGGCGCGAATGCCTTGAAGAGCGGGAGCGTGGTCTGCGCCCCCCCCGCTCTGGGGATCGACCAGATCATTGTTCTCGACCAGCATTTGCGTGCTGTTGTTGTTGGCGAAATCAATCAGGTAGATGTTCTGGCTAATCTTGCCGGGGCGCGCCGGATCGCTGGAGGTCACTCCCATGAACCGGCCACTATTTGAGATCTTTGGAAATGCCTGTTCCGGTAGGTTCACCTGGATCTGGGTGTCAGTCCCGATCCCGAGTGCAAAAAGCTTCGCCTGCGCGCCCTGATAGCGCGCATAGTAGATCGGCGACTGCGCCATCCCCTGATCTAACATTGCCAAATGCACGACGAGGAGAAATTGGATCAAACGGATCTTCACAGCCTTCGATTAGCATTAGAGTGTCCCACGAGTCAATGCCCCAAAAGGGGCGGAATCTTTTCTGGGGGGAATTTCTCACTGTGTTATGGAGCAAGGGGATAGCCCGGAATGCCGCTGACTTAGACGAAAGTGAAGGGAGGACGTCATCGTAGAGCGGTGATCACGTCCGACTCGGAGACAAGGGGTTTGGATTTTCACAAGCGCGAATCTGGCGAATCGGGATTGCTCAAAATATGAAGAGGATGAAGGGGATATTTTTGCGCGAGCAATGGCTCAATTGATCGAAAATCGACCGTTATTTGAGAAGGATCAATTCGCCAGATTATCCCCAATGGGGCTCTGCTCCTACCTTTCAGTGTCCACAGCGCTTCCGCGCACGCAGTCGCGCTTGTAAAACTCGGTGCGCGAGACTCGAGCCGGACCTGGTTCCAGCAGTCTCGAGGCCGTCCGAGTTCGGCCGACCCTTCGCCTATCGCCTACTTCAAGTGGGTGTTCGAGCGGTTGCCGCGCATGACCAACGAGGACGCCCTCCCAGCGCTGCTCCCTTTGCAACTGGATCGCGGCTCAGGGCGAGCAGCAGAGCTAGACTGCGTAGCCGGCATAAATGCCAGAGAGGCCATTAGGCCTCCCTCACGTTAGGGCTGGCATCTTCGGCCGTGATACCGGCACGTGGGGAGGGAGACAAGGACCGCAGCTTACCCGCGGGGTGGGGGATTAGGAAAGGCGCCGTGGGCTTGGGGTTGCTACTTTCGTGTCAGTGACTCGACGCTCCCCCACGGGAAGAGCACGACGCTGCCTCCTGCTGGGGCGATGGTAACGCCATAGATTGCGAGATCGACGATAACGCCCCTCGCGACGGTGCCGTCAGATTTCAGGTGGATGTCGACGGTTTCGCCGACGTGTATTTGCTCTGGTATTTCACTCATGGTTCTACATTGTTTGGATTGTGCTACCGCCGTCACGGACGAAACCGGGGAGACACCTGTGGAAACACCCCGGGCCGAGCTCGGATCGAGCTCACTCCGGCCAACGATGCCAGACCTGCCAGCTGCCGTTGCGCGGCCGGATCGTCCCTGGCGAACCAGAAGATTGCCCGGGTGATCAGGAAGAATCCGGGGAGGCAGACGTGCAACCAGACTTTTCTCGCTTTCGGACCCGCCGTGGACCTGGGGAGCCACACCAGGTTCTGCCTGTGCGAGGACGACCCGGAGCTGACCGCAAAAACCACCACGATCACGCCGACGACCGCAGCTTCTAGAGATCTCCCATCACATGTGGGCACCGGACGGTTCTGTCTCATATCGATGACCAGTTTCTCATAGATCGAGCTGTCAGACAATTCCCATCCGCGTCCGAAATGAAAGCCAATCAGGCGGAGACTGGCCTTGACCTGGATCAACGAGTTGAGTTTCCCAACGACGCTCCGCACCTTGGACCTTGGGGTTGGAGATGGATGCCGTTGCTACTTCTACAGGCCCTGGGTGATCTCTTCTAGCCGCCAGGCAGATCGATTGCCAGACAGACTTGACGAAATGACCGGTCTGGCGTCAGCCTCGGGGCGAGATGAAAAGAACTCGCCCCTCGCTCGCTCCACAGTTCCTCCAATCCCGTCCGGCTCGCAGGGCTCCCGCCCCGCTTGCGATTTTCGTCCTAACCTTGATCTATTTTATTCAGGGCATTGCCACGAGTGCCCGGGCCGACGACAAATCCCGCATCCGACCGTGGTCGGAGAACCCATCTTACTGGCAATACAAGGGCGAGCCGGTGCTTCTTTTAGGCGCTAGCGACGACGACAACCTCTTCCAATGGCCGGCAGAGAAGCTGAAAGTCCACCTCGATGCCATGAAGGTGGTGGGCGCCAACTTCATCCGCAATACCATGAGCGACCGCAATGATCGCAACTGGGAACTGTACCCGTTCAGAAAGCTCGAGAATGGCAAATACGATCTCGACCAGTGGGACGACGTTTACTGGAACCGCTTTGACAACCTGCTCCGCCTCACCGCAGAACGCGATATCATCGTGCAGATCGAGGTCTGGGACCGTTTCGATTACTCAACGAGGAACTGGCCGCCCCATCCCTACAACCCGAGGAACAACATCACATACAGCGCGAAGGAATCCGGTCTCGCTGCCGAATATCCCGACCATCCTGGTCGCAATCGGCAGCCGTTTTTCTTCACCACGCCTGGTCAGCGCAACAACCAGGTAGTCCTCCCGATCCAGGAGAGATTTGTCGCTAAACTGCTCTCGTATACGCTCGACCACGACCACGTTCTCTACTGCATGGACAATGAAACCTCCGCCGATGAAGCCTGGGGGGCACACTGGGCCAAGTTCATTCGCGGCAAGGCGGAGGCGGTGGGGAAAAACGTCTGCATCACCGAGATGTGGGACGACTGGAACCTCCGGGGGGCGCACCACCGGCGCACCCTCGACCGCCCAGAACGTTACGATTTTGCCGACATCTCCCAGAACAACCAGAAGAAGGGGCAAGTGCATTGGGATAATTTCCAGTGGGTTCGCCGACACATCGCCAAACACCCGCGCCCTCTCAACACCGTGAAAACCTATGGGGCCGACGGCGAGCGCTTCGGCAACTCGGACAATGGTATCCGCCGTTGGTGGCGGCACGTCATCGGTGGTGCCGCCGCTGCCCGCTTCCACCGTCCGCCCACGGGCCTCGGCCTTTCGAAGCGCTCCATTGCCGCTGTCAAAGCCGCCCGACATCTCGAATCCATCATCCCGCTCTGGGACATCGAACCCGCCAACCGGCTGCTCGGCGACCGCCAAGCTGACGAGGCCTACCTCGCCGCCGACGCCGCTTCAGGCCGGTACGCCCTCTACTTCACCACCGGGGGATCGGTCACCCTCGACCTCACCGGAGCCAGACCTGGAGTCCCGCTGCAACTCCAGTGGATCAGCGTCGCCGCCGGAAAACCCGTCGGAGATCCTACCCCGGTCGCCAGCGGGAAAGTCGTCACCATCAAAGCTCCCGACGACGTCGGCTCCGTCGCCGCCATCACGCCGCGACAATAGCCGTACGCTCATCAGCGCTAGTCATGGAGATTCGTGCCGACCAGCTTCTCGAGCACTTACGGTTTCACCGACTGCTCACCACGCTTCCTGGTAGAGCTGGATGATTTCCTCCTCGGTGAGGACGCGCGTTCGATCTGATCCTGAAGAGCGGCGGTGTCCGGCCAATCAAATTCCCGCCGAGAAGTCCGAACCTGAAGGCATCTACGGAGCGCTTCGTCCGCTCGATCAAAGAGGAGCACCTGAGTCGCGTGGTCGTGCTTGGATAACGCCACCTGTGGCTCTTCGCCCGCGAAGTCCAGCACTCCCCCCACGAGAGGAGCACCAGGGGCTGGGCAACCAGCGGCTATCAGAACCACCACCTAAGCCGGAGCGCCGGAGCGCCGGAGCGTTGGCAGGCTGCTAAACTACTACCACAGGGAGGCCGCGTGAGGCGCGGCTCATTTGGTTGCACCATGCGGGGTGGTTCATGGCTGGTAATCTCCCCCGTAGATCTCTAAGGGTTCCTCTTCCTTGATCGAGTCCGTCTCGGTGTTCTCCTGCAGTTCGGCGAAGCGGCGACTGGCGAAAGCGGGCTCATGGTGCCAGCCCTCGGGGACCGGGTTGATGATCTCCTCGACCAGCACGGCGTATGTCACCTGCTTCTGCCCGGTAGCGATCGATTGGTCCCGGTCTAGTCCCGGCATCACATCTCTTACGGTGTAGATCTCGTCCTTGCTGGGGAGGAGCTGGTGGAACTCGGTGGTGTCCGCGCTGAAGTCGTCATCGACGCACACCACTTTTTGGCCTACTTCAAACATCGTCTTGACCCTCCTTGGCTTTAAAGCGGTTGCGCCCGAACCCCGAGCCGGTGTGGGACGGGCGGTCAAATGGCGCCGAGTGTGCGATGCCTATGAGGGCAGCGAGGATGAGGGGTATATGGATTCTCATGACGATCGAGAAGTTTAGTCTTCGGAGTTCAAGTTGGCAACGACGCTTCCGTCGGCGAGAGGTCCCAGTTCAATTCCGTGGAGGTGGAGATTTCTCATGCTGGCGGGCGTCTTCGCGAATTTGTTTTCCAATTGTTTTCGACCCGGGAGTCCCGAGGCGCCTGTCGATCGGACATCTGAGGTAGTCCGTCAATGGAATTTCGGTTGCTTCTTCACAATTCTTTTGGCTTGGAGTCATTCACAATGCTTAGGCGGCAGCAGGGAGATTGGCGGCTAGTGGTGAGTTCTTTTGCTGGTGCGCCTGGAGGTATTGCGCGTCGTCGTATGGCTCGCCCTGCTTCCAGCAGGCGGCCATGATTCTGATCCAACCGGCCATCGCTAGTGTCGGTGCGGCGGGAGCTGTTGGCGTAGTGGAAGGCGCGTGGCGGCGCGCGCTCGAGCTCCCCGGAGGTCGGCCATCACCAGAGAGCAGATCGAGGGCGACTGCCATGGGCGGGGCAACCGCGGGAGCTTCATCGGCGGCGCTACACAGAGCGGTGGACTGAGCCTCCAAGACCACTCGAATCCAGTGCACTACCGCAACATCTGGGCGCGCCCTATCCGTGTCGCCCCTGTGAAGAAATGAATCCGGATGGTGGAGACGGTGGTGGTTTGGGTAGGAGGTCAACTTCGTCAACAACGACGACAAGCTACTCCGCTTGCCAGCTGAGGCCGACGTGCTCACCGACGGTTGACGTCCGCACAAATCCAAGCCGCTGGTAGAACGCGCTGCCGGCGCGCCGGGGGTGGGCGAACAAGGTGACGCTACGGCCAGAGCGCTGCGCTTCGGCCTGCACTGTCCGGATCAGGGTCGAGCCGATCCCGTGCCCCTGGTATTCTGGCAACAGGGAGATGTCGATGACATGGATTGATTCGGTCGCATGGTCCAGATAGAACCGGCCGGCCGGCTGCTCGTCGACCTGCACGATGAGCCAGTCGGCGCGCGGGAAGCGCAGCCGATAGTCACTGCGCTGGAACTCAAACTGCTCGTGCAACAGCCGCGTCCGAGTTCCCGGATCCAGATCGCGGATGCCTGGCTCACCATCTCGGATCGACAGGTAAAGGTCTCTCAGAAATGGCTCGTCGTTTGTGAATTCGGGCCGCAGGGAGACGGACGCCGCGCGCACTAGTTTCGCGAAGGGAAGGTGCCTACCAGCGCGATGATGAAATTCACCGCGAGGTACGGTGGCATGTTGTCATGAGCCTGGCCACCTCCGCCTGAGGCCGGGGGCGACGCATTGGCATCTTTATGGAAATTGCTCTCGCCATCGTTGGGAACCGCGGGAAAGCCTACCGCTGGACTCGTCTCGTTCGCAGTCCCCGTATACACCGGGTGAGAGTGCTGGGGGATCTGGTTCGCCGTCAGGGTCACCGTCTCACGGCCGGCTTTCTCGCCGAGCCGCCGGGCGGTCAGCCCCGGGCCAGCGCCATTCCCTCCAGAGTGCACCGGCACCCGTCCGCGCAAGTCGGGTAGGCCAAAGGTAGTCCTCCCGTCGCCCCCGTAGATCGTGCCTAGGATCGAGAAGAGGGCCGAATTCTGGGAGATCGGGAGCAG
>Ga0316197_10003699_pt1 | contig 10894 bp, 10 predicted proteins | sample OudBiesiAoxic_MG_FD_204939 | JGI IMG/M metagenome (GOLD analysis project Ga0316197, IMG submission 204939) | Coastal sediment microbial communities from Oude Bieten Haven, Netherlands - site A oxic | ecosystem: Environmental > Aquatic > Marine > Coastal > Sediment | place: Netherlands... | reverse complement strand
CCGGCAATTGGCGACAACCGGTCCGCCAGCAAAGCCAGCGCCTCGTCATGGCGCATGCGGTCCTTGTCGTGCAAAAAACAATCGTCCAAAAGCCGTCGGCCAGAATTCACTTTTTCACCCCGCAAAATTCAAGAACGAAGTCACTGATAGCGGAAATATCATCGCGGTCAAAAACCGGCAAACCAGTGCCTGTGACTTGCCCGGTCGCAGCAATTGCCACAATTGTCTCGTCTTCTCCGGCGAGCTTGCGATGGCTCAGGGAAAGATCGCGGATTTCGATCTTCGGTTGCGGTCCGAACTTGTAGCCCTCCACAATCACCAGATCGCACGGGCTAAGTTTGGCAAGCATCTCGTCCATGGTTGGCTCTTCGCTGCTGCGCAATTCGTGAACAATCGCCCAACGATGACGCGAAAGCACCGCAACTTCCTGCGCTCCGGCCTCGCGATGGCGGTAACTGTCGCGGCCAGGGTGATCGATATCAAAATTATGATGGGCGTGTTTGATCGTGGAAACCACAAGCCCGCGACCAGAAATCTCCGCCACCAACCGCTCCACCAAAGTGGTTTTGCCGGAATTCTTGAATCCAGCGACACCAAATACCGGTGTACTCATTTTACGCAATCTCCCGGGCAATACTCTCAGCCCGGACCAAATCTTCCGGGCGGTTTACATTGAAAAACGGATCAAACGGGTGTGTGGAAAACTCCACGACAGCCAAATTATACCGCGCCGTCCATAAATCCACTTTGCGAATTTCTTCCTCCACCAAGGCATGACGCAACTCGCTGGCGAGACGCACCGGCCAAATCCCGAACACCGGATGGTTGCGACCGCCTGATGCAGCACAAGCCATATCGGCCTTTCCTGCAATGGTCCGCGCGCAAAGCCGTGCAACCAGATCGGTTGGAAAAAATGGCGTATCGCATGCAAGCGTGACAATCCATTGGTGTTCTGGTGCATGTTCCAAAGCCCATTCCATACCGGCAAGCACACCGGCCAGAGGGCCCGCAAACCCATCTATCTGATCAGCAACCACCGGCAGATCATAGTCTGCAAACCGGTCTGCGGGGCCATTCGCATTGATCGCCAATTGCGCGGTTTGCGGTATTGCCCGCTCGATCACCCGGGATAAAATCGTTTCGCCACCAAGCTGCAACATCGCTTTATCGCCACGCCCAGCGTCGCCCATACGCCGCGCCAGGCCGCCCGCCAGAATAATGCCGGTTACTTCAGACATTGGCCGCCTTACGGTTATGTTTGGAAGATTCTTCCGGTTCGTTTGAAACATCAGCATCAAACACGATGCGGTCTTTGCCAGCCAGCGCCATAAAGCGCTTGCCACGAGCCCGGCCAATCAGGGTCAGCCCTGCCTCTCGGGCAAGATCAACCCCCCAGGCGGTGAAACCGGAGCGCGACACGAGAATGGGGATACCCATCGCCACGCATTTGATCACCATTTCAGAGGTGAGCCTCCCTGTGGTGTAGAAGATTTTATCTTCCGGTTGAACCTTGTTAAGCAACATGTATCCGGCGATCTTGTCCACTGCGTTATGGCGGCCCACGTCTTCCACATAGACCAGCGGGCGATCTTCCTCACATAACGCGCAGCCATGAATTGCGCCAGTATGCAGGTAGAGCGAAGGCCGGGTGTTGATCTTTTTCATCAACGCATAAAGCCAGGATGTTTTCAGCCGCGCATCCGGGTTCAGGCTTGCCGCCTGAAACCCTTCCATCATATCGCCAAAAACTGTGCCCTGCGCGCAGCCGGATGTGCGCACCTTCTTTTTCAGCTTTTCTTCGTAATCGGTTTCACGCGCCGTTCGCACCACAATCACTTCAAGATCATCGTCATAGTCTATGCCGGTAATCTCGTCGTCGGGTTTGAGCATATTCTGGTTAAGCAAATATCCCACTGCCAGCATTTCCGGATGATCGCCGATGGTCATCATGGTGACAATTTCCTGGCCGTTGAGGAACAGGGTCAATGCGCGTTCATGCACCACCGGCACATCAATCGGCGCACCAGTATGGTCGACACCATCAATGCTCCGCGACAAACGCGGGTTTGCCGGGTCAGGCGATAACGTAAATTCTTCCAGGGGCAATTTGCTCATACACACATTCTATCAGGTTTTTTGCTGACCATAGGTTTTGAACCTTTCCAAAACCCGGTCCATTTCCTCATCGTCAAGCACGTGGGGACGGCCAAGCTTCAATACATCTATATACTCACCAGATAAAGTTTCCACTTCACCTGCTAGATAAAGCGCCTTGTCGAGGGTTTTTCCAAGCGCGATCTGGCCATGGTTGGCCATCAGACAGGCATTGGCAGTTTCCAAAGCTGTAACGGTGCTGGCGGCTAGTTCATCGGTTCCAAAGGTGGCATATTTCGCAAGCGGAATGGTTTTTCCACCAGCCACCGCGACCATGTAATGGAATGCCGGAATAGGCTCACGGGCGCATGCAAGGGCAGTTGCCGCAGGTGAATGGCAGTGAACAATTGCGTGCGCATCCTCATGCGCCTTGTAGACCGCCAAGTGCAACGCCGTTTCAGATGAGGGCTTAAGCCGCGGGGCAGTTACCTCCCCATTCATCTTCACAAAAACCAGGTCATCAGTGCCCATTGCATCATATGAAACGCCAGAAGGCGTAATTATTATACCGTCCTCAAACCTCGTCGATACGTTGCCTGACTTGCCAGGCGACAATCCAAGGGTGGACATTGCCTGAGCTGTGGAGACGATTTTGCGGCGTATATCATTCTCGTTCATGGAGAGCTATCCGCACGGTCAGGATAAAGCGCCATCAATCTGGCTTCGGATGCGGCACTCACCCCGCGTTCGGTAATCAATCCGGTTACAAGGCGCGCCGGGGTAACATCAAATGCCGGATTGGCCGCTGCGCTGCCCGGAGCAGAAAGTTGAACATTGGTTATGGAGCCATCTGCAGCACGCCCGGAAATATGAGTAACTTCGCTTTGGTCGCGCTCTTCGATGGGAATATCGCGCACCCCGTCCCTGGCATTCCAGTCGATAGTTGAAAACGGCAGGGCCACATAAAACGGAACACCATTATCCTTGGCTGCGAGCGCCTTGAGATAGGTGCCGATTTTGTTCGCCACATCGCCATTGCGCGCGGTGCGATCAGTTCCGGTAATGACCATATCAACTTTGCCATGCTGCATAAGATGGCCACCGGCATTATCGGTGATGATCGTATGGGGCACACCATGTTGGCCAAGCTCCCATGCGGTAAGCGAGGCACCTTGATTGCGCGGCCGCGTCTCGTCTGCCCAAACATGAACGGGCAGGTCTGCGCCGTGGGCCTTATAGATTGGCGAAAGGGCGGTGCCCCAATCCACCGTGGCCAGCCAGCCAGCATTGCAATGGGTGAGAATATTGACCGGTTCGCCACCTTTCTCAATGGCAAGCATTTCAATCAGCGCATGGCCGTAATCGCCTATTGCGCTATTTGTTTCGACGTCTTCATCGCAGATCAAAGCCGCAAGATCATACGCCGCAGCGAAACGGTCTTTCTCAGGCTTGTCGCGCAGAGTTTTTTCCATAACATCAAGCGCCCAGATCAGATTTACCGCTGTCGGTCTGGTGCGGGCGAGCCGGGCGAATGCCGCATTCAGGGTTTCATCCGAACAATTTTTCTGCAGCGCCAGGCACACCCCATATGCAGCCGTCGCGCCGATAAGCGGTGCACCGCGTACCTGCATGATTTCAATTGCATGCGCCGCGTCTTCCAGCGACGTCATGCGCACCACTTCAAACTCATGCGGCAGCCGTGTCTGGTCGATGATATCGACCGAAACGCCGTCGCCATTCAACCAGATAGATCGGTAAGGTGTGCCGTTAACATTCATAAACTGGTGCCTCGTAAATTGCCGCACACCTTCATGGCTGTGGCCAAAGGATTTATGCGCACATCCAATTTACGGACCGGGGCAAACCAGTCAACACGCGAATAGTTTATTCGGCAGCATCTGCCTTTTCGTCAACTGGTTCAATCTGTGCGGCACAGAACTTGAACTCGGGGATTTTGCCGAACGGATCCAGCGCCGGGTTGGTCAGCAGATTGGCGGCAGCTTCCACATAGGCAAACGGTACAAAGATCACCCCGGTTGGCACATCTGTGGTTGCCCGCACAGCCAGTTCAATAACACCGCGCCGGGTAGAAATGCGGGCCATATCGCCTGCCTCAAACCCGAATTTTTCCATATCCACCGGGTTCATTTGCACTGTCGGAGCCGGTTCAATCGCATCCAGATTTGTTGCCCGCCGCGTCATGGCACCCGTGTGCCAATGTTCCAGCTGCCGACCTGTGGTCAAGACATATGGATATTCCGCATCCGGGCGTTCATCTGGCGGGATAACATTGGCTGGCACAAACTTGCCAAGGCCTGTTGCCGTGGGGAACCTGTCAGAAAACACAATCGCTTCGCCAGGCTGGTCCGGTGCCAGACAAGGATAGGTGACCGAACCTTCGGCTTCCAGGCGATCCCAGGCGATGTTGTTGAGAGATGGCATTGCATGCTTCATTTCAGCGAAAACATCCGCCGGGCTTTCATAGTTCCATTTGAGACCCATGCGCCGGGCAAGTTCCTGGGTGATCCACCAATCGGGCTGGGCATCTCCTGGCGCGTCAACTGCCTTGCGGCCCATTTGAACCTGCCGGTTGGTATTTGACACGCTGCCATCTTTCTCCGGCCAGGCAGTTGCCGGAAGCACGACATCTGCAAACATGGCAGTTTCGGTCAGGAATATATCCTGCACCACAAGGTGGTCCAGCATAGCGAGCGCCTCACGGGCGTGGCCGGCATCGGGATCGGACATAGCCGGGTTTTCGCCAAGCACATACATGCCGCGAATATCGCCTTCATGGATCGCGTCCATGATTTCCACAACAGTGAGGCCCGGTTCGGGATCAAGTTTGGTTTCCCAGAGATTTTCGAACTTCTCCAGATTGGCCGGTGCACCCACCGGCGCGTAATCAGGAAATACCATGGGAATGAGGCCCGCATCGGATGCGCCCTGCACATTGTTCTGCCCACGTAATGGATGAAGGCCGGTACCTTTGCGCCCGGTCTGGCCGCACATCAGCGCCAGAGAAATCAGGCAGCGCGCGTTGTCGGTGCCATGCACATGCTGGGAAACGCCCATGCCCCAGAAAATAATTGCCGCTTCCGCACGGGCATAGGTACGCGCCACATCGCGCAGAACATCAGGAGCAATCCCACAAATCTTGCTCATCTTTTCCGGTGTAAAACCAGCCAGATGCTCTTTGAGTTTTTCAAATCCATCCGTGTGGGCCTGAATGTATTGCTCGTCATACAGCTCTTCTTCAACGATCACATGCATCATGGCGTTGAGCATGGAAACATCGCCACCGGGATTGAATTGCAGCATATGCGTGGCGTGGCGGGTGAGCGCCTGGCCGCGCGGGTCCATGACAATCAACTTGGCACCACGTTTGGCAGCTTGTTTGAAATAGGTCGCGGCAACCGGATGGTTGGTCGTCGGATTTGAGCCGATAACAATGATAACATCAGAATCTTCCACCGCGCGGAATGGCGCGGTTACGGCACCCGAGCCGATTGTTTCCATGAGTGCGGCAACTGATGAGGCATGGCACAGTCTGGTACAATGATCGACATTGTTGGACCCAAAGCCAGTACGCACCATTTTCTGGAACAGATAGGCTTCTTCGTTTGAACATTTTGCCGAACCAAATCCAGCCATTGCTTTTGGTCCGCGCCCCTTTCCATCGCCATCGCGCACCGCTTTTAGGCCATTCGCAGCGATATCAAGGGCTTCTTCCCATGTTGCTTCACGGAATGCTTCCAGCGGATTTGCCGGGTCAAGATCAGGCACCGATGATTTCGGCACATCATCGCGGCGCACCAGGGGAACTGTCAGCCGTTCCGGAGACGAAATATAGTCAAATCCAAAACGACCCTTTACGCAAAGCCGGTTTTGATTGGCCGGGCCACCCGCGCCATCTACCCAGGCGATCTCGCCGTCACGTAATTTGTAGGTAATCTGGCAGCCAACGCCGCAATACGGGCAAACAGACTGCACTTCATCGTCAAAGGTGCGCGCACCCTTGCCATTTTCGTCCACCAGAGAAGATGGCATCAACGCGCCCGTTGGGCACACCTGCACACATTCCCCGCAGGCCACACAGCTTGATCCGCCCATCGGGTCGTCAAAATCGAAAACGATCTTTTCATCTGCGCCGCGCCCGGCCATGCCGATCACGTCATTAACCTGCACCTCCCGGCAAGCGCGCACGCATAGATTACAATGAATGCACGCATCGAGATTAACCCGCATGGCGGGGTGTGAAGAATCCGGTGCGGGTGCAGCGCGCTGCGGAAAACGGCTCACATCCACGCCCATTGAATTGGCCCAGTTCCAAAAAGGTGCTTCACCATCATGAGCATCTTCATGGGCAGGCTGATCAGCGAGCAAAAGCTCAAAAACCATTTCGCGGGATTTGACCGCGCGTTCACTATCGGTCTTTACGACCATGCCTTCGGCTGGTGTCCGCACACATGACGCTGCCAGGGTGCGTTCGCCATCAACTTCCACCATGCAGGCGCGGCAATTTCCATCGGCCCGGTAACCATCGGCATCTTTCCAACACAGGTGGGGGATTGTTACCCCTTCGCGCTTTGCAACCTGCCAGATGGTTTCGCCATCTCCGGCTTCAACGGTCTTTCCATCTAGGGTGAAACTGGTTTTCTTCGTCATAAAGTCACCTCTGGCAGGCTAAGATCGTCTAGCCGTTTTTCATAAGTCATTTCATAAGGCCTGAAGCCGCCGGACATATAAAAATCCCGGCCTGCTTTATTGGCGCACATAACGCCGACACACATCTGGGAAAGCCCCAGTTTACGGAAATGAATTTCCGCTGTATCCATGAGCGCCTGGCCGATGCCTTTTCCGCGCATTTTTTCAGATACGGCAATATCGCTGACATATCCATAACGGCGATCAGGCTTTATCAAATATGGTTCACCATCTTCGACAAGCGCAAGCAGAAACCCAAGAATTTCGCCGCCTGAACTTTCTGCGACCCAGATTTTTCCATCTTGTTTCACAACCAGATCTTCCAGGAAAGCCCAGTGTGTTTCTGTTATTTCGTCGGGTGCTGCCCGATTGGGATGAAGTGCACATTCATAAGCCTGCAGTTCGGCATAGAGCCGCAGAAGCTGCGGCTTGTCTGCCGCCACTGCCTGGCGAATTTCATATGACACCTCAGTACCGGCCATCACGTTTATGCCAACTCCTCGGGGAAGAATTTCATCACGCTTAACATCGGGTTTGGCGCCGCCTGGCCAAGGCCACAAATCGAGGCATCTGCCATGGCTTGAGACAAATCTTTAAGCAGATCCTGGTCCCAGTCTCCGCCTTCCATTATTTTAACAGCCTTTTCGCAACCCACCCGGCACGGCGTGCATTGCCCACAACTTTCATGGGCAAAAAACCGCAACAGGTTGTGCGCCACATCGCGCATGTCGTCCTGGTCTGACAAAACCACCACCGCATGTGAGCCGACAAAGCTGCCATGTTTTTCCAACTGGCCAAAATCGAGCGGTAGATTATCCAAGCTGGCGGGCAAAATGCCACCTGACGGGCCGCCGGGCAGATAGCCCTTGAACGCATGGCCATCGGCCATTCCGCCACAATAGTCTTCAATGAGTTCGCGGATGGTGACGCCTGCCGGTGTCAGTTTTACGCCAGGTTGCTTGACCCGACCCGAAACGGAATAAGACCGCAGACCCTTGTGGCCTTCCTTGCCCTGGCTGGCGAACCATTCAGCGCCATTGGCAAGAATTGGCGGCATCCAGTAAACGGTTTCCACATTGTGAACCAGGGTTGGTTGATCAAAGAGCCCGACCTGGGCGACATATGGCGGGCGATGGCGTGGCAGGCCACGCTTGCCTTCAATAGATTCAATCATCGCGGATTCTTCGCCGCAGATATAAGCACCCGCACCACGGCGAAGCTCTACGTATCCAACTTCAATAATTCCCGCAGCTTCAATTGCCGCAATTTCCCGGGCAAGTATTTTCAATACTGCAGGATACTCATCGCGCATGTAGATGTAGACTTTGGCGGCACCGACGCCCCAGGCACCTATCAACATGCCTTCCAAAAACTGGTGCGGACGGCGTTCGAGGTAATGGCGGTCTTTGAATGTGCCCGGTTCGCCTTCGTCACCATTGATACACATGTAGCGTGGCGCGGATCCCGCGCGCACAAATTTCCATTTCTGGCCAGATGGGAAACCTGCGCCGCCCAGCCCGCGCAATCCTGCTTCCAGCAATTCCTCAATGACGTCTTCTGGAGTTTTGGCTCCATCCCGCAATGACTTGAGTGTTTTATAACCGCCTTCTTCCACATAGTCGTCATAGCTTTGGTAATCGGGAATTGTCGGCAAGACTTCTTTTGCTTGCGCTGCGGTGAGTAGCGTTTCCGCGGTAACATTATCCAAATAATTTTTGCCAACGGCAGCGGCAGGCGCGCAATGGCACCGGCCCATACATGGAGCGTGGACAACGCGCACGTCCTTACCGGCTTTTTTCTTGAGGTCTTCAATCAGGTCTTCAGACCCGGCAAGCGCGCATGAGATGGATTCACAGACCCGGATGGTAACATCGGCGGGACCTTCTTCGCCTTCTTTCACAATGTCAAAGTGGTCATAGAACGTGGCGACTTCATAAACTTCGGCCATCGCCATTTTCATCTCATGGGCAAGGGCGGCCAGATGCCGGGCAGATAATTGCCCATATTGGTCCTGGATCAAATGCAAATGCTCAATCAACAGATCACGCCGACGGGGCGCATCACCCAAAAGTGCGCGCACTTCCTCAAGAGCGCCGGGTTCTATCTGTCTGCCTTTTGGAAAGCCACGGGCCTTGCGCTTACCATCACCTGCACCACGCCCGGGGCGTTTTGGTGTGAATGATGAACTTGGACTTTGCTTATTCATTAGCGAGCATACTTTCTCATCTTCGCAGAGTTCGGTATATGGTATACCAGAAACCTTGCGACTCCGGTACCTTAAACTTCATATTTGCATTCTGACTTATTTTTCATAGACATGCAGGTGTTTGTACGGCAATTTGGTGCCAATTCCGCCACTCATGAGCATTAAAGAACATGGCCGCCACACAAGAAACCCTCGATGTTCGCGGTCTGCTGTGCCCTTTGCCGGTTTTAAAAGCCCGCAAACGCCTGCAATCCATGTCTCCTGGCGAAGTGTTACGCATTGAGGCCACTGACCCGGCAGCCGTTATTGATGTACCCCATTATTGCAACGAAAGCGGCAACACACTTGTGCATCAGGCTGAATCCGATGGCGTTTTTATTTTTGATGTGCGTAAAACGTCATAACTCAAGAATTAACGCCAAGTGCCACCTTGGTTTTAGAATTCCAGCCAATCAAAGCCTTGCCTACGACCTCGATAACCGGACGTTTGATAAGCGTTGGGTGCTGCGACATAAGGCTGATCGCACCATGTTCAGTTTCTACATTTTCCTTCAGCAAATCGGGAAGATTACGCCATGTTGTCGAGCGTTTGTTGAGCACAGCATCCACTCCGGCAGCTGCTACCCATCCCGCAACGTGCTGATGGCTTAACCCATCTGAGCGGATATCAAAAAAGTGCGTGCCAATCCCGGCATCCTCCAGCTCACGCAACGCTTTGCGGCAAGTGTCGCAATTTTTGAGGCCATAAAGAGTAACGCTCATTGGTCCAGTAACCCTCCTGATTTCAGTGAAAGAGTTTCATCGCGGAACGCATGAGATGCTGGCATGGAGCGGTCTGTAAACGCCCGCAACAAAGCTTCGATTTGTGATTTTTCGATATCACGCGTGATCATCACCAACCGTGTTTTCCGGTCTTTTCCGGGCCACGCATCAAGCTGAACGGGCGGGTGAAAAACATGCTGCACCCCGTGGATAACAAATGGGCGTTCGGGATCTTCCTCAACCTTTACCACCCCTTTGACGCGCAGAAGGTTCGGTCCATGGTTGGCGCGTAAAAGCTCCAGAAACAAATCAAACGACATTGCTGAAATTGCGTCATCTGTGGTGACACAAAATGCGCGTATATGTTCATCATGCCGATTGGTGTCGTGATGATGATGGTCGTGCCCGTCTTTGCGCGTGCGCCGCGCAGGCGTTTCAAATGCATCAGCCGATAGCCAGGCCATCACATCGGACGTTTTGCTGAACGGATCATACAACCCGGCGTTAAACAGCACAGAAGGGACGGCCTCGCCGGTATAATTATCGAGCATACGCGCACCTGGGGCCAGCTTGCGCAAGCGCTGCACCAACCGGCCAAGCTTTTGTTCGCCGTCCAACCCCGTCAGTAAATCGGTCTTGGTCAGTACCAGCCTGTCTGCGACCGCCACCTGTTTTACCGCTTCTTCCTGAGCATCCAGGGTTGCTTCCGCATTGACCGCGTCCACCAGCGTAATGACGCTTTCCAGCCGGTAGCGGGTCACAAGCCATTGGTGGTTCATAATGGTGTGCAAAACGGGTGCCGGGTCTGCCAGCCCGGTTGTTTCAATCACCACACGGTCAAACGAAGAAATTCTGCCCTCATCTCGGCGGATCATCAAATCTTCCAGCGTATCGATGAGATCGCCACGAATTGTGCAACACAGACAACCAGAAGACATCTCCATGATGTTTTCATCGGCTGTCTCGACCAACAAGTGATCAATGCCGACCTCACCAAATTCATTGATGATAACGGCCGTGCCAGCCATTGCCGGGTCTTTCAGCAAACGGTTCAGCAATGTTGTTTTGCCAGCACCGAGAAATCCTGTGATCACCGAGAGTGGAATTGGCTGTTGGGTTTCGCCC
>Ga0316197_10003698_pt1 | contig 10894 bp, 9 predicted proteins | sample OudBiesiAoxic_MG_FD_204939 | JGI IMG/M metagenome (GOLD analysis project Ga0316197, IMG submission 204939) | Coastal sediment microbial communities from Oude Bieten Haven, Netherlands - site A oxic | ecosystem: Environmental > Aquatic > Marine > Coastal > Sediment | place: Netherlands... | reverse complement strand
CGAAAAAAAGATTTCTCGAAAGGTCTCAGTCTTCCCCCTCCTTCGAGTTCTCGTGACTGTCTTCCGATGGCGGTCCTGAGTAGGCCTCGGCGAGAAGGCCGAAACGAGGATCGGCACACAGGGCGGCAAAGGCGGCGTAGTCTTCGATTACATCGAGCGGGAAGCCCGCCTTCAGGCTGCGCTCGACCCACGCCAACGCTTCATCGCGTTCGCCGAGGACCTCGAAGATTTCGGCGAGGGAGAACATCATGTCGTGGGCGGTTACCTTCTCCAACTGGAGGTTTTCGATAATCTCCTCCGCCTCTGCTCGCTGATGGAGCTGAAGTTTGAGGGCCGCGAGATCGATGAGCAGACCGAGATCGCCAGGCTCGGTCTCGAGGCGGCGCGAAACCAGATCGGCTGCCCGTTGATAGGCTTCGCGAATCCTCTCCGGCGCGCTGCCTCCGAAACGGCGGGACTCGCCGAGACCGATCCAAACCATGTAGTCGGAGTCGTCCATCTCGAGCGCACTTTCGTAGTGTGCGGCCGCCTTGGAAAATTTCTCCTCATAAAACTCGAGGGTGGCAAGGTTGGAAAACGCCTCGTAGTCAGAGCCGATGGCCACGGCGCGTTCGAGTTGCTCGCGAGCCCCGTCGCGGTCACCGAGGTAGAAGAAACACCCTCCGAGGGCGCTGTAGCCGATGCTACTCTCCGGGTTGAGTTCGATGACCTTTTCAAAATATCCCGCGGCTCGTTCGAGGTCACTGCGTTCGGTGAAGTAGAACCTGCCGATTCTGTAGTAGGTCAGCCAATTCTCGGGCCCGGTTCGGACTGCGCGGGCCATTGTCTCCTCAGCGGCTTGCGTTTGACCGGTAGCCTCGTAGGCCTCAGCCAGGTAGAGGTAGGAAACGACTCTCAAAGGGTCGAGATCGATCGTCCGTAACAGATGATGAATGGCGTTTTCGAAGGAGGAGTTGGCGAGCGCGAATCGGCCGGCAGTGAGTTGGGCCGCGGGGAGTTCAGGGGCAACCGAAACCGCGCGCTGGGCGTAGTTGGCGCCGTGCTCGAGCCAGATCGAGTCCCCTTCGAGCTGATATCGCTGGTCGCACGCGTCGGCGAGCTGGACCATGGCGTCGACATATTCGGGATCGATTTCGAGGGCCTCCCGGTAGAGGCTCATGGCCCGGGTGAGATGGACCTCGGTCGGGGTCTTCCCGGCCTGGCCTCGAGCCTCGAGGTACAGCCCGGCAGCTTCCGCGTTGTTGGTGCCGCCATCGGCCAGAATTCGGCGTTCCGCTGCTCCAATTTCGAGGTCGAGCATTTCCTCGAGGGCCGCGACAACTTCGTCCTGAAGGACAAAGCCAGCGCTGACTTCGGTTGTCAACAAACGAGATCGAATCTGTCGAAGTCGAACCGCATCAATGAGTTCGAGAGGAATGCGAACGTTGTCACCCGAACGAACAAGGGTGCCAGAAACCACCAGATCGACTCCGAATACGCGGTGTGCGTCCTCTGCGCTTCGAATTTTCTTTCCCCGAACCTCAGAGGTTGGAACCACCGAAAAATCGGCTCGGACGCCTCCCAGCTCGCTAATCTTGGCGGTGACGGTTTCGAGTAGACCCCGGCAAAGGTAATCAGCCTCCATCGCCTCTCCGGGACAATTGAAAGGCAGCACCAGAAGATGACGCGTCTGCGACCGATGGAGAGTCGGATAAAGGGTTGCCACCAGAGCTACTGCTACGAGCACCACCGCCAGAGGCAGGACACGATGTTTGAAGTTCCACCGTCGGCGAGCCCGAGACGCAGATGGCAGGGTCTGGGTCACGATCTCGGCGGGTGTCGGATCGCCACGGAAACGCTTGAGATCGGCCACCAGTTCGCCGGCCCCCTGGTAGCGTTCATGGGGTTCGCGTTTGAGGCAGCGTCGAATGATGCGTTGCACCTCCGCGGGAACTTCTGATCGCAGATTGTCGATCGGTGTCGGATCGGAGGTCGTGATGGCGAGGAGAATCGCCTGCTCGTGGTCGGCTGCAAATGCTCGCCTGCCGGTTACCATCTCGTAGAGAATGGCGCCGAGAGCCCATAGGTCGCTGCGACCATCTGTCTCATCTCCGGTCGCCTGTTCGGGTGACATATAGGCCGGTGTGCCGATCACCGAACCCTGCCGGGTAACCGTCGCCTCTCCGGCGAGCTTTGCAAGGCCGAAATCCACGACCTTGACCTGGTCGCGGTCGGTGATGAGGATATTGGCCGGTTTGATATCGCGGTGGATGGTGCCGCCTGCATGGGCTGCGCCAAGGGCCTCGGCGATCTGGATGGCGATACCGATCGCCTCGTCGATCGGCATCGGGCCACGAAGAATCCTCTCCTTGAGGGTTTCGCCAGGGCAGAAGGCCATGGCAATGAAGAGCTGACCCTCCGGCGTCTCATCGATGTCGAATACGGTGCAAATGTGAGGGTGATCGAGGGTCGAAGCTGCGCGAGCTTCGCGGGTGAAGCGTTCACGGAAAAGCGAATCCTGACACCACTCGATGGGCAGAAATTTAAGGGCCACTGAGCGGTCGAGGCGAGTGTCTTGGGCGCGGTAGACGATTCCCATGCCTCCGCCACCAAGCCGTTCGACAATCCTGTAGTGGGATACCGTCCGACCGATCACTCCGCCCCCTCCTGCAAGCGTTTCAAACGGGAAACGCTCCACGAGTGCAGGAGGGACTGCCGCCAGCCGCCACTTCGCCCTCCCACCATTTTCTGGATCCTCAAGGCATTGTACACAAGCGCCGCTGTCAACGGGCGTGTACCCTTGGTGCGATGCGGGAGTTTTTCGTCAACGCCGACTTCGATCTCAGCCTACGTCCAAACCGAAAAGCGGAGAAGGTCGATGGCAGGGGCCAGCAGGCGTCGGAAATACCCTACCACCTGTTGTTCTTCGGTACAGAAGGCGACTCGGTACTGGTCGATGTGGCGCCCGAAGAGGGTTTTCTGACCTATCTCGGGAGGGCTGGTCTTTCTCGGCCTCTGACCGGAGCACTACCTCGGTTAGCGCCCGAAGCGCAGTTTGTGCCGTTTGGCTGGAACGAAGAGGCTGCAGAGATCAACAGGTCCTACGCCCGACCGGCTACTCATCCGCCTCTCGATATCGTCAAACGGGTCAACGGACGGCGATTCGCGGCGAAACTCGAGGGCGAACTTTTCAGCTGTGATGAGATCATCGGCGTCTTCGATGCGTTGGAAGAGATTGAGGCCTGTGTTGCTTCTCGGCCACCCGAAGAGGAGTGGTTGCTCAAATCCGAGCATGGCAACGCCGGTCTCGGCAACCGTCGCCTGCGCTCGTCCGAACTCAGCCCATCTGATCGCGAGGTAACGCGCCTCCTTCTCGCCGAGGACGTTTGCGTGCTCCTCGAGAGATGGCGAAATCGGGAAATCGATGTCGCAACAGTCTTCGAGATTGCCCGAGGCGGCACGGTGAGGGACCTTTTTGTCTACGAGGTCGTAAATACTGCCGATGGGGCCTACATCGGGTCTATTTTCGACCAAGCATCGGAAACCCTCGCTCCCTGGATCCCCGAGGTGACGGATGTCGCGCTGAAGGTAGCGGAGCGGCTCGCCGAGGAGGGATATTTTGGGCCTGTCTGCCTCGATCACTTTGTCTGGTCACAAGGAGTCGATCGGCGGCTTCGACCACTCGCGGACCTCAATGCTCGCCTCCAGGTGTCGGCGCCGATCCTCCGCCAGTGGCGGTCCTGGGGATCTGACGGCGTGGCGTACTGGCGTCTCTTTGCATCGCGAAAGCTGCGCCTTCCGACCGACTACATCGAGCTCGAGGCCGCCCTGGGTGGTGATGCCTTTGATGCCGCGAGTCGACGGGGAATTCTCGTTACTTCACCATTTGAAGTTGCGGGCAAGAGGTTACGGCGTTTTGGGGTACTTCTCGCGGGGGACAGCCGGGCTGAAGTCGATGAGATGGACCGGAGATTGAGGGAGCGGTTTGAAAAATGAGCCTCCAGGTGGTCGCAATCGTCGGACCGACCGCCTGCGGCAAGACCCGTCTCGGGGTCGAAGTTGCTCATCGCCTGGGCTCGGAGATCGTGTCGGCCGACTCCCGACAGGTCTACCGTGGCCTCGACATCGGAACGGGAAAGGACCTGGATGAGTACGCCGGAGTCGATCCGCCCGTTCCCTACCATTTGATCGATATCGTCGATCCAGATCAGGTCTACACCCTTTTTCGTTTCCAGCAGGATTGCTACCGCGTACTGCGTGAGTTGGCGTCACGCCCGCCGTTTGCCGACCGCTCGGCACCTGTGATCATGGTTGGCGGCAGCGGTTTGTATGTCGAAGCGATTGTCCGCGGCTATCGGCTCGCCGATGTGCCGAATAACGCGGACCTCCGCACTCACCTCGAAGCCCGCGATCTCGAGAACCTCGCAGACAAGCTGAAGCAACGATGGCCGGATATCGCCGTAGAAACCGATATGACGAGCAAGCGGCGAATCATTCGAGCTTTCGAGATTGCGGAGTTTCACAAGGGGCACCCAGTGCCCTACAGCAAGCCTCCGGGGGTGCATCTGCGGTTTTCGGTTTTCGGGATAGAAATCGCGCGGCAGGAGCTTCGACGCCGAATAGGTCGGCGTTTGCGGGCGCGGATCGATGAGGGCATGCTGGAGGAGGTGCAGGGTCTGCTGGATCGAGGTCTTGGTCCGGAGCGTCTCGAGGACCTGGGTCTCGAGTATCGCGAAGTCGCTGCTTATCTTCTGGGGAAGAAATCACGTGAAGAAATGGTCTCGGATCTCGAGAGGGCGATCGGCCGTTTCGCCAAACGTCAACAAACTTGGTTTCGAGGGATGGAGCGGCGAGGGACGCCGATCCGGTGGATCGGGGCGGATGATGTGGACTCTGTGATCAGAGCATGGAGTGCATCGAGATGAGGCAATCTGCGATGATTGCGGGAGATGTCATCGAGGATCGACCTCGTGCAGGACAAGGGTCAATTGACCGCCAATGGCTGGCTGAGCGTGAACTGTCCGATCTTCACCCAGAATCGTTCGCCGTCCTCGGTCACCATCTCGTAGCTGCCTTCCATCGTGCCAAAAGGCGTGCTGAGCGGGCAGAACGAGGTGTACTCGTGGGACTCTCCAGGCCCCATCACGGGCTGTTCACCGATCACGCCGGGTCCCCGAACCTCCTCGACTTCACCATGTGCGTCGGTGATGACCCAGTGTCGGTTGAGAAGCTGAACAGGAACCTTGCCCCGATTTGCGATTCGAATCCGGTAGGAGAAAAACCAACGACCCTGCGCCGGCAGCGAACGCTCGGGCACGTAGCTCGAGCGGACGGTGACCTGGATGCCCCGGGTTGTCGTTTCAGGATCGACCATCAGTCGCCACCTTTCTCGTCCGCTCGCAGAATCCAACCGCTCTCATCGCGCGGAGATTCCCGATCGGGCGGTACCTTGATTCTCAGCACGGTCATACCAACCTTTCAATGGGCACCGGCATCTCAATGGATGTGGAAACAATGGCGACTTTCCCCGTGTCCAAGCCGGTGCCGCCCAGGGCGGCCATGCGTGTAGCAGACGGCAAGCCCGAAACCTGTGAGAATCCCGTCGATCGGGCGGCGCGCGGCGATGTCGATGCATTTGAAGAGCTGTACCGAGAAAACGCAGGCAGAGTCTATCTCCTCTGCCTGAGGATGTGCGGAGATCCTTCCCTGGCCGAGGAGTTGGCGCAGGAAGCGTTTATTCGTGCCTGGCAAAAGCTCGGCTCATTTCGTGGAGACAGCGCTTTCTCCACCTGGCTTCATCGTGTCACCGTCAACGTGGTACTCGGTGACCGGCGGAGCACGGCGCGACGGGAGGCTCGAATCAAGCCCGCAGGAGACGATGTCCCGGTCGATCTCTCGGCTTCCGTGCCGTCTCCTGGTCAGGCGCTGGACCTCGAAAGATCGATCGCAGCCCTCCCGGACGGAGCGCGTGCGGTCTTCGTCCTGCACGACGTCGAGGGATACCGTCACAAGGAAATCGCACGCCTCATTGGTGTAGCGGAAGGGACCTCGAAAGCCCAGCTGCACCGGGCGCGCAAGTTGTTGCGAAAGGCTTTGGCATCATGAACTGTCACGAACGGACCGATCGATTTGACGACTATCTGGATGGTCGGCTCAACACGACCGAAGCGGAGGATCTTCAGGCGCATATCGCCGGCTGCCACTCGTGCGCAGGCGAGCTGGAGAGTATTCGCGAGTTGAGAAATCTTTCTGCCGCTCTGCCACGCTCGCTTGAGCCTCCGTGTGACCTGTGGCCTGGTATCGAGGCCGGGGTCTCCGCAACAAAGGTGGTTCGCGGCCGCTTCGGACGCCGCGCCATTCTGGCCGCTGCGGCGGCGGTTGTCATCGTATCGTCGGTGGTGACGGCGTACTTCATCGGGCGATCGCAGGCGCTCGTGGCAACTGCAGAGCCTCCGGCGGTCGTTGAAAGCGGGCCGTCCAAGGTGCTGCTCGCCTCGTTCGAGGGTTTGGGAGTCAACAACTACCTGGACACCCGCACCGAGCTCCTGGACGCCCTCAAGGCAAGGAAACACGAGCTCTCTGGCGAGACGATGGAAGTGGTGATGGACAACCTCCTGCTCATCGATCAGGCGATGGACAGGATTGCCGAGGCTCTTGGTAAGGATCCGGAGAATGAATTTTTGATGAAGCAGTTGGCCGGCGCCTATCGGCGGCAGATCGATCTGCTGCAGCGCGCCGTCCGCATGCCGGCAGAGGTTTGAACAAATTGCCCGGGAGACCGGGAGTGGAGGTTGAAATGAAAAGAATCGCGAAGAACACAGTTGTTGCAATGGCTTTCTTGATGGCGTTTGGAACAGCCTGGACAGCACAGCCGGTCAGTGAGACCTTCCCGGTCGGACCGGGCGCAGAGATCGAGATCGATGTCCTTTCGGGCACTGTGACCATCGAGGCATGGAGCCAGAATCTCGTCGAGGTCACCGGGACCCTGGGTGACGGGGTCGAGAGCCTCGAAATCGATGGTGACGAGGACGGCGTTTATATCGAGGCCGAATACGACGAGCACTACCACGGTAAACAGCAAGTCGACACAGACCTGACAATTCGTGTGCCCGCGGGGGCAATGTTGTCTGTCGAGACAGTGAGCGCCTCGATCTCGGTGGCAGGCGTCACCGGTGAGCTCGATCTCGAAACGGTGAGCGGCAACGTCAATATCTCGACCAAGCCCGCCGCGCTCGACGTCGAGACTGTGAGCGGAAATATCGCCGTTGAATCCGCCCCGGCCGACAGCGACGTGTCGTCGGTTAGCGGCGCGATCGAGATCCAAGCCTCTGGGGGTTCCATCGATGTCGAGAACGTCAGCGGCAAGACCATGATCCACGGCGGCGTCATCGATGACGGCGATCTTGAAAGTGTCTCGGGAAACATCACATGTCACGCCATTCCGGGCCCGGACGGCAGTCTCGATATTGAGACGATGAGTGGGGCCATCACCCTGGTGATTGACCCGACCCTGGTCGCCTCCTTCGATCTGTCTACTTTTTCGGGGTCGATCCAGAATCAGATCGGGCCGGAACCTACCCGCACCAGCAAGTACACGCCGGGCAAGGAGCTGTACTTCAACACCGGCTCTGGCGGACCGAACATCTCTCTCGAGAGCTTCAGTGGATCGATAAAGCTCATTACCCGTTGACGGGCCAGCCTTGGGGCTACGATTCGACTCACTCCTCTTCAACGGGAAGGTAGCGTGGCTGGGAAACCAGCCACGCTTTTTTCTTCCTATACCAGATATGCGATTCTGGATATTGGATCCGCCCACCCACCGCCGATATTCGATACTGGATTCTCGATCCACTCGCCCACCCCTTGACATTGTGCACGGGAGATCGATCATTTTGTCGCATTGAGCATTGAGCATTGAGCATTGAGCATTGAGCATTGAGCATTGAGCATTGAGCATTGAGCATTGAGCATTGAGCATTGAGCATTGAGCATTGAGCATTGAGCATTGAGCCTCCTGATACCATAGTTGGGTGCCTTTTTCGGTGTGGGGAGGGATAACCGATGCGCAAACAGCTCGTTCTCACTGCCTCCGGGCGAGATTGTGTTGGCATCGTTGAGCAGATGACCGAGCTTCTCCTACGGTTCGACGGAAATGTCGAGTCGAGCCGCATGGTACGGCTCGGGGGGGACTTCGCGATGCTCATGTTCGTGACCGCACTGGAAGACAGGATCGAAGGATTGCGTGACGCCCTCTCCGAGTTCCACTATGCCTCGTTCGATGTCCACACGCGTCTCAGCGAGGTTTCGGAACCCGAGGAAACCTCGGCGGTCCCCTGCGCCATCACGGTTCTCGGGGCCGATCACATGGGGATCATCCATCAGATCACGAGGTACCTTGCGGAGCAGGGTCTCAATCTCGAGACTGTAACGACCGAGGTTGTTGCCGCGCCGATGAGCGGGTCACCACTCTTTACGATGTCGGCGGTGGTCAAGGTCCCGCCACAACTCGAGGTAGATGATTTGCGTGAGGCCTTGGAGTACATTGGTGATGAGATGGGTGTCGACACTAAGGTATTTGCACACGTCGACGACGAGTGACCGGTTGCCGACCGGCAACCGAGTAAAGGGTGAAGAGTAAAGAGTTAAGATGTGCTCGGTTTTATCGAACCGAAACGGAAGAGTATTTACCCTCAACCCCCAACCCTTAACTTGCTTCAATACGCGAACGGATCCGAACCAGCTGGCGCCTCTTCGGCTGGCACTTCGGCCGGGGCCACCTTTTTCCGCGATCGTCGTGGTCGCCGTCGGCGCTTCTTGGCCGCCGGCTTGGCTTCTGCGTCTTCTGAACCAGCAATGGTTTCAGGCTCGGTCTCCGCAGGTTTCCGCTTGGCAGAAGCCGTTTCAATCGGTTCGCTCGCTGGATCGGCGGTTTTCGCCTTCTTGTGCTTGCGGCCACCACGGCGGCGGCGCCGCGATTTCTCCTTCGCGGCAGGGGGTTTGGATTCCTCTTCTTTGACGGAAACCGCTTCGCTCTCGTTCGGGTGCGGTTGTTCAACTCGATCCCGTTTCGATCCATTCACCCCTGCGGCGAGATCTGCTGCGCTGACAGCCGGGACGGATACCCGCTCCTCATCTTTGGATCGTTCTCGCCATTCGATGTGCTCTTCGGCGCGGTGGAGTCCGGAAGCCGCGATGATCTCGATTTCGATGTCGAATTCCCTTTCGAGAGCTGCGAGTTCCTGGCGGCTTTCGTTCTGTAGGGCGTCGGCCAGCTCCGGGTGGAGTTCGACCCGGACGCCGCTAAGGCGGCCCGTGACCGCGCGGGTTTCGATGCGGCGCAGGACATTGAGTCCGACAAGCTCAGGGCTGGCGATCGTCCCGGCTCCGCTGCAGGTCGGACATGGGCGGTGGGTGCGGAGCTGGAGGGCCTTTTTCAGCCGTTGGCGGTTGATCTCCAAAAGCCCGTTTTCCGACAGCCTGCTGGCGTTTGTTCGAGCTTTGTCTTCCTTCATCGAGTCGCGCATGGTCTTCTCGACTTCACGCTGGTGCTTTGCCGCGCGCATGTCGATGAAATCGACAACGACCAGGCCACCGATGTCGCGCAGTCGTAGCTGCCGAGCAACCTCGCGCGCCGCCTCGAGATTGGTGGTGTATGCGGTCTCCTCCTGGCTGCCACCTCGGGTCGCACGACCGGAGTTGACGTCGATGGCTGTCAGGGCCTCAGTGCCATCGATGACGATCGATCCTCCGCTGGGAAGCTCGACCTTACGCTGATAAATGCGGTCAATTTGCTCCTCGAGTTTGAAGCGGCTGAAAAGCGGCATGCGGTCGGTGTAGCGGACGAGGCGTTTGCCCGATCTCGGCATGAAGGTCCGCATATAGCCCTGGGCCTTGGCAAACGCCTTGTCGTCATCGACCAGAATCTCAGAGATCGAGCTGTCGAAGGAGTCGCGCAGGGCCTGGACGATGAGATCCTGGTCGGAGTAGAGCAGACGTGGGCCATGACCGGCCGTCGCCTCCTTGCGGATCTTCTTCCACAGCCGGAGGAGAGCGTTGAGATCACGGTTGAGAGTTTTCTGCGGCTGATCGAGGGCGTTGGTGCGCAGAATCACTCCGCACCCTTCCGGCAGTTCCAGCTTGCCTACGCGGTCTTTGATGGCCTGTCGGTCCTCGTCTTCGGCTTTGCGCGAAATACCGCGGACATCATCGAACGGCATCAGAACAAGGTAGCGCCCAGCGATGCTGAGGTTCGTGGTAACCAGCGCCCCTTTGCGGCCGACGCCGTCGCGAATGACCTGGAGGAGGATCGGTTTGCCGCGCTCGAGGATCCGGTCAACGCGAGGATGTTTACCGGCGTTTTCTAACTTTTTTTGAAAGGCAGAATGCACGACGTCGTCTGCCCGCAGGAGGCCGTCTCGATCTGCGCCGAAGTTGACAAAGGCGGCGTCCAACGAGGGTTGAATGTTGGCAACGACTCCACGGTAGATATTTCCACGGTAGAGGCCAGACTCGGTGGCCGAAACCTCATACTGGTCGAGTTTGTTATCCGAAACGACCGCGATGCGCACCTCTTCGGGGCGCTGGGCGTTAATGAGCATGCGTCGTGTCACGACGTCTCCTATTCGTTCAATTCAGGCGGGGGATGGGCCGGGGGGACCCGGTTCGGTCGTCCCACCGCGCGCACAGAGTAGCATAAGTTGAGTTTTTTGTGAGGTTTCGCATTCGCCCAGTCCACCCGCCCCTATCAGAAATCCGCGATGCAGATGAGGAAACCCGCCTCGCGGATTTCTGTGGGTTCGAATCGGCTATTTGTATGGCAGCGGCGCCTCTTCCAACGAAAAATGCGGTCCAAGCCCTTGCTGCGGCCCGCCGGCACAAGGCTCCGCTGGGATAGATGGCATTCCTAATTCCTAAT
>Ga0316197_10003697_pt1 | contig 10895 bp, 6 predicted proteins | sample OudBiesiAoxic_MG_FD_204939 | JGI IMG/M metagenome (GOLD analysis project Ga0316197, IMG submission 204939) | Coastal sediment microbial communities from Oude Bieten Haven, Netherlands - site A oxic | ecosystem: Environmental > Aquatic > Marine > Coastal > Sediment | place: Netherlands... | reverse complement strand
GCGCCAAACGGTGTGATCTGATGGTGCGTTGTCATCTCGATCCTCCCTCCGGGACCATGGCCCCAGGTACTGTAACTCGTCTGCCACCGGTAGCTATTGCATATTTCTCCACACAACATGGGTGCCACGTTTACACTTGCACATTTATCGGTGGCCCTCATGGGTGCCACGTTCACATTTCCACACTTGTTGATTCCTCACCTGGGTTCGGGACAACGGGCAATTGTGCAAATGTGTCCGTGGCACCAACCCCCTCAATCGCTGCCCGCTGCCGCCACCCAAGGTCATCCACTCGATCTATCGTCACGCCGCGAACCCATGCGCCTGAAGAGCCGGACGCGGGAATTCCGCACGTCCCGATCTGTGGGGGGCCCGGGCGGGTAACTGCCCGGGTCTACCCGAAACCCATTAGAAATGGCGTAAAGGCGCGCCTGGCGCCATTAATTCGGCGCCGATAACTGCGCAACCTATAATGCGGGTTGTGGGAATTCAGTTCGACATCCTCACGCTGATCGGCATCTTGGGCGCCGCTCAGGCATTTGTGGTGGGCACTGCCCTGCTGACGATTAAAGACCTGCAAACCCGGGTCTTCGGTCTGTTGCTCCTGAGCCTCGGCATCGTCATGGGCGCTATCATCTACTCGCACTCGCAACCCGGACGGGAGCCGATCGGCGCAGTGCTGATCGAGGTCGCGATCTCGTTGATTGCTCCGGTGCTGTTGTTCAGTTTTGTCGTCATGGTGGTTCAGTCTCGTTGGCGCAAATGGATACCGTTGTGCGCGGTGATTCCCTCAGTGTGGGTCGTCTATGCAGGTTTCTCGGGTCTGCTGTGGGGATTGAACAGTATCTGGTTTCCACCGATCGAGGGTATCGTCGCCTACCATATTGCCTACACATTGCTTTCCATTGTTTTTGTTGTGATGACTTCCAGCGACGGCATCAACGTGAGTCCTTTATCGCTCCGTTGGGCGCGAACAACTGTATTCTTAATGGCTCTCATCAACATTGCGCAGCTCATTCGTCTTTCGGTTGATGGTGAAGCATGGCGTAACCTCGTGCCGGTCACCTCGGGCTTCGTCGTGATCGCGCTGACCTTTGTTGGTACACGACACTCGCGGGTATTTTTCTCGGGCGCTCATGCCGTCGCGACCGAGGGGTCTCCACCGGCGCTTTCGGCCGACGCGGCCAAGGGCTCGACAATTGTCAAGTACGGCAGTTCATCCCTGTCCGACCAAGAGTCGGAAAGAGGACTCGCTCGGTTTCGTCATGCCATGGAGGCCGACCAGGCATATCTGCGCGTCGATCTAACCCTGGACCGTCTCGCCGAAGAACTCGGCCTCGCAAGGACCTACCTCTCGCAGGTCATCAACGAGCGTTGTGGGAGGCCCTTCCTCGAGGTAGTGGCAGATTATCGAGTGCAAGAAGCACAGCGCATTCTCGCCGACGACTCGGCCCGCCACGTGACGGTCGAGGCCGTCGGGTTGCGGGCCGGTTTTCAGTCCAAGTCCGCCTTCTATTCGGCTTTCAAGAAGCGGACCGGGTCGGCGCCGGCTGAGTATCGGCGGCGGCTTCAGCATTCGAATTCGATGAAGCAAGACCAGGATCGACATCCTCAGACATGAGTTTCGATGCGGCCGGAGGCAGATCAGGATAGGCGTTCAGGACCATTTCCAGGATCGAGTCGTGTTCGCGATCATCGACTGCCGGGTGCCACACAAAACGTCGGAAGATCTGGGAGGAGAAACTCGAGCCACCGGTCGGGATGCGGTGAACCACCACGAGGTCGAGAGCCGGCACGATCGTCACCTTGTGGCCGCGGCCGCCCGACGCCATGATGCTTTCGTAGGGGAGCGCCTCGCGAGGCGGCATGATCCACCATAGAAAACCGTATCTTCGGTCGTCCCAACCGGTCGCCTGCCCCGCGTCAACCGTGCTCTCGTGAACCCATCCGGCAGGCAGGACATCTCGATCCCCCCAACGACCCTCGGCGAGGTAGAGAAGACCGAATCGCGCCAGGTCACGTGCCGAGATCATGAAGATGTAGGCCGGGTGGTTTGACTGGTTCCCCTGGGACCTTTCCGAAAGGTCGCTTTTCCGCACATACATCACGTCCCGTGCCCGAAAGTCCGCCATGCCGATCGGTTCTGCGACCTGCTCTTCAAAAGCTTCGCCGACGGGCCTTCCCGCAACCGTCTCGTAGATCGTCGCCAACGCGTTGAAGCCCCAGTTGTTGTAGTACCACTGCTCCCCGGGCGCAGCACTCGATCGTTTTGGTTTGCGGCGTTTCCACATCCCTGCCTCATACAACGCGGAGTGATAGATACCGGATCGCGAGAGCAAAAGATGGCGGACCGATGCTGTCTTCTCTTCGGCCGTGAGCGGTGGATCGTCGTCGATGCCAAGAGCTTCGAGGCTCGTGTCGAGATCCAGACCCTCGTCGGCGACGAGCCTTCCGTAGAGACTACTCAGGAGGGCCTTGCGAATAGACTGGCTGTTTTCTCTGTGTTCCACGTCGCCCCAGACGGCAATGGGCACACCTCGGTGCAGGACGATCAGCGACGAAGTGTCAAGGGTGCGCGCATAGGCGTGGGCCTGTTCGAGTTTGTCGGAGTCCCAGCCGAAGTCGGCTGGATCCACAGGTCTCCATCTATCGCCGGGAAAGTGATACCGGCCGCGGTGGAAGGCTTCGACGTCAACCCCGCTCTCCACAACCGGTGCCGACCGGACCAACGGCGTGGATGACTTCCGCCACGCCACAATAGCGAAAATCGCTGCAACAACGAGCAGCATGCTCACCAAAACAAAAAAGAACTTGAGAACCAGACGAATATGCGACCCGGATACGGCAACTGACATGTGACCTCCTTGTGGCCCATGGGTCTGCTGCTTTCTGCGAGACCCTGGCCGAAGTCATCCTTTCACTAAAACAACGAACGTTGGTGTGACTGGATCCACGAGGACGTGCGGTTGCATACATCCGGATGCAAGGTGGCTAGGTGTCACGTACACATATCCACAGAAGTCGGTCCATGAACGTATCGGAATAGGATGTTCGCGATCAGCTCTTTCCATTCCAACGACACATCGCTACGCTTCTCTAGGGCCACGACTCCGTCTCCTTTCAGATGTCTTTTCCAACTCCCGAAATATGCGGAGCCTCATGGCCTTCAACGATGCCACTGATCACAACCTCACAATGTGCATGGGTGCCACTGATCACAACCTCACAACTCGGCTGAAGCGGCGTCAAAATAGGCTAACCCGATATCGGGCAAGTGCCGCACCGATTCTTGGTCATCGCGCAAAGTCGTTTAGTTTTGCGTGGGCACTTTCCAGTCTTTCTAGGGTCGAGACGCACTATCCCCACCTGGGTATTCCAGGCCGCAGCTCTCCCGGGTCAATCTCAAATCCTCTCTCAGGCACAGATCGTCGTCCGTGTTCCCGATTCCGTCCGGACCGGCCGAACCGATGAGGTAGCCGTCAGTGCTAGAAAGGATTGCGAGCGGGTTCCCGAATCCGTCCAGGTCGGGAAGGTCGTGATCGTACATATAGGTTGGGGTCACGATCGGCCGAAGCTCGGTCATCGACGCGGCGGAAGGATAGACGCCCCAATCGACCGCGTAGGCTTCGCACGCAAGCTGGACGGCCTTGAGCGCCTCGATTGTCTTCTTCTCGGCCTCCTTCACGGCTTCCTCAATCTCCGGGCGTACGGTGCGTTCCTGTTCTGGTTGGGCGAGTTGCTTCTCGGCGGGCGGCTCTGTGGTTGTGCAGCCGAAGGCTGCAAACAGCACCGCGGCAACGGCAACGCCGATCGCGGTCCGGGCGAGCGGGATTTCGTGTTCAGTCATGTCTTCTCCTTTTCATGGGTGCCACATGGGTGCCACCCATTAGAAGGCGCGTGTCAAGTGGGCAGTACGATTCCGATCGGGGGCCGGAGCTGCCCGATCTTGGTTTGGCTGTTTTTGACATCACCTGACGATCCTCTCTACGTAGCCGGACTCTCGTTGATTGAAGTGTCGGTCTGAGACCGCACCAGCCACCCATCAGGATCAAGACGATGAGGATCTCGGTATGAGTTCCTCTGCCCCTGGCGCCGCGTAGCGCCCCAGAAAGTCCTCGAGCTCAGCCGACCGAGTCCATGAAGTAGGAATTTCACAGTCTTTGGGCTGCCCTTGCGGGCGCCATCACCTCCTGGCTCACGGCCGACGCGCAGTCTGATCGCCAGATGATGCAGGTCGGGGCAGGTCCACTCACGTTCCTGGGTCTATCCAGCACCTATCCTGGCTCCTGCCCCGACGCATCTGATTACCCGAAGACCCTTTCCGAATCGAAGTCGACCTGGTCTTTCATCACGTAGTAGGACGCCCGTGCGAGCTTATGGGCCAGCGCCCTGATGGCGATGATGCCGTTGGTCTTCGATCTCTTTCGCTGAAGATACTTCTTAGCTTCCGGGTGGTAGCGCACCGCGAAATGCGCCGCTTCTGAAAATGCCCACGACAAATACGGGTTTCCGTTGCGTGCGTTGCCGGATCCCTTGCGCTTGCCGGCGCTGAGCCGGGCTGTCTTGACCAGCCGACAGTACGAGGCGAAGTTGCCCACCTTTTTGAAGCGTGCGATATCACCGACCTCGTACATCACTGTGAGTCCGAGGACCTTGCCAATTCCCCATACCGTCAGCAAAGGAGCAAACTCGTCTCTCAGTTTCGCCCGGGTCAGCGCCTCTTTCTCGATGATCCGGATCTGGCCATCTAGCACTTTCATCGGTTCGAGCAAACAAGTGATCCCTAGAGCTTCAGCTGGGTCATCCAGATGTGACTCGACGTCTGAGGCTGTCCACTGCTTCACCTCGTTGGAGGTGGTTCGCAAGCCGGTGCGGCACTCGAATGCCCCTCGCATCGCCAGCAGAAACGAAGTCCGCTTTCTCACCAGGAAAGCTCGACGTCTCAGGAGATCCCGCACCGATCGTCCCTGCTTCGGATAGATGTGGCCTTCCGGGAGAATCCCCAGCGTGAGCAGGTGCGCCAGCCACCGCGCGTCATGTCGGTCGTCTGAGTACTTCAGACCCTCCCACTGCTTCACCGCCCACGTGTTCGTCAGGTGCATCTGATACCCGGCCTCTTCGAGCCCGTCTACCAACCAGTACCAGTTAAACGTCGACTCGACAGCGATCCCCTTCAGGCACTCACGATATGGCTCGAGGACCTCGAGTATCGCTCCCAGGTCGTTGCTAACCTTGGCCTCTCGGACGACCTTCAGCCCGTCGTCCAGGATCGCCAGCCAGCAGTCTCTTGAGTGAAGATCGATCCCGCAGTACAGTGCCATTGGCTCCTCCTTCTCCCGCTGCTATCCACAGCAGGTGTTTACCCAACGACGAGCGTAACTGCTCATCGAAGGGGGAGCCTTCTAGAGGATTCTCACGTTCCGCATTGTTGCATTGTGGCACCCTAGCGACCGATTCACCGGACCCTATTCAACCCCAAAATGGGCACCGACGGGGGATAGGCCTCGATAAGGGATTTCCGCGGCAGAATTTCGTTGAGATCAGCGGGCTATTCCATGCCTTCGATCAGCGGCCAATAGCGGCCAATCGTGAGGGGCTTTAGGCCTTCCTGCCGTCCGCTTGGCCAATGGATCAATATTTCTTCGATTGTCGTGGCGTCACCGAGGCCAAAATGGATGGAACTTTCGTTCTGGCTGCCATAGCCAGTCTGTGGCCAGAGCCAGCGGTGCAGTTCACGGCGATGCTCACCGCGCCCGACAACGACGGTGATCTTCGTCCCCAGCGGTTGGCGAGGCGACTGTCGACCTTCGAGCACAAAACCGATCCAGTTCTTCCCGGCTGAGCGGTTCTCCCACAACTGATCCTCTTCACCTCGGCCGCCCCAATTGGCGAGCGCGAGATCGAGATCGCCGTCCCGGTCGACATCCGCCGATGCGACGCCGGCGGAGATACTGCGGGCGTTGACGAAGGTCCCGCTCCTGATGCGCCGGAAGAGACCCTCCTCGCCTGCCAGGTACAGCATATTTGCAACCAGATCGGAACCCTCGGTTCCATTGGCGACGACCACGTCCAGGTGACCATCGCAGTCGAAGTCGCCCCAGGTCTGGCCCTTCGAAGGGCCGGAGCTGTCGTAAACCAGCGGGGTTCGCCGCCACTCCGAAAGCATCCCATTGCCGTCGTTTCGATAGAGACGATTGAAATCCATGAGGCCGATGTTGGTGACATAAAGATCCAGATCACCGTCGCCGTCTACATCCGCAGGCGAAACTCCATAGCTCAAGTCTTTGGGGTTCCCGGGGAGACTGGCAGCAGGCTTCAGTCGCCCGCCACCAAGAGATTCGAAGAGCACGTTGGCCGCTCCGCCGGTTTCTGGATCGCGGAAGTTCACAACGACGAGGTCGGGCCAGCCATCGCCACTGAGATCCGCCCAGGCGCACGCACGCCCGTCACCGGGATGGGCTGGTCCATCCGCAACCGCAGCGAAGTCATGGCCGGTGTTTTCGAAGAGGGTGTCGGGCTCCCGATCCCGGTTGACCACGTAGACATCGAGGTCTCCATCACGATCAAAATCGGCCCAGCACGCACCGGTCGATGCGGTTCCGTCTTTTGACAACCCGCTCTCTTCTTCGAGGACCAAATTCCCATTGATGTTACGAAAAAGGGCGTTTGGGGTGTCATCCTGGGTGGCGGCAAAGAGATCGAGATCGCCGTCGTTGTCGACATCAGCCCAGCTCACACCCTCGGTCCACCGCGGGAGGCGTGCAAACTCGTCGTCGGGCACGGGCACGAAACCGCCGTCTCCATCGTTTCGGAACAACCCGATCCCCATCCGAACCGAGTAGGCCACCGCCAGATCCGGATCACCATCGCCGTCATAGTCGCCCCAGGCGACGCCACGACTGTGGTCAACAGGACCGATCGCCGAGATATGATCACGAGGAAAAAACTCGTCGCTGCTCTCGCTCTGACAGAGAAAACCGGCATCTTCCAGATCCATCGAAAGGATTTCGATCCGGCCCTCGATCTCCCGGTTGTAGACCAATTGACGGCAATCTTTCGATACTCTCGGCCGAAGCACGCTGTCGTGGCCGTCGGAAGCAACGATCTTCTGCACATCCAGGGTTTCTGCATCGACGACAAAGACCTCGAATCGCTTCGGATCGCCGCTCGAGCGGTTGGATGAAAAGAAGATACTCGACCCATCCGGAGACCAACTTGGATGGGTGTCGAAGGCGGGATGCCGAGTCAGGTTTTGCGGGTCTTCGCCACTCCGGGGGGCGAGAAAGATTTCCGGGTTCCGGCTGCCGTCGCCGGTTTCGAGCAGCCGCCGCCACGTGAACCGGCGGCCCGCGGAATCCAAAGAAGGAAAGGTGTCCCAGCCTTCGAAATCGGTCAGCCGCCGGAGGCCGGTTCCATCTGCACCCATCTCGAATATTTCAAAATTTTCGCCATCTCCAAGCCGGTTGGAGGTGAAGATGACGCTCTTCCCATCCGGGGCCCACTTTGGGTGCCAGTCCTCGCCGCTGTGTTGGGAGAGGTTGGCGAGTCCTGTGCCGTTAGCGTTGATGAGATAGATCTCACCGTCGCCATCCCGATCGCTTTCAAAGAGGACCTGCCGTCCGTCAGGTGAGAGGGCCGGCGCCTGGTCGGAACCCGAACCCTGGGTGAGCGGGATGGTCTTTTCCATGTCGGGGAACGGTGCCACGAAGATGTCATAGTCATCTCCGATGGCACCGGCAAAAACAACCCACTGACCGTCATCCGACAGAAAGGGGTATTTCATCTTCTCGAGATTCCCGTGTTGGTCGCCTGCGGAGGCGCCAGTTTGGTGTTGTTGGGCCTCGGAAACCGACGATGCGGAAGCGACGATGGCGACGGAAACCACTACCGCGTGCCAGGCGACGGCCGACGCGAATTTTTTACGAAGTCCTCCGGCCCTCATGATCCGGCACTCCCTTCCTCCGGGTCCTTTTCTGATCTCGAATCGCGGTGAATATACGGTCGGTGGCGATCTCGGGTTTCCGTGGGAAAGACTAGAGATTGGAGACATCCGTCGCCAGGAGCACTCTCGATTTCCATGGGTGCCACGTTCCGCATTGTTGCATTGGATGGGTGCCACACTTCGCATTAACGCATTGTTTCAGTCAAAATCGCAGGTTTTCCGATCGATGTATACGAGGCAACTTCTAAATCGGAGGGCATTTCATCCGAAATGGCTCCTGGCCTTGAGAAGCTCGTTCAATGCAACAATGCGAAGAGTGGCACCCACCTGGCACCCACCTGACAGACGCCTTCTAATGGGTGGCTCCCGTGAGAAAAGGCGCGGCGCCCCGATGGCCGGGACGCCGCGCGAGTAAGGTGGAAGCACCGTCAGCAGCCGGAACGGAGGACCTGAGTGGGATCAGGACCCGCGACCATGGTCAGGCTGACCGATCGGCGACAGGCGGAGGCTTCCTGTGGGCCGTTGTGTTGTTCATTCACCGCAGGCGTCCTTTTCGTCGATGATCACCTGCACGTCGTCGATGTACCAACCCTCGGTACCGGTGCAGTCTGTCCAGCAGTAATACGTGTACATCACGAACTTGAATCTGAACTGAGAGGTGCCTGAAAGCGAACCGAGGTTGATACGGGTTTGCTCCCAACTCAGGTCGCCGGCGTCCTTGTAGAACGACTCGACCCGTGACCAGGTGGCACCGCCGTCGGTCGATAACCACAGGCGTCCGCGGCTGCCGCCTGGACATGGAATATCGGCCGCGTGCCAGAAGCTGAGCTCCTTGAGGGAGACCCCGGGCGGGATCGTCAGGTCCGGGCTCACCAGCGACTCCTCGGGGTCGACGTAGGAGACGTTATCGCTCGCTTCAGGGGTGTGGTAGCTACGGAGACCGCTGTGCGCCAGGTCGTCCGACCAGATCCAGTCGCCGTGGCCCTCGGCCGAGGTGCAGGTGCTGACCTCCCGCAAGGTGGTGCCTGACCACAGGATTCCCATCTGGTCGGTTTCCATGTCGTCGATGAACAGGTAGTCCTTATCGGTCTCCTTGGTGAAATTGCCGGTGATCTCGGTAACGTTGGTCCCTGCGAGCGTGTACGTGAACGTGATACTCCGGTTGTGATAACCGTCCGGGTCACAGGCCAGGGTGATCGTGAACTCGTGACTGACGGCCGATCCCACCGCAATGTCGCCGAACGCCACCGCCGCCGGCTCGATTGTCACCGCCGACGCCGGGATGTCGCTGTCGCTCGCGACGGCCACGGTGAGGGCGACATCTTCGGCCGTCTCGGTGGCGCAGAGCGAGTTGGCTGCCGCCAGCGCGAGTGAGACTGTCTCGCCGTTGTCGATGAAGCCGTCAGCGTCACCGAGTGGGTCTGCAACCGTGCTGCCGGCGTAGTCGAGGTGAGTTCCGGTGAGGCTGCCGTACACGTACGAAATGTTGGCCGTCTCGGCGCCCACACATCGCGAATCGAGAACCCCAGACGGGGTCTCGTCGTTGAGGGCCGTGTTGGGGTCCGAGATCGAGGTGAGTTCGGTTTGGCCGTCATCGAGTGACATCGCTGCGCCGGCCGTGGTCGAATTGAGGCCGGCCACAGTGTTCGCCCAGCCCGTGCGCTCCACCGCTGCCCGATAGGGCCAGTCGTCGCGGCTGCCGTCGAGGTCGCGGTGCCAAACGACGAGCCCAAACTCGGGCAGGAACGGCTCGTAGTACCCCACCGGCGCCCGGTTTTCGAGCACCAACCACTCGCTGAGGTCGTTCGGGGCGACCATCCGGTGCATCACGTTTGCATGCGAGGCGCCGCCGAGGGCATCGATCCGGTACCCCCCCTCGGAGTGCACCGAGCCGTCGATGAGGTCGGTGATCTCGTCGTCGAAGATCCACCCATAGCTCGACTCGCTGCCCTTGAGTTCGATGTCGAACTTGAGGGGCGCTCCCATGTGCGAGGGATGGGTGCCGGCCTTGGCGCCGTTGAAGCTGCCGCCGTCCATCAAGTCCCACTCGCCGGCCACATTGGCGTCGTAGCCGTAGTCATAAACGTCGGGCGCTCCCAGGGTGTGGAAGGCCTCATGGGCATACACACCGACGCCGAACCACTTGTCGACCACGGACCAGGGGTCGGTCCGAGTGTCGACGCCGGGCTCGAACTCGGGATTGATGGAGTAGCTGTGCCTGCCCGGGAAGGCAACTCCGTCATCGGTGTTGACGCGCTTGTGCAGCACCCACTGGTGCGACCAGATGTGGTTCTCGGGGTCGCCGCCCCAGCAATCGTCTCCGTAGTACTCCTGGCCGGGACGGGCGTGGACAACGAATATCATCAGCTCGGCATCGCTGATCATGCCGTCACCGTCGGTGTCGTAGCGCGCGTAGTCGACGTCCGGGTCGGCGGCGCCGATCGCCCACACCGGCAGCTTCCAGATCAGGTCCTCGAGCATGTCGCTGTTGCAGTACGTGCCCTGCAGCCTGTCCGTCCCCCAGTGCGACATCGTCTCGGGATTGGTGTACCAACCTTCGTTGACGACCTCACCGCTGCCGAGCCCGTTCTGAGCAACCTCCACTTGCCACTGGAACTGGCCGTAGCTGACCTCGTTGTAGTAGTGGTTGAGCCCGCCAGCCACGGTCGCGTCATTGAAAAGGTCGAGCCAGGTCTCGGCTGAGTTGGGTTGGCCGGCGATCGGCTGGTAGTCAGGCTCCCACGCAAGAGGGGTGCCCGGCCCGGACGTATGCGCCCAATCCGCGAACTCGATGAGGATCACCAGCACCGGAACGTCGATAGACGCCGGGATGGCCGCCTTGGTGGTGACCACGTTGCCGCCGACGTTGTTGTGGGCGGCGGAGGTCTCGAATCCGCGTGCGAGAAACCGCTCCCTGATCGAGCCGTCGTTCTCGATCTCGAACGGAATCGAC
>Ga0316197_10003691_pt1 | contig 10911 bp, 7 predicted proteins | sample OudBiesiAoxic_MG_FD_204939 | JGI IMG/M metagenome (GOLD analysis project Ga0316197, IMG submission 204939) | Coastal sediment microbial communities from Oude Bieten Haven, Netherlands - site A oxic | ecosystem: Environmental > Aquatic > Marine > Coastal > Sediment | place: Netherlands... | reverse complement strand
TACACAATCCCGCTGCAGCTGCTCGCGTACCACGTGGCGGTGCTCAAGGGCACGGATGTTGATCAGCCGCGCAATTTGGCCAAGAGTGTCACTGTAGAATAGTTATTCGAGCGTGCACATGACGTTTGTTGGTCGCTCATAATAGAGTTTGAAACTTACTAATAAAGATCGAAACTCGCACAGCGGCGAAATAGATAAAGATTGGAACCGGGCGGTTGCCAAGCGCTGCTGGGAGTGGTTTTGGGTCGGGGTTTTCTATTGCGAACTTGCGTATATACACCCGTATAGGCGAACGCTAATACACTTGGGAAGATGGACGAATGGTGGGTCGAAAAGATAGAGGTGCTAAAGCGCCAGAGGGGTCTGAATGACGTTGCGGCTTCTCGTCTATTGCGTACTTCACCAGCTTCTTTGACTCACTACCGCATGGCACGGCGGCTGGCTCCTCTGCACGTTAGAATCCGACTGCTCGACGAACTGGGCTACGCTATTACTAATGAGGTGCTTTTACGGATCCTCCCAGAGAATGTACGATCGGCGTTGCTCGCATCTAACCCACGTTGGGCCGATACCGGAAGCACTGAGGAGCTGAATGACCCGAATCGTGGTTTGGAGCTGCCACCGGCATGGCTTCGGTGAGTGCTAACTCAGGGTCAGGACTTGCCGCTGATCGGATGGAAATCGACAACAAACTCCTGACCCTCTCTTTCCTCTGGACGAGCGCTGACCCAGGATCAGGACTTGCCCGAGGCGTGATTATCCGGCGTGCATATTGAGGATTGTGGACCTCGTAAAAAGACGGACACCGGGTGTTTGCCAATGTGGAGTCTCAAGGCCCCGGTTACACGACTTACCCCTGCGGCGGCAGCCACTTTGCCAGCTCTGCGAACTCGATTTGCATCTGCGTCCGCCGTCTTAATTCGACAACTCCCCCTTTCTCCTGCGCGTGATATGGCTCGTGTCTGGTCCATCTGCACCGAGCATCCGGGCTAAAGCGCATCGGATCGTTCTGACCTTAACAACCGATTGCAAAAGATGTTGCAACCGGTTGCAAGATGCGATAGATTCAAAATGGCGTGGTAACCAACTGACCAAATCGACGTAAACAAACGCCTCAATCGAGGCGACTCGAAGTTCCATTCCGGAGGGGGAAGATGATCAACAATCACCTAGTTCACGACGTAAGCTTGGCTCGCAGGTTCGCAGCCCGGCCTCGACTAATTCTCGCCGCATTGTCGATGGGAGCATTGTTTGCAACCTCTCCGGCGAGCGCGCAGGACAACATGCAAGACGACGAAAGCGAAGGGTTCCTCGAGGAAATAGTAGTTACCGGTACGCCGAGGGGCGTCTCGAAAATGGAATCCAGTCTCTCCATTACGACTGTGTCCGCGGATCGTGCACAAAACTTCGTGCCCCAAGGCACCGTCGATATTCTGAGGTCCATCCCGGGAATTCGTGCGGAGTCCACTGGCGGCGATAGCAACGGTAACATCACTGTCCGCGGCGTACCGCTCGGCGGCGGTGGTTCGAAGTTCCTGCAACTCCACGAAGACGGTCTGCCAGTTCTGCAGTTTGGCGACATCATCGTCGGCAATGCGGACAACTACTACACCTATGACAACACCGTAAAACGCGTCGAAGCTGTAAAGGGAAGTACAGCCGCTACACTCGCTAGTAACTCGCCCTCAGGCATAATCAACTTTGTATCCAAGACCGGCGAGGAAGAAGGTGGCAGCTTTGCCTACACAGTCGGACTGGACTATGACAGCGATCGAATCGATTTTGACTATGGCCAGCCGGTAGGAAGTGACTGGGCGTTCCACATTGGTGGCTTCTATCGCGATGGAGAGGGTGTAAGGAGCGTTGGGTTTGATGCTGAGGACGGTGGGCAAATCAAGCTTAGCGTCACCCGCTTCCTGGATAACGGCAAATTCCGCATCTACGGCAAAATCCTCGATGACCGGACCGCTACAATTCTGCCGATGCCGGTCACACTGTCGAACGGTGCGCTACCGGGTCTAGATCCTCGTTCTGCCTCTAATATCCCGGCAGGTCTTACCGCAAACACGTCGACCAGCGGTGACGGTGGAATACGCCGGTCGAACATCGCCGATGGTAACGGCGTCAAGTCACAGGTTATCGGCGGCGAACTCAGCCTCGATGTAACCGATACACTGACGCTTACCGAGCGTTTCAGAGCAGCCAAGAACTCTGGTTCATTCTTTGGTGCATTTAGCGTTGGTGTCGGCGATGCTACGGATCCGTTCTCGGCGATCGGTGGCCGAGGTGGCCCCTATGAAAATGCATTTACCTTTGATGCTCTCGTCACGAATGCGGATCAACTTACGCTCGGCTATGCATCCGGCATCGGTTCGGACGTTCCGCTGACACAGCAGGAGCTTTCAAATCTGAACGGGAACGGACTGATCCAGGAGATCCGTACGTTTGATAACGACATTAACAGTCTCGACAATTTCACTAACGATCTTAGTCTTACCAAGGACTTTGGCAATGCCGATTTAACCGTTGGATACTATTCGGCGCGCCAGGAAATAGACATTGATTGGTACTGGCAAGCGCACATAGCGGATGTTACGAATGAGCCGCGCCTCCTCGATCTGTTTAGCGGCACGACAAGACTGACGTCGAACGGACAAACAGCGTTCGGTGCTCCCGTCTGGGGCAACTGCTGTACGCGAGACACGTACATCGATACCAGCCTGGACGCCGTCTACGCCGCGTTGAACTGGCAGGCATCAGACAACCTGAGTGTAAACGCCAGCGTGCGATACGATGACGGCGAAGGCAACGGCAGCTGGATCTCGGGCACCGTTAATGCGATTGACCTCGACGAAGATGGCGTTATCTCATTCGCAGAGGCAAACGCTGAAACCATCACGGTCGCTAACCGGGTCAACAAGCAATTTGCGTATGACTGGTCGTATACTTCATTTGCAGTCGGTGCCAACTGGGTGATCAATGACGACTGGGCTGTGTTCGGCAACATCAGTGACGGCGGTCGCGCAAACGTCGATCGGCTTGCAGATGCCGGCTTCATTATCGATGGACAAGCTCAGCCGGGCTCTGTCGAAAACACGGTCAGAATGTACGAAATCGGTGTTAAGCACGAAGCCGATTCCTACGGCATTTTTGCAACGGCATTCTACGTAGAAACCGATGACGTGAACTCAGAGGCGGCCCGCGGCCTGGATACCCCCGCGCGCGTTCGCGAATTCGAATCGACCGGCCTTGAAGTCGAGGTTGTTGCCGAAATCGGAGATATCTCTGTATTCGGTGGTCTGACGTATACGGACGCGGAGATCCACGGATCCAACGATCCGACTGTCATCGGCAATACGCCAAGACGGCAGCCAGACCTCGTTTATACGTCGACCGTTGCCTACAATTTCAATGAGCACCGCTTCGGTCTGAGCATGTTCGGTCGTGACGACTCGTTCGTCGGCGACGACAATTCGAATAAACTTGATGGCTACACATCATTCAATTTGTTTGCGGATCTGGCATTGAGCGACCAACTTGGCTTGCGTCTGGCAGTTAACAATGTCACCGACGAGATCGGACTGACCGAAGCCGAGGGCGGTTTTCAGACGATCAACGGCTTCGATATTATCCGGGCTCGCTCGATCACGGGCCGGTCTAGCAGCCTGCAGCTCAAGTACCATTTCTGACCCCCGAGCTACGGCCGGTCGTGCAAATCAATCGTGCGGCCGGCCGTATGTTTTACTGAGTGCATCCCGTCGATCAGGGTACGTTCCGCCATGATTATCGATCCGCCTATTCCGGCCCGCACCTTGAAACCGTTGACTGGTGGGATCCATCACCCCGAGTGTTACCTGTGGGACGCTTGGAGCTGTGATCTGGGCGATGCCATTTACCTTTTCACCCTTGCCGTTAACCGGAAGAGCGCGAATGGGGATTACGCGCCGCCGTCCTGCCGTGCGTCGAGCCGATTCCACATTCGCCAGTTTGTCTCCAATGATGGTGGTATTACCTGGGAAGATCTGGGCGCTTTCCAAACGGCCGGCACAACCGGTGATGGACATGATGCTCGCAACATCTGGAGTGGTTCAGTTCTCAGCCGCGACGGCGATCAGGCACTTTGGGCCGCTTACACCGCTATTCACGAAGTTGATGACACCCATCCGTTTGTCCAGTGTCTGGCGGTTGGCCGTGGTACGGCCGGCGAAACCTTTGAGGTGGGATCGGGGCAGGTGCTTCTGTGTCCCGTTACTGATCGCGAGAGAATTGAGTCTGCCGGATACTTCATAGACCGAACCGCCGGCGTCGGCAATGTCAGGGGGGAAGCCGGCGGACCAATCATTGCCTGGCGCGATCCGTTCTTGTTTCGTGATTTCGACGGTCTCCTTCACATGGCGTGGGCAGCCAAACGAGAAGGTGGAGAACCGGCGATGGGTTTGGCAACGCTTAGGGAGGAAGACGGCAGACTCGTGGTCGCAAACCTCTTTCCGCCTGTTGCGCTTCCTGATGTCGCCGAGTTCACCCAGTTCGAGATTCCGAAGATTTACCTCGACCCGGCCAATTCACGTTATATCCTTGTTGCTGCCACAACCGACCGGCGCTCTGAGACTCAGGATGGCTCAGACATTAATGCTGCCGTAAGGATTTATCATGCGCATAGTTGCACAGGTCCCTGGCTTACTGGAGGCACTGACTCAAGTGTGTTGGCCGAAGCAGAAAACTACTTCGGTATGACCGTTTTGCGGGCCAACGCGGACGACGAGCTATTCGTCGCCGTGGCGCCTCTGACGGACCAGGCGGGCGCTGTCGATGCGCTAACGGTGTCGCCACGCTTTTCGATCGATCTTGCCGCTATTGGGAATGTGAATCGCCTGACGGCTGGCTCGATTCGCGAATGATTAATTGAGGATCGAGCACAATCTTCTCTGGATTGTGACCGTCTAGAGCTTCGAGCAGATTGTCTACAAGAATTTTCGCGCCTACCGATCGATTCTGTCGAATTGTCGTCAGAGAAGGTGTGACATAGCTAGCCAGTTGAATGTCGTCGTAACCAACTACGGCGACGTCGTCCGGAACCTTGATGCCTCTCCCATGCAACCAGCGGATGACCCGGATGGCGATGGAATCGCTGATGGCAAACACGGCATCAAAAGGTGTCTTTGAATCAACCAAGGCCTCGATTGCCTGGTGGGCATCACCCTGGCTTTCCGGATAATCCGGTACCAACGCATGGTCCACATCGACCCCTGCCTCAGCATGTGCCCTGCGGTAGCCGGCCAGGCGCTGCTCAACCTCCGGAGTTTCCTTATGGCCCAGAAAAACAATACGACGTCGTCCCGTTTCGAGCAGATGCTGCGTCGCGCGCTCACCACCGAGTACGTTGTCGGTGCCGACCACCGGATAGGCCTGGTCTTCATCCATTTTCGTTCCCCAGACAGACACAGCGCGATAGCGTTCCGCCAACCGGTTGATCGCCGCATGCTGTGAGCCCTGCCCGATCAGAATTACGCCATCTGCTTGGTGACTATGAACGAAGTCTTCAATCCACTCGACGGGTTGCGGCGTCGTCCGGGTGAGGAGCAGCTGATGCCCGTGGTCATCGAGTGCCACAGCAAGGTCGGCAATCAACTCCAGGAAAAAGGGGTCGGAGGTGCTCCAGTCCGCGTCATCCGCAGCCGGCAACAAGACTGCTACGCGCAGCGACTCCTTGACACGGAAGTTCCGCGCTGCCACGTTCACGCGGTAATTGTGCTCAGACGCGATGCTTTTGATGATGTTCTTGGTTTTCTCGTTGACCAGCGGCGAATCAGCCAGTGCGCGAGACACAGTTGATTTCGATACGCCTGCAATTTCAGCGATGTCCGACATCTGCAAGTTTTTAATTTTCTTCATCTTTCTCATAGACCCAACAGAATAAGGCGACACCACTCATCGCACCTGTTCCTTGCAGATTACAAGCCTACGAGCACCTGTGCCAGCGATTCGGACGAGTTTTTATGAAATCTTGCAACCGATTGCAAAGCGCGCTAAGTTAACCATTACGAAGGGGAAAAGCCGGCGAAACCGGCCGTAAATAACGTGGGAAGCGCAATGCGCGAAAATCGCATGCCAGCGCCAGATCCTGAGAAGCAAAATATGCGTAATCCAGCGAGGCAAGGCAGATCCGGACTTTGTTCGTTTGCCGTGATTAGGCAATACGGTGTCGCTACTTTGGCGGCCTTGCTGGCTGTAGCGGTTGCACCGGCGGCAGCCGAGCCTACGGAGATGTCTCTCTGGCGTCACGAAGCGCTGACCGAAGAACTCGAAGCCGGTCTTGCGTCGATTCGTCGCTTCAACAACAGTCAATCCAGATGGCGGATCAACGTCGAAACGCTGCCTCAGCGGACCTACACCTCAGCCATCACAGCCGCTGCTCTGGCAGGACAGCTTCCCTGTGTCCTGGATCTTGATCAGCCGGTAGTTCCAAACTTTGCCTGGTCCGGTCACCTCCGGCCATTGGATGATTTGCTTGCTGAGACAACGCTTGGCGCGTTGAGCGATGGCGCCAAGGGTGCCTACAAAGATCGCATCTACAGCGTGGGTCAGTTTGATGTCGTGCTGCTCCTTTTCAGCCGGCGCAGCGAACTGCAACGATACGGCGTTCGCACGGCGACAATGAACGACCCATATACGGCGGATGAATTCTTACAGATCTTGCGGGCCATCAAAGCCGAGAGGCCTGACTTGTTCCCTCTCGACGTAAACAGCAAAGATGGTGGTGAGTGGATCTCCTACGGATTCAGTCCATGGATCCAAAGCGCTGGCGGCGATCTTATTGATCGACAGACTTACAACGATGCCAGTAGTTACATTAACGGTGATGCTGCCGTACGCGTTGCCAATTGGTATCAGACCTTATTCCGGGAACGCCTTTCGGAGGAAAAGACTGTCGACAATCAGGCGTTGGTACAGGGCCGTTCAATTTTCCACTACACAGGCTCCTGGGACGCCAAGCGATATCTTGATCGTTTCGGCGATGACCTCGTATTTATGCCGCCACCCGATTTTGGTAAAGGACCGAAGGTCGGCGCAGGATCGTGGCACTGGGGAGTTAGCACTAGCTGTGAGCATCCGGAGGGCGCTGCTGAGTTCATCGAGTTTTTGTTGAGCCCCGAGGAAATTGCCGCTATGTCGGAGGCTCGGAGCCTGGTGCCCACGACCGAGGCCGGTGCTAATGCGTCACGAGACTTTGGGGTTGATGATCCACTGAGGCGGTTATACGAGTACGCTCAGGCCTATGCGGTAAAGCGACCTGAAACGCCCGGTTATCCGAAAATCTCAGCGGCAATGGAGAAGGCATTCCAGGACATCAAGTACGGCAAGAACGTGAATCAAGCTCTGGATATTGCTGCTGCGTCTATCAACTACGACATTCGCCGCAATCGAGGCTACGGCTTCAAAGACGAGAACTGAATTGGGCGCGCGTAACGACAAGAAAGGTATCGCATTTACGTTCCCGGCATTATTTCTCCTGGGATTCTCAATCATTTTGCCGTTTCTGGCGGCTGCGGTTATGACGCTGACCGACCAACGCATGCTTTCTCCAAACCCGACCGAATTTGTCGGGCTGGATAACTACAAGCGACTCTTGTCGATACGCGTGCAATCCGTACCGCCGGTGCTTGACGATGCCGGCACGATACAGCGGGATGCCGAAGGCAATATCAGGTACGTTCGTTCGGCGCCTATCGAGCGGACAAGCGACGGGTTACCGCCCTACCAGGAGCTCGGCGTGTTTTCGATAGGAAACAGCCGGTACGTTGTCCAGGTTCGGGATCCGATATTCTGGAAGGCTCTCGCAAACACATTCCTGTTTGTCTTGTTCGTTGTGCCTTTTCAAATCGGCGCGGCTCTCGGCCTCGCTCTGCTAGTCAAGAATCCGATCCTCGGTCGAACGGCATTTCGAACCTTCTTCTTCGCGCCGGTTGTCACTTCGATGGTTGTTGTCTCAATCGTATGGGCGTTTCTCTATAACGAGAACTCCGGGTTGATCAACCAGATACTCGGGGTCTTCGCGGGCGGTGGCGTCGTCGCCATCAATTGGCTCGGCAACGAGACGCTGGCGCTTCCTGCCATCGCGCTGATGTCGGCTTGGCAAGGAGCCGGATTCCAGATGATTATCATCCTTGCAGGCCTGCAATCGATAGATGAACAGCTTTATGAAGCGGCGCGCCTCGATGGCGCCAGCGAGTGGCAGCAGTTCCGGCATGTAACACTGCCAGGACTCAAGAATACGCTGACCTTTGTTGTCGTAACGACCACGATAGCGGCGTTCAGCCTTTTCGTGCAGGTTGACGTGATGACTCAGGGCGGGCCCAACGACGCCACGACAACACTCATCTATCACGCCGTACAAAGCGGCTTCAGAGAGCAGGACGTAGCTTATGGCGCGTCAGTCGCCGTCGTTTACTTCCTGCTCGTACTTGGCGTCGCGCTGATTCAGCGTCGAATCGCGGGCTCGGCGGAGCGATAGTGATGAACCTCAAACTTGCGCTGCGCTACCTGTTGCTTGCAATTCTAAGCATGATTTTCCTCGGCCCCATCCTGTTCATGGTTTCATCGTCTTTCAAACCAGACGAACAGATATTCAGCGACCTCCGCTCGATGAGAGCCTTCTTGCCTGTTGGCGATGTCAGCCTTGACAATTACGAGCAGGTTTTTGCGCAGAGTCGACTTTTTCTCTACTTCATAAACTCCGTCCTGATCTCCGCTATCACCGTGATTCTCGGCATCCTGGTTAACAGCATGGCGGCTTTCGGCCTGCAGCGAGTCGTTTGGCGAGGGCAGGCGTTGCTCTTGGCATTGATATTGGCATTGCTTGTCATACCGTTCGAAGTACTGGCAATACCACTGATGATGATCGTTGCAAAGCTGCCCTGGATCGGCGTCGACGCGGGTGGTCTAACCATTGTTGGCAGTTGGTTTAATTCCTTGCATGTACAGATCGTGCCGTTCATCGCCAACGCATTCGTAATCTTTCTTTTCTATCAATTCTTCAAAGACATTCCCTTGGAACTCGATGATGCAGCGCGCATGGACGGCGCAAATTTGTGGCAAATTTATTGGCGCATTTTGATGCCAAATGCCAAGCCTGTCATAGCGACGGCCACAATTATTCTGTTTCTCGCGATGTGGAATCAGTACCTGTGGCCCATCCTTGTAATCCAAGGGCAGGAAACGCGTCCGATCATGGTAGGTATTCAGCAGTTTTTCGGGCGGACCGCGGACTGGGGCCAAGTAATGGCTTACGCCACGATCGTTACATTGCCGGTACTGTTGGTCTTTGTCGTTTTCCAGCGTCGATTCGTCCAGTCGGTTGCGGGTGCAGGCCTGAAGGGATGAAGGGAAGCGCCCCACAAGAATTGATTTGCGTGCCTCAGGAAGTCTCTGGCGCAACGAAATTTGAAAACAACACCTGGAGAGAATCCCTGCCCAACGACACCTCAGTTCCTTCGCTATTTGACGAACGGTATCGACCGCAGTTGCACTTTTCTGCACCGCGACACTGGTTGAGTGACCCCAATGGCCTGGTATGGCACGACGGCCTATACCATCTGTTTTTTCAGCACAATCCCGAGGGCAATGACTGGGGAAATATGCACTGGGGTCACGCCGTTAGCCGCGACCTTGTGCATTGGCAGCATCGTCCAGTAGCTGTCCAGGCGGATCCGTGGTGCTCGGGTTTTGCGTTTTCCGGCTGCGTCGTTGTCGATCATCAAAACAGCAGCGGTCTGGCGGCTGGAAATGCAGCGCCGATGATCGCGCTTTATACGGGTGCGACCATCGAGGGCGTACAGTCCCAATGCATTTCATTTAGTTTGGACGGCGGAGACACGTGGACGCAGTACGACGGGAACCCAGTGCTTGCGAATCCTGGAATTCACGATTTCAGGGATCCCAAAGTGTTCTGGAATCCAGATCGCGAGGAGTGGGTAATGATCCTTGCGGTTGGTGACCGCCTTGATCTGTACGTCTCGGAGAACCTGCTGGATTGGCAGCATGTTTCCGAGTTTCGCTGCTCCATTGAAGACGCCGGCGATGTTTTGGAATGTCCGGACCTGTTTCCGCTGGAATCCACGAACGGTGAAACGCACTGGGTTTTGGTGGTGAGTGCGACGAATCAGACACACCACAAAGACCGCCCAACTCGCTATTTCATCGGCGAATTCGACGGGCGGCAGTTCGACGCTTACGACGGTGCCAGTCGCTGGATCGATTATGGCCCTGACAACTATGCGTCGGTGACATGGAGCAATATCCCGGCCGAGGACGGGCGACGACTTGCGATCGGCTGGATGAGTAATTGGCGATACGCGAGAGAGGCACCAACCTATCCATGGCGTGGGCATATGACGATTCCCAGAGAACTGTTTCTTGCGGAAGACAACGATGGGCATCGCCTCGCGTCTCGGCCAGTAGCTGAGTTGGAGAACCTCCGACAGGAAAACCTGTGCCTCGATTACGCACGAGCCGATAGCGAAGCAGCACGCACTTTCTTTACGGAGCTGCCAGCGGAGTTGCTCGATCTGCAACTTGAATTCCGCTGGCATGGTTCAACGCCCAGCCCATTCGGAGTCGAATTCTCAAACGAAACCGGCGATGTGGCAAAGATTTTCGCTGATGTTGCGAACGGAGTTTTAGTTGTGGATCGCACACGGGTTGGCCAATGCATACCATCGCGGCAGTACGCTAGGAAGTTTGAGGCACCACTGTGTAGCAATGGCTCCAGCCTCGACCTTCGTATCGTCAAAGACAGGGCATCCGTGGAAGTCTTCGAAGGTGACAGTGGAGCGGCTGTATCGGCCAACCTATTCTTCGACAAGCCTTTCGACTCCATTTCGGTTCTCGGAAGCAGCAAGGTGGAAATACGAG
>Ga0316197_10003690_pt1 | contig 10913 bp, 9 predicted proteins | sample OudBiesiAoxic_MG_FD_204939 | JGI IMG/M metagenome (GOLD analysis project Ga0316197, IMG submission 204939) | Coastal sediment microbial communities from Oude Bieten Haven, Netherlands - site A oxic | ecosystem: Environmental > Aquatic > Marine > Coastal > Sediment | place: Netherlands... | reverse complement strand
ACTCACCCCATCCACCGCGCGAAATTTCCCCGGCTTGCCCAGCCAGCCCTGCCGCGGCGTTGCATACTCCCGCACCACGTCACGCAAGCGCAGCAGCGGTGCATCCCCCGCCTCGCCATCGCGCTGCGGCTGATGATCCGACGCCTCCAACAGGGCCTGTGAATAGGGATGGCGCAGGCTGCCAAACTGCCCGACCTCCAGTACCCGCCCCTGCCGCATGATCACGATCTGATCGGCCATATCCGCCACCACCCCCAGATCATGACTGATCAGCAACAGGCCCATGCCATCCTCGGCCACCAGCCGCTTCAGCAGCCGCAGCACTTCTGCCTGCGTGGTCACATCCAGCGCCGTTGTCGGCTCGTCCGCGATCAACAGCTTCGGGCGCAACGCAATCGCCATGGCGATCCCCACCCGCTGCCTCTGCCCGCCGCTTAACTCATGTGGAAAGCGGCTCAGCGGAAAGCGACCCCCCGGCAATTCCACCCGCTCCAGCGCCTCGGCCGCGCGCCGATACGCCTCGGCCCTTCCGACCTTCTCATGGATCAGGATCGTCTCGGCCACCTGTGCGCCAATGGTATGCAACGGGTTCAGCGCCGTCATCGGCTCCTGAAACACCATGCCCACATCATTCCCGCGCAAGCCGCACATCTCGCGCTCGCTCAACCCCATCACATCGCGGCCTGCCAGCATGATCTGCCCCTGCGCCTGCGCCCCTTCGGGCAACAGACGCAGCACGCTCAGCGCGGTCATGGATTTGCCCGATCCGCTCTCGCCAATCACACCCACGATCTGCCCGGGATCCACACGCAGGCTCACATTCTCCAGCACTGGCACATCATGAATGGCCATGCTCAGCCCGGTGATCTCCAACAGGGTCATCGCGCCTGCCGCCTCAGCCTTGGATCCAGCCTGTCACGCAGCCCATCACCCAACAGGTTCAGCCCCAGCACCGTCAACAAAATCGCCATCCCCGGAAACAGCGCCATATGCGGCGCAAAGCTCATCATGGTCTGGCTGTCGTACAGCATCCGCCCCCAGCTGGGCGTGGGCGGCTGCGCGCCCAGGCCGACATAGCTCAGCCCCGCCTCGGCCAGAATGCCCAGCGAAAACTGAATGGTGCCCTGCACGATCAGCAGATTGGTGAGATTGGGCAGAATATGCTCCCAGGAAATCCGCACCGCCCCCTTGCCCGCCACCCGCGCCGCCAGCACGTAATCGCGCGTCCAAAGCGACAGCGCCGCACCGCGCACCAGACGCGCGAACACCGGAATATTGAAAATCCCGATGGCAATGATCGCGTTCACCGCGCTGGCCCCGAAGACGGCCGTGATCATGATCGCAATCAGCAGGCTGGGAAATGCAAAGATCAGGTCATTGCCCCGCATGATGATCTCGTCCAGCCAGGACCCCCGGTTGGCCGCCGCTGCCAGCCCCAGTGGCACGCCCAGCCCCATGCCGATCCCCACCGCCACAAAGGCCACAGCGATCGAGGTGCGCGCGCCCACCATGATCATGCTCAGGATATCGCGGCCATAATGATCGGTGCCCAGCCAGTGCGCCCCGGACGGGCCCTTGATCTTGTTGGCAATATCAAAAGCCTCGATATCATAGGGCGCCCAAAGCAAGGACAGCACCGCCGCACCGGCAAACACCACCGTCAGGATCAATCCAACAAGGAGCGAGCCTCTCATCGTCGCCCCCTCAGCCGCGGGTCGACCCAGGCATAGGCAATATCCACCGTGAAATTCACCACGATCACCGCGAAAACCAGCAACATCACCACGGATTCCACCACGATCAGATCGCGCGCGGAAATCGCCTTGAACACCAACTGCCCCAACCCCGGCAGGAAAAATATGTTCTCGATAATGATCGCCCCCGCCAGCAGGAACGAAAACTGCAAGCCTATGATGGTCAGCACCGGGATCATCGCATTGCGCAATGCGTGCCGCCGCAACGCCTGCCCCCGGCTCAGCCCCTTGGCCCGCGCGGTTCGGATGAAATCCTCCCCCAGCGTATCCAGCAGCGCCGAGCGCATGACCCGCGTCAGAATACTCGCCTGCGGCAGGGCCAGCGCGATGGCCGGCAATGTCAGGCTTTTCAGCCCCATCAGCAGCCCGTCGTCCCAACCCGCAAACCCCCCGGCGCTGAACCAGCGCAGGTTGATGGAAAAGATCAGTACCATCAGAATGGCAAACCAGAAATTCGGGATCGCCACCCCCAGCTGCGTGGTCCCCATCACCCCCAGATCCACCCATGATCCGCGCCGCGACGCCGCCCAGATGCCTGCCGGAAAGGCAATCAGCGTGGACAGGATCAACGCGTACACAGCCAGCGGCAGGCTGATCCATAACCGGTCCGCGATCATCCCCGAGACCGGCGTGCGATAGGTGTAGGAAATCCCGAAATCCCCCTGCACCATCCCGCCCAGCCAGCCCAGATAGCGCGCCACCATCCCCTTGTTCAGCCCCAGTTCCTCGCGCAGCGCCGCCAGCGTGTCCTCCTGCGCATTCATCCCCAGCATGTACGAGGCCGGATCCCCCGGCACCACTTCCAGTGCCAGAAAAATCACCGCCGAGGCGACCAGCAACGACATCGCCAAGGACAGCAGACGCCGTGCCACATACCGCAGCATCAGCGCCTCCCCTGCTTCATTTTGCTAAAAATACTCCCGCCGGAGGCTCCAACGCCCGACCAAAGCGCCGTCAGCTCACATAAAGTCGCCGCACAGGTCACTCTTCCCAATAGACGCCGGTCAGATCAGTCGCCTGCGTCGGCGCGTCTTTCCACAGCCCGCGCAGCTTGGCATTGGCCACCGTGGGTGTCGCCAGCTGGAACAGATAGCCGTTCACATAATCCTCGGAAATCATGCGCTGCATCTTCACCATCAGGTCCGAGCGCGCGGCCGGATCTGTTTCCTGCATCAGCGCCGCGTTCAGGGCCTGAAAATCGGGATTGTCATACTGGAAATAATACTCCGGCCGCGCATAGATGCCGATGTCAAACGGCTCGGTATGGCTGACGATGGTCAGGCCAAAATCCTTGCCGCGAAACACCTGTTCCAGCCATTGCGCCCATTCCAGGGTGCTGATCTCGGTCTCGATCCCGACCGCGCGCAACTGGGCCGCGATGATCTCGCCGCCGCGCCGCGCATAGGATGGCGGCGGCAGTTTCAGCGTGGTTTTGAACCCGTCGGGAAACCCGGCCTGCGCCAACAGCGTTTTCGCCAGGTCCGGATCATACTGCGAAATCCCTGTCAGATCGACATAATCGGGATGATGCGGCGCAAAATGCGTGCCGATCGGCGTGCCCAGCCCAAACATCGCGCCATCAATGATCGCCTGGCGGTCAATCGCATGGGCAATCGCCTCGCGCACCAGCACATTGTTCAGCGGCTCGACCTGATTGTTGATCGCCAGAATGGTCTCACCCTCGGTCGACCCCACCAACACCTGAAAGCGTGCATCGGCCTCAAACTGCGGCAGGTTCTCGGGGGCAGGGTATCCGCCGAACACGTCCACATCCTCGGCCATCATGGCGGCAAAGGCCGCTGTCGGATCACTGATGAACTTGAAGGTCGCTTTGTCCAGCTTGGCGGGCGTGCCCCAATAGTCTTCGTTACGCACCAGGGTGATCTGATCGCCCTGCACCCAGTCGTCAAAACGGAACGCGCCGGTGCCGATGGGATTTTGCTTGATCTCGCCAATACTCTCGGGGGCCACAATCACCGCGTCCCCCCAGGCCAGATTGAACAACAGATTGCCATTGGGGGCACTCAGGCTCACTTTGACGGTCAGATCATCCACCACGTCAACTTGGCTGATGCCCTCAAACAACGCTTTCTGGGCATTCTGGCTGGTCTCATCCCGGGCCCGGTCCAGCGTGAATTTCACGTCACCCGCATCCATCGCGGTGCCGTCATGGAAACTCACACCGCCCTGCAACCTGAACGTGTAGACCAGCCCATCGTCGGAAATCTCCCAGCTTTCTGCCAGTCCCGGGTTCACCGATCCATCCGGGCCAAACCGCGTCAAGCCTTCGAAAACATTGGAATAAAGCACTTCATCAATCGCCCCGGCCGCGGCACTTGTCGGGTCCATATGCGGCGGCTCCAGCTGCTGACCCACCACAATCTCGCCTCCGGCCTGCGCCATCCCGGCGATCAGCCCCAAGATCCCGACCATAGCGGTTTTTGCCATCCGTCTCATCTCATCTCTCCTGTGCCCAGCCCGGTTCATTCGGCCTCTTGTACCACTCTTTCTGCAAATGCGCGCGTGATCAAGGGGTTGCCGCCCCAGACAAGTATGGATTTTCCGCTCGGGGCTTGGTAAACGGCGCTGCAATGCAGCACACCCCCGGAGGACCAGATGAGCGCCACCGCCCGCAAAACCGCCCCCATGCCCGATGACATCCGGGCGATGAAAGGCGGCACCCCGATTGTCAGCCTCACCGCCTATACCACACCTATGGCGCGAATGATGGATGGGGTCTGTGATTTCGTTCTGGTCGGCGACAGCGTCGGTATGGTGCTGCACGGAATGCCATCGACCCTCGGGGTGACGATGGAGATGATGACCCTGCATGGTGCGGCTGTGGCACGTGGTCTCACCCGCTCGATGCTGGTGATCGACATGCCATTTGGCTCTTACGAAGAATCCCCGGCCCAGGCCTTCCGCAACGCCGCCACCCTGATGCGCGACACCTCCGCCGGTGCCGTAAAACTCGAAGGCGGCTCCCATATGGCCGAGACCATTGCGTTCCTCGTGGCGCGCGGCATCCCCGTGATGGCCCATATCGGCCTGACGCCTCAGTCGATCAATACGCTGGGCGGCTACAAGGTGCAGGGTCGCGCGGATCAGGCCGACCATCTTCTGGCCGACGCCCACGCCGTGGCCAAGGCCGGAGCTTTCGCCGTCGTGCTGGAAAAAGTCCCCGCCACGCTGGCCGACCGCATCACCGCCGACATCCCGATCCCCACCATCGGCATCGGTGCCTCGCCCGATTGCGACGGCCAGATCCTCGTCGTGGATGACATGCTGGGTCTGTTCACGGACTTCAAACCAAAGTTCGTCAAACGCTTTGCCACCCTTGGCGACGACGGCAAGGCCGCTATCCAGTCCTATGCCAATGAGGTCCGCGCCCGCAGCTTCCCCGGCCCGGAACACACCTTCTCCGACAAAGCCCCCGCGAAATGATCCCGCCCATCCTGCGCAGCCTGCCCGACCTGCGCGCCGCCACCAAACCCTGGCAAATGGCCGACAAGCGTATCGGCGTCGTCCCCACCATGGGTGCGCTGCATGACGGTCACTTGTCTCTGGTCGCCGCCGCCAAAGAGGTCTGCGACCACGTCATCGTGACAATCTTTGTGAACCCCAAACAGTTCAACTCCGAAGAAGATCTGAAAAACTACCCGCGCACGGAAGAGGACGACGCCCGTAAACTCGACCGCTTCGACATCGACGCGCTTTATGTCCCCGACAGCCCGCAAATCTATCCCGACGGGTTCGCCACCACTGTCAGTGTGGCGGGCCTGACCGATGTGATGGACGGCGTGCACCGCCCCGGCCATTTCGACGGCGTTGCCACGGTGGTGACCAAGCTGTTCACCCAGACCGCCGCCACCGATGCGTTTTTTGGTGAAAAAGACTTCCAGCAATTGCAGGTCGTCACCCGCCTTGCCCGTGATCTGGATATTCCCATCACCGTGCACGGCTGCCCCACGATCCGCGAAATCGACGGCCTCGCCATGTCCTCGCGCAACCTGCTTCTCAGCGACCGCGCCCGCACCATGGCCCCGATTCTTTTCGAGGAAATGGAACGCATCGCCGAAGGCCTGAACGCGGGCCAACCCTTTGCCGATCTGCACAGCGCCGCCCTGACCCGACTGGATCATGCAGGGTTCACCGAGATCGAATATCTCGACCTGCGCGCGGCTGATGATCTGACCACGCTGGACGCCCCCACACGTCCCGCCCGCCTCTTCGCCGCAGCCTGGCTGGCGGGCGTGCGCCTGATCGACAATATCGCTGTCTGATCTGCTTTTTCTTGGCAAAAATACCCAAAGCCGGCGCGGCGGCAGGCGGTGTCTTATGGGTATTTAGACCAAGAAAAAACCCAAGCCCCCATCGCCGCCCGAGCGCGCCAGGGCGGGCGGGTGGGGCGCGTGAGGGCGGCGATCACCCAGCCAGCAACTCGTGCAACGCCAATGCCATCACCTGCGCCGATTGCACCATATCCTCGATACCGACATATTCATCCGGCGTATGGGCCAGATCCAGAATGCCGGGGCCATAGGCAATGCAATTCTTCAGCCGCCCGATCCGGTCAATGTGTTTCTGATCATAAGTGCCGGGGCTGACCACATACTCGGCCTCGCGTCCGAACACCTGCTGCACCGCTTGCGCAACTGCCCCGACCACCGGCGCATCGCGCTCGGTCATCGTCGGCAGCACGCGGTGGACTTCGCGGATGTCATAGTCGAAACCCTCACGGCCCTCGCGTACCCGCTCCAGCAACGCGCGGATTTCCTGCTCGACCTCACCGATATCTTCCTCGATTAGAAACCGCCGGTCGATCACCATGCGGCAGCGATCCGGCACGCAGGGGCTGGGCAGGCCGGTGTAATCCTGCTGCTGTTCAGGTTCGCCGCCATGCACCGAGTTGATGTTCAGCGTTGATTGCTTGGCCCCTTCCGGCACCACAGGCATATCCGTGCGCTTCAGCGCCAGTGCTGGAAACAGGCTCTCCTCCATTTCGGCCAGCACCGCACCCATGTGACGAACCGCGCAATCGCCCAGAAACGGCATCGAGCCGTGGGCGATCTCGCCTTTGGTTTCGATCTCGGCCCACCACACGCCGCGATGGCCCAGACAGATGCGGTCCTTGTTCAGCGGCTCGGGGATGATCACGTGATCGACCTTCGCGTAGAAGCCTTTCTCGGCCAGATAGGCGACGCCGCCAAAGCCGCCGGATTCCTCGTCCGCGGTACCGGAGATTTCAATCGACCCGGCAAATCCGGGGCACAGGTCGATAAACACCTCGGCCGCGATGATACTGGCCGCCAGCCCGCCCTTCATGTCACAGGCCCCGCGGCCATAGACACGGCCGTCTTTCACCTCGCCGCCGAACGGATCGACCGTCCAGCCATGACCCACTTCGACCACATCGATATGACTGTTGAAATGCACACAGTCCCCGGGCTGCGCGCCCTCGCGCCGTGCCACAATATTCCAACGCGGGTGCGCCTCGCTGTCGCCAATCGCCCCCTCGGCCCGGATCAGTTGCGTCTCAAAGCCCGCCTTCAAAAGACGACGATCCAGATAGTCACAAATCTCGCGATACAGCGCCCCCGGCGGGTTCAGTGTGGGAATGCGGATCAGGTCCTGTGTCAGCGCCACCAGATCGCTCTGCCGCGCCGCCACTTCTTCCCTCAACCGCTCTGCAATGCTCATATTATGCTGCCTGTATCGCGGGACGGGTGGCCGCATCGCGGTACCACCCGCCCTGCGCCGCCTCAAAAGCCATGCCCAGTTGGAACACTACCTCGTCGTGATAGGCAGGCCCGACAATCTGCATGCCCGTCGGCACACCGTTGCTGGCGTGACCCGTCGGCACCTGCAAAACCGGGCAGCGGCTCATCATGTTGAACGGCGTGGTCATCACCCAGCCCAGTTCGGGGGCCACAGACACCCCTTCAATCTCCAGCGTCTCGGTTGACTGATCGAAATCCGCACGCACCGCAGGCAGCGCATTGGTCGGGCAAATCAGACAATCATATTCCTCCAACAGCGGCCCCAGCGTCATGTACGCCTCGCCCGCCACCTCCAGTGACTTGTAGAAATCCATCGCACTCGAACTCTGCGACTTCTCGGCGAATGCCCGTGCATAGGTGGTCATCAGATCAGCACTTTCCTCCAGCTCTTCCGCCAGCGCCGCGCCGAAAATATGGGTCAGATAGGCGATGCAGGCGTCGGGCACCTCTTTGCCCCAGCCAATGTCCACCTCTTCCACCACGGCCCCCAGATCACACAGCACCTGTACGGCGGCCAGCGTGTTGCGGCGCACATCCTCGGACACGGTAAAGCTGCCCAGATCCATCGACAGGGCAATCTTCCAACCTTTGATATCGCCATACTCCCCCGGCAAGGTCAGCTTGGGATAGAGCGACGCGATATCCTGCGGATGCGGTCCGCACATGATGTTCTGCAACAGGATCGTATCGGCGAGAGACCGCGCCAGCGGGCCTTCGTGGCAATAGAAATCAAGATTGAACGGCGGGTCCACGGGGTTGCGGCCATAGGGGGGTTTGTACCCGACCAACCCGCAACACGACGCCGGAATACGGATCGACCCACCAATGTCAGACCCCGTCGCCAGCGAGGACGTGCCCAAAGCCAAAGACGCCGCCGACCCACCTGATGATCCACCCGGCGTAAACTCGGGGTTCCACGGGTTGCGCGTCACTCCCCACAGCCGCGACCAGCAATAGCCGGTGCAGGAAAATTCGGGCGTAGCGGTGCGCGCATGCACATTCGCCCCCTCCGCCAATATGCGCTGGTTGACAGCAGATGTGCTTGGGGCGACGAAATCTTTCATGATCAGCGATCCGCCCGACGTCGGCATCCCTTTGATGTAACTTTCATCCTTGATCGCCACCGGCAACCCGTCCAGACAGCCCAGTGGCGCGCCCTTGGCCCAGCGCGCCTCCGAGGCCCGCGCCGCCTCCAGCGCCTCGTCGAAATGGGTATAGGTAAACGCGTTGATGCTCTCGCGCGTGGCCTCGGCCCGGGCGATCTGTGCCTCCAGAACCTCGACCGGCGACAGCGTCTTGTCAGCAAAGCGCGCCAGGGTTTCGGTTGCCGTCAGATACAGTAGATCATCCATCGCTCTCTCCCTCGTCTTCGACAGCAGCGTAGCACCACAACTCGCGCGAATGAAAGCGTGCGCTTCAACCCACTGACGACGACCAGCGTCCAGCCCGCCACTGCCCGGTCACGTCAGATCAGCACCCCGGCCCAGCAGCGCCTCGGCCTCTGCAACCATCGTGTCGATGATCTCGCCTGCGGGTGGGCGGTCATGGATCAACCCGGCGACCTCGCCAACAAATGTATTGGCACGCTTGGGGTCACCGTCGGCCCAGCCTGCCTTCCATTTGGTCGCTTCCGCTTCGGCATTTGCCATCAACCCGGCCAGATCGCCATGCCACCGATCGGTAAATGCATTGCGCAACACCCTTGCGGTGTATCTCTCGGGCCAGTTCAGAGATCTTGCGCGGTCCATCACGGTCGACCGGATGGTCTGATCCCCAGTTGCGGCAATCGCCGCGGCCGTCATCGCGTCCGACACATTGGCCTCCTCAGACGCCCACAGCCGCGACCCGACCAGCACGCCATCTGCTCCCAGCATCAGCGCTGCGGCCAACCCGCGCCCGTCCGCCACGCCACCCGCCGTCAACAGCAACAATTCGGGCGCATGTTGCCGCAGCCAGTCGGCCACTTCCGGCACCAAGGTAAATGTGCTGCGTTTCTCTCCGTGGCCCCCGGCCTCGGCGCCTTGGGCCACGATCACTGCCGCGCCTGCCTCGGCCGCGCGTCTGGCATCCTTCAGGGTCTGCACCTGGCAGATCAACGGCACGCTTGTCGCCGCAATCTGCGCGGCAAACGGCATCGGGTCGCCGAAGGACAGGAACATCGCCGCAGGCTCCCGCGCCAGCACGCGGTTCAGCACGTCGGGTTGCTCGGCCAGCTTCCAGGTGATCAGCCCACAGCCGACACGCGCATTCCCCGCCTGTCCGAACTCGGTATCGATCCAGTCCAGATCACCATACCCGCCACCAATCAGCCCAAGCCCCCCGGCCTGTGTGACCGCCCCTGCCAGCCGCCCTCCAGCAGCAAAGGCCATCGGCGCCGACAGGATCGGATGTGTCAGCTCAAATGCTCTGGTCAGTCTGGTCTGCATAAGGCGCCCCCTGCCCGACTATGCGCAGGCAGCCCGGCTTCTGCAAGCGTCAGAGCGCGGCGTCTGCCGCCTCGCGCAGGGCGCGGATATTGGCACCATACGCATCCGCATTGTTTACGCTGCCGCCCTTGAACACCGCCGAGCCGGCCACCAGTACGTCGGCCCCAGCCTCGGCCACCAAGGGCGCTGTTTCGGTGGTCACGCCACCGTCGATCTGAATATGTATCGGCCGGTCGCCAATCATCGCCCGCAGCGCGCGGGTTTTCTCGACCCCGCTGTGAATGAATTTCTGCCCACCAAAGCCGGGGTTCACCGTCATGATCAGCACCATGTCCACCAGATCCATCACATGCGCGATGCTCTCCAGCGGGGTGCCGGGGTTCAGCGACACACCGGCCATTTTGCCGGTCGCCTTGATCGCCTGCAATGTGCGATGGATATGCGGCCCGGCCTCGACATGGGCGGTGATCATATCGGCACCCGCCTCGGCATAGGCCTCGATATAGGGATCCACCGGGGCGATCATCAGATGCACATCCATGAACGTCTTTACATGCGGGCGGAACGCTTTGACCGCCGGCGGGCCAAAGGTCAGGTTTGGCACGAAATGCCCGTCCATCACATCGACATGCACCCAATCCGCGCCCTGCGCCTCGATCGCCTGAATTTCCTGTCCGAAATTGGCAAAATCCGCACTGAGGATCGACGGGGCAATCTTGATGGAACGGTCAAAACTCATGGCGTGGGCCCCTTGTCAGTGCGATTGATCGGTTGCGCGCTTTGTGCAACCAATAGACCCCCGCGTCCAGCAGATTTGAAAGGCCCGTATGAGCGACCCGCTTGACACCGATGCTGTTTCGACATGGCTTGCCGCCCATCTGCCGGGTTTCAAAGGCCCGCTGAGCGCGACCAAATATCAAGGGGGTCAATCCAACCCCACCTATCGTCTATCC
>Ga0316197_10003689_pt1 | contig 10914 bp, 8 predicted proteins | sample OudBiesiAoxic_MG_FD_204939 | JGI IMG/M metagenome (GOLD analysis project Ga0316197, IMG submission 204939) | Coastal sediment microbial communities from Oude Bieten Haven, Netherlands - site A oxic | ecosystem: Environmental > Aquatic > Marine > Coastal > Sediment | place: Netherlands... | reverse complement strand
CGCGTACCTGACGCTGATGGATGCCTTCATCCTCACGTCGTTCTTCATGCCTGCGGCCGGGGTCATCGTCAGCTTGGCTGTCGACAAGCTCAACAGGCGCGGTCGGCTCGACCTCGGCGACAAGCTCGACCGCGTTTGTCGCTGGCTGTTCCCGCTCAGCTACCTGGCGATGTCTCTCGCCCTGACCGCTCTCTTCTTCTTGTTGGAATGAGCCAGGGGCACACTCAGATAAACAGGTGCACTTGGAGGACGAAGCCGTTGCCTGCCCGGCTCTCCACGTTGCCATTCGTGTCGAAGATCGGGCGGTTTCGATACTCCAGCGTGACCTTTGCGTTGTGTCCGTAGACGAACATGTTCATACCGACACCGAATTGAATCATCATGTCATTGAGACCTTCGAACTTGGACATCTGGCTCAGGATGTACGGTTGAAACTGAAGCTGTTTGATCTTCCACGGCATGAGCCAACCGAACTGCCCGTAGCCGGTGCTCGCCGACCCAATGATCGGGTAGGCGTTGCCGGGGCCGTTCAGCGAGGTGCCAGAACCTGGGTCGCCCGGGTTCATGATGCCGATGTTCCGAACGTTGTTCGGCCCGAAGTCCATCCAATAGAACACGCCGTAGGCTGTGAGAGCGCCACCGTTCTTTGCGTGGAGCGGAAGGTCCACGAACAAATCGGCTGACGCGACCGATAGGCTCCGTCTGCGCAGCTCTCCGCCGTCATCGATGTATGCGATTCCCTTGGGCTGTACGTAGAAGCCCGCCCCCACGTTCAGCACTCGGCTCGTTCCGAGATAAGTCCCGGTGGTGAACGGCAGCACGTTGGATTCGATGTCCCACAGCTGCAGCTGGAAGTACCCGGCATAGGCCCAAGTGTTGGCGTTCGGGTTGTAGTTGCCGGTCGACGTGGGCGGTCCGACGTTCGGTTCGAACGGCCTCGTGACCGCCACGCGGTAGTCGAAGAGTCCTGCCTTCCCCTTCGCGTAGAACCCGAGCTGGCGAGCGAACTGGTCCGTCTGCTCGATGGTCGGCCAGTTCACGATCGGAAGGTCGAGGCTCATCGCGGTAATCGTACTTGCGCTCGTCATGCGCGAGATGCCGTTCCAGTAGATGAGTCCTCCGCCGATGTAGAGGTGCTCGCGCAGGACTGCGAACTCTGCCCAAAGGTCGTGGAAGAAGAACGTCTCCTTGAAGTTGGAGCGTCGAAACGTTTGGTTGTTGATGCCGAAGTGCATCATCACCAACACGCGCGGAAGGATCTCGCCGAACATCATCACGCGGGCCCGTCGAATCGCCACGTCGCCGTACCACGCAGGCTGGCTCCCCTCCGTCTCCGGGGTGCTCGGGTCGTCGCCGATCGTCGTGCCCGGGTTGAGCTGGAGCGCGCGCGCCCAGATCTGAAGCCACATCGAGATTTGGAAGTACCGCGAGCCGTCTTCGTTCAAGGTCCAGCGGAGCCTCTTCGCGTCACCGTCGTCCGACGGGAATCCCGGTCCCACGGGATCGAGCTCGTCGATGGGTCCGTCGGTCGTCTCGCCCTCATCGTCGCTTTCCTCATCCGTCGGCTCGAGAGGGTCGGTTGCGATCAACTCGGTCGCTTCGTCGACCTTGGCTTGAGCTTCGTCGAGCTTGGCGCGCGCCTCGTCGAGCTCGCGTTGTGCTTCCGCCAGGTCTTCCTGCGACACCGGCTGGGGCTCTTCCGCACGAACCGCGCTCGGCTCAATCAGCGTGATTGCGATGCCCAATAGGCCTGCGAGCAGGGCGCACCCCGAGCCGCGACCCGGCGCCGTGTTGCTCTGCCACGTCTTCGCCATCCATGACGGCTATCGCCCGATCCGCGCATCGGACCAAGTTTCCGGCGTGCCGGGCGCTCAGGGGGTCGAGCGGACCCCACTCACCTCATCGGCAGCCGTAGAAGCACTGGCACTCGCAGAAGCCCTCGACGCACGAGAAGCTGAGGAAGTCCGGGTCGCCGCAGACGTCTTCGCACTCGACTTCGCATTGCTCTTGCGTCTCGCAGGCCCCCCCTTCGCAGAGCGTCAGGTCGGGCGTGTCGTTGCAGCCGAAGCAGAAGCCCGCGAGTACGACTGCGACCCATAGTGTGAAGCTCTTCATGCGTGCACCTCGCGACCGAAGTTACCAAAACGCACGGCGCACACAAGGGCGCGAAGCGACGCTCTCGATGAACCTCAGGTCTCCGAACCGCGACGCCGCAGACTTCGATTCGGCAGGTGTCTCGAACGTGGCTCTCGACACCTGAACGCGATCACATGAGTTTCGAGTCGCCCGAGACCACGCGCGCGTGACGCCACGGAGCTGCAAGCAAGGTACGTGGATAGAAAAGTCTTGGATTCGCTCGAATCACCAAGTAACGTCGCGCCCATTGCTCGACCCATCTGGCTCGGGCGGGAGACCCACGATGTTCGGAAGAGGGCGCCGCACACAAACGGTCGTGCTGCTGGTGGCACTTGCAGGCGCGTCACACGCCGACGCGCAGGGTCCCACCGAACCGGAAGACCACTTCCACTACCTCCACTTCGAGTTCGACAAGGTCGAGGCGACCGAGCAGTACCCGGACGGCCCCGAGACCGAGGCTCTCGAAAGCGAGATGCCGGACGAAGAGGGCGAAGCCGACGCCGAGGAGGTCGTTGAGGACGAGGTCGAAGCAGAGGAAGAGGTCGAAGAAGACACCGTCGCCACGTTCGATCTGTCAGGGTGGCTCTGGTTCAACTACGCGATTCAGCCTTGGCGCGACACGACGCTCGCACGCTACGGCAACTTCGAGTTCAACCAGCTGCAGCTGAACGGCCTCGCGACGTTCGGCAATTTCTCGATGAGGTTCGAGATTCGCTACTTCACGTTCATGTTCATCCTCCGCCAGGGGTGGATTCAGTACGCGTGGAAGGACAACGCGATACAGGTCGGACACCTCAACGTCCCCTGGGGTCGGCAGCTTTTCTCATCCGACTCGTGGTGGTTCACGCTCGGGTGGTACGCGACCATCGGCGACGACTACGACTACGGCGTTCGCTACGTGAAGGAGACCGAGCGATACCGAGTCGACGTTGGCTACTACTTTCGCGACCAAATCGGCTTCGGTGGCGATGCCAATCGGTGGGACTCCGACCTCACGCCTCTCGGCGAACAGCAGAACCGGGAGGTGTCGAGCATTGCGGCGCGCGGGTACTACAAGTTCGGTCACCGGGACGGCATGCGAAGCGACTTCGGCGCCGTCGTGCAGGCCGGACTGCTGCCAAACGTCGCGACGAACGAGCTCGGGTATCGCTGGCTTGCCCAGGTTCTCTACAACGGAACGTACAAGGGGTGGAAGCCGCTGCTCCAGGCTACTCGCCACGAGTTTCGCCCGCAGAACCCGGCCGAGATTGACGGAGTACCGGTCGACAGTCGCGTCGTTCGGATCTCGCAGTTTGGCGGCTACCGAGACGTCGCCGCGAAGTACTGGCTCCTCAACGCCAGCATCGCGAAAGAGATCCCCTTCAGTCGCAAGTACTTCAACGCGCTCGTGCCTTACGTCGAGTACAGCGGCTTCTTCAAGGACGAAGAGGCGTTCCCCGACTCGCATCTCATCACGGTGGGCATGCAAGTCCACCTTGGACCCGTCTGGCTTTGGCTAGACTTCCTGACGGGCAAGAACGCCACGTACTTGAACGATTCACTCGCCAACAGCGCGCTCGCAGGAGGCGCCAACCGTTCCGAGCGCTTCGAGCATCAAACCAACCTGCAGATTCAATACTACTTCTGAGGGCTCGACTGCTCTCCGAAACCGTTTCCAGAGGAGTTTCGAGATGAACTTGTATGAAGAGAGTTCGACCACGAGTCAGTCCTTGCTGCGAATTGCCCTCACTGCGTCGCTCGCGTTTGCCGTCGTCGGGTGCACGAAGCCCCCGGTGAGTCCCGAGGTCGAGCCGAAGGCAGAGGCCCCGTCGGCTCCAGCCGAAATGGCTGCTGCGGACAAAGGTTTCGTCTGCGACGACGACATCGACACGACGAAGCTGTCCGCCGAGGACCAGGCCCTCGAAGACGAGCTCTGGCGGCAGACCCTCGAGTACCTGAAGGGGTTCACGACCGCGCTCGAGACTTCGAGGCTGTGTCTCGACTCACCTCGTGCCGTCATCCAGACCAACGACGGACAGTCGAACGGGGTGGAATCGCGCTGCGTCTCCCGGTACCGCGACGTCGAGCTGATGGTGAAGCACGTGAACTGGGTGCTCGACCATCCGGACGAGGCGCGCACCTGCTTCGACTCCCAGAAGAACTACGAGGCGTTCCCGCTCTACTCGCCGAACGAGAGGATGAAGAAGGCGTCGAAGGTCGCGTCGTGGATCGACCGCCCCACGCTGAACGACTACTACGCCGACAAGTCCGGCTTGATTGCTGAGACCGGGCGCAAGCTCGGAAAGCACTTCGCGGCAATCCTGGACAACACCGACTCCAAGGGCTTTGTCGACGTCGACATGACCTACAAGGGCCTTCCGGACCTTTGGGCCGCAGTCGGCTGGATCCCTTTCTACGCCGAGGCGGAAAAAGCCATCAACGCGCGCTTCCGCGGCGGCTACGCGTACGCGGAGGTGATGGGGCCGTGGGGCCTTCTGCGCATCAAGGAAATCGACGGCGAGCTCATCGGCGCGGAAATCGGCATGACCATTCAGCTCGAGTCGTTTTACCCGTACCACTTCCACCATTCCCAAGAGCTCTACATGAACATCGGGAAGTCTTCGTGCGCCAAGCAGAACACGTACATGGTCATGCACTGGGACAACCCGAGCTTCGTGCAGAAGCGAACCGAGATCGGCTGGGACGTCACCATCGACAAGCGCAAGCACCGAAAGGCCACATGGTTTCGCCCGACGTCGCCTACCGATGCCAACGAGTGGATCGCCTACTACGAGCGCAACGCGATTCACGCGACGGAGGTCGGCGGAAAGTGCGGCAAGGGTGATGCGCCCCCCGGCTTCGCGCAGGTTTGGGCACGGACGTCGTCCCGAGACAACAATCAGACCACCAAGGTCTGCGTTCCCATCGACGCCAAGGGCAATCCGAAGCCGGTCGAGAGCGTGACGGCGAAAGACCCTGTGGTCTGCCACCTCGAAGACTGGAAGCCCTGATCCGCGGGCGACCCGTGCTCCAACGCCTCTCTTTTCTCGGCTGCGTCGCCACGATGTCGGTGGCGATGGCAGCCGCGACGCACGCCGACGCTCAACCGGTGGGCGCGAGTGAATGGGACCTGCGGCCTTCGAGCAAAGGGACGGGAGCCGTACCGTCGTCCGCCGCGACGTCTGAAGAGCGCGCGTCGGAGGCGATGAGCTTCGTAGAGGAGGAAGACGGCGGGATTCCGGAGACGTCGACTCCCAACGAGGTCGCGATCGACGCCGTCAAGGCTTCGCTCGACAGGGTGGATCGAGAGACCGAGATCGGAGTGCCCCCATCGTATTCGATCACCTTCGGCGACACCTTCGACTGGCTGGAGCTTGCGTCCGGGGAGTGGGTCAGAGGCCGCGTACTTCGGATGCGGGACGACCGCATCGAGTTTCAAAGCAGGCATCTCGGCTCGGAGAGCATCGACTTCGCCCGGGTGTTGAGCATCCATTCCCCGCACGTCAACACGTACGTGTTCGACAAGCGCGTCGCTGCCACCGGACTCGCCGTCATCAATGAAGACGAGGTCATCGTGGAGACAGCTCGCGGGACACGCACGTTTCCGCGGAGCGAGCTCGAAGGCATCGTCCAAGGAGGTGAACGCGAGCGCGACTGGTGGTCAACCAGGCTTCGCTTCGGACTGACGCTCAACCGCGGGAACTCCGACCAACTGACCTTCGACCTCTTGTTCAACGTCCATCGCGAAGACCGAATGACTCGCTTGGACAGCAACTATCACGGCAACTTCGGTCTGACGGATGGCGTTCAGAACGTCGATCGGCACCTCGGTGACCTCGACACCAATGTGTTCCTTTCGAGCCGATGGTTCGTCGTGCCGCTATTCGGGCAGCTCTTCAACGACCGGTTCCAGAACATTCGTCTGAGGGCGACGCCTGCGGCCGGTGCCGGCCTCCACCTCATCGAGTCGCCGCGAGTGGAGTGGGACTTCCAGTCGGGCATTGGGTATCAGTTCTTGAGGTTCGTCGATGGCTCCCAATCGGACCAAGGGAACCCCCAGAACGATGCGTTCGTTCCGTTCTTCACGCATGCGACGTTCGATCTCGCCGACGACGTCGACCTCATGCTCAGCTGGCTGACGAACCTCGTCGTCACGAACATCGGTAACACGAACCACACCGGGCAGGCGGTTCTATCGATGGGCATCACGGGAATCCTCACGGTGGACCTCGCCTTTCTCTATCTCCGAACGGAGCGGCCCGCGCCGCCGAGGGATCCCGCCGATCCGGCGATTCGACAGAACGACTACCAGCTCATCGCAGGCATCGTGGTCGAGCTCGGATAGCGCGAGCCGCGTTCAGCTCTCGCGCGATGAAGAGCCGTCCGGCGGGTAGTCGAGGGTCCCGGAGAGCTTGTCGCGAAGCTCGTCGTCGTGGTTTGGGAACGGGAGTTTGTCTTCCGCCCGCCAACGGCCGACCTCTTCTTCGGCGGCTTTGGCGAGCTCTGCGTCGAGCCCGTCCGACTGCTCGAGATAGATGGTTCTCGAGGGAAACGCGAAGCCGGACCCCGAGTTCTCGACGACGCTCTTCATGCGAAGGTTCAGGTCTTCCTGAATCGCCAGGAAGTCGGCCCAATCTCGAGTCCGGACCAGGGCAAACACCTCGAGCTCGAGCGCGGAGTCGCCGTACTCCACGAACCGGACGCGCGATGAGTCGGCTTCGACCTTCGGGTGAGCGATGAGAAGCTCGCGCAGCCTCGCGAGCACCAGCCGGAGCTGATCGGGCGTGGTCTCGTATCGCAGAGACAGCCTGGTCAGGAGTAGATTCTTGTCCCGCCGACTGAAGTTGATGAGCTGAAGCTGTGAGAACTCCGCGTTCGGGATCGTGATGACGGTGCGGTTGAGCCCGCGAACCCGCACCGAACGAAGGCCGATGGCCTCCACCGTGCCGAGCTCGCTCCCGAACTTGCAAAACTCCCCCACGCGAACCGGCGCGTCGGCGAAGAGTACGAACCCACCAATGATGTTCTCGAGCGTCGGTCGCACCGCGAGCGCCACCGCAAGGCCGCCAACGCCGAGGCCAGTCAGGACTGGCGCCACCGGAACGCCGAGGCTCTCCGTCAGGTCGACCAGGATGTAAATCGAAACGAGCACGGCGACCAGCTTGGCGACGACGCGAACGAGCTGCGCGTCGAGCGTGTATGCCCTGACGTCGCGCAGGCGGATCACCACGTCGGCAAGCACTCTGGAAAGCTCAAACGCGAGCCAGATCAGCGCAACGTGGAGGAGCACCGAAAGCAGCCCAATGACGAGCTCACGTTCGACTCCGGTAGGCCGAATCCAGTCGACGGTCACCGTCTGAACGAATGCGATGACGGCGATTGTCGCGCCGATGAGCAGAGGGCGCACGAGGCCGCGCGCGCCCGAAGTCTCCTGGCCACGGTTGTCGAGTGGCCCAAATACCCGAAAGAGAAGGGCGACGAACAGCACGCCGCCCAGCATGGAAATCAGGATGGCGAACCACTTCCACCAAGGCTCGCCGCCGAACGTATCGAACCAGCGTGGCGGAAGGCGCTGGACGATCTGGCGCAGGAAGAGCGGCGCTTCGAAGCCGGGCCGGAGCCGAAAAACCTCGGCGATTCCCGCGTACTCGGCGAAGCGTTTCCGTATCGGCAAGCTCTGAGATCGTTGGTAGAACTCGGGCAGGCGCTCGATCGTCTCTGCGGCGAAGCGATAGCCGATGAGTTCGCCGGTGTCCGTGTCGAAGCGCTTGAGGACGATCTCGGTGTGAGGAATGGCCCAAGTGCGCGGCAGCTCGTCGGGAGCGAGTGACGAACCGGGTGCGTTTGCCGGCGAGGGCGCGACCCGCGCAAGAAGCTCGAAGAGGTAGAGCGCCGACTCCGCCGACCTCAGAAACTCGGCGTCGTTCGTGGGGCGTTCGATCTCCATGGCCTGGAAAGCACGGTCCCCTCGGGCCTCCATCTCGGCGAGGTCCCCGGCCCGCTGCGCCCGGATGGTCGCGACCGTCTCGGTGAGAAACGTCTCGATGGTCGCTCGTGGCGACGAGGTATCGGGAGGGTCGAGCGGGTACTTCGCGAGGTCGGCGCCTTCCTGCGCCGCGGCACCCACGGGCGCCCCAAGCGCGAACACGAGGACGGCCAGGATCGTTCGACCCGCCATCGCGACAGCACCCGGCTCAGTCACCTTTTTCGGTCGAGGAAACATGGAGAATCATACCTCGATAGAGGTCCTTGTCTCTTCGCTTTCGAGCCTATTTCGCTCAGCTCGGCCGACTTTCTGCTCCGAGCTACTCGAAGGTGAACCTGTACTCCGCGCCCATTCGAGGGGCGGCGAACTTCGGGAAGTTGATGGCGATGAGCTTCTTGGCGACGCAGCCCTGAAACACCTTGCCTCTTAGGCCATCGGACCCAAGTTCACCGCCCAATTTCGCGGTACTAGCTGGTTATGTCGCCTTGCGGGGCACCTCGTCTGGCGTTCGGATCGCCGAACTGGATCCGCACCCCCTTGCTGAATCTCACAACTCCCTTTCCTCGCTGGACCGGTCGCGTTCCCGCCGCCGGCTCTTCAGAAGTCGAATCGCGCGAGCATCACGCTCGGCAGCGCGGGTGGCGAGGAAATGATGCCAGGTGCCGGGGTGCGGGGTCTTCTTGATCCCCCACCGTCGGATGGCGTGCTTCTGCTTGAGAGCTCGGGTTTCAACGCTGTGGCGGAACTTGAGCTGTCGGAAAAGACGTTTTCGGTCTGGGCCTGATATTGGTAGCGCAGCCAAGAGGTGTCGCTGCTGGCTGTATTTGCTCTTGAGACGTCGTCGCTCGGCAGCCGCGGTATCTCGATAGCGAGCCCAGTCGCGTTCACGACGAGCCCGGGCTTCTTGGAGGGTCTGCTCGTACTCTTTCCACAAACTCTGGGGTGCCCGAGCCGGCCTCGGTGAGTACCGATGGGGCGCCCGCTGTGCGGCTTCTCGCTGTCGCTCCGATACCGACTGAAATGCTCCGAGCCGTTCGCAGAGCCGCGTCTTGCTGAGCTCTCTCGCCACGAACGAAGCCTTCACCCGTAAGCCGCGGTCTACGTCCTCGAACACCAGCCCGTTGCCGTGCGCGCGAATCACTACGCCAAGACGACTGCAGACGTCGTGCACGTCGTCCCAACTTCGCAACTCGGTTGCCCGCAAAGCGGGCCGGAGCTTTTCCCGGGCCCAGCGCGCGAAGCTGTCGATTCCATGGTGGGCTTCGCAATCAGCCGCTCGGTGCGGGACCTTCTCGCGGTCGCGCGTCCTCGACCGAAGGGGTGTCAGGCCGAGCTCCCGCTCGAGAGCCCGGGCCACGGTGAATAGCTTCTGGTGGTCCCAAGCGGGCGAGTGAATACGAAACGTCTCCGGGTGGATCTTGTTGATAGCCACGTGGATGTGCTCGTGCTCGGTGTCGCTGTGACGCACAGCGACGTACTGATGTTCGGAAAACCCCAGAGTATCGACGAGTTTGTCGACAACCTGTTGGAGCTCCCCTCGTTCGAGGCGCCGATCATCGGGGTGAAGTGAAACGACGAGGTGATACGTGCGCTTGCTGCCGGCGCGGGTGTTTTGTGCTTGAACCGCCTCGACGAGCGCACACGCAAGCTTGAGGTCGCCTCTTCCGCTAACCCCCGGCAGGTTGGCGGCGTGGAACCAAGTGGCTCGCGACTTGGCGCCTCGCCCCTGGATGTAGTGTGCCAGGTGTCGGAACCCCTTGTTTGATGCCGATTCGCGTTGATGCCGGACGATCACCGTTGCCCCGCCAGGCGATTCACCGCGCGGCGGACGTGTATGACCGAGTCGATGAGCTCGAGGTTCAGTCGGCGGTGACTCGATGGGTCCGAAACGCCCTCGCGAATCGCGAGCTTGAGCAGCCCGCCGAGGCGATTGAGGTTTGCGTGAATGCGCGATAACTCGCTGAGTGCTTGCGCATCGACAGTGCTTGTGAGGCGAACACCCTGGAGGCACCGGCGGAGCACTTCGCCACGGGAACAGCTCGTCTGCCGAGCCAGAGCATCGAGACGTGCGAAGCCGTCTTCATCGACGCGAAAGGACACGATGCGGGACTTGCGCTTCCTCGCGGCGACATGCTCGCCCGGTACGGCAGTCACTTGGCCCTCCTCCAATGGGCGAGGAGCTCCAAGACGGCCCGCGCCAACTCACGCGATTCTGCGTGCCTCGAGCTCGAAAGAACCTTGCGCGCCAAGCTCCCCAAAGTCTCGGCGGTGGGCACGTCTCCCACGCCCGCCCTTCCCTGCTCTGTCTCGGCTTCGATTTTGCCACTTGGCAAAACGGTTTCCTGAAAGTGCTTTTCCTCGTGTTTTGATTCCGGTGACTCGAGATCCGGTTTCCTGTGATTCCCCGTACTTGCCCGATTCGCACCGAAATCCGCGGTTTTCGATTCCCACCGCCTCCACCATTTACCCAGCCGTCTCCAATCGCGGATCCGCGCTCCTAGTTCCGCTGCTCGAGCCCCGGGTGTAGGGACACCTTACTGATCTTGTTCGGCGCGAGTCTGAGCTTGAACGTCTGACAGCCGTCCCGCCGGTTGGGTCACGACCTACTCGATTGGTGCGATCATGATGGCGACGCGGAGCACAGTCGCATTGGCGACGTCCCCTGCTATACTGCCCGCGTGAGTCCATCATCCCCTGTTTCAGAGCCCGCCTCCTCAGCAACGACAGCTGAAGAACGAGCATTGGCGCGCAAGCTCGTGCGACAGTGGGAAGAGGCTCAGGCGATTGCTACCAAATACGCCCTCGATGTGAAT
>Ga0316197_10003688_pt1 | contig 10916 bp, 20 predicted proteins | sample OudBiesiAoxic_MG_FD_204939 | JGI IMG/M metagenome (GOLD analysis project Ga0316197, IMG submission 204939) | Coastal sediment microbial communities from Oude Bieten Haven, Netherlands - site A oxic | ecosystem: Environmental > Aquatic > Marine > Coastal > Sediment | place: Netherlands... | reverse complement strand
AACAACGTCGCAGAAAGTAATAATTAAAGAAGAAGTTAGAGATTATGTTACAGCCAAAAAGAACGAAGTTTCGCAAAGCGCAGAAAGGGCGTATGAAGGGGAATTCCGGTAGAGGGACTCAACTTTCCAATGGAATGTTTGGGATAAAATCTTTGGATTCCAGTTTTCTTACTTCCCGTCAGATAGAGGCGGCTCGAATTGCTGCGACCAGGTATATGAAAAGACAAGGGCAATTATGGATTAAAATTTTCCCGGACAAGCCAATTACCAAAAAACCTTTAGAGGTTCGTATGGGTAAAGGTAAGGGAGCCCCCGAATATTTTGTCGCCGTAGTTAAGCCCGGAAGAATAATGTTTGAGGTTGCTGGTGTGCCCATGGACATAGCTAAGGAAGCTTTAAGGCTTGCAGCGCAAAAATTACCAGTAAAAACAAAATTTATAGTGGCTAAAGATTACGAAGCGGAATAATTTTTATAATAAGGATGATGAAACAATCAGAGATAAAAGAATTATCGGTAGAAGAATTGAAGGAGAAAATGGCGCAATTTAAGAAGCAGCATGCAGACCTTAAAATTGCCCACTCCGTCACTCCACTGGAAAACCCCCTTCAAATTAGGAAGGCAAGAAGAAATGTGGCACAATTGGCTACTGAATTAACAAAAAGGGATAACCAATAATTGGTTCTGCTTTATGGAAAAAAGAAATTTAAGAAAGGAAAGAGTAGGCGTAGTAACTAGTAACAAAATGGAGAAATCTATTGTGGTTGCTGAAGTTAAGCGCGTTAAGCATCCTATGTATGGTAAGTTCGTTTTGCGAACAAAAAAGTATGTTGCACATGATGAGACCAATGACTGCAATATTGGGGATACTGTTAAGATAATGGAGACACGTCCATTGAGTAGAACCAAATGCTGGAGACTGGTTGAAGTCCTAGAAAGAGCCAAATAATTATGTTACAGCAAGAATCAAGATTAAAAGTAGCAGACAATACAGGAGCCAAGGAGGTATTGACAATACGGGTTCTCGGTGGTACTAAGAGGCGATATGCTTCGGTTGGAGACAAAATTGTTGTTACTGTTAAAGAGGCCACTCCAAATGGAGGTATTAAGAAAGGTACGGTTTCAACGGCCGTTGTCGTAAGAACAAAAAAAGAAGTAAGAAGACCGGATGGTTCTTATATTCGTTTTGATGATAACGCCTGTGTTTTGTTAAATCCTACGGGTGAAATGAGAGGAACTCGCGTCTTCGGACCTGTTGCCAGGGAATTGCGTGATAAGCAATTCATGAAAATTGTGTCATTAGCTCCTGAGGTGCTTTAAAATATTGTAAGATGAAATTAAGAATAAAAACGGGAGATAAAGTAAGGATAATTGCAGGTGACCATAAGGGAACAGAAGGCAAAGTTATTCTTGTAGACCGTGAAAAGAATAAGGCTATCGTAGAAGATGCCAATTTGGTGTCTAAACACGAAAAACCAAGTGCGCAAAATCCTCAGGGAGGAATTGTGAAAAAAGAAGCTCCTATACATTTATCCAACCTATCGCTTATTGATTCCAAATCTGGTGAAACAACAAGAGTAGGTTATGAGGTAAGAGATGGGAATAAAGTACGATTTTCTAAAAAATCTAACGAAGTAATTTAGTTATGGCTTACGTTCCAAGATTAAAGCAAGAATATGGAGAGCGAATTGTTTCAGCTCTAAAAGAAGAATTTGGTTACAAAAATGTAATGCAAGTACCCAAGCTACAAAAAATAGTGCTTAGCAGGGGTGTAGGTGCAGCGGTAGCCGATAAAAAATTGGTGGATCATGCCTTAGATGAGTTAACTCTAATCACTGGACAAAAGGCGATATCAACAATTTCCAAAAAGGATGTTGCAGCTTTTAAACTCAGAAAGGGTATGCCTATTGGGGCTAAAGTTACTCTAAGAGGTGAGCGCATGTATGAATTTTTAGATAGATTAGTGACTACTGCCTTGCCAAGGGTAAGAGATTTCCAGGGAATTAGAGCGACAGGTTTTGATGGAAGAGGAAATTACAACCTTGGTGTAACAGAACAGATTATATTTCCGGAAATTAATATTGATAAGATTAATAGGATTAATGGAATGGATATCACTTTTGTAACAAGTGCTGATACAGATAAAGAAGCAAAATCATTGTTAACCGAATTGGGATTACCATTTAAAAAGAATTAGTATGGCTAAAGAATCAATGAAGGCCCGTGAAAGAAAAAGGGCAAAGGCTGTAGCAAAATATGCAGAGAAGAGAAAGGCTTTAAAAGAAGCCGGCGACTACGAAGCTTTGCAAAAACTGCCTAAAAATGCTTCTCCTGTTCGTATGCACAATAGATGTAAATTAACAGGCAGACCTAAAGGGTATATGAGGACTTTTGGTATTTCTCGTGTAATGTTTAGAGAAATGGCTAACAAAGGATTGATTCCCGGTGTTAAAAAAGCAAGTTGGTAATCCAATATAAAAGTTAAGAAGATGTTTACAGATCCAATAGCAGATTATTTAACAAGAATTAGAAACGCCAGTAGTGCGGGTCATAGGGTAGTTGATATTCCTGCTTCTAATTTGAAAAAAGAAGTAACTAAAATTTTATTCGATCAGGGATATATTTTGAGTTATAAATTCGAGGATAATGAAGTACAGGGGATTATTAAAATTGCCCTGAAGTATGATAGGCTGACGAAAGAACCGGTCATTAGAAAGATTCAGCGTATAAGTACGCCGGGTCTTAGAAAATATGCCAATTCCGGAGAGATGCCCAGAGTACTTAATGGCTTGGGAATTGCTATTGTGTCTACTTCTCATGGAGTTATGACAAGTAAACAAGCTCAGCGAGACAATGTTGGCGGGGAAGTTTTATGCTACGTTTATTAAGAAATAAAGAGATAGGAAAATGTCTAGAATAGGTAACAATCCAATAGAAATTCCGGAAGGAGTCACAGTAGAACTGCAGAATAATCTTATTACTGTAAAAGGGAAATTGGGTGAATTAACTCAGGAATATTCAGGGGTTTCCGTTAAATCTGAGGAAGGCCAGGTTGTGGTAACCAGACCTTCAGAATCTAAAGAACATAAGGCCAAACACGGCTTGTATAGGTCCTTGATTTCCAATATGATTTTGGGAGTAACTAACGGATGGACTAAAGAGCTTGAATTGGTAGGTGTTGGTTTCCGTGCAGTTAATCAAGGTCAAAAGTTAGATTTGGCTTTAGGTTTTTCGCATAATATTGTTTTGAATTTAGCTTCTGAAGTTAAAGTTGAAACGATTTCTGAAAAGGGAAAGAACCCAATTATAAAGCTTACCTCACATGACAAACAATTGGTAGGCCAAATTGCGGCCAAAATAAGATCTTTCCGCAAACCAGAACCTTACAAAGGAAAAGGGATAAAATTTGTTGGAGAACAATTAAGAAGAAAAGCAGGTAAATCCGCTTAAGAATTGAATTATGGGATTATCAAAAACTGAAAGAAGAGAGCGTATTAGAAAAAGGATAAGAAAAGTATCCTTTGGTACAACAGAGAGGCCTAGATTGTCTGTTTTTAGAAGCAATAAAGAGATTTATGCACAAATAATAGACGATAATAATGGAACCACTTTAGTTGCCGCTTCTTCTAGGGATAAGGAACTAAGTAAGGCAAAAGGTACAAAAATAGAGATTGCCAACCTTGTAGGTAAGGCAGTGGCTGAAAAAGCAAAGAAAGCCGGGATAGAAGCAGTTGCTTTTGATCGTGGTGGTAATTTGTATCATGGTAGAGTAAAATCATTGGCCGAAGGTGCCAGAGAGGCCGGTCTAAAATTTTAATAGGAAATATGTTCGGGAATTACAAAAATGTAGAAATTGTTAAACCGGGAGGTCTTGAACTAAAAGACAGATTGGTTGGTGTTCAAAGAGTTACTAAAGTAACAAAAGGAGGTAGAGCTTTTGGTTTTTCTGCGATCGTGGTTGTAGGTGATGAGAATGGTGTTGTAGGTCATGGTCTTGGAAAGTCTAAAGAAGTAGCTACCGCTATAGCGAAGGCTATTGAGGATGCTAAAAAGAACTTAATTAGAATACCACTAGTTAAGGGCACTTTGCCACATGAGCAAAAAGGAAAATTTGGCGGTGCACGTGTGTATGTTAAACCTGCTTCCCATGGTACAGGAGTAATTGCCGGAGGCGCTGTTAGAGCCGTATTGGAATCAGTTGGCGTACAAGACGTTTTGTCCAAGTCTCAGGGATCCTCTAACCCACATAATGTCGTAAAAGCTACATTTGATGCTTTATTACAATTGAGGGATGCCAGAACTGTAGCAAAACAAAGAGGTGTTTCGTTAGAAAAAGTCTTTAAAGGATAAGTAGCAAGAGTATGGCAAAGATTAGAGTTAAGCAGGTAAGAAGTAGCATTAAAAGGCCACAAAATCAGAAAAGAACACTGGAGGCACTTGGATTGCGTAAGATTGGTCATGTTGTGGAACATGAAACCACACCCAATATTATGGGAATGATCAATAAGGTTAAACACTTAGTTTCTACAGAAGAAGCATAAAATATATTTGTAATGAATTTAGGGAATTTAAAACCAGCCAAAGGGTCTGTTCACAAAGCCGGGAAAACTATAGGCCGAGGCCAGGGTTCTGGTAAAGGAGGTACTGCAACAAGAGGGCATAAAGGTGCTAAATCAAGATCTGGGTATTCCAGGAAGATTGGTTTTGAAGGAGGTCAAATGCCTTTACAAAGACGAGTACCCAAATTTGGTTTTACCAATATTAACAGAAAGGAATATCAGGGCATAAATCTGAATAAACTTCAGGAGCTTGCAGATAAAGGATTGGTTAAAAAAACAGTCACTGTAAAAGATCTTGTGGATAACGGAATGGCTCATAAAAACGATTTGGTTAAAATATTAGGCGGTGGTGAACTAAAAGCGTCTCTTAAAATAACCGTACATAAATTTACTGCAACTGCGAAAGCGGCAATTGAAGCTGCTGGAGGTGAAGCGATAAATTTATAAGTAAAGAAGATTATGAAGAAATTTTTTGAGGTTATATCAAATATCTGGAAAATTGAAGAACTGAGGGGAAGAATTATTGTAACCCTAGGTTTGCTGCTTGTGTATCGTTTTGGTGCTCAAGTTGTTCTTCCCGGTATTGATACTTCTCAATTAGCAGAATTATCTTCAAGTACCGAATCAGGTATTTTGGGTCTATTAAATGCCTTTACCGGTGGAGCATTTGCCAATGCCTCGGTATTTGCTCTTGGAATTATGCCCTATATCTCTGCATCTATTGTAGTTCAATTAATGGGAATTGCAGTGCCTTATCTTCAAAAATTAGATAAGGAAGGTGAAAGTGGGAGAAAAACAAAAAACCAGATAACCAGATGGCTAACCATTGGTATCTGTATAGTACAGGCCCCGGCCTATCTTTATAGTCTCGGCGCCCTTGGTGTACCGGACAGTGCATTTCTTTTGGGTAAAGGATTGAATTTTATAATCCCATCAGTAGTCATTTTGGTAACAGGTTGTGTGTTTGCTATGTGGTTAGGAGAAAAAATCACGGATAAAGGAATTGGAAATGGTATTTCTCTCCTTATTATGATTGGAATAATCGCGAATATGCCTCAAGCTTTTGTTCAGGAGTTTGTTTCAAGGACAGCGAATAATACTGGCGGACTAATGTTTATGCTTATAGAAGTTATTCTCTGGTTTCTTGTTATTCTGGCCAGTGTTCTATTGGTCATGGCAACGAGGCGAATACCGGTTCAATATGCCAGGAGGACAGCCTCAGGGGGGTATGAAAAAAACATTGCGGGTTCCAGACAATACATTCCTTTGAAATTAAACGCTTCCGGTGTAATGCCTATTATTTTCGCACAGGCTATTATGTTTGCGCCGGGTTTATTAGGAAGAACTTTTAATAATACAGCAGTCGGCCAATGGATGGAGGTGCAGTTTCAGGATATTTTTGGATTGGCCTATAATATTTTATTTGCCTTGCTAATTATAATATTTACATATTTCTATACTGCCATTACAGTACCTACCAATAAAATGGCTGATGATTTGAAACGCAGTGGTGGGTTTATACCAGGTATCAGACCAGGTAAAGAAACAGGAGATTTTCTTGATAAGATAATGTCATTAATCACCTTGCCAGGATCCGTTTTCCTAGCCCTATTAGCAGTATTACCTGCCGTAGTGGTTAAATTAATGGATATTCAGGCAGGATGGGCCTTATTTTATGGGGGGACGTCACTTTTGATCATGGTAGGGGTGGCTATTGATACTGTACAGCAGGTTAATTCTTATTTGTTGAACAGGCATTATGATGGATTGATGAAATCAGGTAAAAACCGAAAAGTCGCATAAATTATGGCCAAACAAGCACCCATAGAACAAGACGGTAGCATTATAGAGGCTTTGTCCAATGCAATGTTTCGTGTGGAACTGGAAAATGGACATGTGGTTACCGCTCATATTTCAGGTAAGATGCGCATGCATTATATAAAATTATTACCTGGAGATAAGGTAAAACTGGAAATGAGCCCATACGATTTAACAAAGGCGAGAATTACATATAGATACTAACAAAGACAGAATGAAAGTTAGAGCATCCATAAAGAAAAGAAGTGCCGACTGCAAAATAGTTCGCAGAAAAGGCACATTGTACGTAATAAACAAAAAGAATCCTAGATTCAAACAAAGACAAGGGTAATTATGGCAAGAATTGCAGGTGTAGATATACCAAAACAAAAAAGAGGTGTCATAGCACTTACCTATATTTTTGGTATCGGTAAAAGCAGGGCACAAGAATTATTAGAGAAAGCCCAGGTAAATAAGGATAGCAAAGTATCAGACTGGAACGACGATGAAATAGGTCGTATTCGTGACGCTGTTTCCTCTTATAAAATTGAAGGGGAACTTCGTTCTGAAAATCAGCTGAACATTAAGCGTCTGATGGATATTGGCTGCTACAGAGGAATCCGCCACAGATCTGGACTTCCACTTAGAGGACAAAGGACCAAGAATAATTCAAGGACCAGGAAAGGAAAAAGAAAAACGGTTGCGAATAAGAAAAAGGCAACTAAATAATTAGCATAATATGGCAAAGACAGGTACCAAAGGAGCTAAAAAGCGAAAGGTAATCGTTGAATCGACTGGTGAAGCGCATGTAACGGCTTCCTTTAATAATATAATAATTTCTTTGACCAACAAAAAAGGCGATGTTATTTCATGGTCTTCTGCTGGCAAGATGGGATTTAGAGGTTCTAAAAAGAATACTCCTTATGCTGCACAGGTAGCAGCTGAAGAATGTTGCAAAGTAGCTCATGAAGCGGGGTTGAGAAAGGTGAAAGTTTATGTAAAAGGACCAGGTAACGGAAGAGAATCCGCAATTCGGTCAATTCATAATGCCGGTATTGAAGTTACTGAGATTGTGGATGTAACACCAATGCCACACAACGGTTGTCGACCACCCAAAAGAAGAAGAGTTTAATTAAGTTACATATTTATAAAAGGTAAATTCACAGGAAGTGCAATTACGATTATCGAAGGATAAGCCTTAATTCATAATCACATTTCCAAATTTAAAGAAGATGGCAAGATATACAGGACCTAAATCAAAGATCGCACGTAAATTCGGCGAAGCAATTTTCGGAGACGACAAAGCTTTCGAGAAAAAAAATTATCCTCCGGGACAACACGGTAATAATAGACGTCGTGGTAAAAAATCTGAGTATGCTATCCAATTGATGGAAAAGCAGAAAGCAAAATATACCTATGGCATATTGGAGAAACAATTCAGAAACCTATTTGCCAAAGCTAACAGGAGTAAAGGTGTTACCGGTGAAGTACTTCTCCAAATGTGTGAAGCACGACTTGATAATGTCGTTTACAGGATGGGTATTTCAAATTCCAGAAGAGGTGCAAGACAGCTCGTTTCGCATAGGCACATTACTGTTAACGGAGAATTAGTAAATATTCCATCGTATTCATTAAAAGCTGGTGATGTAATAGGGGTGAGGGAAAAATCAAAATCACTTCAGGCCATACAAGATGCACTTAGTGCAAACAGCAGTGTGTATGAATGGATGACATGGAACAATGATAAAATGGAAGGGAATTTTGTTTCTATTCCAGAAAGAATTCAGATTCCGGAGAATATTAAAGAACAATTAATCGTGGAGTTATACTCTAAATAAACAACACAAATCCGACTATGGCATTATTAAATTTTCAGAAGCCCGATAAAGTTATAATGATAGATTCCTCAGATTTCGAAGGCAAATTTGAATTTCGTCCTTTGGAACCTGGTTATGGTTTGACTGTTGGGAACGCCTTGCGAAGGGTATTGCTTTCTTCTTTGGAAGGATTTGCAATTACAGCGGTAAGAATTGATAAAGTAGAGCATGAATTTTCGGTTATTGAAGGTGTTGTGGAAGATGTTACCGAAATCATCCTTAACCTCAAACAAGTTCGATTTAAAAGACAAATTGAAGATGTTAATGAGGAAACTGTTTCCATATCTGTAAGTGGTAAAGATCAGCTTACTGCGGGAGATTTTCAAAAGTTTATCTCTGGTTATCAGGTGTTAAACCCGGACCTTGTTATTTGCAACATGGATCCTAAGGTGAGCATAAATATGGAGGTAATTATTGAAAAAGGTCGCGGTTATGTACCGGCAGAAGAAAATAAAAAGTCTAATGCACCTTTGGGTAGTATAGCTGTTGATTCAATTTTTACCCCGGTAAAAAATGTAAAATACAGCATCGAAAACTTTCGTGTTGAGCAAAAAACAGATTATGAGAAATTGGTATTTGAGATAGTTACTGATGGATCTATTCATCCAAAAGAGGCATTGACAGAAGCAGCTAAGGTACTAATACACCATTTTATGTTGTTTTCTGATGAACGTATTACCCTTGAAGCTGATGAAATAGCGCAAACAGAGACCTACGATGAAGAATCTCTGCATATGCGTCAGCTTTTAAAGACTAAACTTGTTGATATGGATCTTTCTGTTAGAGCCTTAAATTGTTTAAAGGCTGCGGAAGTAGATACATTAGGAGATTTGGTTTCGTTCAATAAAAACGATTTGATGAAATTCAGGAACTTTGGTAAAAAGTCATTGACAGAATTAGAAGAGCTGGTTATAAACAAAGGCCTTAATTTTGGGATGGATCTTTCAAAGTACAAATTAGATAAGGATTAATTTATCAATAAAGACGGGACTATTCCTGTTTTTATTAAGCATTTATATAAGTAACGATGAGACACGGTAAAAAAGTCAATCATTTAGGAAGAAAGTCAGCTCATAGAAAAGCTATGTTGGCTAACATGGCTTGTTCGTTGATTGAACATAAAAGAATTAATACAACTGTGGCAAAGGCTAAAGCCTTAAAGCAGTTTATAGAGCCATTAATAACCAAATCAAAAGCTGAGAATAATCAGACTACTGAAAAAGGAACACATAACAGGCGTATCGCATTTAAGAACCTTAGGGATAAGTATGCGGTAACAGAATTATTTGGAAGTGTTTCTGACAAGGTTGGTGAGCGGCCAGGAGGTTATACCCGAATTATTAAATTGGGTAATAGGCTTGGTGATAACGCCGATATGGCAATGATAGAACTTGTAGACTACAATGAAGTTTATAATGCTGGTAAATCTGCCAAAAAGAAAACCACAAGAAGAAGTAGAAGAGGGAAAAAGGCAGATGAGGGAGTAGTTGAAAAAGCTACGGAAACAGCTGTAGTTGAAGAGGCTGTGGAAGCGGTAACAGAAAAAGTTAAGGAGACAGAGGCCGTAGAAACCGAGGAAGCGACTCAAGAAATTGAGGAGGTTAAAAAACCAAAGGCAACTAAAGAAGAAGCGTCAGAACCTGAAGCAACTGAGACTGATGATTCCGAAGAAAAGAAAAATGATTCTGAAGCATAAATTGTTTATAAAATTTTTAATATTTTAAAAAGGATAGACCTAAAAGTCTATCCTTTTTTTATGTTTATTTGTGAAACGTAATCTTATTTAACAATATGAAGTATCAATCCAAAAAGAAAGCACTATTATTATTAGAAGACGGGACTATTTTCTTTGGTAAGGCAGTAGGCAACAAAGAAGGAACTGCATATGGAGAAGTTTGTTTTAATACCGGGATGACTGGTTATCAGGAAATATTTACAGATCCTTCTTATTTCGGTCAACTCATGGTTGCTACTAATGCACACATAGGTAATTATGGGACCAATATGGATGAGGTGGAATCAGGTTCTGTAAAAATAGCAGGATTGATATGTAAGAATTTCAGCTATGAGTATTCAAGACCCAGTGCAGATCATAGTCTGGAAGAATTTTTGAACATAAGCAATCTATTTGCTATCTCTGATGTAGACACCAGAGCCCTGGTAAGCCATATTCGGGATCAGGGTGCTATGAATGCGGTAATCTCTACGGAAGTAGAAGATATAGACAGCTTAAGGAAATCCTTAAAAAAAGTACCTAATATGAAAGGATTGGAACTTGCTTCCAAAGTTTCAACCACAGAACCTTATTTTTTTGGAAATGAGAATGCCCAATACAAAATAGCCGCCCTGGATATTGGAATAAAAAATAATATTTTACGTAATCTGGCTAAAAGAGATGCTTATATAAAAGTCTTTCCCTACAATGCTACCTATGAGGAAATGAACGAATGGCAACCCGATGGATTTTTTATTTCCAACGGACCCGGAGACCCGGAACCTTTGCACGAGGCGGTCGAGGTAGCTCGTAAGATTATAGCTAATGATAAACCTTTATTTGGAATTTGCCTGGGTCACCAGGTAATTGCGCTGGCTAATGGTATATCTACGTACAAAATGCATAATGGTCATAGAGGGATAAACCATCCGGTATTGAACCTATTGACGGGCAAAGGTGAAATTACATCT
>Ga0316197_10003687_pt1 | contig 10916 bp, 10 predicted proteins | sample OudBiesiAoxic_MG_FD_204939 | JGI IMG/M metagenome (GOLD analysis project Ga0316197, IMG submission 204939) | Coastal sediment microbial communities from Oude Bieten Haven, Netherlands - site A oxic | ecosystem: Environmental > Aquatic > Marine > Coastal > Sediment | place: Netherlands... | reverse complement strand
GGACGGGCGCGCCAGAGGATCTGTGACGCTTTTGGATCAGGACGGCGCCGTCTTTGCATGGCGCGGCGATCAGTTCGGTGGGGTGGTGACTGCACAAACGGTGTCGCCCCATCTCAAGAACGCGATCATCGCCACAGAAGACCGCCGGTTCTACAAGCATATGGGTCTTAGCCCGCGCGGTATCGCAAGTGCCGTCAGGATCAACCTGAGCGAGGGGCGCGGGCCGCTGTCTGGACATGGTGGGTCCACAATTACGCAGCAGGTGGCAAAGTTGCTATGCCTTGGCGTGGCCTATGATCCCGAGACGCAGACCGAGGAGGAATATGAACGTGATTGCCGGCGCGGCACGATCCAGCGCAAGGCAAAAGAAGCGATTTATGCCCTCGCCATGGAGGCGAAGTACTCGAAAGACGAAATCCTGACGATATACATGAACCGTACGTTCCTTGGTGCTGGTGCCCGTGGTTTCGAGGCGGCAAGCGAACGCTACTTTGGCAAATCCGCCGCCAATGTGACACCCGCCGAAGCAGCGATGCTGGCTGGACTGCTGGTTGCCCCGACACGGTTCGCGCCGACAAACGATCTGACACGGTCACAGGGGCGCGCTGCAACCATTGTGCGTTTGATGAATGAACAGGGATACCTATCAGATGCAGAGGCCCGGGATGCCCAGGCAAACCCCGCAGAATTATCAGAAGCAGCAGAAGCGCGGTCGGGCGGGTACTTCGCCGATTGGGTCATGTCATCTGGACCAGAGTTCTTTACCCGAAAAACAACAGAGGATGTGATCATCAAGACCACGCTTGATCAACGCGTGCAGCGCAATGCCGAAGATGCGCTCAAGTGGGTCTTTGAAAACAAGGTGCGTGACGGCAGCAAAGCGCAGGCGGCGATTGTGGTGATGTCTGCAGATGGCGCCGTCCGCGCTATGGTCGGTGGACGCAATTCCAAAGTGTCGGGCGCCTTCAACCGTGCAGTGCAGGCCAAGCGCCAGACCGGTTCGGCATTTAAACCTTTTGTCTATGCCGCGGCGCTGGACTTGGGATATTCGCCGAATGACACTGTTACAGACGCGCCGCTGACGATTGATATCCCTGGTTCAGGCCCTTGGTCGCCGCGCAACTATACCAACAAATACTATGGCGAAGTCACACTTACCACTGCGCTGCGCGATAGCCTTAACATTCCTGCCGTGAAGGTATCTGAATTCGTCGGCCGCGATCTTGTGCGGCAGGTCGCTACAGACTTCGGTCTGGAGAGCGATCTGGCTGCCGGCCCCGCGCTTGCACTTGGCGCATCGGAAAGCACTTTGATCGAGATGACCGGCGCATATGCGGGTATTTTGAACGGTGGCTCATCGGTTCAGCCCTATGGTCTGGTCGAATTGCGGCTTTTGGGCGAAGAAGAGCCCCTTATGGGAACCGGTGGCGGGATTGGCGAACGCGTGATCCAGGAAGAAGCTGCGCGTCAACTGATATACATGATGGAAAAAGTTGTCTCCGAAGGGACCGGTCAGCGGGCCAAGTTCGGCAATTGGCAAGTCGCAGGTAAAACCGGCACAACACAAGCCGCCAGAGACGCTTGGTTCGTCGGGTTTTCGGCCGATTATGTAGCGGGTGTCTGGATGGGATATGACGACAATACGCCACTTACAGGTGTGACCGGCGGGGGGCTGCCCGCTGAAATCTGGCGCGAAACCATGGCGCGCGTGCATGAAGGTGTGCCCGAGGCCCCTTTGCCTATGATGGACCCGTCCGGTCTGGGTCAGGAACGTGGCGGCAACGGAGAGCAAAACGCCGGTGGGTCCGGCGGTGGTGCTGTTGGAATTCTGGAAAACCTGCTGCGCGATATTCTCGGCAGCGGTGGCGGGCGCGAGCCCGCACAAGGTGTCAACGGTTCGGACCGCTGACGACCATACTTCTAGCCGAGCTTTTTGAGGTCCGAGACGACCGCGTTGATGTCACCGCCGCGACGATCAAGCATTGACCCGATTTCGGTCCGCTCGGTCAACAAGAGGTTCACGCCTTCGATGTACACGTTGAAAAACTTGTCGCGCCCCGATTTGTCAGACACGTGGAAGGTGACTTCGAAAGGGCTTTGCCCTTGCAAGTAAGCCTTCGTCTGTACCTCATAACCCGAGCGTATCGCGCTTACCTTTTCAACGTCTACACGTCCGCCGATGAACTCTTTGAATTGCTTGCCGTACTTGCGGGCAATATAGCCTTGAAATGCGTCCGTAAATGCCCGCTTTTGTGCATTGGATGCGCTGCGACCGTCTACGCCAAGCGCATATTGTGCCATAATATTCACATCTGCATATTTGACGAAAATACCTTCAAGATCTCGGAGTACAGCACTATCCGACTTGCCCGACCCGATAACGTTCTGCACCTCGGCGACGACCTTGTCGACCAAGGTTTTTGCGCCTTGCTCGGTCAACGCCCATACCGGCGTTGCCGCCATGCCAAAGGCCGCCAGTGTGCCTGTGAGAAAGATACGTCGTGTAGTGTGCGCTTGCATTAAGAGCCTCTTACTGTGCGTAGGGGTCATACGGATCAAGATAGGGGTCTTCTTCTGCAGCGCCAGCCCCATCAAGTTCAAATCGGCGGTTTTGTAGATAAATCGAGCGGGTTTGCGCGTAGCTGTCGGCGCTTTCGTACAAAACAGAGTCGATTGCGGTGCCAAGCCGGTCACGGTCGTTCAGCCATGCAGCACCACGTGCGGTGGGCGGTATGTACTGTTCCGGACTTGTATTTACGGTCACGAATGTGAGCGGGTTGGTGAAAATATCCGTCACGAAACCCACCGCATCCCTTTGCGTCGATGCGCCGAAGATGGGCATTTCGATAAAGGCGCCTTCCCCGACGCCCCAAACTGCGAGTGTTTCGCCGAAATCGGTATCATGGTCTTCGATGTTCAACTCCGTCGAAGGATCGAAAAAGCCCAGCAACCCCAAGGTCGAATTCATTACAAACCTTGTGGTAGCCACACCTGCGCCGCCCAAATCGCCCTGCAACAAACTATTTATAGCGTCGCCGGGTTCCGACAGATTGTTTGAAAAATTGTTCACACTATCGCGGATCTCGAATGGGACTACGGCGGCGTATCCACGCGATACCGGACGCACCACGTTTTTATCCAGCCCTTTGTTGAATTCGTGGATGCTGCGGTTTTGCGCCTCGTATGGATCGTTGATCCCGTCGGTGCGTTCAGCTGGATCCTGTGATGTGGCACAGGCCGTAACGAAGGCCGTCGCGGTCAGCGCAAGCAAGACGCGACATGAGGGGCGAAATGAATAGGGAAGTGGCAATGGTTTTATCCTACAAAACAGATTATGGGCTACTTAAATCTTTTATTGATGGTTCCCATAGGGCAAAATTATGGAAGAAGTGGTTGTGGCCGTTTGGTGACAGGGTAAGTTCATCACGCACTGAGGTAAACCGGAAGTTATTTGCTGAAGGGTAATATGTGCGTTCAGCCGCTTTTAAGAGGGTTCTAATGCAGGATGCATACATGAAATCGGGGCGTCAAGAACTGCGGGGCGTTCTGGGGCGAAACCGCGGGCTTTTCTGGGCCGTCGGGTTGTTTAGCCTATTTGCCAACCTTTTGATGCTGACCGGCCCGATATACATGTTGCAGGTTTACGACCGTGTATTGGGCTCAGGTTCGGTCGAGACGCTGATCGCCTTATCCATGCTGGTTGTATTTTTGTATGGAATCATGGGGGTATTGGACTTTACCCGGGGTCGGGTGATGGCGCGCGTCGGTGCACAGTTTCAGTCCGATCTGGACCGGCGTGTCTTTGATGCGGTGATCCGTAAATCAGCGGTGGCTCCGGACGTAAAAACACAGACCGGATTGGCCGATCTAGAATCGGTGCAGCGTCTTATCACATCACCTGTCCTGATGGCATTTTTCGATATGCCTTGGACGCCTGTATTTTTTGCAGGCATTTTTATCTTTCACCCGTATTTAGGCTATCTGGCGCTTGTCGGAGGGGCTGTTCTGATCTTGATCACGATTGCGAACCAGTTTCTGTCGCGCGCTCCCCAAGAGAAAGCGACCGCGTCCTCGCACCGTGCGGCTTTGATGTCCGAGCAGATCAGGACAGAGGCGGAAATGGTGCAATCCATGGGGATGCGCGATGCCGCGTTCTCGCGGTGGCAGAAGCAGCGGGGGCTCGCGCTTTCGCAGCAGGTTGCGGCGACAGATGTTGGTGGCACGTTCACTTCAATGACAAAATCCATCCGGCTGTTTTTACAATCGGCGATGCTGGGGCTTGGCGCATATCTGGTGCTCCAAAATGAGCTGACACCAGGTGCGATGATTGCCGCGTCTATCCTATTGGGGCGCGCCCTGGCACCGGTTGAAATGGCTTTGAACCAATGGCCTGTTGCACAACGTGCCAAGAAAGGCTGGGAAAACCTGAGCGAATTGTTAGGCGCAGTGCCGGAACAGGCCGCACGGACCCCACTTCCCAAGCCGCGCGCCCATCTGGTTGCAAAAACGCTGACCGTCGTGCCTCCGGGCGAGAAACAGGCGTCGCTCAAGGCCATAAACTTCGAGGTTAAACCTGGCCAGGCGGTTGGCGTAATCGGACCTTCTGGCGCAGGCAAATCGACCCTTGCACGTACGCTGACGGGCGTGTGGGCGCCGGCGGGTGGATCGATCAGGCTCGATGCGGCGGCGTTGCACCAATATGAACCTGCCGTCTTGGGCAAACATATCGGCTATCTGCCGCAACGGGTTCAATTGTTTGATGGCACGATCGCCGAAAATATTGCCCGTCTCGACGCAGCTCCGGACGCTGAAAAGGTTGTTGCCGCAGCAAAGGCTGCAGCAGCACACGAGATGATCCTCGAGTTTCCACAAGGATACGATACGCCTATTGTTGCAGGCCAGGTGCGATTGTCGGGCGGTCAGATGCAGCGGATCGGTCTGGCACGAGCGCTGTATGATGATCCGGTGATTGTCGTGCTGGATGAACCGAACTCTAACCTCGACAATGTGGGCTCGCAGGCGCTGAATACGGCGATCCGCAAGATCAAATCGGAAGGCCGCTCTGTGCTTATTATGGCGCACAGGCCCGCAGCCATTCAGGAATGTGATACGTTGATGGTTTTGGATGGCGGAATGCGCATGGCCTTTGGGCCAAAGGACGAGGTGTTGAAAGGCATGGTGAAAAATCATGCACAAATCAAAGCTGCACCCACCGCGGCAGGAGGCGTGTCATGAGCGATCAAAATGCGTGGTCGGCCCGAAAATACCTGTTTATTGGGTTTTTGGGGTTGGCTGTTTTGGTGGGGGGCTTTGGGGGCTGGGCGGCGCTTAGCCAAATCTCGGGTGCGATCGTTGCATCGGGACGGTTTGAGGTCGATCAGAACCGGCAGATCGTTCAACACCAAACCGGTGGTACCGTCGCGAAGATACTGACCGATGAAGGGGAACAGGTCGAGGCGGGGCAACTCTTGATCCAGCTTGATGGCGTTGAATTGCAATCGCAACTGGCGATCACCGAGGGGCAGCTGTTTGAATTGATGGCCCGTCGTGGAAGGCTAGAGGCGGAACGTGACGGCAAAGATGAGTTGTCGTTCGAGCCCGAGCTTGTCGAAGTTGCGGCCGCAAAGCCCGATGTGGCCGAGCTTATTGAGGGGCAGACAAACCTTTTCTATGCGCGGCGGGCGTCAACCCAACAGGAAATCGACCAGCTTGGGAAGCGTGCCGATCAAACCATGAGCCAGATTTTGGGGATTGAGGCACAAGAAGCGTCGTTGGCCGAGCAACTGGCATTGATCCAACGAGAACTGAGCAATCAGAAGTCACTGTTTGACCGCGGGTTAGCGCCTGCCTCGACGGTTTTGAACCTGCAGCGGGAATCGGCACGGTTGAACGGTGAGTTGGGTGAATTGGCGGCGAACAAAGCTCAGGCAGAAGGACGGATCACCGAGCTGGATATCGAACGGATCAAATTGGGTACACGCCTGCGCGAAGAGGCAATCACCCGCTTGCGTGATTTGCGGTATCGCGAGTTGGAGCTGATGGAACAGCGCAATGCCTTGCGCGGAGAGTTGGACCGCATGGATATACGAGCGCCGGTTTCGGGCATCGTTTACGGCCTGCAGGTCCGCACGCCCCGTTCTGTTGTGCGTGCGGCCGAACCCTTGATGTATCTTGTCCCGCAAGACCGTCCGCTTGTGATAGCGGCGCGCGTTGATCTTATCCATATCGACCAGCTGATTTCAGGTCAGGAGGTAACTCTACGCCTCTCGGCGCTTGACCAACGTAATACGCCAGAACTTTACGGTCAGGTTATTCAGATTTCTGCGGATGCCTTTGAAGATGATGCGACGGGGCAAAGTTACTACCGTGCTGAGATCATTCTGAATCCTGGCGAACTTTCAAAGCTGCCCGAAGGCACAATTCTGATACCGGGCATGCCGGTCGAGGCATTCATCCGTACCGGTGACCGCACGCCCATTGCTTATTTGGTTAAACCACTGGCCGACTATTTTACGCGGGCTTTCCGCGAAAGCTGACACGACCCACTCAAAAGGAGACTACCATGAGCTTTTCATCCCGCCTCGCGGAGTTGGGCGTCACATTGCCTGATGCCCCTGCGCCCGCTGCAAACTATGTCCCCTTCGTCAAAGTGGGGAACACGGTGTATGTGTCGGGTCAAATCTCCAGTGGCCCGGACGGCATGATCACCGGCAAACTAGGCGATACGATGGGCATTGAAGATGGCGCGGCCGCTGCACGCAGCTGTGCCATTAGTTTGCTGGCTCAGGTCAAAGCCGCTTGCGAGGGCGATATTGAACGACTGGTGCGTGTCGTCAAGCTGACCGGTTTTGTCAATTCAACGGCAGACTTCGGCGATCAGCCAAAGGTGATCAATGGCGCATCGGACTTCTTGGTCGAAGCGCTGGGCGATGCGGGGCGTCATTCGCGCTCGGCCGTGTCTGCAGCTTCGTTGCCGTTCGGTGTTGCAGTTGAAATTGAGGGTATCTTCGAGGTTACATGATGGTAGACTTGCCCGCTGAGTTTCTGCGGATCCCTTTGGCGCACAGGGCATTGCACGATGTAAAGGACGGGCGCCCCGAGAATAGCCGTGCGGCCATCCAAGCGGCAATTTCGGCAGGGTACGGTATCGAGATTGATATCCAGCGCAGCCTTGATAACCGCGCAATGGTTTTCCACGACGATGACCTCGCGCGTCTGGCCCATGCCGACGGACCCGTTACCCTGAAAGATGCAGCCGCTCTGGGCAAAACCATGCTGCGCGGTGGGGATGAAGGGATACCAACCTTGACCGAGGTTCTTGCGGTGGTTGCCGGTCGCGTGCCGTTATTGATTGAAATAAAGGACCAAGACGGTGAGATGGGGGCAAACGTTGGCCCGCTTGAACAAGACATCGCGCAAGCTTTGCAAGAATACAAAGGGCCGGTCGCAGTGATGTCGTTCAACCCGCATTCTGTCGGCGCAATGGCATCCCTGATGCCGCATGTCGCGCGTGGTTTGGTGACATGCAGCTATTCCTTGGCCGGTTGGCGCTTACCTTCTGAGACGCGGGCGCGCTTGCGGCAAATACCTGACTACGAAACCATGGGCTGCAGTTTTATCAGCCATGACTGGCGTGATCTGTCGCGGGCACGCGTCGCCGAGTTGAAAGAACAGGGTGCGCATATTTTGTGTTGGACAGTCAAATCGCCCACCCAGGAAGCACAAGCGCGCGAAATTGCAGATAATATCACCTTTGAGCAATACATGGCCCCGTTTCCCGCTTGAACCTGTGCGCCACAGGTCCAAGTAACCCGTCATGAACAAAGGCGCGGCGATGCAGGAACAAGAGGTTGAAATTCGTGTGATCGCTTCTTTGAAGGAAGTGGACCCCCTGGCATGGGATGCCTGTGCCTGCCCCGAAGCTATAGATGGCGCGCACGCAGCCGATCCGTTTACCACCTACCGCTTTCTCAGCGCGCTTGAAAACAGCGGTTCGGTTGGGACCGGCACGGGTTGGCAGCCGCAGTATCTGACGGCATGGATTGATGGCACGATGATTGGTGTGGCGCCCATGTACGTGAAATCGCACAGTCAGGGCGAATACATCTTCGACCACAACTGGGCGCATGCGTATGAGCGTGCCGGTGGTCGCTACTATCCCAAACTGCAGATTGCAGTGCCGCATACCCCTGCGACGGGGCGTCGCTTTCTGGTGCGGCCTGAATTTGAACAGGCAGGCACCGCAGCTTTGGCGCAGGGGGCGGCACAACTTGCTGCCGACAACCGCATTTCTTCGATCCACGTGACCTTTTGCACGCAAGAAGAAGCCGAACGGGGCGAAAAACTGGGCTACTCGCTGCGCAAGACGCAGCAGTTTCACTGGCTCAACGACGGGTATGGCGATTTTGATGACTTTCTGGCGACACTCAGTTCGCGCAAGCGAAAGAACATCCGCAAGGAACGGGCAGGGGCGCAGTCATTCGGAGGAACAATTCAAACCTTTAGTGGTGACAGTATACAACCCGAACATTGGGATGCCTTTTGGGAGTTTTATCAGGACACCGGTGCGCGCAAATGGGGCACGCCGTATCTGACACGCGCGTTTTTCGACATCGCGCAAGATACATTGCGCGATGACATGTCGCTTGTTTTAGCCGAGAGAAACGGACGCTGGGTTGCGGGTGCGTTGAATTTTATTGGCGCAAAAACTCTGTATGGTCGCTATTGGGGGTGTGTCGAACATCACCCGTTTCTGCACTTTGAACTGTGCTATTATCGGGCAATCGATATCGCCATTGAACGCGGCCTCGATCGGGTCGAGGCCGGTGCCCAAGGGCAGCATAAACTGGCGCGCGGATACTTGCCGACGCCGACATGGTCATTGCATTGGATCGCTGATCCGGGTTTCAGAGATGCGATTGAAAACTACCTTGAAGCCGAACGCGAAGCCGTTGACGAAGAGATTAGTGTGCTGACGGACTATGGACCTTTCAAGCGTATAGAAGTTGAGGAACAGGAATGATGGAAAAACTGAGCACGGAGACACGGGGACCGTTACTGCAACCCCTTTTTGATGAAGGCTGGGAAATGGTTGAAGGCCGCGATGCACTCGGTAAGAAGTACGTTTTTGATGATTTTGTCGCGGCGTTCGGGTGGATGACACGGGTTGCTTTTTGGGCGGAAAAATGGAACCACCACCCTGAGTGGGACAATGTGTACAAGACAGTGAACGTGGTGCTAACAACACATGATGTTGGTGGGCTTAGTACGCTGGACGCAAAACTGGCCCGCAAAATGGACAGTCTAGCAGGGTAAATTATGACGGGATTACTTGAAACAGAAGTTTGGAACGGACAAACCGTTTCTGACGTTTTAACGATAGACTTTTTGATGTCTGCGGTGGGGTCTGTATTTGCCGCTGCAGGTATTCTGATCCTGGGGTGGATCATTTCCGCATGGCTTCAGGGTCGTGTGCGGGCCTTGGGTCGCAAGCATAAAAACCTTGATGATATGCTCTTTGACTTTTTGGCGGCGATCGTTCGCTACATTGTTCTGGGCTTTTCGTTTCTTTTTGTACTCAACACCTTCGGGGTTGAAACAACATCGATTGTTGCTGTTGTCGGTGCGGCAGGTTTGGCGGTTGGCCTTGCCTTGCAGGGGACACTGTCGAACATCGCAGCCGGCGTCATGCTGATCCTGTTCCGCCCTGTAAAGCTTGGGGATTTCGTGGATGTGGGCGGTACCATGGGCACGGTTAAGTCACTTAATCTCAACTTTACCGAACTGGCAGATGTCAGCAACGCGCAGGTCATCATCCCCAATGCGCAGGTTTGGGGCAATATCATCACGAACTATTCCACGAATGACACACGGCGCGCTGAATGGACGTTCGGCGTCGGATACGGTGTAAACCTCGCCGAAGCAGAGCGTATCATCCGTGAAACGATCATGGAAGATCCGCGGTCAAAGGCTGACCCCGAACCGTTCATTCAGGTCAATAATCTTGGTGCAAGCTCGGTTGATTTTCTGGTGCGGGTTTGGGTCGATGCAGGCGAGCTGTTTGGCTATCAGGCCGATATGAAGCGCAAGGTAAAAGAAGCACTTGATGCAGGCGGCGTTGATATTCCGTTCCCGACAACGACCATCGTTCAAGCGTCTTAACAGACCTCTATTATCAAATAAAAAGCCCGGACACATCACGTGCCGGGCTTTTGTTTATCTTGGTCAGCCGTGTCTCTACATATTGGCCAACAGCGCCTCACCGGCGGATACTTCGCAAGTGCCGGGGCTTTCTTCGGCTTGCAGCAAGGTGACTTTTCCGTCTTCAACCAGCATCGCATAGCGCTTTGAGCGGTCGGTCAGGCCAGCGGGGGGTGCACTAAAATCCATACCCAGTGCTTTTGTGAACGAACTGTCCGCGTCGCCCAACATTGTGATGCCTGCCTCAGCAGCACCTGTAGCCTCGCCCCAGGCTTTCATAACGAAGGGGTCATTGACCGAGACACAGATGATCTCATCCACGCCTTTTTCGTCAAACTGGCTCTTGGTGCGCACAAAGCTCGGGACGTGCGCGGAATGGCATGTGGGGGTAAACGCACCCGGTACAGCAAAGATCACCACTTTGCGCCCCTTCGTTTTGTCTGCGACAGATACTTGCGCTGGCCCGTCCGCGCCCAGTTCTACCAGATTTGCGTCGGGAAGCTGATCGCCTTGCGAGATGGTCATGTGATACGCCTTTCTTATATTTGCGTTTGGTCTTGTGAGGGATATAGGGTGCGCCCTGAGCAGGGACCACAAATTTCAGGCAGGAGAAGCAAAATGGGCCATGTGGTCGTGATCGGGGCAGGGCAAGCCGGAGCGTCTTGCGTGGCGAAACTGCGCAATAGCGGTTTTGATGGCAAGGTCACCTTGATTGG
>Ga0316197_10003686_pt1 | contig 10917 bp, 9 predicted proteins | sample OudBiesiAoxic_MG_FD_204939 | JGI IMG/M metagenome (GOLD analysis project Ga0316197, IMG submission 204939) | Coastal sediment microbial communities from Oude Bieten Haven, Netherlands - site A oxic | ecosystem: Environmental > Aquatic > Marine > Coastal > Sediment | place: Netherlands... | reverse complement strand
CGTTTGCCGTTGTGCTGGGTGACCTGGTAGAAATCGAATCCGCGTTGGCGGGGCCCGTTGAAATCATCCGTCCTGGCATGTCCGGCCTGGCAGGCGGCATCGATGAATACCTGGGACAGGGGGTTGGTATGGCGCAGATTCTGGACACTCAGCGGTCCGCCGGTGCCGTGAAACTCTGATGCGCCGTTTTCGTGGTTTTCAGACTTGATGAAATACGGCAGAACTTTGTCAAACGCCCATCCCGGAGCACCCTCTTGCTCCCAGGAATCATAGTCTTTTCTATGCCCCCTGCAGTAGCACATGGCGTTGATCGAGCTCGATCCACCCAGTACTTTTCCACGCGGCCAGTACATGCGACGGCCGTTCATTTCCGGTTCGGGTTCGGTTTCGTAGGACCAGTTGAGATGTTCGATGCCGATCAGCTTGGCCAGGCCGGCCGGCATGTGGATAAAGGGGTGCCAGTCCCGGCCGCCGGCTTCCAGCAGCAGGACACGGTTATTGGGGTTTTCGCTCAACCGGTTGGCCAGAACACAACCTGCGGAACCCGCTCCGACAATAATGTAATCAAATTCCATACGTCTGCGTATTGAGCCTAAACCTCATCATATCCAATAGTGACTATTTAACAAGTGCCGGGTGACGGTCTCGCCCGATAATTCCCGTGATGCCTGATTCTGGTCAAGACGCGTTATAATTTGCTGCTTCCGCAGGAATAGGCCCGGGTATCTAACCGTGACACTGACCAAGATTTCACTCTCCAATCCGGTTGCCGTCATCGTGGCCTGCATTCTGGTCGCCATATTTGGCGTGATCAGCCTGACCCGGCTGCCGATCCAGATGACACCGGACATTTCCCGGCCCGAAATCACCATTTCGACGGGATGGCGGGCTTCTGCACCCAACGAAATCGAGTCGGAGATCATCGAGCCGCAGGAGGATGTACTGCGCAGCATTCCGGGCCTGCTGAAAATGCAATCATCGGCAAACTATGGGAGAAGCTACATCAACCTGCAGTTTGTGATCGGCACGGATATGAATCGTGCGCTGATCGAGGTGATGAACAGGCTAAACCAGGTTCCGCGCTATCCGGTAGACGCCACGGAGCCGGTCATCAGGGTAGGGGGTGAAAATTTCGACAAGATCATTGCCTGGTGGGCGGTCATGCCCGGGCCGGGCAATTCAAGACCCATCGAGAGCTACCAGGACTTTATTGAAGATACCGTTATCACGCGCCTCGAGCGGGTTCCCGGCGTTTCTCAGGTGGGTTCTTTTGGCGGCAGGAAGCATGAAGTACGAATTACCTTTGATCCGTTCAAAGCTGCAAACATAGGCCTGGACATCACCGGGATCGCATCTCGACTGGGCAGTAATGCGGATGTCTCGGCGGGCCTCAACGAGGTAGGGCGGCGAGACTACATAGTGCGTTTCAGTGGAAAATACGAGATCAATGCCCTGGGCGAACTCGTGCTCGAATGGCGTAATGGCAAGCCCGTCCTGTTGCGAGATGTCGCCAGGGTTGAAAAAGTGATGGTGGATGCAACCAACGTCCTGCACCAGAATGGCGGGCCTTCCATCGCAGTCAACGTGATGCCTGAATCCGGGGTTAATGTTTACCAGGTCATGTCTGATCTCAAGGCAGCAGTGGCTGACCTGGAAGCCAATGAGCTGAAACGTGCTGGCCTGATCATCGAACAGGATGCGGATGATACGGTTTACATCTCCGCATCAGTTGGCATGGTGCGTAACAATCTGCTTCTGGGCGTGTCGCTGGCCATCATTGTCCTCTGGTGGTTCTTGCGCAAATTCCGCGCGACCGTGATTGTTGCGCTGTCCATTCCACTGTGCCTGCTGTTGGCATTCATGGTGCTCAACTTCACTGGCCGGACACTTAATATCATCTCTCTCGCCGGTCTGGCTTTCGCAACTGGAATGGTGCTGGATGCCGCCATTGTTGTGCTGGAAAATATTTTTCGGCAGCGCGAGGCCGGGCTGCAGGGCGATGCCGCCTCGATGCGGGGCGTGACCCAGGTTTGGGGCGCATTGCTGGCCTCTACCGCCACCACGGTGGCTATTTTCATGCCGGTGATTTTCCTCGGAAATGAAGCCGGCCAGTTGTTCAGTGACCTGGCGGTGACGATTTCTGCAGCCGTTGTCGCATCCCTGCTTGTTGCTGTCACGGTTTTACCGACGGCGGCGGCCAACTGGATCAAAGGGGAAGCGATCGACGACCATCACCGCAGTTGGTGGCACTGGGTAACCAGCCACATCATGAGCTGGACCAGCACGCCGCGAAAGCGTTGGACGTGGGTGGGCAGTCTCACCATCGCGCCGGTATTGATTGCCCTGATGCTGATTCCTTCTGCTGACTATCTCCCGGAAGGTAAAAAGAATTTCATCATGGGGTTCATGGTCACCCCGCCCGGCATGGGTATGCAGACCGCCGGTGATGAGCTGGTTGATGTCATTGACGGGCGGCTTGCCCCCTACCTGTCGGGCGAAAAACAGCCGCAGCTGAGAAATTACTTCCTCGGTAGTGCAAAGGCGTGGGGTACGTTTATCGGCGGCCAGGCGGTTAATGACGACGAAGTCGATGAGCTGCTGGGCGTGTTCAACAGTGAAATCATGACCGGTTTTCCTGACACATTTGGTTTTGCCAGCAGAGATCCGATTTTTGGCGGTTCGCGTGGCGGACGGATGATCGAGATCGATCTCTCCGCCAATTCTTTCGCTTCTCTTCTGGATGCGGGCCGAGCAGGCTTTTTCGCTGTAACAGAAGCTTTGCCGGGAAGCAGTGTCCGTCCGGTCCCGGGGCTGGAACTGGCGGAGCCGGAGATCCGGCTGATTCCCGATGACCGCAAAATCGCAGAGGCCGGCTGGAGCCGTTCAAACGTCGCAACGGTGGTCCGCGCCATGGGTGACGGTGCGTTCCTGGGCGAGTATTTTGATGGAAATCGCCGGTTCGACGTGGTGATGCGGGCAGAGGGCTGGTACTCGCCGGAGGAACTGGCCGCCCTGCCTGTAGCGACCGCGAGCGGTGAAATCCTGGCCGTTGGGGAGTTGGCGCAAGTTACCCGCACTGCGGGGCCTTCACAAATCCGGCGCATAGACCGTAAAAGAACCCTGACGCTGGAGGTCACACCGCCGCCTTCAATGGCCATGGAAGAGGCTCTCGATATCATCAGGGAGAAAGTCTCGCCGGCGATCATGGGCAGCATGCCGCCGGACGGAACCATCAAATATCGTGGAACGGCCGAAGCCCTGGATGAAGCCCTGACCAGCATGACGGGCAGTTTTATTCTCGCGGTTGTGATTCTTTATCTGCTGATTTCGGCTTTGTTCCGCTCTTTTCGTGATTCCCTGCTGGTAATTACCACGATACCAATGGCTACGGTGGGGGGAATCGTTTCCCTGCGCATCGTAGACCTGGCGCTGTTTGCCTCCGGTGGTCAGAAAATGGACCTGTTGACCATGATTGGCTTCGTTATCCTGCTGGGCCTTGTGGTTAACAATGCGATATTGCTGGTTTACCGGGCACGCGATGCGGAACGGGAGGGGATGAGTAGACGGGACGCCGTTGAAAGCGCGGTTCGCTTGCGGTTAAGGCCTATTCTGATGAGCACAACGACCAGTATTTTTGGCATGCTGCCATTGATGCTGATGCCGGGCGCCGGCACAGAGCTGTACCGTGGAATGGCATCGGTAATCGTGGGTGGTATGCTGGTCAGCACCCTGTTCACACTGATTCTGCTCCCCAGCCTTTTGAGAATGAACGAAGACTTGAAACCAGCGGCCAACCTGGTACCTGATACTGCATAAAATATGAGCAACTTTAAATTTACAATCGCCGGATTTGCCCTGTTATTGCTTGTGTTACCGGGTATTGCCCGGCCGCAAATGGGCGGTCCGGCCCTGGTTCGGGTGGCTGAAGCCAGTGTCAGGGATATAGCCCCGATCACGATGGTGCCGGGTACGGTGGTAAGCAGGAATGACGCCCGGCTTTCAGCGGAAGTAACGGGAAGGCTCATCCTGGTGGCAGATGTTGGTGAAACAGTGTCCAGGGGTGAAGTTATCGCTGAAATCGAGGACACGACACTGCGCCTGCGCAACACGGAGTTGCAGGCATTGATTGCGCGGGCCGAGGCAAGACTGCGTTTTCTTGAAAATGAAGAAAAGCGGTTCGCGAAACTGGCGGAAACGAACCTCGCAGCGGCAACCCAGCTGGAATCGACGAGGTCGGATCGGGACGCAGCACGTGGAGACCTCGCCGTTGCTGTCTCGCGGCTGGAGCAAAATGAGGACCAGATTGACCGCACCCGCATCGTTGCGCCGTTTGACGGTATTGTCGTCGAACGCCTGATGACACCGGGTGAACGGGTGGAAGAGGGCAGCAGGGTGGTTCGCCTGGTTGACCAGAACAACCTGGAAGTTATCGCGCGGGCGCCGCTTGAATATTTTGCTTTTGTCCACCCGGGCCAGTCGCTCGATCTCCGGGCGGGATCCCGCAACGCTGCCGGCATTGTGCGCACCGTTGTTGCAGTTGGCAACGAAAATACTCACCAGTTCGAGATCCGCCTGAACCTTGGAAGTCAATTGTTCCAGGTTGGCCAGACCCTTCGTGTTTCCATTCCCACGGCTGAATCCCAGGAAGTATTGACCGTGCCAAGAGATGCACTTGTGCTGCGGCCTGAGGGTCAAAGCGTTTTCATTATCGACTCGAATAACCAGGCCCGACAGGTTCAGGTCAGTATTGGTGTCGGCCAGGGTGACCGGATAGAAATTCTGGGCGATGTTTCGCCGGGTGACCTGGTGGTCATCCGGGGTAACGAACGTCTTCAGCCCGGCCAGGCCGTCAGTGTTATGGACGGTTGATGCCGCCGGCCCCGCGAGCTGTCAAAAGCGTAAATTTTTTTGAGCGGCTTGTACAGGTTGAGCATGGCGAGTGGCCGCGCCTCTTAATTGCCTTTCTGTACTTTTTCTTTTTGCTTGGCGGCTATTTCATGCTGCGCCCTTTGCGCGGCGCCGTTGCTGCGAACAACAGCGAGATTCTTCACTGGTTATACACCGGGACATTCCTGGCAATGCTGGCTATCGTTCCAATCTTTGGCTTCCTGGTTTCCCGCTTCCGGCGCGGCCAGTTCATACCGGCCATTTACCTGTTTTTCATAGCCCACCTCGTGTTTTTCGCCATTGGATTCGAGGGCGATGCAACGCCGATGTGGATGCAGCGGGCATTTTATATCTGGTTGAGCGTGTTCAACCTGTTCGTCGTTTCGGTGTTCTGGAGTTTCATGGCGGATATTTTTCGCCCGGGCCAGGCTCAGCGGCTGTTCGGTTTTATCATGGCCGGTGGAAGTATCGGCGCCATCATCGCCCCGTCAATCACCAAGAGTATTGTTCCGGAATATGGCGCCACCGGTGTCATGATGGCCTCATCGGTTTTACTGGTGCTGGCGACGATTCTGGCCATCATCCTGGGAAGGTATTCACGGAAACAGTCCGATAACCGGCCCACTGAAGTCATTGGCGGTAGTGTCTGGGAAGGAGCTGTGCAGGTGTTTCGCTCAGAATACCTGCTTTATGCATGCCTGCTGATGCTGTTGCATAATCTGACCTCCACGTTCCTCTTCAATGGGTTGGCCGTGCTGGTCAGCGACAACATTTCGGGGTTTGAGGACCGCACGACTTTTTTTAGCCACGTCGATCAGGTGGTCCAGGTATTGGCGTTCTCCTTCCAGTTTTTCATAACATCCCGCCTCGTCCGATACCTGGGAATGTCGAGGACACTGGTTATGATTCCGACTTTGTTGGCTGGTGGGTTCATGATTCTTGGCAGTTCAGCCGGGCTGGTTTTATTCGCGGCAGTACAGGTTGCGCAACGGTCACTCAATTACGGCGTGCTGGGTCCAGCCAAAGAAATGTTGTTTACGGTTGTGGACCGGGAAACCAAGTACAAAAGCAAGAATTTCATCGATACGGCGGTATACCGGGGAAGCGACGTCACCGCCAGCTGGATTTTCAAGGGCTTGATGTCTGCTGGCCTGTCGGTTGCACACGTTGCCTGGCTGTACGTGCCGATTATGGGAATTTGGGGATTTGGCGCCTGGAAGTTAGGCCGGCTCTACACACAAATGCGAGTCAGCCTGCCGCTGGATGAAACCGCGGACCGCTAGCGCTATCCAACCGCTCAACGGGACAATTGTATAGCTTCTCAAGGCTTGATTCATCCAGGATATCTTCCTTCCGTCCGGCGCACCAGGCTCCGTCTCCGAACAGCATGATGACATGACTGCAATACCTGGCCGCGAGGTTGATGTCATGCAAAGCTGCGAATGCCGAATGTGATCCTGCCTGTGTGCGTGCGTGAATCATTCCCATGATTTCAACCTGGTGCCGTAAATCGAGGTGATTGGTGGGCTCATCCAGAAGCATGATCTCCGGTTCCTGCACCAGCAGGGTAGCGAATGCGAGGCGCCTGGCTTCTCCACCGGACAGACCCGTCACGCTGCGGCTTTCAAAACCTTCCAGACCTACCGCCTTGAGCGCTGCACTCGCCTTTTCGAAATCTTCCGCCCCTTCCCGTTCCCAGTATGCAAGGTGTGGGTGACGACCGGTCAACGCGGTCTGCAGAACACTGCTGTCAAACACGTAAACCGTGTGTTGTTGCAACATGCCGATATGCCTGGCGAGCAGCTTCCTGGGTAGTTCACTGATCGCCCGCGATTCCAGCAGGATTCTCCCGGCAGCAGGTTGATCCAGTCCGGCCAGGCACTTGAGCAAAGTGGTTTTTCCTATTCCGTTCGGGCCCAGCAAGCCCCAGAACTGGCCCTGCCGGATTTCCAGGTCCAGTTTATTCACCACCTGGATGCCGGCAATACGGACGTCTGTCTGTTCACAGCTCAGCACGCTCATTGTTTTACCCTGGCCCGATTCAATAACAGCAGGAACAGTGGCACACCAAGGAGAGCCGTTACTACACCGACCGGTAATTGCCTTGGCGCCACGACCGTCCGTGCCAGGGTGTCGGAAAGCACCAGGAACAGTCCGCCGAACATTGCAGCGGCCGGCAAAAGAATGCGGTGGTCCGAGCCCACCAGCAGGCGCATCAGGTGTGGAACGATAAGGCCGACAAAGCCGATGTTGCCGGCAACTGACACGGCTGTGGCAGTGAGTACCGAGGCCAGTAGGTAAATGAGCCAAAGCAGTTTGCGTGTGGGCTCTCCCAGTAGACGGGCCGTGGTTTCACCCATGGCCAGCACGTTGAGGCTGCGCGCCATACCGAAGCATGCGAGGAAAACAGCTATCAGAATTACCAGGGCCCAGTAGGGGAGTCGTGCGTAACTGAGATCACCGATCAGCCAGAACAACATGCCGCGCAGGCTGCTGTCCGGTCCAAGCGTCAAGAGAAGGCTGATCAGGGCGGCCCAGCCGGATGCGGTGACAACGCCAGTCAAAAGTAAGCGGGTTCCACTCCATGGACCCTCACCCCGCGAGAGGCTGAACACGATCAGGATGGAAACCAGTGCACCGGCCCAGGCCAATGCCGGGAGGATGCTCGCCGCTACGCCCAGAGTCATGCCAAGCAGCGCAGCGAACGACGCACCGCCGGAAACCCCGAGGATGTAGGGATCAGCCAGTGGATTGCGCAGCAGAACCTGCATCAGGCACCCGGAGAGGGAAAGCAGGGCGCCTACTGTCCAGGCGGCAGCGGCGCGGGGCAGGCGGAGACGCCACAGCAACTCGCCATATTCCGATGTGGAGCCGGTCATTGCCGCCAGCCACTGGCCCCAGTCCAGCGTTACGGAGCCGATCGCAGATGCAATGAGAATGCTGCCTGCGGAGAACAGGGCAAGCAGCAAAAACAACAGTCGGCGGTGTGCTGTTGGCATCATGAGGAAGAAACGATTAACATTCTGGAATCTGGGTTACAAAAGTACCACATGCCCTAATCAGGGCAAACAAGCAAAAGGCATGATTGATCCCGACGGATATAGACCAAATGTTGCAATTGTTCTGTTGAACAATGAAGGACGCGTGTTCTGGGCGCAGCGTTCTGGTAGCGATGGCTGGCAGTTCCCCCAGGGCGGAATGAATACCGATGAAACGCCGATCGAGGCCATGTACCGGGAACTCCGGGAGGAGACCGGCTTAACGCCGGACCTGGTCGAAGTAGTTGGTTCGACTCCCGGCTGGCTGCGCTATCGGCTGCCCCGCCGATATCAGCGGCACTACAGCAAACCTCTTTGCATAGGCCAGAAGCAGGTCTGGTTTCTTCTTCGTTTCCTGGGCGATGAGTCGGCATTCAGCCTCGATATCTGCAAAGAACCCGAGTTCTGCACTTACAAATGGGTGGATTTCTGGTATCCGGTCGACAACGTGATTACATTCAAGCGGGGCGTTTATCACCAGGCGCTTTCAATTCTTGAGCCGCTGGCGGATGTCTGCGGGGACACCACCTAGAAATCGGGTGCCGGCCTGGTACAATATCTAATTGACAATAATTCTCATTTGCATTTATGATTTGAGTCAATTACCGATGAGTCGCTTTTCATTACGCTTGATCCATGTATATTTGTGTCTGCAAAGCAGTAAACGATGCCACCATCCGGCAAGCCGTCAGGGACGGTGTGACCAGTATCCGTGAATTGAGCGCCCGCACGGGCTGCGGTACTCAGTGCGGAAGCTGTGTCAAGATGGCGCGCCAGGTGATGGATCAGGCGCTGAAAGACGAGGGTGCGCCCAGATCTCCTGTCGAACTGCAGTTTGCTTCCTAGACCCAACGTTCACTCAGCCGCGAACGATTCTCATTCCTGCAAGGAATAGATTCCTTTTGTAGAATGAATCCTTTTCCCGGCCCGGTGGCCGGATCTACATTACTCTGGAGAGTCCTGAATGAAAGGTGACCCGAAAGTCATTGAATTTTTGAATCGCGTTCTGCGCAACGAGCTCGCCGCCATCAACCAGTACTTCCTGCATTCCAGGATGTTCAAGGATTGGGGTCTGAAAAGTCTCGGAGACTATGAATTTCATGAATCCGTCGATGAAATGAAACATGCTGACGCGCTGGTGGAACGAATTCTCTTCCTTGAAGGCCTGCCGAATATGCAGGACGTTGGCAAATTGCGGATTGGCGAGAACACGCGGGAAATGCTGGAGTGTGATCTCGCCCTGGAAATGGAAGCTATCCCTGACTTGCGCGACGCCATTGCTCATTGCGAGTCCTGCAGGGATTTCGTCAGCAGGGACCTGTTTGACAGTATCCTGGACTCCGAAGAGGAGCATGTGGACTGGCTTGAGACCCAACTCGATTTGATTGAGCGCGTAGGGGTAGAGAACTATCAGCAAAGCCAGATAGGCTAGGTATTTCGATCTTTGTGGCGCTGCTGCTTGAGAATTCAGGCAGCAGGCCGCATCTCGCAAATCAATGTTCTCTCATACCAGCCAACCCTGTACTTTCACGCGTGATTGCGACGTCGTGATGATTCCCGTGGGCGATGAAGTCACGATACCAGCCGGGACGGTCGGTTATATCACCCAGGCCCTGGGCGGCAGTTTCACAGTTTTCGTCGATGGCAACCTGTTCCGCATCGCGGGGCTGGATGCTGACGCGATTGGAAAAAAACCGGTCTTGCCTCCAAGCCTGCCGGAGGACGCCACCGAGGATGACGTGGAAAACCTGTTGTGGGAGCAGATGAAAACCGTGTATGACCCGGAAATACCGGTCAACATCGTGGATCTTGGCCTGGTCTATCGCTGTGAGATGCGCACCGATGACAAGGGTGAGCGGGTGGTCGATGTGGATATGACCCTGACTGCTCCCGGATGCGGGATGGGCGATATCCTGGTGGACGATGTCCGCTCCAAGTTGTCGCTTGTGCCAACCATCAGTGCAGTCAATGTTGAACTCACCTTCGACCCGCCCTGGAACCACAACATGATGTCGGAGGTCGCGCGCCTCGAAACCGGGATGTTCTAATAAAGCACTATCTCTTTACTGAGGCCTTCGACAAATTCCATTCGCTCGTTCATTTTTTCCGTCAGGTAAGCCTTGCCGTTTTCGTCGACCATCAACACCTGGTCCAGGCCGAGTGACCGGGCGACCTCGGGCCAATCATCCAGCCCGGCAACTATCAAGGCTGTAGCCGCCGAATCCGCCAGCCAGCCTTCCTGTGTAATGACAGTTACCGAGGCCACGTCTCTGACTGGCCAGCCCGTGTGCGGGTCCAGGATATGCGGATAACGGCTGTCGTCATCCTGGCGGAATCTCTCGTAATTTCCGGATGTGAATATTGCTTCATCTGCCCGGGCTTCCAATGCGCCTATAACACCGCCGGCCGGGTTCCGGACCGCGATGCGCCATGGCCGGTCACCATGACGGCCAAAAACACGTAAATCTCCTCCCGCATTGACAATCGCGTTGTTGATTCCAAGATTTTTCAGCGTGTCACATGCAATATCTATGGCATAACCTTTCGCGATACCGCCAAAATCGAGTTGTACGGCTGGATTCAGAGAGGTCAGCATCGTGCCGTCTATCTGAATATCGAGACTGGAAGGTTTTTGAAGAACCAGGCGGTCGATCCGGGATTGCCGTGGCGGCGGACCCAGTATCGGATAGTCTGATGTATGGAAACCCCACAGCCCAATCACGGCGCCAATCGCAGGATTGAAGCGTCCATCCGTTTTCTCTTCTACAAATTGGGAGTGGCGGATCATTTCAATAATGTCCGGGCTGGCCATCGCAGCCTGGCCGGCCGCAAACTGCCGGTTGATTTCCATCAGCAGTCCCGGTTCCCAGGCATGCCAGTCACGATGCATTTCCTGGAAGCGCGTATGCAGAGAGGAAAACGCCTGCCGGGCTTCCTCCTGATCAGCTCCCCAGGTGGTAACCTCGAGCAGAGTACCAAAAATATAAAACTC
>Ga0316197_10003685_pt1 | contig 10917 bp, 7 predicted proteins | sample OudBiesiAoxic_MG_FD_204939 | JGI IMG/M metagenome (GOLD analysis project Ga0316197, IMG submission 204939) | Coastal sediment microbial communities from Oude Bieten Haven, Netherlands - site A oxic | ecosystem: Environmental > Aquatic > Marine > Coastal > Sediment | place: Netherlands... | reverse complement strand
CTGGCCAAGTACTTCACCAGATGCACTTAATGAACTCGGGAAGTCATTAAAGTCTTCTGACACTACCAAATTCTATGAATTTACTAGTGTGAAAAAATATAACCGTGTATGGGTACCCACTGTAAAAGACTTTGTCGGTGAGTCTCGATAATTACTAACCTATTAAAAGTTAATTTGCACTGGAAAAATAAACCCATTTATTTATAAATGGGTTTATTTTTATAGAATTTAAATACCTTTAAGCAATCGATGACCCGAGTTATCGAGGTAAAGTGGTTCATAAACTATTTGATAAAATATTCTTAGCCGTCATTGTTGCTGTACCTGGGTGCCAAGGCTGGGAGGATATTGAAAATTCTGGTTAATCTAGATTAGATTGCTTCAGGAAATATGTCCCCCTAGAGCATAGCATCCCTTGCCATGACGCAATTTTTCGTGTAGGAAGCCGTATTAATATTATGTAATTAAAGATTCTTTTTATCGATAACTTGCCGAGAAAACCCAGTGTTCTTTAGTCACAGGGATGAATCGATAGCCTTGCTCTCGAATATATTTTCTGATTTTTTCAGCACTGGTATTGCCAATAGAGCAAACGAAATAACCTCTGACCAAAACGTTTTCTCATTCCAAAAATATCTTTCTAAGTTTAGTTTGTATCGCCATTTCGTGCGATTTGTCATTTGTTTAATGTTTCGTACATGTTGAGATACGCTGTATTTTGGAGAGATAGTCATTAGCACATGAACGTGATCTTTGTCAATTTTAGTCCCTTCAAAGGTAAAATCTAATTTTTGTCGATAATTCGACAATTGAGTCTTTCACGAATTGCTCTAGATGTCCGACCAATAACTGTTTTCTGTATTTCACAACCAATATTAAATGTAATGCTATTAAGTATTTATAATGCAATTTAGTTTCATATCCTATCTTGGCAACTTGATTCTATACAGTACAGGAAAAAGACGCTTAGATACAATTACAGGCTAAATCCAACGCCAGAGCAGGAAGCTAAACTTATTGAGTTTGGTGCGACAGCGCGTGGCATTTGGAATCTATTGTTGTCTGAAAATATGCGTCGATATGAGCATGATAAAATATTTCTTTGTACAAAGACATGGCCTCGCTTCTCAAAGAAATAAAGCCTTTCGAAGAGTTTGGGTGGATTAAGGCGTTTGACTCAGCGGTAGCTCAACAAGTTGATCATGTCCTAGAAACCGAGTTAAAGAACGGATTATCTAAAGGTTGTAGCAAGGATAGCTATTCTGATTCATCACACCGACGCCACTGCGTGTCGAATAATGGGTTTTCTCGGAGTTATTCGATAAATTATTATATTGATTGACGATGTGAGTTAGAAGTCAACAAAATAGTCATCATAAAAGACTCACTTTTTAATTAAGCCATTGTAATTAAGGTAATTTATAATCAATTCGATATTCTTTATAAAGTAAGACTGAGCTATATGTTTTAAAGATGGCATATCGATATTCCGTATTAGAAATTATTAAATTAAGTTTCTAATATGAATAATAACGTTAATGCAACAATAACAGTATTCCTAATTAACGTGAAAGCGATACAGGTAATAAAGAAGCATAAGTGATCATATACACACAAAGACAATTACGAGTGACCATACACACAAAGATAATAATAACGGAGACATCATGAACGATAAATCAAAGTTAAAATTGATAGGTCAAGTAGGATTATCAAATAGGGGAATGAATCAAAAATTTCTGTCGCGATCAAGGCTTGCTAAAGCTGTGTCATGTAGTTTGATGCCATCGTTGACATTAATCTCACTTTTATCACCCGCCGCAATTGCAAAGCAAACTGTTGAATCAAGTACCGCTTCCATTGAGAAAATTATCGTAACAGGGTCAAGATTACGACAGGATGGTTCGTTAGAACCAACACCAGTAACTGTTATTACTAATGAAGAGATAGAAGCGAGTGGAAAAACTAATGTTGCAGATTTTATAAATGATTTACCTCAATTACAAAATTCTAGTACGCCTCGTTCGACGGGTTTTACATCAAGTACAGGACTTCAGGGAGCTAATCTACTAAATTTACGTAACCTTGGTACTAACCGAACACTTGTACTGTTGGATGGACGAAGAGTCGTGCCCGGCGTACCAACCGGTTCAGTTGATTTAAGTTTACTACCAAGCGCCTTAATTAAGCGTGTTGATATAGTTACAGGCGGCGCCTCGGCTGCCTATGGTGCGGATGCTGTTGCGGGCGTTGTAAACTTGGTACTTGATACTAAATACAGTGGTGTGAAAGCACATATCCAAGGTGGTAGTTCCACTGAAGGAGATGCTGAAAGTCGATCAGCTTCATTAGCTGCAGGTACAAATTTTGCGAATGGTCGTGGTCATATCGTAGGCAATTTAGAATATGCTGAAAATAAAGCGGCATTTGCGCGCGATCGTAGTTGGGGCAGAAGTAAAAGTATTATTCCAAACCCTGCGTATGAGCAAGGAAATGGAAAATATGAAAACATAGTTTCCAATAGTGGCCTTGGGCTAGCTACTCCTGGAGGACTAGCTATTTCAGGACCATTACGTGGCACGCAATTTGATAATAATGGCAATTCAATGCCATTTGATTTTGGCCCTTCCACTGGCAATGGCTTCATTGCTGTCAGTCCAGATGCTTACAACCCTGTAGCGCTTCAACAGCTTATAGCCCCGTTAGAACGATACAGTAGTTTTATACATGCCACTTTTGATATTAATGATACTACAAGCATCTATAGTGAGGCATCGTATGGAAAATCTACTGTTCGCCAAGAAACATTGCCATTGTTTAGGTTTGCAAATCAGAAAGTTACGAATGATAACGCCTATCTTGATGAGACACTTGCTGGGCGCTTAGCTGATACTGGTGAAACGTCTTTTATTATGGGGAAACTAGGTGTAAACCTTGGTGTCGCCGAACCCGTAGGTGAACGAGAGATCCAACGTTATCTTGTCGGTATTGATGGTGAGCTGAATGATAGTTGGTCTTGGAATGCTTATTATCAATATGGTGATGTAGATATCAATGTACGTGCAGAGAATAATCCTATTGTTCCAAATTTTATACTTGCTGCTGATGCCGTATTTGATAAAGGTGGGAACGTAGTTTGTCGATCTGCATTGACTGATTTAAGTAGTGATTGCGTTCCTTATAATTTATTTGGCAATCAATCTGTATCACAGGCAACAAAGGATTATGTTACGGGAACAGCAGTCTCAAACCAGAAGATTAAACAGCATGTTTTTTCTATCGGTATGACAGGTGTTGTAACGGAACTTTGGGCAGGTCCATTAACGGCCGCTTTTGGTCTAGATTATCGCCGTGATTCAGGATCAGGTGATGCCGACGAAAGATCAATTAATGATGAATTTTTTGTTGGTAATTTCAAACCATTTTCAGGGAAGGTAAATGTTAAAGAAGCTTATATTGAGATTGGCTTACCACTACTAGATGATGTGGAATTTGGCACCTTTGATTTTAATACTGCAGTTAGGCGGACTGATTATAGTAATAGTGGTGTGGTTACTACTTGGAAAGGAGGGGTTGTTTACTCTCCTGTCGATGAACTACGTTTTCGAGTAACGCGCTCTAGCGATATTCGAGCGCCGAATATTAACGATTTATTTAGCGGTGGTCGAGTTCGAGCATCAGCTGTGAATGATCCTTTTAGAAGTGGCGAATCAACACAATACTTAGAAAACTCAGGAGGTAACCCTGAATTGAAACCTGAGAAAGCCGATACATTGACGGTAGGTGGATCTTATTCACCTAGTTGGTTGGATGGTTTTAGCATGTCGATAGATTACTTCGATATTGATATAGAGGATGCCATCGCAGATCTATCTTCACAGAATATTCTTGATAACTGTTATGAAGGTCAAACCAGTTATTGTGCTTATATTGATCGAAATGATGCTGGTAGCATCACAAAAATATTAAAATTACCGTTTAACTTTCAAGCCGAGCGTATGACCGGGATCGATATGGAATTTGCTTATGCTATGGATATAGGCCCTGGTGAATTTCAAGTTAGAGCCTTTGCAACTCGTGTTACCAATTTATCATTGGGTGCACCAGGTTCGTTAAGTTTTGTCAGTCGTCAGGGGGAGGTAGGCAATAATGCAGGTGCTGCAAACTCTGGTACACCTGATTGGCGTGGTACAGGTAATATTACTTATACAACAGACATGGGTACATCTTTTGGAGCCAAAATACGTTTCATTGGTGAAGCCGTAGTTGAGAGTGACTTTAGTGAAAGTTATCTAGATGGCAATAACATATCAGCGCAAACATATGTTGACCTATCGTTCTCGCAAACCTTCGATGTATCTACGGGTAAATTAAAGGTTTATAGCGTGATTGATAATCTATTTGACCGTGATCCACCTATTGTTCCTTCTTTAGCAGGTACATCACCACTTGATTTACCTACTAATGGGACGCTTTACGATACCATTGGTCGCACAATTCGCATTGGTGCTCGAGTAGAGTTTTAGGATAAGTGATATTGAGGATGTTCAGATGGAATATCCTTAACTAAGGTTTAACCGATCTGCTATGTTTTTGTATTAAAACCGATAACTTGAGAGAAAAGTATGCAATCAAAACGCGATGAAGTTAAAGCGTTAGGTAATAGGAAGTCACGAATTAGTCTAATTATTGATACCAGCAAGCCATATGATATTCAAGGTATACCTTTGGTTATTTATATATTTATAGGTGCTATGTCACTAGCAATAGTGTTATTAGGTGAATTGAAAACTGTTGGTATGGTAGGTGCTTTTTCGGTTTTATGGGGGCTAGGGCTTTTATTTTATGCCATTGGTGAACGTATACGTATTTTTAAGTCTGTATTGGGAGGTGGGCTTGTAGTGGCTTATTTTGGTGCTGCTTTCATTGCAAATTACGGCGCACTTAGTGGTGAAGATATTAAGTACGTTCAATCTTTTATTATTGAAGACAGATTTCTGTATTTTGTTCTCGCAGCATTATTGATCAGTAGCATAATTAGCGTAAAAACTGACATATTGAAAGCGGCCTTAATGTCTTATGCACCGATTATACTGGGTGGAATGGTTTTCGCTGCTTTGGCTGGAATATTCGTGGGTGCATTGATGGGCGTACCCGTTGATCGTGTTTTAACAATGTATTTTCTACCAATTATGGGAGGAGGTACAGGTGCTGGCGCCATACCTATGTCGGAAGTTTATGCTCAGGCAACGGGTAAAAGTGCAACCGATTATTTTAATTATGCGATAGGTGTACTAACGCTGGGGAATATTGTTGCAATAATAACAGCATCATTACTCAATTTATTAGGTAATAAATTTAAAGTGCTTAGTGGACAAGGAAAGCTTGTAAAGGGTAAAGAGCAAATAGATGAAGAATCTAAAAAATTTGATAGTAAGGAAGTTAATAGTCATGCCGCCATGATATTAGTTGTTTGCTTGTTACTTTTAGGCATTGTCCTTTCAGCAACCGTTGGGCTGATGCATTTGTTTGCATGGGTAACGGTTATCGCAGTCATTATGAATTTGACCCATGTTGTAGCTGAACCGATGAAAGTAGCACTTCAACAATTATCAGAATGGTGTGTTAAAGCTTTTTTAGTCACCATTCTTGTCGCCTTTGGTTTGTCTGCAGACTTTGAAGTGATCGCTACACTTTTTGACCCCGCAAGTATGTTCATCATTGTTTCAATTGTTTTAGGTGCGGGATTGGGAGCCGGTGTGGTCGCTTATTTTGTTAAATGTTATCCCATAGAGGGGGCACTTGCAGGTGGTCTTTGTATGGCAAACGCTGGTGGAGCAGGCGATTTACAAGTACTGAGTGCTGCAAACCGCTTAAGTTTGTATCCCTATGCACAAATATCCTCTCGTATAGGAGGCGCATTAGTACTGGTACTTGCGAGTTACTTTTTTGAAATTTTTAGCTGATCTAATGGATGATTTTTATGAATAAAATGAAAGAAATAAAAATATTATGCCCAACGGCTGCTTTAGGATTTGGTTGTCCTATCGAGTCTTTCGAAGAGGGTTTAAAAAGAATGCCGGACGCAATAGGCGTTGATGCTGGGTCAACAGATCCTGGTCCTTATTATTTAGGTACTGGGCAGACTATTTTAGGTTGGGGCCCGCAAAAAAAAGATTTAGAGATTTTTCTTGCAGCGCAGCAAAAACATAACATTCCATTAATTATTGGCTCTGCTGGGGGACCTGGCTGTTTATCTGTTCTTGATAAAACTATTAGTATTATCGAAGAGATAGCCCGCGATAATAACTATCACTTTAAACTAGCTAAAATTGAAGCTGACTTTGATAAAGATTTTCTAAAAAATTGTATTAATGAAGATAAAATTCAAGATTTTGAAAGTCGTACCAAACTAACGGCTGATGAAATTGATAGTTCAGAGCATATTGTTGCCCAAATGGGAGTAGAGCCACTAATCGAAGCGCTAAAAATGGGAGCGGATGTTATTATAGCAGGTAGAGCATATGACCCTGCTATTTTTGCAGCTCTACCTATATATAAAGGTTTTGATGCTGGTTTAGCCTTTCATATGGGCCAAATACTAGAGTGTGGCGCTATGGCCGCTGAACCAGCTTCAGGAGCGGATTGTCTTTTGGCGACCATAAGCGAAGATTCTTTCACTATTGAGCCTTTAAATAAAGCCAGAAAGGCTACGGTAAAATCAGTGGCTGCTCATACTTTCTATGAAAATACGAACCCTGTGCAATTATTATTTCCTGGCGGAATGATCGACTTATCTGAAACTACATTCGAACAGGAATCTGACAGGGTTGTCCGAATAGCAAAAACTAAATTTATACCAGCAGAACAATACACATTGAAATTAGAGGGCGCTAAGAAAGTTGGTCATAGGGCGATTTTTATTGCAGGGATCAAAGACCCTGTTTTCATTAAGTCTGTCGACAGTATTATCGAACAAGCTAAAAATGAAATGGTGCCACAATTACCTTATACAATTGATGAAGATTATAAACTTATATTTCATACCTATGGAAAAAATGGCGTAATGGGTGATCGCGAGCCCAATGTTAATTTCATTGGCCATGAAATAGGATTAATCGGAGAAGCGGTTGCAAAAACGCCTGAAATTGCTTATGCAGTATGTTCATTTTTCCATAAAATTTTATTGCATTATCCTTATGAAGGAAGAAAGCAAATTTCTGGTAATTTAGCTTTTCTATATTCTCCTTCTAATTTTAACTTAGGCGAAGTTTATGAATTCAACATTTACCACCTGCTAGAAGTAGATGAAGGCATAAGCCAGTTTCCAATAACCATCACCGATATTTAATAATTAGGAGTTAATTATGAAACAAACAAAATCATTGGGTGGATTGGCAAAATTTCTTAGAAGTAAGAATGCAGGCCCATTTTATCTTACGCTAGATATTTTTTTTAATACCACTGAAGATTATAATAAAGCGAAAAATGCTTGTTTGATTAATAAGCAATTAATATCATCGTTGTATCGTATAGATGAAAAGGATATTGATATTATTGAGTTTGATCCAGCTGCAGCTATTAAAATTTCCTTCCCTCGACCAGTATCTTCGGGCTGTGTAGGTGATACTGATGTATATGGTGCGCAGCAGCATGCACCTCTTTTTGATATCAGTATTCCATGGAATTGAAGGCATATGGTTAAACAAACTATAGTTACTTAATTATTTTCGGTTTCTTATGATTATAAATCTCGCATGCGGTGTAACTTTGTGCGAGATTTTTTATGGGAGTATTCTATTGTGATGGGATATGTATATTTAAATATTATAAGTAAATTAAATTAAATTAATAAAGTGTTCACGATTTATGTTTGATGAATATCGTTATATAGTTGAGCCACCTAGCCTATTTAATATTAGAGAGTTATGGATTTAAAATATTTACTTACAGGAATAGAGTTTAGGCATTTACGCACCGTGGTCGCTGTAGCTGAAGCAGGTAGTATCACTAAAGCCGCTAAAATACTCTTTACTGCCCAACCGGCACTTAGCACTCAATTGCAACAAATTGAAAATATATTAGGCGCTGATTTATTTGTTCGCACAGCAAAAGGTATGCAATTAACCGAAGCGGGTGAACAGTTTTTAGTACATGCTAAGTCAATTCTTAAGTATTTTTCACATGCAGTTGCAGAGTTGAAATCAAGTTCTAAGCTTGTTTCTGGATCGTTTACTATTGGCTGTGCAAATAGTCTTGCTAATTCTATTGGTGCTAATTTGATGATGAGTTTGAAGCATAGCTTTCCTAAATTAATCCCGTCAATACAAGCTTTAGGGGGAACCGCACTTCAGCAATCTGTTGTTGCGGCAGAGTTAGATTTCTATATCACTAGCTCGGATATTAGTTTAAGCGATGATAAAGGTAATGTTGTTCACTCAGCTGAAAATGTTAGCTTAGGCTCTTCATTAGTTGAGTATATTGCCGTTGAACGTTTTTTGATCTGTTTACCTAATGAAAATAACAGTGATTCAGGCATGAAGAATCAAGTTATTATGAAAGATTTACCAGTGGAAATTCTTGAAACAGCGCCTTTATGTCTGTTCTCAGAAAATCATGGTATTTCGAAAATTATTGATTGGTTGGCTGAGAGACATAACCTAAATATTAGACATTATGGCTACGCTAATAATACTGAAATTATGATAGATTTAGTTTTATCAGGTAAGTGCATTGTTGTACTCCCCTCATCATTTGCTGAATTATTCACTCGTCGCCCTAACCTTCGGCTACATCCATTACGCGGCTATAGTATTCAGCGTGACATAGTGCTTTGTTATTCGAATGATTTAGAAGTGTCAGATACAACACGTCTAGTAAAAGAGTTAGTAAGCGATGTCTTAATTAAAGCTTTATCATATGACTTAATTGCATCTAATAGAGCATCATAGGTTTATCTTAGTGAACGACCCCGAGGCATCCTGAATACTTGGCTTCTAAGGCCTAACTTAGAGGATAGGCTGCTTCATTATTCTCAGTTTAGATGTCAAATTTCAATAGTTTGAAAACACTAATTTTAATAGTTAATCTCTGCTGATATTTAACAAAGTTTCGCGCATTCTCGCTTGCTTTAGCTGCGAGTTAAGGCGAACTTTTGTTTAAGGTAATTGCGCCATTACCTGTGAATTAAAGAAACAACTCTAACGGCTAGAAGGCTTTTCAAATCAGGGAAACACATATCAAGTTCACACTTACAAATCTACATGTCGTTAGTTTAAGAAACTACTCTGGTCATCACTTTTAATATTAAAACAAACCCACACGGCTTTAGTACTTTTTTAAAGCCGATAAGCGAGAATCTGTATTGTTATTCTCAATATCACGTAATGTTCTATCTGATACTTTTACATAATTAGCAAAGCGCGTTTGAGGCATCTTGTGAACTACCCAGCTACTAATACTAATTCCAATAAATAGCTGATCTATTTTACTTGCTAAAACAACCGATTTCTTTGTTGTAAAATTCGCTAAGGGAACAACCATTTACATCAATTTACGCCTAGAACTGAATTGTTTTTTTCTGCGTAAAATTTAGGTCACATACTTAATGGAATTGGTATAAAGAACACTAGGCTTCTACAACTTATTTTTTGGGCTAGGCTGCTACTTCTTCTCAGATCCAACAGCTAACTCCTATAGCTCGAAGATTTTCTTTTTAATAGCTGATTTCTGCTGAGATATTGGGTTAACCCTTGCGACGATTCCAGCCGCAATTAAATCTAACTAACCTGTACTAGTTATGCTTTTAGCTGCTGATGATAGGTCGCGGTTTTATTGATTTCGCAAGCTATACAGGTTAAGTATCTATCGTTCAATGTTAAAATATGATATTGACCGCATTAGCTGCAAATCTCTGTAGATTTTTCGAAACGCCCAATTTCATGATAGAGCTTGCCTTCCTGCTCGGCTTTGTATTTCGAAAGCTAAGTAATCTCTCTGCCGACACAATCCGAAAATACATTCAAGAGCAAGGTTAGCTATTCTGATTCATCCTACTGACAATGCTTCGCGTCGAACAGTAGGTTTTCTTGGAATTTTTTGGATAAAATTTTAACCACAATGCGTTTAACGCCTACGCTATGTTCATTATTAATGTATTATTACCCCATCAGCCAATTCAATAAATCAGTTGTTCACATACATGTGTAATGACTGAAATACACTACAATTACTAAATTGATTAACCTTGAACTTTAATAACCTGAACTTAGCTTGAGATAAATTTTTTATCCGAAGTTTAGGTTAAATAGTAAGGGTAATTAGTTTAGCGACCTTAAAGGATATCATGCGATGATGAACACAAAAGTATATAAAGCGGTACACGACCTTGCAGAAGATTTAATGGCGGCAGCTAATAAAAATAACCGTGAAAAGTTTGAATCGTTATTTGCAGAGCTAAAAGCTATTTGTATCGAAAATGAAAACACATCAAAAGATCACCCAGTACAATGGGAAACCCTAGCTGATTTTACCGAAGAGCTAGAAGAGGCAATCACTACTTATGAAAAAGCGTTAGAGAAGTCGGTTGCGATTAATAACAAAGATCACATGTCGTCGGTTTCTTTTTCAATGGCTACGTTACAACTAGAACTTGGTCAAAAAGACGAGGCTATTAAAAACCTTCAAAACGCTAAAGTTAGCGCTAATAAAATTGAAGACAAAGAACTTAAAGCTGAAATACACGACCTACTAGAGTCGCTTATTGAAGAAGAAGGTTAAGCTGATTTAGTGGTAGTGTTTAGAAATCTGTGTCATTTCAGTATTATTAAGAAAACAGGAGTGACACATGACTCAATCTTTCGATTTCAACAAAGCATTAGCTGAACTTCAAGCTGGTAAAGGTCTTACTGGCGAAGA
>Ga0316197_10003684_pt1 | contig 10919 bp, 5 predicted proteins | sample OudBiesiAoxic_MG_FD_204939 | JGI IMG/M metagenome (GOLD analysis project Ga0316197, IMG submission 204939) | Coastal sediment microbial communities from Oude Bieten Haven, Netherlands - site A oxic | ecosystem: Environmental > Aquatic > Marine > Coastal > Sediment | place: Netherlands... | reverse complement strand
ACCACCTGCGTCATTAGCTGTCTTCTCGCCAATAATCGCAATTACCCCATAGGCTTTCGATTGGCCTTCAAGGCGCGACGACACGTTCACCACATCGCCAAGCACCGTGTAGTCAAAGCGAAGGTCGGACCCCATATTACCAACCACGCATTCACCAGTACCAATACCAATGCCAATTGCGAGCGGTCGGGCAGTTTCGCCTTCTTCCGCCGCCTCTTCAGTACGCTCGCGGTTGATTATTTCAAGGCTCGCCATCATGTCCAATGCAGAGGCGCAGGCATTCCTGGCATGGTGCTCATCGTCCAGCGGCGCATTCCAGAACGCCATGATATTATCGCCCATATACTTGTCGATTGTACCGGAATTATCGACCACCGCCTGCGATAACGGGGTCAGAAGCCGGTTAATCAGCACCGTCAATCCTTGTGGATTTTCCTTGTAGGTTTCAGATATGGATGTGAAATCGCGTACATCCGAAAACAGGATAGTCATCTCTTTGGTTTCGCCGCCAAGCATCAGCTTTTCAGGGTCGGCGGCAAGCTGATTGACGAGTTCAGGCGAGAGATATTGACCAAATGCCCCACGAATTTGGCGGCGCTGTGTTTCTTCATGGAAATAATTCAGGAAAACCAACAGGCCGAATGCGGAAAGGCTGGTGACCAGTGGAAAGGTCATATCAATCACAAGGGCCTTTTCCACATACAAATAGATTGCGATTGCTGCAAAAATTGCAGCCAGCACGCCGCCTGCGATAAGCGAATACAGGGCACCCAGCAAGGGCACAATCGCGATCATCATCAAGCTCGCCAACATCGCGATGCCGAGCTCCGCTCCAATCGCCCAGTTAGGCCGGGTTAGCATTGAGCCGGTAAGTATATTTTCAAGCAGTTGGGCGTGGATTTCCACACCCGGCATCACAGGATCAAGCGGCGTCGCTTTCAAGTCAAACAAACCAACCGCAGACGTGCCAACCAGCACCAGTTTGCCCTGGAGCTCTCCTGGTTTAAGTTCTCCCGCCAGCACTTTTTTGGCAGAAATAAACCGGGCAGGTTCGTGACGGCTGAAATTAATCCAGATGCGTGACTTGCCGTCGGTCGGGATTGCAAGTCCGGGCAGCACCACCGAACTCACCCCTGCCTCATTACTTCTCGCCAGTAACGTGTCTGATCCCAGCGCAACGCGCAAAAGCTCGATGGAAATTGCCGGTAAAATTGCAGACCCGACCTTCATCAGAGCCGGCACCCGGCGCACAACACCGTCAATTTCCGGCCTGATGGTTACGAGCCCCCTGCCCTTGGCAGCGTTTTCCAACTCAGGAACATTGCGGATAATGCCAGGATAAGAATAGAGAAATGGCCCCGGTTTTGGGCCGATTGTTGCAAGCGCAGTGCGCTGGCTCTCGCCAGTGTGCCACTGTTCAATTTCACGATGGTAAGCCGATTGACCCAAAACCACACGGGTTCGCGAAAATGCTTCCGCCAGTTTCTGATCGTTTGAAGGCAACGCCCTCAACCGCTCTTTCAGTGCTTCATCTACATCGCGCATTGCATCTGCGACAGAAGATGGCGACAGGCGGTCATGTTCAGGGAACAGAATATCAAAACCAATGGCCACAGCACCCGCTTTGGCAACATTATCTACAAGGTCCGCAATTTTAGTACGCGCCCAAGGCCATTGGCCAAACTCGTTGAGACTTTCCTCATCAACATCAATGATCGCCACCACAAGTTTGCCGGGCTCACGCGGAGCCATTTGCTGAAAGAAGTCAAACGCCTTCAGGCGCAAAATCTGCACTGGTGCCGGGTCCCAGATGCGCAACATCACCAGACACACCAGCAGGACCACCCCGGTGATACGGTCAACAAATGAACGTTGAAGTACGCGTGAAATCACATTCGCCATAGCTGAGATATTAGAGTATTTATTCAACTCTAATAGTGCGAATTGATTTTTTTACTTGTTTATGTTCATTTTTATTTTTGAAAGGCCTTATATTCTTTCGCCAACATAGAAATGACTATGGCCCAGGCAATACAAACCGCTGCAGTTAACCAGCTAAGTTGCGGGGCGCTAAGCTGGATCGGCAGCCATTGGGTAAGCAGTAAAATCAACCCTGCACCGGCAATTTTGAATACCCGGTACCCAAGCATATCGATCCACGCTTTCGCCTGGTAGGTGGTTTCAGGATCAAGAGGGATATAAAGCTGCTCTTTTGACGCCCTGTTAATCGAGTAGGACAGGCCCCGGTCAGCAATTTTCATAACTGAACCCATCCACAGGCTCGGTTGTACCAGGAAACCAAATGAGAACAGCACAGTTGCTGCTGGCTGCACCAGCATTCCGGCAAAAATGCCAAGATATCGATGGATCAGCGGTGTTAACGTGAGATTGACCGCAATTGACACAATGCCGAGAACACCAAAGAAAAACGAGAAAAACTGGGTGCGTTCATCGAGGTCATGATAGGTCTCCTCGATGGTTTTGATGAACTGGAACTCAACCACTGGCTGAACCAGCTGGGCACACAGAAGAGCTGCCGCGATCAGCAGGATGTAGCGGTTCCCCATTAACCCCTTGGCGTCCATCGTTTGTTTGGTGCCCTTGTCCTTGGGTTTGATTTCTTCAAACAACCCCTGGCGGCTCATTGCCAGGTTAAGCACATAAATGACCGCCAAAATTGCCGCGCATACCAAAAGCAGATCAGCGGTGTGGACCCATTGTAGCTCCAGCAGCCAGGCTGCGAGCCCACCACCAACTGCGCCACCAATCAATCCGCCAGTGCCAACAAACCAGTAAGATTTTTTGCCGGCTTCTTCTTCGGTAATCGTATTGGCAAGGCTCCAGAACTGCTCCACCAGCACCACGGAGAAAAGATCAACAAAAATGTAGAATGAAATGGCAGCAGCAGGGCTTTTGGTCGCCAGAAGCGCGCGAAATCCAATCAGCACGCCGATGAACAACAGCAAACAGCCAAGCACCACCTGAGTGCGGCTGAAGCGGGCGACCATGCGGTAGTAAAACCCAATGAAGATGCCAAGAACCAGAGCAGAAATTATCCAGACATATGGAAAATTCGATGATCCCCAATACTCAATCAACAAGGAACGGCTGGCCGATTTCACCTGGTAATAAGCGAGGATAATCAGGAAGAAATTGACAAAAAGGATCGCCGCCTTCCGCGCCAGTTCAGATTCTGGTTTATGCGTTGCCGCGCCCGCTGTTGCCATACTGCCTCACATCGAAAAATTATTTTTTACACATTGGATCAATCGCCAAGTATTTACTAGAGTTCACTGTAACGAATACTAACGAAAGACCGGGAATGACTGATCAAACAAAACCACATGCCTCTCGCAGCATATTGGACTGGTCGATCGTCATTCTGCTTGCCGCCATCCTTTGCGCATTATTATACCTGGCAGCAACCGGAAAGCGCGTTGACCCTTCACAAAAAGCAGACGCCCCCCCGCATGGCCATGAAATGCTCAACGCGGTGTTGTGGCAAAAGACTTCGGCTGAGTTCGAAGCCGTGACACGGCAGCTCTATTCCCTTGCTCAAGGCAATCTGAAACGCGCATTGCAAGACCCTGAATGGAGCGCCATTCCCAATTCCAAGGCAAACGCGCAATTGGCACCGACAGCAGTGGTTATGGACCTTGATGAAACGGTTTTGGACAATACGGGTTATGAAGAATACCTCATTGTAAACCATACGGAATACTCCCGGGAAAGCTTTCAAAAATGGTGCGAATCAGGGAAATCTTCCGCAATTCCCGGCGCAGCGGAATTTATCCGTTCAACACGGGATGCCGGGGTTGAGGTGATTTTCATGTCCGCGCGCAGCGAAGCCCAGCGCGCCTGCACCACTGCGAGCCTCAATCGGTTAGGCATCACCAGCGACGGCAGCAAAAATGAGATGCTCCTCACTGGCGGCGGCGAAAAACAACCCTTTAGGGATGCCGTTGCAAAGACCCACCGGGTGCTGTTGTTGGTCGGAGACAATCTTGGCGACTTTACCGAAGGCTCCCTGCTGAACGTCGAGAAACGCCGCCAGATCGCCCGCCAATATCAGGAATTCTGGGGCAAGAGCTGGATCATTTTACCCAACCCCATGTATGGCCATTGGGAAGGTGCGGTGTTCGCATTCGACTACGCCATGCCGCGCGAAAAGAAGCTGGAACAAAAACATAAAAGCATAAACTCGCCAGAATGAATATTTCCCACATAGCAAAACAATTTCTTCAAGATTAGCAGTAGTTAATTGTGAAAATTGCTCGCTATTTCTATAGTATAGATAACGATGCGAGAAAGAACCGCTACCGGACCTTACAAAGAGGCATTTGCGAGACAATTATGAACACGCTGACCCGACACCTTAGAACCAACGTCTTCTGGCGTTTCCTCATGGTTTGTGCCGCAATGGCCGCCTTTTCCCTGCCAGGCCATGCCTTTCAGACCGAAAGCCTGAGCCCCATAGTGCAGAAGGAGCTGAAGGCGTTGTGGGCACCCAGTATGTCCAAAATCAAAGGCCCGTTCGGCGACAACACCTGTGTGTGCACAGATGGCCGTTCAGCGCCGGTTCAATCAAAATCCGGCGTTATTCGCAATATTTGCGGGCAGAAAGACACCTTGTTCTGTGCCGCTTTTAAGGCGCCATGGGGCATCGATCTGGAAAAATACCGGGTTTATGTGGCCAATATTTTCTCCCGGGACCTGAATGATTGGGATCGCTTTAGCGACTATCATGATTTGGTGCGCGGCTATGTTTTGGAAAAATTCATTATCGCCACTTATCCAAAGCATAAGCTCTCCGAGATGCGCCAGTATGGCGGGCTTTCCGGTGCGGAATATGAATCGGTTGCCGAGCCCAAATTTTTCGAAAAATACCTGGCGCTCGAAAGCTTCAACGACTTCCGCCATTTCCTGTTGGCCTATGAGCTACAGAAAAGGTTTTTCTCGCGTGGTGATTTCGGCAAGATGCAGGAAGTGCGCAATATGGCCTCTCGCGTCCAGGGCCGTGACCGCAAGTTCAAGCCATTGCGTGATGCGGTCCATAATCAGGTATCCGCCGCCCTTCTGCCACTGCTCAGCGCCTATCGCAAGAAAATGCCCGCTGGCAAAACACGCAAGATGGTCGATGAGCTGATTAGTGAAATCGATAAACTCACATCCATGACAGATGCCTCCCTGGCGCCATTGGTTGAGGAGATTGAAGATGCTGGTATCAAGGGTGAAATCAGCAAATTAATGGCTGGCGAAGACGGAAATCAGGTCAGCGCTCTTGCCAAGGTTATGGTTTACAACCGGCAAAAAATTGCCGCCCGCGAGGCTTCCCCCGCAGATGCAAGGCGGATGATCGACATCAACGTGGTATCCACCGCGATCATCCAGAGCCAGGGCAGTAAAATGCTTGATTCCGGCGAGTTGAAAACACTGGCCCAACATATTGAAATGTTGCATGCGCTTATAGACGCATCTTACGGAACCGGCCTGCTGACGAGCCGCGAGCGCAATGAGGCAATTGCGGACCTCGCCGGGATCAGCGCCAACCCGCAAATCGAGCGCACCAAGCTCATTCGCCGGATGGAAGATGTACGCCGGGTGGTGGAATGGTCGCAAAATGGCGCATTGCTGGCATTCTCGGAAGTCTGGTCACCATGGACATTTCTTGTTCCACAGGCAGCCCATATCGGAGACGACATCCTGCGCGGTTCGCCATTGTTGCTGTTTGCCCAGGTGGAACGCCGGGTCAGCGATTTTGCAGCGGGACAAGCGCGCCCTCTAAACCTGATTTTCGGCAAGGAATTCTATAATGGCGTGCGCGCCCTAAACCCTGGCCTGGCGTTTGGCAAGTTTGAAGTCAACCCGAAACAAGGCGAATACCAGCGAAATGAAATCATTGCCCTGGCGCAAACCCCAGCGGATCTTGAACCGGCAGCGGGCATCATCACCAAGGGCGAAGGTAATGTGGTTTCTCACGTGCAGCTCTTGGCGCGCGCGCTCGGCATCCCCAATGCGGTCACCGATGACGCCGCGTTCGCGGCGCTGGCAGACCAATCGGGCAAGGACATTTTCCTGATCGCCACCCCACGCGGGCGGGTTATTCTCAAACATGTCGCCGATATGACCGATCAGGACAAGTTGATCTATGAGGAGTTCACCCGCAACACCAAGCGTACATCTGATGGGAGTGCAGCAGGTAGCAAAGCCAAACTGCATATCGACATCGACAAGCTTGATCTCAAAGCCGATATGCCGGTGGACATGGCAACACTCAGGATCAAGGATTCTGGTATTCGCTCCGGCCCGAAAGCGGCGTTTCTCGGTGAGCTCAAATCCATGTTCCCCGATAATGTAGCGCCCGGCGTCGTTGTGCCATTCGGGGTTTATCATGCCCATTTGAAAAACACGGTCGTTGCCGTGCCAAAGCAACTTGAGAAGCAGAAACTTGCCAAGAATGGTGAACCCATAAACGATTTTCTCAAGCGGACCTATGACAAGTTCTTCGGTGAAATGACCACCGGGGGTGTCAGCGAAAAGGAACTCGCGAAATGGATCAAACCACGCCTTGCGATCATCCGCAATTCGATTCGCCAGCAACCGGTTAGCGATGCGGTAAAACAGGCAACCATCAGCCATCTCGACAAACTCGGGTTGCTTGATCCTGCGGATAAAACCCGAACAGTGGGTGTGTTTGTGCGCAGTGACACCAACGTTGAGGACCTCGAAAACTTCAATGGGGCCGGGCTTAACCTGACCATTTTCAATCTCAAATCTCTCGACGATATTTTTGAAGGTCTGAAAAAAGTCTGGGCATCACCGTTCACCTACCGTTCGTTCTCATGGCGCCAGACCCTGATCGACAAACCAATGTGGGTTTTGCCTTCCGTGGTAATTTTGAAGTCCGTGTCGTCGGAAAAGTCCGGTGTCGCAATCACTGCTGACATTCAGCACGGCGACCCGGAAAAAGTGCTCATCGCCACCTCTGAAGGAGTTGGTGGTGCAGTGGATGGCACCCCGGCGGAAACTCTTTTGTGGTCGAATGAAGGGGTTGAGTTGATCACTATGTTCAAATCTCCGCAACGCCGCTTACTTAAGCCCGATGGCGGATCAGAGATTGTCCCTTCGACAGGATCAGAATTTGTGCTCGACGCAGATGAGCTAAAATCGCTGGTCCTCGCTGCCCAGAAAATCCGTGATACTTTGCCTGCCGCAACCGATGCATCCGGCAAACCACGGCCCTGGGACATTGAATTTGGATTTGCAGACGGTAAGCTGTGGCTGTTCCAGTCTCGCCCGTTCATTGGCAATGACGAATTGGCAAATGTGCCGGCTTTGGCCGCACTTGATGACGCTACGGCACAACCAACAGGATCAGTATCTCTTGAGGAGGTCATAAAATGACACGCTTGCGTGCTTTAATTCTATCAACGGCAATTGCCGGCTTCGGTCTTTCTTCCCTGGCGACAAACGCCGTTCAGGCGGAAGGCTGGGATGGCTCAAAACCAGCGCCAGGTATCTATTTTTACTGGTATGAACCTTCTTTCTACGCCGGGTTTGCACCACGCTCACAAGACCCGTCACGCTTCCATATCGAGCTTTCGCGGGGCAATCAGATACGTTTCACAATGGTGCTCGGTAAAGATGAGATGGACAACTATCTCGATGACCTGTTGGTGCGCCAGAAGACCTATAAAGAGCTGATCGACAACAAGATTATCAAATTGTCCGTGAATAAAAACCACGAACGCTTTGATGAAAAAATTGGCCAGATGAAGATTGCCGATTTTGTCGCGACCCGGTCAACGCTCGATGAAAAAACCTACCGGGCAACCAGTGTTAAGGCCATGGGAGACCTGAACCCTGGCCGGGTTTTCTACATTCACATCCCTACCGCCAAGCTTTATGCCGACTGGCATGCAGCTCTGCTGGCCGCCGGTGATGACTTGAGTTCAACCGAGACGCAACTCGACCTCGCCAATGCGGTTTTACCGGGCCGGGTGAATGCCTATACCTTGAGCGATGCGCAAAAAGCCAGCCTGCAAAAGGCCGCTGAACTGGCCAAGGCCGGAGGAGCAGACAGTGCAGACTTCGCCGCCCACGCGGAAGCCTTCCTTACAGACGTGGCCAAGGGACATTACGTTATCCGCGACGGGCATGTGGATGCAATTGAATATACCCACATTCTGCCAAGTGGCACCGTGAAGGCTTTTGTAAAAACCAAGCATGGCAGACTTCCAGCATTCGGGGTAAACGGCGTCTGGGATCTGATGGAACGGGCACAAGGCCGTGGCATCACCGGAATGGTGGATTATCTATCGTCCAATCCAGGTTATGGCTTTATTCCGCTGCTCGCTTACCAGCATGCTGGCGGGGTTTATTACAATGCATTTCACAATGCAGGCATCCGCTCACCAGTAGGAACCAGATACTTCCCCAAAGAATGGCGCAAGGTCGCCAGCGAACGCGACCCTAAGAAGAACTACAAGAACCTATGGCTGGTAAGCCGGGGACCATCTTCGCATGGTTGCACGCGGCTTGATTCAGGCCAGATGAGCGAAATGCGCCATGCCCTGCCCTCGGCCAACGACTCCATGGTCGGCATCCCGACCTTCCGCAACTTGCCACAATGCTATGATGTGTTCGACATCAATGGCGATGGCAAGCCGGAGGTCATGGGTGTGAAATATTATGTGGCTTATGTGAGCAAGGGCCACAAACCTGTAAAACCATGGGCCCCCAACACCCGCAAGCCCTATTACAAATGGTTGTATGGCGAAAACATCTCATACAATGATGATGGCAGCGCGGTTATCAAAGACGTGCCCGTGTGCCGGTTCATTGGCAAGCACAAGGCAAAAGAAGCGGCTATGTTCAAAGACATTCCGCTCTACGAAGCCGCATTTGAACCGGGCCCGATACAGTTCTACACCATCAAACCGGTCTCATTCGAGTCACGCAAAGGCATGCAGTTCAATCGCGAATTGCGGCGTGTTTCCGGCCAGTATGATGCGGACCGTTCAAAGCTGTTCTTGAAGTAGATAACTTCCTCTCTCAGGGCACAGTTATTCTGTGTCCTGAGAACTGGAACTCTTCAAATGGCGGGCCATCGATGATGGTTGGATCAGCGCTTTCAAGGTCATCTGCGCCGGAAAACCGCAATGCGATGGTGCCTTCAAGGGTATTGGCCTCTGTATTAAACGTCGCGGTATAGTCGACCCGACCCATGCCGCCGCGACCAGCGCTTTTGGGCAATGTGAAGTTGAGGCCAACCGCTTTGACGTTCATCTCATTGCCTTCCGCGCCTGCACATGCCCAGGCACCCTGGCTGGCGGAGAACGGATCATAAATCCCCTCAACCCCGCCTTGGCCGGAATCATTGATCACAAAGCTGCCATCGCCACCAAGGGTAATCAATCCGCGCGATTGGAACACCCCTTCAATATCGGTAATCGTGGTAACATAACTGCCTGCCGCTGCAGCGCATTTTTCCAGTGCCATATTTTCAGCACCCGCACTGCCAGCAAGTCCAGCGAGCAAAGCTGTGCCCGCAAGAGCAGTTTGCCAAAACCCCAATTTATTAGTCAATCCAGCCCAAAACATCTTTGATTATACTCCATCTCGGTTTCTTTATCTTCGCGCCACGGCCCAGTATCCAGTAATCATAGAGATCATCTATCGTGCCATCCAGACGTTTTAACGCAATCCACTGTTTTAGAAAATCATCCAGTTCTTGGTCTTTTCCTGAAATCAAAAACGCCAGAGGCACAGAAATTTTTCGCTGCATGGGACTGATCACCGTAAATTCCGGATGCACCAGGGTCCAGCCAGCCCCGCCTTCAGCGCTGGTCACAAGGGCATCCATGTATTCTGGCGGCCCTTCAAAGAACTGGCGCTCAGACCACAGCTCCACCAATTGCGCCTGAGGCAGGATCTCGCGGATTTTTTCGGCGAAATAACTTCCACCCTCAACGCCGATTTTCAGATCATCTCGCGCGCGAAGTTCAGCTATATCTTCGAACTCCCGCTTGTCATGATCGCGCACCACAATCGCCATGGTGACGTTCATATAAGACGTGCTGATCAGGGATGTCTCAGCGCGCGAAACGCTTGCCGCCAGTCCGGAAATTGCCATGGCAAACTGATCGTCGGCCAATTGCGCCTCCAGGGTCGGGGCGGCGAATGGAACAAACTCGATCTGATCCACATGCAGGTCGCGAGCGAGGCGGTGCACCAAATCAATATCGAGCCCAACCAGCTTGCCGCGGGCATTATAATATGAAAATGGCAACCGGTCGGGATCAAAGCCTATCCGCAACTTTCCTGAAGCCCGCAACCGGGCCATGCGCGAACTATCATCAGCGGCAAGATCAGGTTCACCAAAACTGAAAACCTTGGTGGAAACCCGTTTTTCCATTGAGGCCATACTGGCGATAATCGTATCGCGGCCAAAAGCATTGGTGAACGTCGCGTCAAGTGTAGCGCGCATGGCGAAAATGGTCACAAACAACAACACGGCAGTACCCGCGATTGCCGCCAAAAGCTTTGTACGCTGCACTTTGGCAATACCCGCCATCACAGCCGTGACAATCAAGGTAAACGCCATCAAATGCATCGCACCAAGCAGGTCATTGAAACGTCCTGCCACAACACTCGACATCAAAAACAACTGAAATATATCGGCTGGCAGTTCCTGCATATCGAGCAGGAAAGGAATTGTCGTTGTGACCTTGCCGAAGCTAAGCACCAGGCCGGTTCCAAGGAACAACGGGAATTCCATCAACTCCATAGGTCGACCGTAAAACCAGGCAGCAAATGGCACAAACAGCAGGGTCAAAACCTTACCGAGATGGGGAAACGGATAAGCCAGCGGGATGATAAATTCCGGATTGGACACAGCGTGGGCATCACCGCCTTCC
>Ga0316197_10003682_pt1 | contig 10924 bp, 11 predicted proteins | sample OudBiesiAoxic_MG_FD_204939 | JGI IMG/M metagenome (GOLD analysis project Ga0316197, IMG submission 204939) | Coastal sediment microbial communities from Oude Bieten Haven, Netherlands - site A oxic | ecosystem: Environmental > Aquatic > Marine > Coastal > Sediment | place: Netherlands... | reverse complement strand
TGGTCGGTTTGTTTCCAAGTCAGGTACCCGTTTATGCCACTGTACTTTTTGTCATTTGTGCCGTATTCTCGCTTTGGCTCGCTTTTACCAACACCTTCAAACTTGGGCGCATTTCGTTTTGGTCGGCTTTATGGAGCTTTCTTGTCGGTAACGCAATCGAGTTGTTTTTTAACTACCTTTAACTGAGATAGAGGGACCATGAAAGGCACCTTCCAGATCGGAATCACGAATCAAAAACCTGATGAGCAACCATATTGATTATATCGAATTCAAAGCGGATGATCTTGAGCGAATCAAGGCATTCTACTCGCGCTGCTTTGAGTGGGCTTTTACCGATTTTGGCCCGGATTACACTTCGTTCTCAGATGGCAAACTCAATGGTGGGTTTGAACGAACGGAGGACCCAATTGCGATTGGAGCGTTAGTGGTTCTTTATCACGAGGACCTTGAATCCACAAGGAGCAAGATAGTCGATGCTGGAGGTAAGATTTCAAAGGACATCTTTTCCTTTCCAGGAGGTAAGCGTTTTCACTTTCTTGACCCCTCTGGAAACGAACTCGCCGTATGGTCAGACAAATAAGCGTACTGGAATTAAAGCTACTATGCCTTCATTGGGGTTTTAATTTAAGGTAAATCCTTATCTTGAGGTCAAAACCTTTTAACACCAAACCACTATGAAATACTTCACACTGCTCCTGTTGGTTTTGGGGCTTCCTTTAAATGCCCTTTCACAAGACAAACTGGAAAGTTTAAAAAAAGAGGTCCAGGAGAAAATTGACGACAATGCGAAAATGGCTCAGGTCATGATCGACAAGGTTTTCAGCTTCTCGGAGCTTGGTTTCCAGGAGGTTGAAACCTCAAAATATATAACCGACATCCTAAAAGAAAACGGATTCAAGGTGGAATATGACATCTCAGGAGTGCCAACTGCTTGGTGGGCAACCTGGGGTTCTGGAAAGCCTGTGATTGCCGTTGGAAGTGACCTGGATTGTATCCCAAAGGCTTCTCAGAAACCCGGTGTGGCTTACTTTGACCCGATCGTCGAAGGCGCCCCGGGCCATGGAGAAGGGCACAATGCCGGCGTGCCCTTGAATGTATTGTCGGTATTGGCTGTCAAGGAGATTATGGAAAGGGAGAATATCCCAGGAACCCTGATCCTATGGCCCGGGGTGGCCGAGGAACTCGTGGCAACCAAAGCCTATTACACGCGTGATGGATATTTTGATGATGTCGACCTCTGTCTTTTCACCCATGTCTCGAGCAATATGAGTGTGTCCTATGGGCAGTCGAGAGGAACCGGATTGATCTCAGTGGAATACACTTTCGAAGGGGAGTCTGCTCATTCCGCCGGAGCCCCTTGGCGGGGAAGAAGTGCCGCCGATGCTGTCGAACTTATGAACATCGGCTGGCAGTATGCCCGCGAACACATGCATCCGTTAGGAAGATCTCACAGCATCATAAATTACGGTGGGGATCAACCTAATGTTGTGCCTTCCAAAGCATCCATCTGGTATTATTTCAGGGAAGTGACCTATCCCAAAATCATGGAAGCCTATCAGCGTGGAAATGAAATCGCAGAAGGAGCGGCCCTCATGACACGCACGAAGATGACCAAAAGAATCTTGGGAACAGCCTGGCCGAGACATTTCAACAAGGTGATTGCTGAGACCATGTACGAAAACATCAAAGACGTCGGGCTCCCGGATTGGAGTGAAAACGATCAGATCTTGGCAAAGGCCGTCCAGAAAGAGCTCAAATCTCCCAGGGATTCAACGGGCTTGAAAACGAAATTGGATACGCTTGGCCTGCCAGTTGAAAAACCCGTCAGTGGTGGCTCGGATGACATTGGCGACATCAGTTGGAAGGTTCCAACGGTCACCCTGCGCTTTCCATCCAACATCCCCGGACTGCAAGGCCATCACTGGTCGAACGCCATAGCCATGGCTACCCCGATCGCCCATAAAGGCGTGGTTGCCGGTGCCAAAGTAGAGGCCATGACCTTGCTCGATCTTCTGCTGAGACCCCAATTGGTGGATCAGGCCTGGAAGTATTTCAAGGAAGAACAGTCTTCAAAGCAAAAATACGTTCCGATGATCACGGAGACCGATCAACCTCCGACCTATCTCAACAAGAATATCATGGATCAGTACCGACCTGAGCTCAAAGAATTCTATTACGATGAAACGAAATACGACACCTACCTGGAACAATTGGGTGTCTCTTATCCTACCCTGAGGCCTGATCAAAAGAGCAACCCTGAATAACTAATCTACGCAAATGAAAAGTTTATTTGATCCTGTCAGGTTTTCTTGTGGAGATACTATGAATAACCGCTTCATGCTCGCTCCGATGACGAATACACAAAGTCATGAGGATGGAACTTTGTCAGACGAAGAGTTTCGCTGGCTTACCATGCGGGCCATTGGCGGCTTTGGGCTTACAATGACCTGTGCCAGCCACGTGCAGGCCAGTGGAAAAGGGTTTCCAGGTCAGCTGGGCATCTTTGACGATTCACATATTCCAGGTCATACGCGCTTGGCGGAAGCCATTCGTGCCGAAGGAAGTCTCGCCGTAATTCAACTTCACCACGCAGGGATCCGATCCCCCAGGGAATTGTTGGATGGAGACCCTGTCGGACCTTCCAAACACGAGAAATCCGGAGCCCGAGCCTTGACTATAGATGAAGTGCACACTTTAAGAGATGATTTCGTCAAAGCCGCAATTCGCGCAAAAAAATGCGGCTATAACGGAGTGGAGGTCCATGGAGCTCACGGATATATTCTCTGCCAGTTCCTGAGTTCCAAATACAATTTCAGAAAGGATCTCTATGGAGGTTCTTTGGAAAACCGTTCGCGACTGATATTCGAAGTCATAGACGGAATCCGGGAAGTCTGTGGGCCGAAATTCCTGGTCGGTCTGAGACTCTCTCCCGAACGTTTTGGAATGAAACTTGGAGAAATCAAGGAAATCTGCCTTCGCATTATCGACGAGGGACGTGTCGATTTCCTGGACATCTCTCTCTGGGACTGTTTTAAGAATCCTGAGGAACCCGAACATCAGGAAAAATCTCTTCTTGAGCACTTTACCGAGCTGAATTACAGGGATGTACGACTCACTGTGGCCGGCAATCTTCGAACTGCTTTAGACTGTCGCAAGGTAATTGACGCAGGAGTAGATTTCGCTTCAATTGGAAGGGCCGCAATTCTGCATCACGACTTTCCCGAACTCGTGAAAGCCAACAGCGAATTCTTACCTGTGAATCTCCCTGTTTCTGAAGAATACCTTAAAAACGAAGGCTTAAGTGAACGATTTGTGAATTACATGCGTCGCTGGCCGGGATTCGTGAAATAAGGCATAAAAAAAGTGGCCCGCTTCCGGGCCACTTTCCAATTGAATTACAAATTATTCCTGTTTTCGATTCAACGTCTTACAAGTCAAATCGATCCGCATTCATCACTTTCACCCAAGCGTCAACAAAGTCGTTTACAAACTTCTCTTTACTGTCATCTTGGGCATAGAGTTCCGCATAGGCACGCAAGATCGAATTCGAACCGAATACGAGGTCCACTCGAGTTGCTGTCCACTTGACATTGCCTGATTGGCGGTCACGAATTTCATATAAGCCATTTGAGACAGGTTTCCACTCATTGAGCATATCGGTCAGGTTTACAAAGAAGTCATTGGTCAAGGCTCCCGGACGATCCGTGAACACCCCGTGCCTCATACCTCCGTAATTGGTATCCATGGCTCGCATACCTCCTACCAAAACCGTCATTTCAGGAGCTGTAAGACCCATGAGCTGCGTACGATCCAACATCATTTCTTCGGAAGTAACGATATAGTCCTTCTTGAGATAATTCCTGTAACCATCCGCAAGCGGCTCCAGCGGCTCAAAGGATTCAGCATCCGTCATTTCATCGGTAGCATCTCCTCTACCCGGTGCAAAAGGAACATTGATGTCGAATCCAGCGCTTGCTGCTGCTTTTTCAACGCCCACGTTACCTGCCAATACGATCGTGTCTGCCAGGCTGATTCCAAACTCAGTGGCAATCGGTCTCAAAACAGAAAGCACTTTTTCGAGTCTTCGAGGCTCATTTCCTTCCCAGTTCTTCTGGGGAGCCAATTGAATCCTGGCACCATTGGCACCTCCTCTGTAGTCGGATCCTCTAAAAGTTCTGGCGCTATCCCAAGCGGTGGCAACCATTTCATCAATGCTCAATCCGGCATTGGCGATTTTTGCTTTTACGGCTGCAACGTCATAATCTCTTTTACCTTCTGGAACCGGATCTTGCCAGACCAGATCTTCTTGAGGTACATCAGGTCCATGGTATCTTGCTTTCGGCCCCATATCTCTGTGCGTCAACTTGAACCAGGCACGAGCGAAGGCATCATTGAAAGCTTCAAAATCATTCTTGAACTTCAAGGATATTTCCCTGTAGCTCGGATCCATTTTCATAGCCATATCGGCATCCGTCATGATCGGGTTTTGAAGAACGGTTGCATCTCCAGCATTTACGGGCATGTCCTCTTCTTTGATGTCAACAGGTTCCCATTGCCAGGCTCCTGCAGGGCTTTTGCGGGTTTCCCATTCGTGATTGAAAAGCATTTCGAAATAGCCATTGTCCCATTGGGTAGGATTCTTCGTCCAGGCACCTTCGAGACCGCTCGTCACAGCATACTGGCCCTTTCCGGTTTTGTGAGGATTCTTCCATCCGAAACCTTGCTCTTCAATGGGTGCGCCTTCAGGTTCCGGCCCAAGAATAGAGGCATCGCCATTACCATGCGCTTTACCCACGGTATGGCCTCCGGCAGTCAATGCGACTGTTTCTTCATCATCCATCGCCATCCTTTTGAAGGTTTCCCTGACTTGTTCAGCGGTTTTCAAAGGATCAGGATTTCCATTTACTCCTTCCGGATTCACATAGATCAGTCCCATCTGAACCGCCGCCAAAGGATTTTCCATCGTTGAAGGTTTGTCAACATTGTCATAACGCTCATCACTTGGAGCGAGCCATTCTTTTTCAGCCCCCCAATAAATGTCTTTTTCGGGTCCCCAGATGTCTTCTCGTCCGAAAGCGAAACCAAACGTCTTGAAGCCCATGCTCTCATAGGCCATGTTCCCTGCCAAAATGTACAGGTCAGCCCAGCTCACTTTATTTCCGTATTTTTTCTTGATGGGCCACAATAGCCTTCTTGCCTTATCGAGGTTACCATTATCGGGCCAGGAGTTCAACGGTGCGAAGCGTTGGTTACCTGTACCTGCTCCTCCCCGACCGTCTGAGGTTCTATAAGTTCCTGCAACGTGCCAGGCCATTCGAATCATCAGGCCTCCGTAATGACCCCAGTCTGCTGGCCACCAATCCTGACTTTCAGTCATCAGGTCTTTCAGGTCCTGTTTCAGGGCCTCCACATCCAGCTTCTTCAACTCCTCCTTATAATCGAAACCCTTACCGAGGGGATCCGTTTTCGTGTCGTGCTGGTGAAGTATATCCAAATCCAATGCGTTTGGCCACCAACTCCTGACATCGGATTGAACTTCTGTGTTCGCCCCATGCATAACGGGGCATTTACCTTTTTTAGAATCTTCCATGATGCTGTTTTATGTTTTAGAATTTGATCCCCTAATTTACGACAATAGCATCAAAATCATGGTATCAACAACATCTAAATATTTGATTTCCGCATAAGAAAAATTGATGCGAGTCACGTATTTCTTCGATCGTTCTCAGAATTCATCAGGTTCCATGAATAATTGAGAGGTAAAGCGGCATACCCAGGGTTATATTCAGTGGGAAGGTTATCGCCAATGCCATCGGAATATACAAACCCGCATTCGCCCTCGGAACAGCCAGTTTCATGGCGGCCGGTACCGCAATGTAAGACGCACTTGCTGCCAGGATCGAAAACAAAAGACGGTTTCCATCTGAGGTCGTGAGCACAGAACTCAAAACTGCGACGACGGATCCGTTGATCAGAGGAACCACCAGGGCGAACACCAGGGGAAACCATCCTTCTTCCAGAAAAGAATTGAGCTTCTTCCCGCTGGTAATTCCCATATCGAGTAAAAAAACGGCCAGAAAGCCTTTGAAAATGTCCGTGGTAAAGGGTTTGATTCCTTCCGCCTGGGCATCACTTGCCAGGAATCCTATGATAAGACTTCCCAGGATCAGGATAACACTCCCATTGGTCATGGCGTGTTTGAGAAGCGAGCCGCAAGAGGCGTTTGTATCTGCATCCTTTTTAAACAGGGATATCAGTAGAACTCCAATAACTATGGAAGGGGCCTCCATCAGAGCCATGACGGCAACCATGTGCCCGCCATAATAGATGGAGTGCATCTCCAGAAAGGAAACAGCAGTTACAAAGGTCACGGCACTTACCGATCCATAAGCCGCGGCAATTGCACCGGCATTGAAAACGCCCAGTTTGGGTTTCAGTATGAAAAAAGAGTAAACCGGAACCACAAGGGCCATGATCACTCCAAAGAGGAGAGACCAGAAAATCTCTGCATCAAGCGCACTGTGGGCCAATTCCTGCCCTCCCTTGAAACCAATGGAGAACAACAGATACAGCGAAATGAACTTGGAAGAATTTGAAGGGATCTCGAGATCACTCTTCAGTCGTACGGCCAGCATGCCCAGAAAAAAGAACAATAAAGCCGGATTGGTCAGGTTGTCAATCAGAAGCTGGGTCTCCATCTATCTGTAAGATCCGTTTATTGCAAAGTTAAACTCGAAAAGGACCGGCAACTAACGGAAGTTGAGTTTCAACAGACCTTCGACATCCACTTCAGCACCTGTCTCACGTGCTTCCCGGATCATAGCGTTAATTTCGTTTTGCAACAAACTGAGGGACTCGACCTTGTTGTCGAGTTCACTCGAATCAAATTCGTGATTCCTTTCCCACTGCTTCATGTACTGAAGGTTGTAAAGGTTTCGATACTGCTTTACTACTGAATTCAAAATTTCCTGAGCCTCGGCCGCAGAAAAACTCCTGTTCAATACAGGCTTACTGTCTACTTTTTCTTGTACTAACATGGATTTCTGTATTTAGGTTAAATTAATTCTTGAACTAGTTGAGCACATTTTTCGCAAAATTGTCTCGGTTGAACAAATGTGAGCATCCAATTATAAAACTCGAAGCTAAAGCCTCCCTGAGAAACAAGGAATCATGCATGAGACTTAAGGCTATCCAGGAGATCAGAACAAAAAAGGTCAAAGCCGTCGAGATTCTGGACGATTTGATCCATCTTCTTGATGACGGAAGCTGTCTTATACGGGCTTCCTTCATGACCATTTGACTCAGATTTCGTTTGGGTTGGATGTTTGGAGCGTCTCTGAACATTTGTTTATTTTTCGGTGCAAAGTAGAGACTTTTAATTCATATATTTTTATTTATATTTACAATCAAATACATAAATAATTTTTATGAATTACACATTGCACCAACTATTCATTTTCCTTGAAGTAGTTAAGCAACAGAGCATTACGAAAGCTGCCGCGGCTATGCATATGACCCAACCGGCACTGTCCATCCAGCTAAAAAACTTTCAAAATCAGTTCGACATTCCTTTGACCGAAGTGATCGGAAAACAACTTTATGTGACAGATTTTGGGAATTCCATAGCCGAGATCGCCGAGAACGTCATCAAGGAAGCCGACGCCATCAAATACAAAACCAAGGAGTACAGTGATCTCCTCGCAGGCAAGCTTCGCATCTCTTCCGCTTCGACCGGAAAATATGTAATCCCCTATTTCCTGAGCGGATTTCAAAAAAGATATCCGGGTATTGATATCATCCTGGATGTGTCCAATAAGACCACCGTGGTTCAGAATCTCAAAGACAATGAAATAGACTTTGCCCTGGTGTCAGTAGTTCCAAAGGGAATCGAGATTGAAGAAGAGCTCTTGCTCGAAAACAAAATTTTCAAGTTGAGCAACAAAAACGTGTCGACCAAAGACAGTCCGTTGATCTTTCGGGAGGACGGTTCCGCCACACGGATGGCTATGGATGAATACTATAAAAAAATCAAAGAGCGTAAAAGCATCAAACTCACCTCGAATGAGGCTGTCAAACAAGCGGTTATAGCCGGATTGGGCAATTCACTGATCCCTCTGATCGGAATCAAGAATGAGCTGAGCAACGGAGAGCTACATATTATCCCTACTAAGGGGCTCCCCATCGTGACCAATTGGAGACTAATCTGGCTCAAAAAGAAAAAGCTCTCGCCTATTGCCCAGACGTATCTCGAATTTCTCAGGGAAAATAAAGAAGATATCATTCAGCGAAAATTCGAGTGGTATCTGAAATTCGAAAGTCCTGATTAAATTTGTATCCAAACTAGAAATGCATGAAGATACACATTGAAACGGATCATCTCATCCTCAGGGATATTGAGGAGACTGACGTGCAGGGAATTTTCGATCTGGATTCGGATCCTGAGGTTCACACCTACCTGGGTACTCAACCCATAAAAACTCTCGATGAGGCCCGGGAGATTATCCAGTATATCAGAAAACAGTATGCAGAAAACGGAATTGGGCGCTGGGCGGTTATCGAAAAGAAATCCTCTGATTTCATCGGTTGGACCGGCCTGAAATACGAGCAGGTTCTTCGCTCAGAATTCGACTATTACGATATTGGCTACCGATTGAGAAAGAAATACTGGGGCCAGGGTATTGCCACATTGACAGCGGCAGAATCTCTGCGATACGGCTTCGAGCAAATGGATCTCGATGAGATTTGTGGAGCAGCAGAAGTAGAGCACAAAGTATCGAACTACATCCTGCAAAAGATCGGACTTACATATGTCGAGCAGTTTGTATTTGAGGGAAGCCTCATCAATTTTTACAGGATCAAAAAATCCGACTGGGTCAAAAAATCCGACTGGGTCAAGACGAAGAACACAACGCCATGATTGCTATAATTGGTGCCGGGCTATCCGGCTTGCTCCTTGCCTACAGGTTCAAGAATGCAAACATACCCTTCAAGGTTTTAGAAGCCAGAAAACGTATTGGAGGGAGAATACACACCCTAAAGGGCGCGCACAAGACCCCTATGGAAATGGGCGCTACCTGGTTTCATCAGGAGCATCGACATTTTCTTCATCTGCTCAGCGAACTTGATATTCCGTTTTACGAGCAATACATGGATGGAACTGCCTTTTTCCAGGCCCATGCCGGAGTCCCTGCCGAGTCGTTTATCATGCCCGATCAAACGCCAAGTTACAGGATAGCGGGTGGAACCATTGAACTCATCAATAAATTGAAATCAGGTTTGGATGAAAAGGATATTTTCCTGAATCAACCCGTGCACGAAATTGACTTTTCCAAGAATGAGGTTCGTGTTGAGGCAAGAGACACATTCATGGCTGAAAAGGTGATCCTTGCTCTACCACCTAAATTATGGCAGAAAACCATTCGCTTTTCGCCAGATTTACCTTCCAATGTCAAGCAAATAGCGGGCGAAACCCAGACCTGGATGGAGGAATCGATAAAAGTCGGAGTGATTTATGACAAACCCTTTTGGCGCCAGAATCATCAATCGGGAACTCTTTTCAGCAATGTAGGGCCCATGACCGAGCTTTACGATCATTGCAATCAGGAGGTTTCTGCATTTGCCCTGTGTGGCTTTCTGCACTCGAACTTCAGATCTCTGACTCCTGAAGAGCGAAAGCGGCGGGTGATCCAGCAGCTGACCTCCAGTTTCGGAAGAGAAGCCTCCGAAGCCCTGGATTACGTGGAACTCGATTGGAGTATTGAGGCTCACACTTCAGGACCACTGTCCCGGCCCTTGTTTCCCCATCAAAACAATGGCCACGAGATCTTCCAAAATTCCCTCTGTGAGGATCGTCTCTACTTTGCCGGAACCGAGGTGTCTCCTCACCATGGCGGATACATGGAAGGTGCCGTCTATAATTCCATGCAGGTATTTGCAAAAATCCTACGATACACAAAAAAATGAAAAACCTCATACTGCTTCCCTTTCTAATCGCACTCCTGAACTGTAATGCTATGGCCGCTCAACAAAAATACATGACTTTCAATGTCAGATTTGACAATCCCGCAGACGGTGAAGATCGCTGGGAACTGAGAAAGAAGGAATTGTGCAATATGATCCAAAAGCACGATCCGGATTTTATCGGAATTCAGGAAGCGCTTCCGAATCAGGTGGATTACATTGATGCCGAATTGCAGCAATACAAATACACGGGTTTCGGCAGAGATGGAGAAGGAACTGACAGTGAATCCGTCCCGATTTTTTATAAACCCGAGGCGTTTGAGTTGATCAGGACTGACGTCTTCTGGCTGTCTGCCACACCTGACATCCCTTCTAAGGGATGGGACGCCTCCCTGAACCGAATTACGACTTATGGCACCTTTAGGAATAAGATGACCGGAGATACCCTACATGTTTTTAACACCCATTATGATCACCGGGGCGAAAAAGCCCGTGTGAATTCTTCACGCCTATTGATCGAAAAACTCAAGACCGGGAAGCTTCTCGATAAAAAAGTGATCCTTATGGGGGATTTCAATAGCCGCCCTGAAGAAGAGCCTATCCAGATTCTGAATGAGACCCTCGCGGATGCTCAGACGAACTCAGAACATGAGGTCCGAGGCCCCTATGGAACTTTTAACGGATTTGATGTCAGTGCCCGACTCGCTCAACGAATTGACTATGTATTCGTTTTGAATATGAGAGTTTTGAACTACACTGCGATCGAAGACAAGAGAAAAAACGGAAGGTGGATTTCAGACCATCTACCGGTTCTGGCTGAGGTTTCCCATTAGTCGATTGTCTGGGATTACTTGCGCATCATGAAATTTTCCTACCTTTAAAAATATTCAAGATTTACATGGTTGTTCAAATTATCAAATTGAAATCCGACCTGCCGGAGAAAGAACTCATGAAAAGAGCCCGG
>Ga0316197_10003681_pt1 | contig 10924 bp, 6 predicted proteins | sample OudBiesiAoxic_MG_FD_204939 | JGI IMG/M metagenome (GOLD analysis project Ga0316197, IMG submission 204939) | Coastal sediment microbial communities from Oude Bieten Haven, Netherlands - site A oxic | ecosystem: Environmental > Aquatic > Marine > Coastal > Sediment | place: Netherlands... | reverse complement strand
CGACGGAGACGTCGGCCACCTCATCCGGGCGTACCAGACCGACCCCGAGACCATCGCGATCGACGAAGCGACCGACACGGTCGGCAACATGAGTCACCTGTTCCTGGGTGTTCACCACATGGACCGCGACAAGGTCATCGGCGCCATCGCCCGCGGCATTCCGAAGTTGATCGTCTTCTGCCAGACCAAACGGCAGTGCGACCGGGCCACGGAGAAGTTGCAGGATCTCGGCATCGACGCGCTGGCCATCCACGGTGACCTCCAGCAGAAGACCCGCGAGCGGGTGATGCGTTCGTTCGCCGAAGGCAAGCTGCAGGTGCTCGTCGCCACCGACGTTGCCGCCCGCGGCATCGACATCGACGACATCGGCGCAGTCATCCACTACGAGCCGGCCAAGGACGTGAAGGACTACCTCCACCGTTCCGGCCGCACCGCTCGTGCGGGTCGCGACGGTTGGGCGATCACGTTCGCCGAGTACAACCAGGTCACGCAGGTCCGCATCCTGCAGCGGATGATGAAGATGGAACCGAGCAAGCCGGTCGACGTCTTCTCCAACGATCACCGCCTCGAGAAGCTCGAAGAGTTCGGCGAGGACATCAAGACGTCGGCGATCAACCCCAGCAACCTCTGAGCGGTCCACAGCGATGAGAGCCGGCAGGTCCGGCGCGGAGCGACACGAGATTCGACCCGGCGGTGCCTTCTCGGCATCTGGACAGGAGAGAGCAATGAACACCATTTTCAAGCGCATGGTCGCGGGAATCGGAGCGCTGGCGGCGCTCTCGCTGATGGGTGTCGGCGACAGCCCAGTGGTCTCGGCCGCAACGCTGACCGTCACCGATGCGTCGGGTGACCCGCTCGTGGTGGGGAGCCTGCCGTACCAGGTGGCCCAGGCGAATGCGTCGGTCGGGGTCGCCGACACGATCGATTTCGATCCCGGTCTGTTCAACAGCGGATCGCCCCAGCTGATCACGCTGAACACCACCCTCGACATCGATGACACGGTCACGATCCAGGGCCCTGGATCCGATGCCGTCACCGTGACCACAGCGACCGGACCCGTGATCCGAGTGGACGACGCGAGCAACCCGTCACTCACGATCACCGGGCTCACCCTTGGGGGCTCGGACGATGCCGCTCTCGATGTGATCCAGCGTGGCAGCAGCGGCCCTGACCTCGAATTGCGCGTTTCCGGGGTTGTGTTCGACTCGAACGTCACGGGAATCGATGCGTTCGCCACTGCACTGGTTGACATCGACGATTCGGTGTTCTCCGGTCACAGCGGCCCGTTTGCGCTTCGCGCATTTTCTCCCGCGGGCGGGGAAACGCCGGTGATCGATCTGAACACGGTCGAGTTCGCCGACAACGTCGGTCGGGCAATCGATGTTTCCGACGTCGACACGGTGACATTCGACAGCGTCACGGTTCACAGTGACGGCCTGGCAACGCCAGCGGGTCAGGGGATCCGGATCGGCGATGCCACTGCGCCGATCGAGATCATCGACACGACGATTCGAGATCAGGACGCGTCGGGCGCGAACGGATTGCTGATCTTCGGCTCGGACTCGACCGTGTCGCTGACCGACTCGTCGATCATGGGGATCACTTCGTCGGGCCTGTCCGCCTACGACGTCGTCGGTGAGGTCGTCGTGACCGGATCCACGCTGTCGGGCAACGACATCCACGGAGCGGACCTGAGGGGACCTGGCCCGGTCACGTTCAGACAGTCGATCACCGACGAGAACGCATCCGACGGCGCGTCGTTGTCATCGACCGGTGGCGTCACGATCACCGATCACACGGCACGGGGTAACAGCCGTTACGGACTCGACGTCGGATCTGCGACCGCTGGCGTGTCCGTGTCCGGCGGCAACTTCGACGAGAACCTGGCCGGCATCAACGTCAGCAACGCGTCGGGCCTGGTGCGCATCGCCGGCGTGGCGGCATCGCGCAACACCTCGACCGGTGTCTCCGTCTTCAATTTCGGCGCGCCGCCGCCCCGCCCGACCGTCGAGGTCGTCGACGTCACGCTGGACGACAACGCGTCAACTGGTCTCTCGATCACAGCGAGTGGTGCGGTGTCGATCTCCGGTTCGTCGCTCGACGACAACGATTTCCGCGGCGCAACCATCACCGATACGACCACGATCACGATGGCGGACACGACGTTCGACCGGAACGACACGGGACTGTTCGTCAACGAGGCAGCCGGGCAGGTCAGCATGTCCGCGGATGTCGTTGCTCGCTCGAACACCCGCGCCGGTCTCCACGTCATCAACTCGGCCGGTGATGTCACGCTCGAGAACACGACGGTCGGCGACAACGGGACCTACGGGCTCCAGCTCGACGATGTCGGCGCCGTGTCCTTCGTCGACGGGTCCATCGACGCGAACGGTGACGACGGCGCCTGGATACGTCAGGCCGGTCCGGTGTCGATCGATGGCGCGACCGTGAGCCGGAACACGCGAGCCGGGATACGTCTCGACACGACCGGCGCCGCGGAGGTCGACAGCACGAGCCTCGTGGGGAACGGCGACGGGATCGTCGTCACCGATGTGGCCGACGGGCTCGAGGTGTTGAATTCGTCGATCTTCGACAACACCGGGTTCGCGGCAAGCGTGCGAGGGACCCGTACCGAGGTGTCGGTGCGCCACTCCACGATCGACCAGAACGCAGCGGACACCGCGATCAGCACCGATCGCAACCTCGTCCTCGATCACTCGATCGTGTTGGCGGCCGACGGGTTCGGCTCCGAGGGCAACAGCTTCCGCCTCGTGACCCCCTCGGGTGGCGCAGCACCCACCGTCACGAGCGGGTACTCGATCCTGGAGCGCGGAACCGGTCTCGGGGGGACGAACCTCGAAATCGGGGACGCCGATCTCGGTCCGGTCGACGCCTCGGGGCCGACCCCTGTGCTCCCGCCCAACCCGACGTCGCCGGCCGTCGGCGCCGGCGACCCCGCGATCTCGGGTGCGCCTGCAACCGACCAGCTCGGCGGCCCACGCGAGATCGGCGTCATCGACATCGGCGCCGTGGAGATTCTGACGAAGTCGCTCGAACCATTGTCGCCAGACCGCTTTGCCGACACCCGTTCGACGGGGGAAACCGTCGACGGTCGCTTCGAGGCCGAGGGCAAGCTGGCGGCGGAGGAGCAGTACGAGGTGCAGATCGCCGGCCGCGGTCTCGTGCCGGCGAATGCCGAAGGCGTGATCATGAACGTGACCGCCGTGGCCGCAGAGGGCAACGGGTTCGTGACCGTCCATCCGTGTGTCACGCCGCGCCCGCTGGCGTCATCGCTGAACTACACGACCGGGGTGAACCTTGGCAACGAAGTGATCGCAGGCTTGTCCGAGACCGGGTCGGTGTGTCTGTTCACTCGGCGCGCCGCACACCTCACGGTCGACGTGACGGGCTTCATCCCGAAGGGGTCGAGCACGATGTTGCTCACGCCGGCGCGACTGTTGGAGACGCGACCGGGTCTGACGACTGCGGATGGTCTGGCCCAGGGTGGGGGGAGGACCGAGGCGGGTGGCACGACCGTGCTCGACGTCGCTGGCCGTGTGGGTATCCCCGACGATGCCGCGGCGGTGATCGTGAATGTCACTGCGGTCGGGGCCCAGCAGCGTGGGTTCGTCACGGTGCATCCCTGCGTCGACCCGGCTCCGGTTGCGTCCTCCCTCAACTATGTCCCGGGGGTCAATCGTGGAAACGAACTCGTGGCGACGCTCGACGCAAAGGGCGGCATCTGCCTCTTCACGAACCGCTCGATTCATCTGAACGTCGATGTTGTCGGGTATCTGCCGGCCGAAGCGACGCTCCGCCCAGTCGACCCTGCTCGATTGCTCGATACACGCCCCGGCAAGTCCACCATCGACGGTGAGAGTGCCGGCGCGGGCCGGGTGGCCGCAGAGTCGACGACTCGTCTGGAGGTGGCCGGCCGCGCCGACGTCCCCGATGGGGCCACAGCGGCCATCCTCAACGTCACCGCGATCGGTGCAACGGAGCGAGGTTTCGTCACCGTACATCCATGCGTCGACCAGCGTCCGCTGGCATCGTCGCTCAACTATGTGTCCGGCGTGAACGGTGCGAACGAGATCGTCGCCACGCTCGATGGCAAGGGCGACATCTGCCTGTTCACGAACCGGTCGATCAATCTCGCCGTGGATGTCGTCGGATTCGTCACGTGATATCGGTCTCGTCCGTCCCGAGGTGGAGCGTCACACGACACGTCCCTCGGTACTCGTCGCAGTGACACACTGAGCCGGTGGGGGCTCAGAACATGCCGCAGGCAGAGGTCGACATCACTGTCGACCTCGTCCGTGCGCTGCTGACCGATCAACACCCCGACCTGGCCGACCTGTCGATCATCCCGCTGGCGAACGGATGGGACAACGCCATCTTCCGTGTGGGCGAGGAGCTGACCGTGCGCCTGCCGCGCCGAGCGATGGCGGCGTTGCTCGTCGAGCACGAGCAACGCGTGCTGCCCGGCCTCGCCACCCGTCTTCCGATCGCGATTCCGGCACCGGTGCGCGTCGGGCGACCTGCACTGGGGTATCCGTGGCGGTGGAGTCTCAATCCGTGGTTGCCCGGGACGGTCGCCGCAACGACCGCGTTGGCGGACCCGCTGGCCGAAGCGCAACGTCTCGGGTCGTTTCTTCGTGCGTTGCATCGGCCGGCGCCAGCCGACGCGCCGCCGAACCCGTACCGAGGACACTTCATCGGTGAGAACACGCCGATCGTCACCGAGCGAGTCGGGGCGCTCGGCGGGTCGCCGGGGTTCGACGCCGACGCGGTGCTTGCCCGGTGGGCCGAACTGGTCGACGTCGCTCCGGACACGGCCGCGCCGCGGTGGATCCACGGCGACCTGCACGCCGCGAACATGCTCGTCGACGGTGGAGCGATCAGCGCCGTCATCGATTTCGGCGACGTCTGTGCTGGTGACCCCGCCACCGACCTGGCCTGTGCGTGGGGCCTGTTCGCAACGCCCCAGGTCCGCGACGTGTTGCGCTCGCACGCCGGCGACATCGACGATGCGACGTGGCAGCGGGCGGAGGCCTGGGCACTGCACTTCGCCATCGTGTACCTGGTCCACTCGGCCGACAACCCGACGATGGGTGCAATTGGCCAACGGCTGCTCGACTCGCTGCTGACCTCGTCGGGCAGCTGAACGGATACTGGCTTCGTCGCCTGGCGAACCGTGTGTGACACTCCGATCATGACGTCCCCGCCGGCGGTTTCCGCGCGCTCACTCGTGAAGCGCTTCGGCGACTTCACGGCGGTCGCCGGCATCGACGTCGAGATCGCGCCGGGCGAGGCGTTCGGGTTCCTCGGCCCCAACGGTGCCGGCAAGACCTCGACGATGCGGATGATCGGATGCGTCTCGCCGGTCACCGACGGTGAGCTCCGGATCTTCGGCCTGGACCCCGCCACCGATGGGCGGACGATCCGCGGGCGCATGGGTGTCGTTCCGCAGCTCGACCAGCTCGACAGCGAACTGACCGTGATCGAGAACCTGCTGATCTACGGCCGGTACTTCGACCTCTCGCGCGCCCAGTGTCGGACCAAGGCCGACGAGTTGATCGACTTCGTGCAGCTCGACGAGAAACGCACGAGCACAGTCGACTCGCTCTCGGGTGGCCAGAAGCGCCGGGTGAGCATCGCCCGATCGTTGGTCAACGACCCCGAGCTGCTCCTGCTCGACGAGCCGACGACCGGGCTCGACCCGCAGGCCCGCCACGTCCTCTGGGATCGGCTGTACCAGCTCAAGGAGCGTGGGGCGACGCAGGTGATCACGACTCACTTCATGGACGAGGCAGAGCAACTCTGTGACCGGCTCGTCGTGATGGACACTGGGCTGATCGTCGCGGAGGGATCCCCGCGCGAACTGATCACCGAACATGTGCGGCGCGAGGTCCTGGAGGTGCGGTTCGGCTACGGGCGCAACGAGGAGCAACTCCCAGCGCTCGACGGCGTCGGCCAGCGGATCGAGGTGCTGCCCGACCGTCTCCTGATCTACGACGACGACGGCGAGGCGGCGCTGTCGGAGCTGCACCGACGCGAGATCGTGCCCGACAGCGCGCTCGTTCGGCGCAGCAGCCTGGAAGACGTCTTCCTCAAGCTCACCGGCCGGACGTTGATCGAGTGAGTCACACCCTTTCGTCGTGGGGGCCGATACGGGTGTACTCGCGCGACTGGACCTCCTTTCGCTTCGTCTGGCGGACCGCACTCTTCGGCTCCGTCGCACAACCGCTGATGTATCTGCTCGGCGTCGGCCTCGGGATCGGGGAGCTCGTCGACGGTGGGCCTGGTGGAGCAGCGGCCCTCGGCGGGATGTCGTATTTCGCCTTCTACGCGACGGCGCTGATCGCAACCACCTCGATGTTCGTGCTCGGGCAAGAGGCGCTCTGGCCGACGATGGACGGCTTCACCTGGTCACAGGCACATCAGGCGATGATCGCCACCCCGCTGACCCCGCGCGACGTGGCGCTCGGCAAGGGGCTGTACTACGCATTCCGCGGGCTGTTCACCAGCGGCGGCGTAGCGATCGTGCTGGCCTGCTTCGCCGACACTCGATCGTGGGGGCTCGTTCCGGCCGTTCCCGTGGGGGTGCTCACCGGACTCTCGTTTGCGATGCCGATCGCAGCGTGGATCGCGACCCGGCAGAGCGACAATTCGTTCTCGGCGATCCTGCGAGTCGGGATCATCCCGATGTTCCTGTTCGGTGGTGCGTTCTACCCGGTCGACCAGCTGCCCTCATGGCTCGCGTTCGTGGCGCGACTGACCCCGATCTGGCATGGGATCGAGCTCTGTCGTGGGCTCGTACTCGGAGGTCTGGACATGGCGACCGGTCTCATGCACCTCTTCGTGCTCGTCGCTTTCGTCGTTGCTGGAAGTGTGGCGGCGACGATCACTTTCGATCGGCGACTGCGCCCATGAGCACGGCATCCCTCCCGGTCCGGATCGTGCCCTCGGTGCTGCTCGACATACGGCGCCCGCAGCGGATGGTGGAGCGCAGCCTCTACGTCTACAAGCGGGCATGGCTCATCCTTGCGAGCGGCTTCGTCGAGCCACTGTTCTACCTGCTGTCCATCCGCGTCGGGCTCGCCGCGCTCGTCGGCGACGTCGAGACCGGCGGGCGACTCGTGCCCTACGACCAGTTCGTCGCGCCCGGCCTGATGGCAGCGGCGGCGATGAACGGCGCGATCTTCGAGTGCACGGCGAACGTGTTCTACAAGATCAAGCATTCGAAGCTCTACGACGCCGTGCTCGCGACCCCGATGTCCGCCGCGGACGTTGCGTTCGGCGAGATCAGTGGTGCCGTCGTGCGCAGCGCGGTCTACTCCGTTGCGTTCGCAGTCACGATGTGGGTGCTTGGAATGGTCGAGTCGCCTTGGTTCGTGCTGGCCGTCCCGGCAGCCACGTTGATCGGCCTCACCTTCGCCTCGCTCGGGATGGCGCTCACCACGTTCATGCGGTCGTGGGAGGACTTCGAATACGTCCCTGCGATCACGCTGCCGCTCTTCTTGTTCTCGACCACGTTCTACCCGATCTCCCAGTACGGGGAGTGGAGCTGGGTCGTCGGCTTCAGCCCGCTGTACCACGGCGTCGAACTGGTGCGGGCTGCCAACCTGGGGCAGTGGGATCCTTCGATCCTCGGGCACGTCACCGTGCTGGTCGGGCTGTCGTTGGTCGGTGTGACGGTGGCCTCGCGGCGCATCGAGCGGCTCCTGCTGACCTGACGGCTCGGCCGGTACGGTTGCCCCGTGACCATCGACCACACGGCGTTGCACGACACCTGCTCGGAGGCGTGGGAGGGGATCGTTCCCGTGCTCCACGACTACATCGCGATCCCGAACGTCTCGCCCGACTTCGATGCCGACTGGCGTGAGCACGGCCACATGGCCGAGGCGGTCGACCTCATCGCGGGCTGGTGTCGCAACCGAGCGATCCCCGGCCTGAGCGTCGAGGTGCACGAGTTGACCGGGCGCACGCCGATCATCCTGATGGAGATCCCGGCGACCGATCCCGACGCCGGCTCCGGCCCCGACGACACGGTGCTGCTCTACGGCCACCTCGACAAGCAGCCCGAGATGGAGGGCTGGCGGGACGGGCTGGGCCCGTGGACGCCGGTGCTCGAGGGGGACCGCCTCTACGGGCGCGGTGGTGCCGACGACGGATACGCGGCCTTCGCGAGCCTCACTGCGATCGAGGCGGTCCATGCTGCGGGGGGCGATCACACCCGCTGCGTCGTGCTGATCGAGGCGAGCGAGGAGTCCAACTCGTCCGACCTGCCCGCCTACGTCGAGTCCTTCGCGAATCGCATCGGCACACCGAGCCTCGTCGTCTGCCTCGACTCCGGCTGCATCGATTACGACCGGATGTGGGTCACCACGTCGCTGCGCGGGTTGATCGAAGGAGTGCTGACCGTCGACATCGTGACCGAGGGCCTGCACTCGGGCGACGCATCGGGAATGGTCCCGTCGTCGTTCCGCATCGCACGGCAGCTGCTCGATCGGATCGAGGATCCCGCAACGGGTGACGTCCTGCTCTCGGAGTGCAACGTCGACATTCCGGAGGGACGTCTCGCAGAAGCAGCCGCCACTGCGTCCGAGATCGGGGTGATCGCCGATCGCTACCCGTTCGTCGACGGTGCCGGCCCGACCACGGACGATCCGATCGGGCAGTTGCTCGCCCGAACCTGGCGGCCGACGGTCAGCGTGGTCGGTGCGGACGGGTTGCCACCGACGTCACGCGCCGGCAACGTGTTGCGGCCGGGCACGGCGCTCAAGCTCTCGATCCGCCTGCCACCGACGGCCGATCCCGGCCGCGCTGGCGAAGCGCTTCGGCACGCGCTGACCACCGACGTCCCGTACGGGGCTCGGGTCTCGTTCGACGTTGCCGATGGCGCACCGGGCTGGAATGCGCCACCCACCGCCCCGTGGCTCGAATCGGCCATGGCAACGGCGTCGGAGGCGGCGTTCGGGAGGCCGGCGCGAGCGTTCGGCGAAGGCGGGACGATCCCCTTCATGGGGATGCTCGGCGAGCGGTTCCCCGATGCCCAGTTCATGATCACCGGTGTGCTCGGGCCCGATGCGAACGCACACGGCCCGAACGAATACCTCCACCTGCCCACCGCTCGCCGCCTGTCGATGGCGGTCGCCCACGTACTCGACGCCCACGCGCGGCGAGGCTGAGGCCGACGTGGTCACCCGAGCCGAATTCCGCGCCCGCGTCGCATCGCGTCCCCTGCTCTTCGACGGTGCCACCGGCACGGTGTTGCAGAGTCGGCGACGCGTCTCGGGTCACGGCTTCGACGGGCTGAACCTGACGGCGCCCGGTGTCGTCGCTGCTGCGCATGCGGCGTACGTGGCCGCCGGCGTCGACGTGATCGAGACGAACACGTTCGGAGCCAACCGGTTCCGCCTCGACGAGCACGGACTCGGCGATCGGGCCACCGAGATCAACACGGTGGCGGTGACGATCGCTCGCGACGCGGTGTCCGGAACCGATGTGTGGGTCGCCGGTTCGGTCGGCCCGCTCGGTGTGGTGCTCACGCCGATCGGGCGAGTCGTGGAAGCCGATGCCCGCGACGCGTTCGCCGAACAGATCGGTGCACTCGTCGACTCCGGCGTCGACCTCGTCGTGATCGAAACGATGCCGTCGATCCACGAGGTGCAGATCGCTGCGCGAGCGGCGCGTGAACTCGCCCCGGATCTCCCGGTCGTCGCGATGATGACCTTCGCCGACGACGACCGGACGATCCTGGGCGCGGGCGCTGCCGAGGTCGGACGCGAGCTGGCCGATCTCGATATCGATGCCGTCGGGGTCAACTGCAGCACGGGGCCCAACCAGGTGCTGAGGCTTGCGAGCGCAATGCGCGAGGTCGCACCCGATCTGGCGATCGCGGCGATGCCAAATGCCGGGTTCCCCGAACGAGACGCCTCGGGGCGGGTCGCGTATCCGGCGACCCCCGAGTACTTCGCCGACTACGCGAGCGCTTTCGTCGAGGCTGGGATCACGATCATTGGTGGGTGCTGCGGCACCTCCGACGAACACATCGCGGCGATGCGCCGCGCGATCGACGACGGCAGCCCGACGACGATCGTGACCTCGCGGGCGGCGATCGTCTCCAGCGAGGCGGTCGATCCGGTGTCGGCCGACCCGCCCACCCTGCTCAAGGAGGCGCTGACCGCCGGCCGATTCGTCACGACCGTCGAGATGCGGCCGCCCAAGGGCATCGCCACGCAGAAGATGGTCGCAAGCGCCGCCATGCTTCGCGACGCCGGTGCCGATTTCCTCGACATCGCGGATATCCCGCTCGCACGGATGCGAATGAGTGCCTGGGCCGCCGCCCACCTCGTGCAGGCGCAGGCCGACATCGAGACGATCCTGCACTTTCCGACGCGGGGGCGGAACCTGCTGAGGGTCCAGGCCGACCTGCTCGCAGCGCACGCGCTCGGTGTTCGCAATCTGTTCGTCACGATGGGCGATCCGGCACGAATCGGCGATTATCCGGACGCGTCCGACGACTACGACGTGGCGTCGACCGGCTTGATCAGGCTGCTCAAGGAGCGGATGAATGTCGGTCTCGACCAATCGGGTGCACTGCTCGACCAGCCGACGCACTTCACCATCGGTTGCGCCACGTCCCTCACGCCGTCGGACCCGGGTCGGGAGGCTGCACTGCTCGCCAAGAAGATCCGTGCCGGTGCAGACTTCGCGCTCACTCAACCGTGTTTCGATGCGGACAGTGCGCGGTCGTTCATCGATCGGCACCGGTCCGAATCGGGCGATGCAACGATTCCGCTCCTGCTCGGGATCCAGCCGCTGTTCAATGCTCGCAACGCCGAGTTCCTGCACAACGAGGTGCCGGGGATCCGGATCCCTCAGCGCTACCGCGATCGGATGCGGGCTGCCACCGACCCGA
>Ga0316197_10003678_pt1 | contig 10927 bp, 6 predicted proteins | sample OudBiesiAoxic_MG_FD_204939 | JGI IMG/M metagenome (GOLD analysis project Ga0316197, IMG submission 204939) | Coastal sediment microbial communities from Oude Bieten Haven, Netherlands - site A oxic | ecosystem: Environmental > Aquatic > Marine > Coastal > Sediment | place: Netherlands... | reverse complement strand
TCAACGATGGCGGACCGCCTCGTGGCTCGCCACGCCCTCTCCGGCCCGGAGCCCGCCATCATTGTGTCTTCGGTTCGGGCCGCCACCCAGCGGCTGAGCCCTACCCCCGTAGAGCCGATTCACGTCGTACAGGGTGAAGAGACGCCCTTTGATGATCTGGTCGCTGGACTCGCGGATCTTGGCTACCGACGGACGGATCGCGTCGAGGGAAAGGGCGAGTTCGCCGTGCGCGGAGGGATCGTCGATGTGTATCCGACGCAGGCTTCGAATCCCGTTCGGATTGACTTCTGGGGTGATGCGATCGAAGAGATCCGACCGTTTGCAATCTCGACACAACGGTCGGAGGGATCGATCGTCGGGATCGACGTGTATCCCGCCGGCGAGGTCCTGATCTCGGATGTGATGCGCGCTCGTGCGCTCGATCTCATGGTCGATGCGCCGTGGGGGTCGTCGACGTGGGAACGTATCGCTGAGGGGATACGGTTTCCCGGAATGGAGTCATGGTTGCCGTGGCTGTCACCTCCGAAGACGATCCTCGACGAGACCGACGCCACCGTGGTGCTCTTTGATCCTGAACGGTCCAAGGATCGATGCAGCGACCTTATCTCCGAAGAGGCGGATCTCGCCGGAGCGCTCTCCGGCACCTGGGGCAAGGGCGCTCCCGACTCGGGTTCCCACCCACCTCTCTACCTGCCACTCGCGCCCGTCGAAGGCGCCGACGTCCTCGAAGCCCCACCGATCGCGGCGTCTCCCGGAGATGAGGGATATGAGATGAGGGGATTCGGGGCAACGGCAGGAGATCCGGAATCCGTCGCCGCATCGATCACCGGCTGGTCCGGGCGCGGAATCGACGTCGTTGTCGCCATGGACGGCTCGACAGCAGCGAAGCGAGTTGCCGGCCTTCTCGCCGAGGCCGGTGCCGGACTCCCCGTAGTCGACGTCCTCGAAACCGTCGAGTCCGCGGTGCTTCCCAGCGGCATCCACAGCGGCTTCGTCTTTCCCGCGCTTCGGGTCGCTGTTGTCGGCGAACGCGAGGTGGCCGGTCGCCGGCGTTCGCATCGCACGGTCCGCAGGGGGAGGGGAGAACGACACGACGAGGCATACCGAGACCTGAATCCTGGAGACTACGTTGTTCATCACCACCACGGCGTGGGACGGTTCGAAGGCCTCGTACACCGAGACATGGCCGGGGCTGCACGCGACTACCTACTTGTTGAGTACGCCGCAGGTGACAAGCTCTACGTCCCGACCGACCAGCTTGCGGCCGTCCGCCGATACACCGGGGGTGAGACACCACGCCTGTCTCGCATGGGCGGCACCGAGTGGTCCCAAACCCGCAGCAAGGTCAGGAAGGCCGTGGCCGTAGTCGCCGAGGCGGTGGTGGACCTGCACCGCGCACGAGCCGGCGCAGCGGGACACGGTTTCGACTCCGATACACCCTGGCAGGGAGAGTTCGAGGCCGCTTTCCCCTACGAGGAAACACCCGACCAGCTCACGGCGATCGCTGACGTGAAGTCCGACATGGAAGCCGAGGCACCGATGGACCGCCTGGTCTTCGGCGACGTCGGGTTTGGCAAGACCGAAGTGGCTCTGCGAGCGATGTTCAAGGCCGTTCAGGACGGGAAACAAGCAGCCGTCCTCGTCCCGACGACCCTGCTCGCTCAGCAACACTTCTCGACGATGGAGGAACGGTTCGCACCGTTCCCGATCCGAGTCGAGATGCTCAGCCGCTTCCTGACGTCGGCCCAGCAACGCAAGGTCATCGCCGGCATAGCGGACGGCTCGGTCGACGTGGTTGTGGGGACGCACCGGCTGCTCTCCGCCGATGTCGACTTTCGAGACCTCGGGCTCCTGGTAATCGATGAGGAGCAGCGCTTTGGGGTCGCCGCGAAGGATCGAATCAAGGCGATGCGTGCGTCGGTTGATGCCCTCACACTGACCGCGACGCCGATTCCGCGAACGTTGGAGATGGCGCTGACCGGCATTCGCGAGGTCAGCCACATCCGAACCGCACCCGAGGATCGGCATCCGATTCTTACCTACGTCGGGCCCTACGACGACCAGGCCGTTTCGGCGGCGATCCGGCGTGAGATGCTGCGTGAGGGGCAGGTGTTCTATGTGCACAACCGGGTGCAGTCGATCGACCACGCGGTCGCACGTCTGCGCGACCTCGTACCGGACGCGAAATACGCGATCGCGCACGGGCAGATGAGTGAGGGGCAGCTCGAACAGGTGATGTACGATTTCTGGAACGGCGACTACGACGTATTGGTCGCCACCACGATCATCGAGTCGGGACTCGACCTGCCACAGGTGAACACGCTGATCGTCGAACGGGCCGACCGGCTCGGATTGGCGCAGCTCTACCAGTTGCGAGGTAGGGTCGGCCGGTCGAATCAGCGGGCGTATGCCTATCTCTTCCATCCCCCGGAGGAACGGATCGGAGAGAGCGCCTACCGCCGGCTGGAGGCAATCGGTGAGTTCTCCGATCTCGGCTCCGGCTTCGAACTGGCGATGCGTGATCTCGAGATCCGAGGCGCCGGCAGCATTCTTTCCGAGACGCAGTCCGGACACATCGCCGCTGTTGGTTTCGATCTCTACACGGAGTTGGTCGCTGAGGCGGTGCAGGAATTGAAGGGCGAACCGATCGAACGCAAGGTCGAGCACGACATCAGGATCGACCTCCCGGTCGAGGCCCGACTCCCGGACGAGTACGTTCCAGACGCCGACGGCCGCCTCGAGGGATACCGTCGTCTGGCCGCCGCGTCGACGGAGGTCGAGGTCGGCGACGTGATTGCGGAATGGGAGGACCGCTACGGGCTGCTGCCACCCGAGGCCGAGGAGCTCATCGCCGTGGCCCGAATCCGGGTGGAAGCCATTCGCATCGGTCTCGACGAGATCGTCCAGGCGCGCGGCGAAGTGCGCATATCCCCGGTGGACCTCCGCCCGTCCCAGGAGGTCCGTCTCGAGCGCGTCCAGCGTGGTGCGGTCCTTCGCGGATCAAAGCTGTTCATCCCCGCACCCAAGAAGGACGTGGCGAAAGCCCTCCACGAATTCCTCCAGACCATGTGGCCGGAAGCCGCGAACTAGCCGAGACACCCCAATCCTGCCCTCCACCACCGAAAGTGGGGGAGGGTGCCCGAGCGGAGCGAGGGCGGGAGGGGGCGGCCTGGGAGCCGGCACGCGAAGATGAGGCCCGCCGCGTGTCTCGTGTCTCGTGTCTCGTGTCTCGTGTCTCGTGTCTCGTGTCTCGTGTCTCGTGTCTCGTGTCTCGTGTCTCGTGTCTTGGCTCTCTTTCCACTCGTCTAACCTCGCCCGATGGCGCTTTACGGAAGTATCGAAGGCGGAGGTACGAAATTCGCGTGTGCCGTCGGCAGCACACCGGACGATCTCCGCGCTGAAGTCCGATTCCCGACCACCACTCCCGAAGAGACCCTCGGCCGCGCCATCGAGTTCTTCACGGGCCGCGGCCCTCTCGACGCCATCGGAGTCGCGATGTTCGGGCCGCTCAACCTCGATCGGGAGTCTCCCAGCTACGGTCATGTTGGGCCCACGCCGAAGCCCGGATGGACGAACGCCGACATCGTCGGCCCTCTGAGTGGGGCATTTGGGATACCAGTCGGATTCGATACCGATGTGAACGGCGCTGCCCTTGGCGAAGGCCGATGGGGAGCCGGCGCTGGTCTCAATGACTTCGTCTACGTCACGGTCGGTACCGGAATCGGCGGGGGAGTCGTCTCAAACGGCAAGGCGGTCCACGGGCTTGTCCACTCGGAGATTGGCCACCTCCGAATCCCGCGACACCCCGACGACGCGTTTCCCGGGCGGTGCCCATTCCATGGTGATTGCCTCGAAGGTGTCGCTTCGGGCCCGGCAATCGCCGACCGGTGGGGTATGTCTGCTGAAGACCTCGGCGTAGATACCCCTCGTGCCGTCGAGTTGGAGGCGTTCTACCTCGGAAACGCGATGGCGAACCTGGCCCTGGTCCTGTCTCCTCAACGAATCATCCTCGGTGGCGGTGTGATGCAGCTTCCCGGGCTCCTCGAAGCCACGCGGCGACGCATGCTGGAGGCGCTCGGCGGGTACGTCGATTCCGCGGCGCTCGAGCGCGGAGCGTGCGCCTATGTTGTCGCACCGAAGCTTGGCGGTGGCTCCGGTATCGCCGGTGGGCTGGTCCTCGCTGAGCGAGCGGCCTACCTCATCGAGTGATGATCTCCAGCTCGCCGTAGAATGCCGTTACCCGATCCGGAAACACACACATGCACCTTTCCAAGAAGACCCTGATCCTGGCTGCGGCGGCCGCCTTTCTTGCGGTTGCTTGCGCCGATACGACTGTGGTTGCGACCGTCGACGACGCGGCCATCGACGAGGCGTCGGTGACCCAACTGCGATACAGTTATGCCGAAGGGACGACCTACAGCGGCGAGGGTTTCCGGGGCGACCTCACCAATCTGATCTACCTCGAGGCACAGAAGAACGCAGCGGAGCAGGATTTTGGCCTCACGGGTTTGGACGATCCCGAAGCCATCGCAGCCGTGATAGCGAACCCCACAGATGATGCGGCACAAGTCTTCGCGAGCGTGGGATCGGACCCGGATCGCACGGACGCAACCAAGGAGGCGGTGGCCGAGCAGCTCTTGATCAGGGATGCGGTGATCGCAGAACTCGTCAAGGACGAGGCGTTTCTCTCCAACATCTATGAGAACCATCCGGCACTGCTCGTCTCGGTGTGTGCGCGTCACATCCTGGTCGCAACACCCGAGGAGGCCGAAACTGTCAAGGTTCGCCTCGACGCGGGTGAGGACTTCGCCGAGGTGGCCAACGAAATCTCCTTGGACACCGCCAGCGCCGGTGGCGAGTTGCCATGCCCGACGGCAGCTGCCGACTATGTCGAGGAGTTCTCGACGGCGGCAGCGATCCTCCCGGTGGGTGAGATCTCGGCGCCGGTGCCTTCGCAGTTTGGCTGGCACATCATCGTGGTTGACGATCGAACGAGTCCGGCGTCCTTCGAGGAGCTTGTTGCCAATCCGATGGCCTACCTGCACGTCTCAGCCGTCAGCGAACTGTGGGTCCCGTGGGTTAACAAGGCAATCCAGTCCGCCACGATCGAGGTGGCTTCCCAGGTTGGGACGTGGGCACCCGCGTCGAGCGGCATTCTGCCTCCTCCCGCCGGATGACGACCACCATCACGATTGTCGGGCTCGGTCCAGCCGGGCTCGATCGGCTCAGGCCGCACGAACTGGGTGTGCTGGTTGACCCTTCGGCGACCGTTGTCGTTCGGACCGTGGAGCACCCAGCTGCATCAGATCTCGCTGCCCTTCGCCCTGTCATTGCGTGCGACGACCTCTACGAAGCAGGCACCGACTTCGAAGCTGTCTACGACGCGATCGTTGAGCGAGTTGTCTCAGCCTCGCGAGGCGCATCGGTTGTCTACGCGGTACCTGGGAGCGCGATTGTGGGGGAGCGTGCCGTTGCCCGCCTGATTGCCACGGCACAGCGAGAGGGCATTCCCTGCGACGTGATACCCGGCGAGTCGTTCATCGATGCCGCATGCGCGGCGGTCGGGATCGATCCAATCGCAGACGGGCTTCAAATCCTCGATGCTCGCGCCATCTCCGACCCCTTGCCGCTTCAGATACCGGCGTTGATCACGCAGATCGACTCGACGTTCGTCGCAGGAGAGGTCGCCCTTGCCCTCGGGAGGACGCTGCCGGAGTGGTTCACGGTGACCATGCTCGATCGCATCGGCGACGAGAATGCGTCGATCACCGAGATGCCATTGTGCGACCTGCCGAGGGCAGCAACAGGGTCGCGGTCAACGCTGTTTGTGCCCGCCGCCGACGTCGGGTTGATCGGACTGATAGCCACAAACCGGATCTTGCGAGCCGAGTGCCCCTGGGACGCCAGACAGACCCACCACACCCTGGTCAGTCACCTCATCGAAGAGACCTACGAAACGGTTGACGCGGTCGGCACACTGTCCGCCGCCGCACCGGGTGGAGAAGCCGACCTCGGCGCTTACGCGGTTCTCGAAGAGGAGCTAGGTGATCTTCTCCTCCAGATCGTGTTTCACACAACGCTCGCCGCAGAGGCCGGGGCATTCGACGTCGATGAAGTTGCCGAAGGGATTCGGCGCAAGCTCGTGTACCGCCACCCCCATGTGTTCGGTGACGTAGTGGCGACCGAAGTCGGCGAGGTGCTCGCCAACTGGGAAGAACTGAAGAACGTCGAGAAGCGTCGCGAGTCGCTGATGGACGACATCCCGTCGGCGCTACCGGGTATTGCCCGGGCGGACAAGATCCAGCGAAGGGTTGCGTCGGTTGGCTTCGACTGGCCGAATGACGAGCCTGTCTTTGCAAAAGTCGAGGAGGAGCTCGGCGAACTGCGCGATGTGCGCGACGACCGCGATCGAGCGACGGCAGAACTCGGTGACCTTCTCTTTGCGGCGGTCAACCTGTCGCGGCACCTCGATATCGATCCCGAGATTGCGCTCTCGCGTGCGAACGACACGTTCATCAAGCGTTTCCGCGTCGTTGAGCGTCTCGCCGAACGCGAAGGGCGCCGCCTTCGCGATTATGAACTCGCCGATCTCGATCGTCTGTGGGAAATCTCGAAGACCGTAGTATCCACGGACGAAAGCGAATCGTCGTTTACGCTCACCCCCGAAAGGAACGACTCATGACTCTCATTGAGACCATCACAGCGCGCGAGGTTCTCGACTCGCGAGGAAATCCGACCGTCGAGGCTGAGGTCACCCTGACCGGCGGAGCTACCGGGTGGGCCATCGTCCCGTCTGGTGCATCCACTGGAGCTGCTGAGGCTGTCGAACTCCGCGACGGCGGTGAGCGCTACGACGGCAAGGGTGTGCTGAAGGCCGTCGCCAATGTGAACGACCGAATCGCGCCTGCCCTCGTCGGGGTCGACGCAACGCGTCAAGAGCACATCGACCGAACCATGATCGATCTCGACGGTACGCCCAACAAGGCAAACCTCGGTGCCAACGCGATCCTTGCGGTGTCGCTCGCCGTCTCAAGAGCGGCTGCCGAGGCCGTCGACCTACCGCTGTATCGCTATCTCGGCGGCACCGCCGGGCGCGTACTTCCTACTCCCTGTTTCAACGTCCTCAACGGCGGCGCCCATGCTGCGAACTCCGTCGATGTTCAGGAGTTCATGCTCGTTCCCGGCGGCCTCCCGTCGTACCGCGAGGCGCTGCGTGCCGGCGTCGAGACCTATCACGCACTCAAGAAGGTGCTTGCCGGGCGTGGGCTCACGACGAACGTTGGGGATGAGGGTGGCTTCGCCCCGGATCTTCCGAACGACAACGCCGTGCTCGACATCATCATCGAGGCGATCGAGGCGGCCGGGTACCGCCCGGGCGAGGAGATCGCGATCGCTCTCGACGTTGCCGCCAGCGAGATCTACCAGTCGGGTAGTTACCAGCTCTCCGGGGCCGAGCTGACATCTGAGGAGTTGATCGACCACCTCGTTGCGCTCGTTGATCGTTATCCGATCGTTTCGATCGAGGATGGTCTCGATGAGGCAGATTGGGATGGGTGGAAGCTGCTGACCGAACGGCTGGGGAAGCGGACGCAGCTCGTAGGCGACGATCTGCTCGTGACCAACGAGGAGTTCCTCGTCAAGGCGATCGACATGAAGGTGGCGAACGCCATTCTCATCAAGGTCAACCAGATCGGCTCGCTCTCAGAGACGCTCCACACGATGAACACGGCAGCGGCCCACCAGTACGGACGCATGGTGAGCCATCGCTCGGGAGAGACCGAGGATGCCTACATCGCTCATCTCGCCGTGGCGACGAATGCCGGGCAAATCAAGACTGGAGCTCCAGCTCGGGGTGAGCGGACGGCGAAGTACAACGAACTGCTTCGGATCGAAGCGGATCTTGGTGACGATGCCCGCTATGCAGGATGGGCACCCTTCAAGGTGAGTTGATGACCGACACCCTCGAGCGTCAAAAAGACAAGGCACCAGCCAAGAAACAGCGCTGGGGCTGGGTATTGGCCGTGGTGCTTCTCGGGGCGTTGGCACTCACTGTCTCGGGGATTCTGCCGTTCCGGCAGCTCATCTCTCAGCAGCACCAAATCGAACGGTCACAGGCGCAGCTCACCGCGCTGACGGACGAGAACGAAGCGCTCGCCGAGGACATCGCCATGCTCGGCACTGACGCCGAGATCGAGCGTCTTGCGCGCGAGCAGTACGGCCTCGTGCGTCCAGGCGAAGTTGCGTATGTTGTGGTGACCCCGGACGAGCCGCTGGTGATCGAGGCGCCGTCCGATCCGGTGGTTCGCTCGGACCAACGCCCATGGTGGGATCGGGTCTGGGACTTCATCACCGGGAGCGACGTCAACGCGGATGAATGATCTCGGGGTTGTCGAAGCACAAATCGGACGACCGCCCCGTTCGGTGATCGGCGTGGCTCAACGCTGCCATCTCGATCTTCCGGTGGTGATCGAGGTGCCGCCGCTCCTCGACGACGGAACTCCGTTTCCCACGCTCTACTGGCTCACATGTCCGCTCGCATCGAAACGTATCGGGCGTATCGAAGCCGCAGGAGGGGTGCGCACCGCGGAGCAGATGCTCGCCGATGATCCGGCGCTGCGCGGGGCTCACAACGATGCGATGAATCGGTACCGCGACGACCGAGACGCACAGATTCCCGATGGGTACCAGGGGCATCGGCCAACCGGAGGTGTGGGTGGAACCAGCGCCGGTGTCAAATGCCTCCACGCCCACTATGCCGACACGGCGGCAGGCAACAACAATCCGATCGGAGCGTGGACGGCAGAGCAGATCGAGCCCCTCGATTGCACCACAAAGTGTGTCGCGGCGGTTGATGGGCAATGGTCAAGAAACCCCGCCTGGAAGGAACCCCGCTGAGCCGACCCGTGACTCCGAGTAGCCGCACCTGGCAAGCGGCCAGAGCAAAGAGCAAAGAGCAAAGAGCAAAGAGCGGGGAGAGGCTTCGTTGTCTCGTGTCTCGTGTCTCGTGTCTTTTGTCTTTGTTCTTTGCTCTTTTGTCTTTCTTCTCGGCCTCAGTCCTCTTCCATCTTTGCTACGACCTGATCTGCCATGTGAGACGGCATCTCTTGGTAGTGGTCGTGTTCGGTTCTGAAACGGCCCCAACCTTGGGTCAGGGACCGGAGATCGATGGCGTAGCTCATGATCTCAGACGTCGGAACGAGCGCCGTGATCAGCTGCATGCCGCCCGGTGCGCTCTCGGTACCTTGGAGCTGGCCGCGCCGTGATGACAGGTCGCCCATGACATCACCCTGGTAGTCGGCGGGGACCGTCACCTGAACGCGCGAGATCGGCTCGAGCAACACGGGTCCTGCTTGCTCCATGGCGGCCTTGAACCCGAGGCGTCCGGCCATCTTGAAACTCATCTCCGACGAGTCGACCGAGTGGTACTTGCCGTCATAGACCGCAACCTGGACATCCACGACCGGGAATCCTCGGATGCCGGCATTGGCCATTGTCTCACCGACCCCCTTTTCGACAGCGGGTATGAACTGCCGCGGGATCGAACCACCCTTGACCTCATCAACGAAGAGGAATCCTTCACCCCGTGGGAGCGGGGAGACACGGAGGAAACAAACTCCGAATTGGCCGTGGCCGCCCGTCTGCTTTTTGTACTTACCCTCGGCCTCGGCGGTGCGGGTGATCGTTTCGCGATACGGGACCTTGGGCTTTTCGGTCTCGACGGCCACGCCGAACTTCCGTTCGAGGCGCTCGAGCGTGATGGTGAGGTGCGTCTCACCCATTCCCCAGAGCAGTGTTTGCTTCGTTTCGCTGTTTCGGGCGAGATGGAGTGCAGGATCCTCGGCGAGGATGCGGCGGAGTGAGTTTGCGAGCTTGTCCTCGTCGGCCTGTGTCTTGGCTGTGACCGCCGTGGCGAGGACCGGTTCCGGTTGGTCGACAGGAGGCAACGTCACCGGCTTGTGTCGCGGTGTCAGAGTGTCTCCCGTTGCTGTGTCGGTCAGCTTTGCGACGGCGACAATGTCGCCGGCGGGCGCGGAACCAAGGAGTTCGGTCTCCTTGCCGACCATTGTTGCGATCTTCGACAGCTTCTCATCCGAACCCGTTCGGCCGTTCGACAGCACAATGTCGGGTTTGAGCGTTCCCGAGCGGATCCGCATGAGCGAGATTTGCCCGACGTAGGGGTCGGCAATCGTCTTGAACACGAACGCGAGCGGGTCTCCAGAGGGGTCCGAAACGACCTCGACCGTCTGGTCCCCGGCCGTCACCATCATGGGTTGCCGATCGGCGGGTGCCGGTGCCAGTTCTGTAAGGAAGTCGGCAAGGCGGTCGACAGCGATCGGGCCGGTCGCCGATCCGCAGACCACAGGGAAGACCGATGCTTCGGCAATACCGCGAGCCATCGTGTGCTCGAGTTCTTCGACCGAGGGCATGTCTCCTTCGAGGTAGCGCTCGAGCAGGTCATCGTCGGCAACAACGATTCCCTCTACGAGATTGTCGTGGACCTCGTGTTCGCGGTCCGACATCGATTCCGGGATCTCGGCTTCTTCGGCATGCCCTGAGTCGTAGACGTAGGCCTTGTCGCGGAAGAGATCGGCAACACCGTGAAACTCGGCTTGTTCGCCGATCGGCAATTCGATGGGGGCGATTCCTGCACCGAATCGGTCTCTGAGTTGGGCAAGCGTACGATCGAACGAAGCACGCTCTTTGTCGAGTTTGTTGATGAAGATCATCCTCGGCACGCCGTGATCCTCGGCAACACCCCACGCATACTCCGTCTGGACCTCAACACCCTCAACTGCAGAGACAACGAAGACGGCGAGGTCGGCAACACGCATGGCTGCGTGTACGTCGCCGATGAAGTCGGCGTACCCGGGTGCGTCGATCAAGTTGATCTTGAAGCCCTTCCACTCGAAGGGTGCGAGAGCGAGCG
>Ga0316197_10003676_pt1 | contig 10931 bp, 8 predicted proteins | sample OudBiesiAoxic_MG_FD_204939 | JGI IMG/M metagenome (GOLD analysis project Ga0316197, IMG submission 204939) | Coastal sediment microbial communities from Oude Bieten Haven, Netherlands - site A oxic | ecosystem: Environmental > Aquatic > Marine > Coastal > Sediment | place: Netherlands... | reverse complement strand
GCCAGGGTACTGATCGCAGACGGAACGGAGGAGAGCCTAAATAAAGCGTTCGATCTGATCCGTTCGCTGCAACAGCTTTCAGAATCGTGCCACTTTACCTGTCAAACGATCGAGATCGCAATTCTGCAGTCCATGGCTCTGGAGAAGCAGGGGCGCGGCGAGGAAGCGCTTAACAACCTTGAAGAGGTTATGGTACTGGCCGGACCCCGGGGTTGGATACGACCTTTTGTTGAAGCCGGTCTACCGATGGCCGATTTGCTGAAAAGGCTGCGAAAACAGAACGTCGCTGTCGACTATATTGAGAAGGTTTTGACCGCATTCCCGGGTCATGGACCCGCATCCAAACAGAAGACATCAGCCCATGATCACATGCCTCCCCTTCACCCTCTCCCCCCGTCTCAAAGTCATCCAAGCCCCTCACCTCTGGCCGAACCACTAACCAATCGCGAGCTCGAGGTCCTCGAGCTGCTGGCGCAGCGGCTTCAGAATAAGGAGATTGCTTCAAAGCTCTCCGTTTCACCGACAACCGTAAGAACCCACCTGCAGCACATCTACCAGAAACTCTGCATCAACAGCCGCCGAAAGGCTGTTGAAACCGCAGAAGCCCTTGGCATTCTTTCCCGGCGTTAATTAGTGTCCATCCATAAATGGCCTTTTTTTTACACTGGGCGGCGTTCTCCGCGGGTTTACGGCTGCGACATACATACAGTATGCCTCGCCGTAAACCTTTGTGCGGCCTTGCCCAGTGAAAAAAATTCTCATTTATGAATTGGACACTTTCGAATCATCTTCCTCCCTCTTTTCTTTTCACAGTATTTATTTCTAAAAATCATCCAAAAATACGACATTTTTCATTCATTATGGATGATGCACTCCCTTTCCGAAGCGACTAAGGTCAAAATGAATGGATCTGAAAACAAGGCCTTAGACACTCGAAGAAAGGAACCACCAATGATGTCGGATTCACACCATAGGGAGACAATCAAACTTTGGTCGCCGGCAACCTATCGCATCGAAATCCAAGGGAATCTGGGCGAAAACTGGGCCGACCGTTTGGGAAATATGCGCATCAGTTCAAACAAAAGAGTCGATCAATCAATAGTGACGACACTGACCGGACGGTTGCAGGATCAGGCGGAGCTGCTGGGGGTGCTGAACAGCCTCTATGAACTGCACCTGCCGATCCTGATGGTGGAATATCTCGAGAAGAATAATGGCGTTTAGGCCCTCAGGAATCACCTGAATCATCTTTGTCAAAACCCGGAGAGCAAACACCGGGAAAGATTCACCATAAGGAGGCGATAGCAATGAAGATTCCTATAATCACCGCCCTTGCATTGGCCGCGGTAATATTGCTCGGTATCACTGGTTTCCCCAGCCACCTGTGGGCGGAAGGTCAAAGCGCGGAGGCGTTGGCCAAGGCCGCCCAGAATCCGGTAGCCAACATGATCAGCCTGCCGCTTCAGAACAACACCAACTTCGGTGTCGGGCCGGGCAATGACGTTCAGAATGTGCTCAACATCCAGCCGGTAATCCCATTTAGCCTGAGCGAGGACTGGAACCTGATCACCCGCACCATCGCCCCGCTGATCTATCAGCCGGAGCTCGTGCCGGGAGCCGGCAGCACGTTCGGTCTCGGGGATATCAATACGACCCTGTTTTTGTCACCCGCCAAACCGGGAAAACTTATCTGGGGCCTGGGGCCGGTGTTCTCCTTTCCCACCGCCACCGACGACGTGCTGGGTACCGACAAGTGGAGCGCCGGTCCCTCGGCCGTGGTGCTGAAGATTCAGGGCCCCTGGGTGGTCGGCGGCCTGGCCAGCAACCTGTGGTCCTATGCCGGGGACAGCGACCGGGCGGACGTCAACCAGTTCCTGTTCCAGTATTTCATCAACTACAACATGGCCGACGGTTGGTATCTCTCGTCGGCCCCGATCATCACGGCCAACTGGGAGGCCGACAGCGGCAACCAGTGGACCATCCCCTTCGGGGGCGGGGTGGGCAAGATCTTCAAAATCGGCAAACAGGCCATGAATGCCCAGGTGCAGGCTTTTTACAACGCGGCCAAGCCAGACAACGGCCCCGACTGGACCCTGCGGCTGCAGCTGCAGTTTTTGTTTCCGAAGTGAATAAAAAGGGTTCAACGGTTCACCGTTCAACGTTCAAAGGTTGATTGAACAATAGAATCGATGTTCTTCCCAGAACCCAGGACTCTGAACACTGACACCTGAAACCCGAAAATCGAAGACGTTACCGCCGGGATTAAATTGAAATGATGAACGTGAATAGTCTTGAAAATCTAACGCGCATCCGTGGCTTTATCCAGTATATCGGAAACCCATTTATTGAGGCTTTTACCGCTTGTCTCGGCCGCTGTGGCGATAGCGGCATGAACGCTGGATGGAATGCGCAAGGTCAGCTTGCCGGAGTAAGGTTTGTCCGGCTTATCTCCAAGCTTGGCGCAGGTTGTAACATAATCATCAACCGCCTCTTTGAAGGCTGCTTCCAGCTCATCGACGGTCTCGCCGTGGAAGGTGATAATATCTCGAATACTCGCCAGGCGGCCACAGAAAATCCGATCCTGGGCGTCAAACTCAATGCGGGCGCTATATCCTTTATATGTCATGGCGTTCTTCATGGTGTAACTCCAATTAGTTTTAGAAAATCACGAGCTGCACGTATTTGGTACCGCAAGGCATCCTTGCCTGGGTGCGGTCGGTGGAAACCCGCTTTTCGGTCTTTATACAAAATCGTAATCCTGGAACCCCTGCCCTCGACGATCTCGCAACCCGCAGCTTTGAATAGGGCTTCGATTTTTCGCCACTCAACATGTCCGGGAACCGGATCGGTGAATATAGCCTCAAGGGTTTTCCGGTGCCGTCGGTTCATAAATAATATGATATCACTTTTTGCCACCACGTCAAGGAGGGATTTAATAGGTTTCCGGTGCCGGGGGAAATCGAGTGGGTGAAATAGTCCTGTGAGACCAAAATATACTGGGACAACACGCAATGTTTCGGCGGGATAACAACATGTTTCGCAAATATTTTTTGATGCAACATACCACGTGGGTCGTAGTGGTTCTCACCGCCGTCTTGAGCACCTCATGTGCGTCATTCGGCTCCAAACGGCTGATCGCCAGCCACACGGCATACAACGACGCCGTTCAGCTCACGGTTGCGCGTGAGGTCCTCGCAAACATCATCAGGTCCCGTTATTCCGACCCGATGCAGTTCATCGCAGTCAGCGCCATCAACGCCTCGTTCTCGGTGAGCGTCAGCGGATCTGCAGGCGTTGGCGGAATCGGCCAGGCGGGAACAGCTGGCGAAGCGGCGGGCGCGGCAGGCTACAGTGATTCTCCGACGATCACTTTTATCCCGCAGTCGGATGCCGCGTTCTACAAGTCTTTTTTTGGCTTGTTCGATGTCGAGGAGACTGTCGTATTCGGTCTGGCATACCGCTATGCGCGCACTGATCCGGGTTGGCAGGAACTGAGCCTGAGGTTTTCTTTTGGCTCGATCAACGATGCCCATGACTTCACTTACGGAAAAATGGTCGAACTGTACAACCGGCGGGTCAAAGCTCTTGCCCAATTGCTTCTCCTTGGGGCGACGATCCAACAGGTGCCCGAATGGGACTTTGACAGCTCCGCCATCGCCAAGGCGAAGGTCACCGCCGAGGACAAGGTCAAAGCCTTCAAAGACGGGCTGTATTTCATCGAAGAAGACAACGGGGAGAGTGTGAGACTCGCCAGGTACCGCATGGTCCTCGCCTTGACCCTGCCCCATCCGAAGGATCCTGAAGTGATCAGCGCCCTCGAAGCCCTGGGCGTGCCGCCCGGAAGGAAGCAGTATATTCTCCGACCGCCCATGCACGCCACCCCCGGCAATATCGACCCATACGCTATTTGGTTGACACCCCGGTCAATGGCCGATGTCATCAGCCTCGCGGCTCGGTTCGTTGATGTACCCAGTCCCCACACCGGAATCGTAATATCCCTTGAGCCGCTGGCCGGGGATAACGCGCTCATTTCGGCGATACGGATTCGAAGCTCGGAGAAAACTCCTGCCTCTCCATATCGCATACAGCACCGGGGGTATTGGTTCTACGTGGACGATTCTGAAATCGAAACGAAGATGTTCTTCGAGGCCATTGTTGCCGCCTACTCGTCGCGTGTGGGCTCGAAACAGGCCGGTGATCAAGGTCCTCAGGTCGTATTGCCGGTCGGCGGTTGATAAATCATTGTGCTTTTGCAGCCGGACTCTGCGATCAAACCTTAACAAAGGTTGGTTCGATTTAATAACCAACAGAAACCTGAATGGAGACATAAAATGAGTAAGTACATTGTGTGTGTATTCGATGATAAAAAAACGGCTTATCAGGGTGTCAGTGCATTGCGAGATCTCGATGACGAAGGCAGCATGGCCGTATACGAGGGTGCCGTCATTTCGAAAGCGGAAAATGGGGTCGTTCACATCGAGGACGAGGTCGATGAGGGGCCCATTGGCGGATTGACCGGAATGCTGCTGGGAGGTCTGGTTGGCGTCATAGGCGGGCCCGTAGGCGTTGCCGCCGGAGCTGCAACCGGCATGTGGGGCGGTCTGATGGCCGACATGTACAACGCCGGTGTGAGTGACGATTTCCTGGATGAAGTGGCCGAGGTGCTGACGCCCGGTAAGTATGCCGTGCTTGCAGAAGTTGAGGAAGGGTGGACAGTTCCTTTGGATACAAAGGTAGAGTCGCTGGGCGGGACAGTCTTCCGCCGCTGGCGAATCGATGTTGAAGACGAACAGATCGATCGTGATATCCAGGCCAATAAACGCGAGCTCGAAGAACTCAAGGAAGAGTATAACCAGGGCGCTGACGCCGCCAAGGAGAAGGTGAAAACTAAAATTTTGGCGGTACGCGACAAATTGCAAGCCTTAGATGACCGAATCGAAACCAAGGCGGAGGCAATGAGAAAGGAAAACGATGCCAAGTTGAATAAACTGAATGAACAGATCGCGAAGGCGAGTGCGGAATTCAGGCAAAAGCTCGAGAAGACTCGCGCCGAGATCAAGGCCGATTACGCGAGGCGGGGCGAAAAACTCAAGCAAGCCGGTCGGATGGCGGCCGAAGCGCTCAAATAGGTTTTGCAGCCTTTCTCATGTGGGCGCTGTCGACCACTCATGTTGTTACCGTTCAGGGGTTGCGCTGGCCCCTGAACGGCAGAGTAATAATCTCCGAATTAGAGGGGGAAAATTAATGAAACGAAAAATCTTATTCAGCTTGACGATAGTATGCCTGATGGCTTTGGCGCTAACCGCTCCGGTCCATGCCCAGCAGAAGAGCTTCTTCGAGCAGGCCGGCAGTGAAACCAAATACACTCCCGGAGACTTCAAGCCGGCGCCCGATATGATGAAAACAAGGTTCGGAGCCCTGGCGTTCCCCGGCGGCTACCCGACTGAAGAAACGGTGCAGAAGGTATACGACGAACTCGATCTGCAGCGCGCCACCCAGCTTTATCTGGATATGTACCCGGCGCTGTCGGCGCATGGCCTGATGAAGGGCTGGGTGAGGGACCTGGGCATGCGCGACAGCTCGGACATCCTGGTGACTGCGGATCGGCTGGACTCCACGCCACTGATTCTGACCGGCAACACCGAGAGCCTGTATTCCTTTTTCGTGCTCGATCTGAAGGCTGACGGCCCGACGGTAGTCGAGGTGCCGCCTGGCGTGATGGGGCCGATGGACGATCATAACTTCCTGTTTTTAGCTGATGTCGGACCGACCGGGCAGGATAAGGGCAAGGGCGGCAAGTACCTGATTCTGCCGCCGGGTTATAAAGGTGATGTGCCGAAGGGTTACTTTGTCGTACGCTCACCGACCAATATGGCTTTCTCGTTTCTTCGGGCGAATGCCGACGTAGTGGGTTACGGTGAAAAGGTGCTGAAGTTCTATCGTGAGAACGCCAAGGTGTATCCGCTGAAGGACGGTCCACGCGAACCACGCGTCAAGAATGTCACTGGTGTGCCATTCGACACGCTGGTACCTGAAAATGCCTCCGCATTTAAATGGATGCACGAGATTATCAGTTACGAACCGGCTGAAGCCTTTGGCAAAGAGCTGCTGGGACGTCTGGCGTCCATCGGCATCATCAAAGGCAAACCGTTCAAGCCTGATGCCCGCATGCAGCAGATCTTCGCCACGGCTGCAGCAGAGGGTGTGGCTATGTCACGCGTTATCGCTTTTGACAGCCGCGACGAAAACGCCAAGGTCTATCCAGGCCGTCAGTGGGAGAGTCCCTATATCACCAATAACTCGACCTTCTATCAGAACGACTACATAAATCTCGGCGCACGCACCGCGTTCCACTTTACAGCCGATGGCATTACGCCGGCCATGGCGGCGCAGATGCCCGAAGGTAAGGGCTCTAGATACCAGACGACCTACAAAGACAGTCAAGGTCGGCCACTGGATGGCAATAAGACCTACAAGTTGAATGTCCTGCCCAAAGTACCGGTTGCGCTGTTCTGGGCGGTCACCGTGTACGATCCGTGGACCCGCAGTGAGATCCAGAGCCAGCCATACCCAAGCATCAGCAGCCAGCAGACACCCCCCCCGCAGACCAATGCAGATGGTTCCATCGACATCTACTTCTCGAACGACAAGCCGGAAGGTGTTTCTGCTCAGAACTGGGTCAAGACCCTGCCGGGTCAGGGTTTCTTCGTCTACATCCGCTACTACGGACCACTTAACGCGTTCAACAACAAGACGTGGGTGCCAAACGATGTTGAACTGGTGAAGTAAAATAGAAAAAATATGGAAAAATGGAGTGATGGAGTAAAGGAGTAATGGATTGAAAAAATGGGTCTTCCCAATACTCCAATACTCCAACACTCCACCACTCCAGCACCAAGCCGACCAGCACGCTTTAAGGTGAAACAATGAAACATAGAATCGGCAGTATCCCTTCCCGGAAGTTAAACGTTGGACGTTCAATGTTGGACGTTAATCGATTAATGCTCCTCACCTTGATAACCATTGCCCTTCTGCTGGCCGGCTGCGGGACGGTACAAATTCGTAACCCGGTGCCGCTTTCCGTGCAGGAGGAGCCGCGGGTCCTCGGGCGCACCGATCTGCGTTTCTGGGGCGACGACATTCCGCCACAGATCGAGCAGCGTGTTCGGACCTTGAGCCATGAAGAAATTCGGACCGATTACCCGGCCCTTTTCGGGCAGCCGCACAATTACCTGGCCATTTCCGGCGGCGGATCCAACGGGGCCTTCGGTGCAGGTTTGCTGGTCGGCTGGACCCGCACCGGCAACCGGCCCCTGTTTCAGATGGTCACCGGCATCAGCACCGGCGCCCTGATTGCACCCTTTGCCTTCCTCGGGCCGGACTACGACCCGGTATTAAAAGCGGTCTACACGACCATATCCACCAAAGACATCTTATTCGAAAGACCTTTGCTGAAGATCATGGGATCAGACGCGGCCGCCGATTCCACGCCGCTGCTCGGAATGATCCAACGCTATGTCAATGATGATGTCATCGCCGCGATTGTTGCGCAGCATCGCACCGGCCGGCGTCTTTACATCGGCACCTCCGATCTGGATCACATGCGCCCCCGGATCTGGGATATCGGTGCCATCGCCAGCAACGGAAAGGCCGGCGCCAAGGATCTGATCCATCGAATCATGCTCGCCTCGGCATCCATTCCCGGCGTGTTCCCACCGGTGCGCGTCACCGTCGAGGCACAGGGTCTGTATTACGATGAAATGCATGTGGATGGCGGGGTGTGTTCCCAGGTGTTCGTCTACCCGGCGGCTATGGATTGGCGCAGCCTGCTGGACAAGCTGGAGGTCCCCGGCCCGGCCACTACTTACGTCATTCGCAATTCGGCCCTGAAGCCGGAGCGTAAAGCGGTTGAACCCAAGCTTGCCGCGATTGCCGGGCGATCGATCTCCTCCCTGATTCGCACCCAGGGGATCGGTGACCTGTACCTGATCTACATGTTGTCCAGACGCGACGGGGGAAACTTTCGTCTGGCGTACATCCCCGACGATTTCGATGAGATATCCAAAGAGCCCTTCGATACGGCGTACATGAACAAGCTCTTCGAGCGCGGGTATACCATGGCCCAAGGCGGTTACCCCTGGGAGGACACCCCGCCCGGGTGGCACAAGGCGGTGGGAGCGGGAAACTAATCTAAAGGCAGAACATCCAACGTTCAATGCTCAACTTCCAACGTCGAACCAAAGGCGAGTAAAAGCCGAACGTCTTGCATCCGACATCGAACATCGAACGAAATGCTAAGCGCCAAACACTCATCATCGAATATATAGAAAGAGAAAATAAAATGAATGAGCGAAGCGACATCTACATATTTTATAGTTAAGTGGGGTAACGCAATGGAATTGCTTGACCTGATCTGGAAGAAGGAGCAGATTATACGCTTGGCGGAGATCGTGAGAATCCTGGCGCGATACAGCCTGACCGACTGGCTTCAAAAAATCCCGTTTCAGACGGTTCGTGACATGTTGTCGAGCGCAGAGACGCAGCGCATCAAGGATCTCTCCACGCCGGAGCGGCTTCGACTGGCATTGACAGAGATGGGGCCGACCTTCATCAAGCTGGGCCAGGTGCTCAGCACCCGGGCGGACCTGATCGGACCCGAGTTCGCGGGTGAACTGCGCAAGCTCCAGGCCGACACGCCGGCTGACCCGTTCGATGTCGTCGCGCGCACGATCCGTGAGGAACTGGGCAAAAGCCCGGAGGAGGTCTTCTCGACTTTCGAGCCGGGGGCCTTCTCCTCGGCGTCGATCGGACAAGTCCATCTGGCCCGGCTGGCGGACGGCCAGCCGGTTGTCGTCAAGGTTCAGCATGACGGCATCCAGGAGAAAGTGAGACTGGATCTGGAGCTTTTGAAGGGCCTGGCCAAACTCCTCCAGGAGCACGTCCCCGACGCACGGGCCTACCAGCCGGTGACGACAACACGCGAGTTTCAACGAACGCTTTTTCGGGAACTGGATTTTTTATCCGAGCGACGCAACATGGAACAGTTCGCGAACAACTTCGCCGAGGACGCCACCCTTCACATACCTACTGTTTACCGGCAGATGTGCAGCCGGCGGGTGCTGACCATGGAATGGCTGCAGGGGATCCCGGGGTCGAAACCCGATAAAATCCGGGCGTCTGAGGTCGATCTGAACGATTTCGCAAAGAATACCGCCAACGTCTTCCTGAATATGATCTTTCGCGATGGCTTTTACCATGCCGATCCGCATCCCGGTAATTTCATGGTCTTGGACGGCGGAATCCTCGGTCTGCTCGATTGCGGTATGGTCGGCCGGATTGACGAGTCGGTGCGGGAGCTGTTCGAAGATCTGCTCTTGCTGCTGCTGCAAGGAGACTCGGAGGGGCTGGCGGATTTGTTGTTGCAGGCCGGTTCCGCGCCGGCTGACGTGGACCGGGTTGGCTTCAGGTCGGACGTCAGTGACCTGCTTGTCGAGTACGGCACGCAGTCTCTCGAGGAATTCGATTTAGGTGGTGCACTGGACCAGCTCACCGATATTGTTCGGCGTCATCACGTCATCATGCCCGCAGCAGCGGCGCTCCTTTTGAAAACCCTGGTCATGCTGGAAGGCACGTCGCGCCTCTTGAGCCCCACCTTCAGCCTGGCAGAGCTGCTCGAGCCATTCAAGGAGCGGCTGATCGGCCAGCGCCTGGACCCGCGCCGCTGGTTGCGCAAGTTGCAGCGTTCCATGCGGGATGTGGATCGCCTGATAAGACAGGGCCCTCGCAATCTGGCCGACATTCTGGAGCGCCTCCAATCCGGAAGGTTAACAATCCGGCATGAGCACCAGCACCTCGAGACCATTGCCAATCGGCTGGTGGCCGGGTTGTTGACGGCATCGCTTTTCATGGGATCGAGCCTGTTGTTGAGCAACGCTTCCCCACCGCTGGTTTCAGGCTTCTCGATAGCTGGCGGCATAGGCTGTCTGGCCGCGGTCACCCTGGGTGGGCGACTGCTCTGGGTGATCAGGAAAAACGTGAAGTAGAGGATTCTACACCGGATGGCCGGGCTTTGTTTGTTTCTTAAACACGACTATTGGCAACAGCCTGTTAACGGTTCAACGGTTGGAAGGAAGGAGATGAGAATAACTGACTATCCAACATTCAACGCTCAACATCGAACATCGAACATCGAACAAAATGAAGAGCGAAGCGACAACCTTATTCGACGTTGGACGTTCGATGTTGGAAGTTGATTTTTTCTTCCTTCTGCCCAGAACGCGGAACTCTTTGTTCTTTCAACCTCTGAACTCAGCACGGTGAACCCGAAACCATCATTTAATTAGGAGGATGCATCATGAAATCCAAAGCATTGTTTACAGCCGTGCTGGCCGCAGTAATGGCCACCAGTCTAACGACACCAGCCTGGGCGAAACCGCCCACCTACCAGATGACCACCGACATCCCGGTGTCGATTACGACCCCGGCTCAGGTGAACACCTCCATCGGTGCGCTGGAGTTCTTCGATGGCGTCCCCACCAAGAACACCGTTGACACGGTCTATGACTACGTCGACCGTGCCCGCGCCGTTGAGGTGTTTATCAATATGATTCCCGCGGTTTCCATGTACCACCTGCGTCAGGGCATGCGGGACATCGGCCTGACGGAATCCAACCAGATTCTGATCGCAGAGGAGATGGGTGATTCCAAGCCGCTGGTGCTGACCTGGAACAACACGTCGCTCTACACCTGGGGCTTTCTGGATCTCAAGAAAGACGGTCCGACGGTCGTCGAACTGCCCCCAGGCGTGCTGGGTGTCTTCAACGACATGTACTTCCGCTACATGAGCGACATCGGCGCGGCCGGCCCCGACAAGGGTAAGGGAGGAAAGTACCTGGTCCTGCCACCGGGTTATAAAGGCGACGTGCCGGACG
>Ga0316197_10003675_pt1 | contig 10931 bp, 7 predicted proteins | sample OudBiesiAoxic_MG_FD_204939 | JGI IMG/M metagenome (GOLD analysis project Ga0316197, IMG submission 204939) | Coastal sediment microbial communities from Oude Bieten Haven, Netherlands - site A oxic | ecosystem: Environmental > Aquatic > Marine > Coastal > Sediment | place: Netherlands... | reverse complement strand
TTGGCGCAGACCGGAATGATCTTGCGTTTGTCGAAGATGATGGCCTCTGCCATTTCGAGCGCCGCCCAGGCCGGGGACACGTAGGCCGAACCAAAGCCGAGCAGACCAACGACCTCACCGCCCGCCTTGCGGGTCCTGCTTTCGATCGCCGAAAGGGTCTCGTCATCAACAAACTTGGAGACCGGGATGCCGCCGACGGTGCAGGAAGAGCGCACCGGGACCATCGTGTCGCCATGTCCGCCGAGGACCAGGGCGTTGACGTTTTCGACCGACACGTTGGCGGCTTCGGCGACGAAGTAGCAATAGCGACCGGAGTCGAGCTGGCCGGCCATTCCCACGAGCTTGTTCTTCGGTGGCGCCAGAGCCTTGTCGAGGGTGTATACGATGGCGTCCAACGGATTGGCGACGGAAATGATGGTGGCGTTCGGGCAGAACTCTTTGATGCCCTCGGCAACCTGCTTCGAAACCTTGAGATTGATGGTCAGGAGCTCTTCCCGACTCGGGAAGGTGCCGTCCGGGCGCGCCTTGCGCGGCACGCCGGCGGTATTGATCACGAGATCGGCACCGGCGAGAGCCGAGTAGTCTTTGCTGCCGACACACCGAACATCGGTGCGGATGGTGGGCAGACCCTCTGCGATGTCCAGGCATTTCCCCTTGGCCACAGATTGTTTGGCCGCGACCTCCTGCCGCTCCGGTGGATCATCGGGGTTGACGAAGGGCGCCGGGTCGGAAAGACCGACCTCCCGTGCCAGCCGCCGCTGGACGATCTCCTGGGTAAGCACTCCGCCGATAAATCCGCCGCCGATTAGACCGATTTTGTTGAGCATCTCCGACCTCCTTATATGCCGGGTCCGACCTACCGCGGTGCATCCCTCGGGAAGCCGCGTGCCGGGCGTGTGAAAAATTGCACGAGTTCGTCGCGCTGGAGAAGAATAGCACTTCAGAGACCTGATGTGGAGGAGAGATTCTCGCCTGAGAGCTCACTCAAATCAGCAACTATTTCTCGCCGTTCCGAGAGCCGAGCAGGGCGTCGAGGACACCGCCCCCTTTACGTACCAATTCCTCTCCGGCTTTTCCGAGAACTCCACCGGTCACCGCCGAAGCGATGGCCTCCGATACACCCTCACTCACCTGCTCGCGTATCCGTGGCAATGACCCGTCCGCGGCGCCACGAACTCCCGCCTCGACGGCTCCGCGTACCTTCGGGATCGCCTCGTCGACGGCCTCTGTGAGCGCGGATCGAACTTTCGCAGCCATCTGATCACTTGCCGTATCCATCCGCGACCTCAGAAAGCGCGGACCCAGGATGGCGAGAATGGCGACCGTGAGCAACGCTGTGGCCACAACCGCCGCGACCGTGATCAGAACCATCGAAGTGGTCGATACCATGCTTTCACCTACCCGTCAGTCTTGATGCTCGAACCACGTCCGCAGACGGGCCAGGCCCTCGTCGATGGAGACCCGTGGTTCGTAGTCCAGATCTCGCCGCGCCGCCGAGATGTCGAACCAGTGCGCGGAGGAGAAATTTCGGGCGACGAACCGTGTCATCCTCGGTCCTTCTTTTTTCGGAAAGACCTTGTGGAGGTTTTCGAAGACGGCCCCTGCGGCCAGTGCCGCCGCCAATGGTACAGATCGTTCTTCGGGTGGGAGACCGGCCGCGACCAGGATTCCGTTGATGATTTCCTTCATCGGCCGCGGGTTGCCGTTGGAGATGAAGTAGGGCCGGCCTGCGCATGGCGCTCCCGGGACCAGGCGATCCGCGGCCAGAATATGGGCGTCGACCGCGTTGTCGATGTAGACCGTGTCGACCAGGTTCGAGCCATCGCCGACCAATCGGAGTTGACCGGCTCGGGCGCGCGCAATGAGCTGGGGCACCAGGTTGGTGTCTTCCGGGCCCCAGATGAGTCTCGGACGAAGGGCCACTGTCGAAAGTTGGCTGTCGTTGGCGGCCAGCACCGCCATTTCCGCCATCGCTTTTGTCTGCGGGTAGGCGGCCTCGAAATGCTCCGGATAGGGCTCGGACTCGTCAACACCGGCAAGATCGCCGCCGCTGTGGACGACGCTCGGCGTGCTCGTGAAGACCAGTTTCGGCACTCCGTTGCGCCGCATCGCCGTGAGGACGTTTTCGGTGCCGACAACGTTGGTTCGATGAAATGGCTTGTACGCCCCCCAGGGATCAACCTTGGCAGCGGCATGGAAGACGATCTCGCACCACTGGGTTGCCTTCATGACGGTGTCCGCATCAGCGATGTCGCCCCGGACCTGATCAACGCCAAGCTCTTCGAGCGCCGCGTAGTGACCCCGTTGCAGCGAGCGGACGGCCCATCCGCGGTCCAGTAACCGGCGCACGATGGCGCCGCCAAGGAAACCTCCCCCGCCTGTGACCAGGGCCTTCACGGCGCCACCTTTGGCGTTGCCCAGGACGCGAGCTGACCGCGACCGATCTTGGCGTTGTGGCGGATGTCGACCGGGAAACCAGGATGGAAGAGCACTGTGCGGATTCCCTTCGTATGTTCGAACCCGGACCCGAGTTCGAGTAACTCGGCCCGAATGCGATCGTGTTGTGCACGGCCGACGCCCTTCTCCAATTCGACGCAGAGCACCGGCAGCTCCGATCCCGCCTCCCCCACCCCGACCAGGGCCGTCCGAAAGACCTCGGGCTGGGTATTGAATACCGATTCGCAGGGAACCGTAAACAGAGTTCCGTCAGCAGATCGGACCCGCTGGCTTTTGCGTCCGCAAAACCATAGGCGGCCCTGATCATCGAAGTAGCCGAGATCACCCGTCCGATGGCGGATGCCTTCTCCATCATTGATCTTGGCGAGGGCGGTATGGCCTGGAGCGTTGTAGTACTCGCGGGTCACCTGCGGACCCTTGACCACGATCTCTCCGATCTCACCGGCAGCGATCTTCAGACTCTCGTCCCAGCTCTCGATGGGAGCGTCGTCGATTGCGATGACCTCGGCTTCAATCGAAGAAACAGGTCGCCCAACGCAGGTGCCGCCACCCTTGTCGGTAGCGTGCCGGGTCTCCGACAATATCTCGTGGCTCGAGGTTGTGGCCACCGGCAAGGATTCGGTCGCACCGTAGGGAGTGTGGATTGCGGCGTCGTCCCGCAGCAGACCCTGAAAACGTTCGATCACCCGGGGCGGGACCGGCGCCCCGGCCGAGATCACGCAGCGCACGGACTCGAGTTTGACTCCGTTCTCCGCGCCCCACCGGCCGACTGTGTCGAGCAGGGCCGGTGAGCCGAACATGATCGTTACACCGTGCTCTCGGATTGGTTCGATGATCTTCCGCGGATCGACGCGGGCCGGTCGCGTCGGATCCATGTCGGGAACCACGGTTGTCATGCCGAGGGCGGGATCAAAAAGAGCAAAGAGTGGAAAGGTCGGCAAGTTGACCTCCCCGGGTTTGATGTCGTACGCGGTCCGAATCGCCTCGACCTGGGCGGCGAAGTTCCGGTGACGGTAGACGACCCCCTTTGGGGGACCGGTGCTGCCCGACGTAAAGACGATGGCGGCCACGTCGTCGGCTCCGGTCGCCGCCACGGCGTTGGCGTCGGCGTCACTGCCAAGCTCTTCGATTTGATCCAGGGTATGACCACCCCAGAATAATCTCCTGCCGACGGTGATTTTTGTACGAACCGTCGCTTTCGCCCAACCCAGCACCGCGCGAGCAGCCTGAGCCTTGGGCACGCCGATAAAGGCCTCTGGTTCGGCATTGCCGAGACAGGTTTTGAGGTGTTTGAGTCCAATACCCGGGTCCACCAGCACCGGCACCGCCCCCGCGCGAAAAAGGCCGAAAGCGAGAGGGAAAAGGTCGAGACCGGGCGGCACCATGAGCACGGTCCGCACTCCGTGGCCGATTCTGACCGCTTCTAAACCACGTGCGATCCGCGCTGAACGCTGGTTGAGCTGGTTGTATGTCAGACTGCCGCCGCCTCGCCCCCAGGGGCAGATGATGGCTGTGGCATCCGGCTGCCTGGCCGCCATCTCCGGCAAGAAATCCGCGATATTTACTTTTTCAGTCATATTGAATGGCTTTCAAAGTGTCCATCAGCGACAATTATGCACGGGGAAAAGCAACCCTGCCCACCCGCCCAAGAAAAAAACGCCAAGACGCAAAGGCGCAGAGGCGCAAAGTTTTTCTCAAGCTCGGAAATCCTGGATGACATCCTCTGGCCTACCGTCATCGGCGGACCCGGTTTCACTGGCCGATCCGTTCTCGGGCCCGGGTCTTCTTCCTTCTTTGCGACTTTGCGTCTTGGCGTCTTTGCGTTAAGAAAACTTCGAGGCAGCGCCCACCAGGACCATCGGAGATTTCCATCTGCCGTCGGATTTCGGTGGTTCAATATCCTGCCTTGAATCAGGTTTTCGCGAGGAATTGGCGGATGAGGGGGATGATCTCTTCGGAGGCGTCTTCGAGGATGTAGTGACCGCAGTCAGAGAAGCGATGAACATCGGCGTCCGGGAGGATCCTATGCCATTCGACAAGGAAATGGTGATCGAAGACGAAATCCTTGTCTCCCCAGCACACCAGCACCGGTCGATCTCGGAACACCTCCAGTCGGGCGGCCGTATCCGAAATGATGTCGTAGCCCCGCTCTCCTGGTCGAAGAGGAATGTCCTGCACAAATCTCAGGGTTGCGATCCGGTCAGCCCAACTGTCATACGGGGCGCAATAGGCATCCCGCACGTCTTTCGAGAGTTTTTTGCGGGTGCAGGCGGCGCGGGTTGCCCCGCGCGCAAAGGCGTTGAATCCACGGACCATCAAAGGCCCCAGCGGTGTGTCGCGAACCATCCACAGCTGCCACGGGAAGCTCTTGCTCTTCGGCAGGTGGAACGCAGCAGTGTTGAGGATCACCAGGCGCTTCACGCGCTCCGGGTTGCGAGCCGCCCAGCCGAGGCCGATCATGCCACCCCAATCGTGAACCACGAGGTTGATGTCGTTGAGCCCTTGATCATCCATGAGCCGCGAGAAATCCTCGATGCGACGGTTCAGAGTGTATTCGTAGCTGTCATCGCCTGGCTTGTCGGAGAGCCCACAACCCATGTGGTCGGGAACAATGACTCGGTAGTCCGTTCGAAGCTCCCGAACGAGATCGCGATAGTAGAAAGACCACGTGGGATTTCCGTGAACGCACACAACCGCTTCGCCTTCACCCTCATCGAGGTAGTGCAAACGAAGATCATCGAGCTCGAACCAATGTCTTTCAAATGGATAGAGGTGCCCGGGTACATCTTTCATATGCTATCCCGATATTCGTGATAGCGAATTGCTACCAGAGCAGCTCGGCCATGGTGCAGTTGATGCCACTGCCAATGCCCAATATCGCCACCCGCTGACCTCGTTCCAGTTTTCCGGATTCCAGCAACTTGGACAACGCAATCGGCACGCCCGCCGGCCCGATGTTCCCGAAGTTCGGGTAGAGCCTGAAGACCTTTGTGAGGTCGATACCGAGGACACCCGCAAACTGTTCAGTGTGGACCTTGCTGACCTGGTGAACAATATAGTGGTCGATCGTGTCCACCGTCCAACCCAACACCTCGGCAGCCCTCCCCCATGTCCGGACGGCAAGCTCCATCCCGGCCATCAGAAGCTCGCGGGTTTTGGTGACCATGTGATCGATGTTCCCCGCACAGAGGCGGCAGTGTTGAGTTGCGGCAAGATTGACGCTGCCGGTAAACGTGTGGCCGTCAGGCTCGAGGTCCGAGCGCCCGAGAACCATCGCGGCGGCGCCGGAACCCAGGGTCAAGGAAGCGAACTGTTCACGAAACGACGTTTCGTCGATATCCGGATCTTGCATGCGTTTGATGGTGGCCTCGGTGATCTGCCGGCTGGTTTCGCCATTGACCAGAATCCCGTAGTCGACCTCCCCCCGATCAATCATGTTGCCAACCATATCCATGCCATTGACGAAACCGAGGCACGCATTCCCGAGATCGAAGTTCATGCACGTCTCTGAGAGCCCCAGCTCCGCATGCGCAATACAGGCGGTCGACGGCTCGAGATAGTCTCGAGAAACCGAAGTATTGATGAGGATCCCCAGTTTCGAACGATCGATTCCAGCCGCTTCGATTGCCTTTTCGCCTGCCATCGCCGCCGCCTGACTCGGCTGCACGCCCTCGTCCCACACCCGCCGTTCCATGATCCCGGAAAGATTTCGCAGGAGATCCGGTCGAATTCCGAGCCGTTCCATCGTCGGAGAGAGCTGTTTTTCAATCTCCTCCGACGTGATGCGGTGCGGCGCGTCTACGTGCGTGACGCTTAAGACGGACACATTTTTGAACTTCATGATCTGCTCCAAAAGCTCGCAGATACCTTAACTACGCACCTGCAGCGCAAATCTTCGATCCCGGGCCGAGAGACTAACACCGCGCGGCGCAGCATAAAAGGCTGACCGCGGCAAGATTTGGCTCGTTCGTGTGGTTTTTCACACCTCGAGGTTGATCCATTTCCGACTTCGCCATATTGAAGCGAAGACCAACCCCTGGAGGCAGCGGTAAGCGACCTGAGCAATCCACACTGCGGACATCCCAAAACCGAGCACCGGGCCGAGGAGGAACGCCACCGGGAGGAATAGCCCCCATTGCAGAATCACCGACACGAACATCACCATCTTGCTGGCACCGGCCCCGAGGAGCGCGTTCATGAGAACACTCCCGAGAGTCTCCATCACCATCGTTGCACCGAGCAATCGCAGTGGAAAGCGGGCCAATGCAATGGTGTGTTCTTCGTGGAGAAAGATCCTGAGGAGCAGATCGGGCGCAACAACTCCGATAAGGGCCCCGGTACCTACGGCGATGATCGCCACCCGGCTCACATCCCAGCCCCAAATCACCGCATCTTCTCGATCACCGCGCCCAAGCGCCTGACCGACAAGGGACGCCGCTGCGAGCCCGAAACCAACACCCGGGAGAATCGCCACGAGCAAAAGTTGGACCAATACGTTGGAGGCGGCAAGCTCGGCGGTGCCGATCCGTCCGATGATCCAGAAAAAGACGGTCATCCCGGTGGCAAAGAAAAAACTCTGCATGCCCGCGGGTATTGAGAGGCGCAACATCGAGGCCATGGTCTTGCGGTCCGCAATCCGACGCAGGAACCCAGTCCCCCTGGCGTGCTGAAGGGCGAGCACAATGTAAATGGCCGTGCCCAAGAAGGTGGAAATCGTGGTTCCGATGCCCGCACCAACGGCCCCCAGGGCCGGAAACCCGAAGTGCCCGAAAATCAATATCCAATTGAGGAACAGATTGCAGACGTGCATGATGACCAGGGTCTGGAGGTATCGACGTGATTGTCCGATGCCGTTCCAGAAGCCGCGAAAGGCAAAATTCATCCCGATCGCAACCATGCCCGCGAGACGCGCCCGAAAATACGGCACGCCAATAGCCACCACCTCCGGGTCATCGATGAGAAACGGGTACAGTCTGTCCGCGAAGTAGATCAGGATCAGCGACCACGGAACAGCCACCAAGAGCGCGATCAAAAGACCTGCATTCAGACCGCTAGCCGTTTGATCCCTTCGCCCCTCACCGACGCGACGTGAGGCAATGGCCTGAACTCCCGCCGAAAGACCCATGATGAAGGCCACTGCCATGAAGTTGGCGAAGCTGCCCATGCCGACAGCCGCCAACGATGGCGCCCCGAGATAGCCGACCATCGCGGTGTCAACGAGGTTCAAGACGTTCTGCGAAGCCATCCCGCCGATGATCGGCAGGGCGAGGGCCAGAATGGTGCGAATACGAATACGGTTCAGCATAGGGCCGGCACAGGATACGCGATGTCACGCTTGAAGGAATAATGTAAGCCAGCAATTGGTATGGCACTATAGGCGAAGGCCGATTACCAATTCCGTCTGACAGGAGGACCCATGTCTCGTATCAGTTGCATCGCCATTACTTTCGCAGTTGCGCTCGCGGCCCTGGTCGGGAACGTCGACGCCCAGCAAAATCCACCGACCGACAAACAGGCCCAGGCTGTTGCGAACCGGGCGATCGCCGACCTTGCGGCCTGGAAAAACCAGGGTGCTCGCAACTATCTTCAAAATCAGAAAGCCAAGTTCGGAACGACCCCGCAATTCCAGACCGCCTGGGCGTTGCTGGAGATTCAGGAGGGTGCCGCCGGTAAGAAAGCCCTGACCACGAGTGGAACAACCACCCTTTCGCAGATGAGCAAAAACAAATCGGTCGACGCCATGGCGGCGTATTTCCAAGGCGAAATACTCAACCAACAGAAAAAGCGACCAGAGGCCACCGCGGCCTGGCAAGCCGCTGCAAAGAGCGCCGCAGCCGCCGTCAAGGCGGACCCTACCGACGCCACGGCGCAGTTCTATCTCGGTGCTTCGCTGGTCCGCGCCAAGCGGTTCGACGAGGCTCGGACGGCGTTGCGGCTTGCCGTTCGCGGCGGCTTTGACGAGGCAATGGTCAACCACCAGATCGGGCTCTCCTACATGTTTGCTAAAAAATGGAAGGAAGCCAAGGACGCCTTCGACCTCGGCCTCTCGGTCGACCCCCGCTACGCGCCGATGTACTTCTACCGGGCAATGGCCTGGGACGAGCTGGGACGCAAGGACAACATGCTCATCGACATGGATCGGTACGTCAAGCTGGCACCGAACGCACCGGACGCGGGCTTCGCGAAGTCGGTTCTCAAGAGCTCGGGAAGGTAAACACCTTCCGCTCGATGCTCGATGCTCGATGCTCGATGCTCGATGCTCGATGCTCGATGCTCGATGCGGCAAATTGGTGAATTCCCGTGCCGTATTGTCAAGGTGTCGGTGAGCGGAAATCCGAAATCCGAAATTCGAAATGGGCGGAAGGGTGGGTGGACGGTCTAGAACGGCCGTCCGATACCCAAATAGAACTTCGGCTTCTTCGAACTGATCCCGATATTGGCCACCGGCCACGCGATATCGGCCCACAGCGGGCCAATCGGGGTTGACCAACGGATGCCGACACCAACGCCGACTGAGAGATCGAAGTCCGCCTCGCGCCAGCTCTCCCACACCTGGCCGATATCGGCAAAAACAGCCAGCCGTAATGCATTCCACACCGGGATCCGCAACTCCTCGTTGAGGACCAACAGAGCGCCACCAGGGCCGACCGAATTGAGGTCGAAGCCCCGAATGGAGGCTTGACCGCCGGCGAGGAAAAGCGCCTCGGGATCGAGATTCGTGCCTTTCAGCGGCTCGGCAACTCCGACTCTCATCGCCTGCATCCAGGTCGCATCCTGAACCGGTTCCAATGCCAGGCTGAAGCCCGAGAGCCAGCTCACGGACTCGAGATCCGAACCGATGGCTGCACCGCTCCATCCGAGATCCGAAGTCAGGCCCCAGCCCCTGCGCGGGTCGAACAGGTAGTCGAATCGATCGATGACGGCCCGGATGCCGAGGGTTCCCACCTGGAGATCTCTGTCGCGGGGAAGGTCTGGATCCGGTATTTTCTCGTAGGTCCTTGTATCCGTCCATCGGTAATAGACGCCGACCTGCAGGTTTCTCGGCAGCCGATATGACGCCTCGAGAGAAGCAAGCTTCACATCCTGGTTGAAGGTCTCGGGCTGAATCGGGTCATCGCCCGTGCTGTATCCGATGGTCGAGATGAACGACAGCCGACCACCCGGCACCGGCGGGACCGAACCCAGGAGGAAGATCTTCTTTTCGACCGAATCCAGGCTTCCGCGGAGGTTGAGACCGATACCCCGACCGAAGAGGTTGTCGTCACGGGCGCCGAAGGCCGCACCGAATCCCCGCTCGGTGCTCCAGCCTCCTCCTGCCTCGAGGGTCCAACGCCGTTTCTCGACGACGTCGAACTCCACGTCAGCCTCGGTAGCGCCCACCGGAACGACCCTGACTGTGTCCCTTTCGACGGGCGAGAAGTTGGCGATCCGGGATGCCGAGCGATCGAGGTCCACGTCGGTCAGCACATCACCCGGCGCCAGCGTCACCCCTTTCAGAAGCACCTTTTCGGAAACGTCGCGGCGGCCGGAGAACCGGATCTCACGCACGGTCCGTCGGCGACCTGGGTCAAGCAGGACCTCCACCTGCCAGGATCCTCCCTCATCAAGTTCCAACGACGATCGCACGCTTGCCTCTCGGAATCCCTCCTCGACGTACGCGTTCCTGAGGTCTCGAGTGGCGCCGTCGATCGAGGGTCTGTCCAGAGGTATCCCCGGTTTCACGGCAAAATCCGCGCCTGCCGTCAGACCGAGCGGATCGTCGCCAACGATTTCAACCGACTCCACCAGCGTTCGCGGTCCCGGTTCGACCGCGATATGAACCTCGGCCTCCCCGGCCTGAACCGGTACCATTGAAACATCGATGACTTTCGCAGCGAGGTACCCGGCGTTCTTGAGTATCCGTTCAACGACACGCGAAGCCCAGTCAGGCTGATCGACCGCAATCGCGAGTGCCTCAGGAGTCGCGACCGCCCGCAACACCGGGACCACGGCGTCCACCGGCATCCCATCGAAAAATGGGCCCTGAAGGACCGCTTTTTCGCCCTTTTGCACCTCAACCACGATCGCCTCATCCCGCCGTTCGACCGTGATCTTCGGGGAGGTGAAACCCTCTGTGACCACGTGGCGCCTGACCACAGAGTGCATCTCGTCGAACGCACCACCCTCTAAGGCCCGCCGTTGGTACAGCGCCGTCACCTCGCGGCGAACGGCGCGGCGCAACGAGTCGCCCTCGAAGACGACCCGTTGCGGGAGCCCTGGATCACAGGTGAACACCAGGGTCGGCGATGCCGGCGAACCCTCTTGCACTCCGGTGACCCGCGCATTCTGGTAGCCGTGCTCGGCCAGCATCCGTTCCATCCGCACCGCGCCGACGAAGAGCAGGAATGGATCGAACGGCTGGCTTCGCCGAAGCCGGGTCGCGCGGCGGAGGCTGCGCTTTGACAGCGGCCACTCCCCATCGAGACGGACGCGGT